>Ga0315912_10000556_pt1 | contig 64365 bp, 53 predicted proteins | sample VfabasoilMG_FD_204469 | JGI IMG/M metagenome (GOLD analysis project Ga0315912, IMG submission 204469) | Garden soil microbial communities collected in Santa Monica, California, United States - V. faba soil | ecosystem: Environmental > Terrestrial > Soil > Garden | place: USA: California...
TACTTGTTATTTACTGCCCTTGAACCGCCGTTTGATGATGTCCGCGTGCGACGGGCCTTGGCTCATGCGGTGGATAAAACCGATATTGGCGTTAAAATTTTTAGAGGGTTGCGCCCAGCCAGCGGCGGTTTGATCCCACTGGGGATGCCCGGTCATTCACCCGATTTGTGTTTTCCCTATAATCTGGAACGCGCCTTCCAATATCTTGCCGAGGCGGGTTTCCCCGAGGGGCGCGGTTTCCCACCGCTCACGCTCCCCGCGACGCCTAACGCCCGCCCCATTCTCGAAAACCTCGCCGACTTCTTCCGCGCGCTTAACATCACCGTCACGGTAGATGACACGGCTCAAAATAGTTTGCCGGAAGGCTATCCGATTGTGTACAGTGGCTGGGGGGCCGACATCCCTGACCCCGATAATTTTGTGCGCCACGCGGAATGGTTGCCCTTTCTGCAACGTCAGGGTTGGCGTGATCCCCAACTCGATGAAATGATCGCGACCGCGGCGCGGGCTCACCATCGCGCACACCGCATGGCGCTCTATCGCGCGATTGATCAGCGCATGGTGGTTGACAAGGTGATGTTAGTGCCACTCGTTTATACTGGGACAGCGCGCATCTTGCTCCGCGATACGGTCGCTCCGGTGCAGGGCTATTTCCCCGGTTATTTCCGCTTTAGCGAATTGATGATTTCTCCAACCGAGGGCGGATAGTTGTCTATCGCCTCGGTTAACCCAAACAAACTCTAGCCCAAGCGCATGCTCTGTCCTCAGTGTCAGCACGCTAACCCTAATGGTCAAAAGTTTTGCGGCGAATGCGGCGCTAAACTGAACGCCGCACCCGTTACGCCAGCGCCGGTGCCGCCCGTAGCCGAGCGCCGCGAAGCGCGCCCGCCCCAACCCGCCGAGGCTGAACGGAAACTCGTCACCATCATGTTCGCCGATATCTCTGGCTTCACGACACTGGCCGAACAGATGGACCCTGAACACGTCCGCAGTCTGACCAACGCCTGTTTTGAGCATCTCGTCCCATCCATCGAAAAGTACAGCGGCACCATAGACAAATTCATCGGCGATGCAGTCGTGGCGCTGTTTGGCGCGCCCACCACGCGCGAAAACGATCCCGAACGTGCCGTGTACGCTGCATTGGAAATGATGGAGTCCTTGCAAACTTTCAACGCGCAACGCGGCCTCGACCTTGGCTTGCACATCGGCCTCAATACCGGCTTGGTAGTAGCGGGCGGTATTGGTTCTAGTGGGCGGCAACAATACTCGGTGATGGGGGATGCGGTGAACCTCGCCGCGCGCCTCGAAGATATTTCCGAGCGCGGGCAAATCCTCATTGGCGCGGCCACCCATCGCCTCATCGCGCCACTTTTTGAGTGTCGTTCCCTTGGCCCGATCCAAGTGAAAGGCCGCGAACAGGCTACCGAGGTCTATGCAGTGCTGAGCGCAAGCGTGACTCCCGGTCGCACCCGTGGCATTGCCGGCCTCACGGCCCCACTTGTCGGGCGCGATGCCGAGTTCGCCGCCCTCCAAACCAGCCTGAGCGCCTTACGCGGCGGGCAAGGGCAGATCGTCACTATCATCGGCGAAGCGGGTTTGGGGAAGAGTCGGCTCGTGGAAGAAGGGCGAAAATGGATGTTGGAGGGTAGAGGTCAGACGTCAGAAGTTGGAAGTCAGAAGTCGGCCGCCCCTACCTCCGACCACTTACCTCCGACCTCTAATTGGCTGGAGGGCCGTGCGCTCTCCTACGGCCTCACGCTTTCCTTTTGGACGATCATCCAACTCATCAAAGCCGATCTCGGCCTCTCCGATGCCTCGGATGAAGCGCAGATTCGGGTGCGCTTGCGTGAACGCGGGCACGACTTGTTTGGCGTGCGCTGGGGTGAGATATGGCCCTATCTGTTAACACTGCTCGCGCTTAAATTGGACCCCGCTGATGCTGAGCGGATAAGGCAACTCGATGGCGAGACCCTCAAGCGGCAAACGCTGGTCTCGGTCGCGGCGTATGTGGAACGCTTGGCGCGCCGTCAACCGACAGTCCTAGTGTTTGAAGATTTGCATTGGGCCGATCCATCAACATTGGACACGCTCGAAACATTGCTCCCCCTGACGCGCACTGTGCCCCTGCTCATCCTCTGTCCGATGCGCGCGGAGTTGGATCATGCCTCATGGCGAATGCGGGAGCGTTTCGCCCAAGACTATCGGGCCAACTACACCGAGATCACCCTCCGACCGCTCTCTTCCGCTGAAGCGGAGCAACTCGTCGGTCATCTGTTGGTCATCGCCGATCTACCACCCAGCATTCGCCAATTGATCCAAAACAAAGCCGAGGGCAACCCCTTTTATCTAGAAGAAGTGATCCGGAGTTTGATCGATCAAGGCTACATCGTGCGCGAGGCTGAACACTGGCGCGCCACCGCCGCCATTGCCAACATCACTGTGCCAGACACCTTGCAAGGCGTGTTGCTGGCGCGGATTGACCGCCTCGAAGAATCAGTGCGGCATACATTGCAACTGGCCTCCGTTATCGGGCGCAGTTTCCTCTATCGCCTGCTCACCGCCATCACCGAGGCCGAGCGGCAAGTGGATCAGCACCTCACCGAATTACAACGGGTGGACTTGGTGCGCGAACATGCGCGCCGCCCCGAACTGGAATACATCTTCAAACACTCGCTCACCCAAGAGGCCGCTTATCAATCCCTACTGGTTGAGCGGCGGCGCGAATTCCATCGCAAGGTAGGTGAAGCGCTCGAGCACTTGTTTGGTAGTCGGCTGGAAGAGTTCTATCCGATGTTGGCGCATCACTTTGCGCTCGCCGAAGACCGCCCTAAAGCCAGCGAATATTTGATCTCAGCTGGAGACCGCGCGCGGTTGCAAGATGCCCACGAAGAATCTATTGAACATTACAAACGCGCCTTGCCGGTGTTGATGGCCCTCGACGACCACGAACGCGCCGCGCGGACCTGGTTCAAGTTGGCGTTGGTGTATCACGCGAACTTTGATTTTGACGCCGCCCACGAAGCGAACGAACAAGCCTTTGCGTTGAGCAAGGAGCACTCCCCCGTTGACCCGGTGCCCCCACGCGCATTGCGGTCCGCCAAGATCATCTCGGGTTTGCCGTTTCCCTCCTCGTTTGACCCCGGTCTAGTTTTTTGGGTGCATGATCGGCAGGTCGTCAAAAACACCTTTGTTGGGCTGGCGGAGGTGGATCTCGAACTAAACGTTGTGCCCCATTTGGCCCGGTCGTGGCAGGTATTGGACGATGGCACGCGCTACCTTATCCACCTCCGCCCCAACTTGCGCTGGTCGGATGGCTCACCGCTCACCGCGCGCGATTTTGAATGGGCGTGGAAACGCAATTTGAGTATCCGCCACATCGAAACAATGGCCCGGTTGCTCAACGATGTCGTCGGCGCTCAGGCGTATCACGCGGGCGAAACGACGGACCCGGACACGGTGGGGGTGCGCGCGCTGGATGACCTCACCTTAGAAGTGCGCCTGACCGCACCCGTCGCCTATTTCCCGTATCTCTTCGCTGATTCAATCACCGCCCCTTTGCCCCGCGCAGTGATCGAACAACATGGCGACGCTTGGATCGAAGCCGAGCATGTCGTTTCCAACGGCCCGTATCGGTATGTCTCGCGGACGAAAAATAAAATTGTTTTAGAACGCAACCCCTATTATCTTGGCGAACTGCCCGGCAATGTCGAGGAGCTTGAATTCCACCTCTTTGGTAACGACGATGACCGCCTAGCCCTTTTTAAGCAGAGTGGGATAGATGTGTGGTCGGATGCGCGCGCTGATGCGGAAACTCCGAGCGGGTATCAGAGTTTGCTCACTCTCCAAAATAGTTTTAATGTGAATTTCATTGTCTTCAATCTATCCATCGCGCCCTTTGATGACGTGCGCGTGCGGCGGGCGATAGCGCACGCGATTAATCAGGTGGCACTAGTCGAACAGGCCTATGTCTTGTGGCGACCCGCGCTAGGTGGGATCGTACCCATCGGCATCCCTGGCCATTCGCCCAACCTCGCCTTGCCCTTCGACTTGGAACGCGCGCGCCAGTATCTGGTCGAAGCAGGTTACCCGGAAGGGCGTGGTCTCCCACTGATTAAATTCCCGGTGCCCGGGCATACCGCTCACCCCGGGGCCGAAGCCCTCGCGGCCCAATTGCGCCAGATCGGGTTGGAATTGAACCTCGAAACTATCCCTGCCAATAGTATCCCCAATGATTATCCTTTGATCCGGGTCGGGTGGGGGGCCGATGTGCCCGACCCGGATAATTTTATGCGCCATGCCGAATGGCGCACATTTGCTAAACAACATGGCTGGCACGATCCCTTCTATGAGGATTGGATCGAGCGCGCTGGGCGCATGCCCAACCGTGCGCAACGCATGGCAGTCTATCGGGAATTAGACCGGCGCATTGTGGCTGAGCAAGTCCTCATCATCCCCTTAACCTACTCTGGGCATACCCGGCTTTTGTTGCGGGACGCAGTGACCCCGGCTAAATTTTATTTCCCCGGCTATTCCCGTTTTGGCGAATTGCAGATTGACTAAGCCCCGCTTCCAATTCATAACTTGCGCCTAGATGCTTATTGCTATAACCCGTTTTAGGCGTAAAATGGAAGGGTCTAGCGTGTGCCAGCTATGAAACGCCTTGCCATTTACCTCGCTCTCGTTTTACCTGTGCTTGGCCTAGTCGGGTGGCGCTTTTTCCCCGCCGCTGACCCCGCCTTTGTTATCCCGCTCGGTCATTTTTATATCGTTACCTTTACCACGTTTGCCGCAACGGTCGTTTCGTTATTCGTCACGATCTCGGTCGGCCAAACCGCTTTGCCGCGCCATTTGTTGCTGGCGGTGGCCTTCGCGTGGATGGGCGGGGTGTTCTTGGTCCATGGCCTCGCGACACCCGGCGCGCTCATCACCCATTTCCATCCGGGCATTGTGTGGGGGGCGTGGCTCACCTTGTTTGGCGGGGGTGTCATTTTTTTGGTGAGTGGTCTGACGACCAACACGCCGCACCCGCGGCTCATCCGCCTCGCGGCGTTGAGCGTGTTGACGATCTATGCCGTCTTCGTGCTATTCAATCTCATTGCGTCGGACTTTCTCAACACGCTCCTCGCGTTAGAGATCGCCCCGCCGCTGGCCGAGGTCATATTTTGGGTCACGACCTTCATTTGGCTAGCGAGTGGCCTCAAGCATTTCCTTAACTATCGCACGGAACACAACTTCTTTGATGGCCTGATGGCGTTTGAGAGCGTGTGGTTCGCCACCGCGACGGTCAGTTTATTTAAGTATCCCCTGTGGCATCTTAGTTGGTGGCTCTATCACCTGCTGTTGCTGGGTGGTTTTCTCATCGCGAGCTATGCGTTGTGGCGGGCTTATGAACAAGTGCGCGCCTTTCGGCTCATTCGCTACTTTGCCGCTACCAGCCTCATCTTCGCCGCCGCGCTGGCCTTGCTCTCCGCTCAACTTTATTCGCAAGTAGTGTACGACAGCGCGCTCGACCAACTGCGCGCCAGCACCCAACTGATCGGCCAAAACCTAGCGCTGGAGATCGCCGAACGCTTGCCGCACATCCAAACGTTTAGTGATCTCAGCCATTTAGAAGACGCCGAAGAAGTAGAAGACTGGGCGGTTAAACGGCTGGTGAGTTTGGGGGTGTTCCAAGAAATTTATGTGTACGACACAACGGGGGCCGAGGTCTTAGAAGCCGAACTCCCCGCAGAAGGCGAAGCGGCCACCCCTACTCCAACGAAGTCACCGGATGACTATTCTAAAGGGGGCGAAGAAACGGGCGGCGGCAGTAGCCCCACGACCTCCGCCGCGCCGCCCATGGCCGCTGATATGGTTGCGTTACAGACCGCCCTCGGCGGCAAGGCGGTGCTCAACCTCTACGAACCCGGTCATGCGCCGAGCGATTATCATCCCGGCGATCATTATATTTTGGAAGCGTATTTGCCCTTCAAGCCCGCTGATGAACAACACCCAGAACCAGTAGGCGTGTTTTGGGCGGTGCGTGAAGCCCCCGAACTGACCGAGGCCCTCACCCTCGCGCGGCGTTCGGGGATTGGGTTGGCCGCGCTCAGTTTAGGTGGCTTGTTCCTCGCCTTATTATTCGTGATCCGCCGCGCCGACTTGCTCATCACGCATCGCGCACGCGAACTCGAAACGGCGTACAACCATTTGCGCGAGGCCGAAGGGATGCGCGATGACCTGACGAATATGATCGTGCATGACCTCCGCAACCCGCTGACCGCGATCACCATGAACTTGGAGTTGATTGGCAAATTGGTGAAAGACCCCGCCAACGCCATCAATTTTGTGGTGAGTGCGCGTTCGGCCAGCCAACGCATGATAGACTTGATTGATGATCTCTTAAACGTGGGCAAAATCGAAGCGGGCGAACTGCGCCCGATGTTGAAGCCGCTCGACCTCGCCACGTTTTTGCCGGAAAAGGCCAGCGCCTACGCTGCGCAAGTCCAACACGATCACAAAACGATCATCCTCGAACTCGACCTCGCTCTGCCGGAGGCCAAAGCCGATGTCGGTCTGATTGGGCGGGTGATAGATAACTTGTTGAGTAATGCGTTGAAATACACTTCACCGGGTGGGCGCATCACCCTCGGCGCGAAGCAACAGGCCGGGATGCTCTGCATAGAAGTCGGCGACAACGGCGAGGGCATCCCGCCAGATTATCATCAACGCATCTTCGACAAATTTATTCAGGTCACAGACGAGCGCGGCGCGGCCCTGCGCAAAGGCACCGGGTTGGGGCTGGCCTTTTGCCGCTTGGTGGTGGAAGCGCACGGCGGGCGCATTTGGGTTGAGTCAGAAGTGGGGCAGGGGAGCCGATTTTACTTCACATTGCCCATCAACTAGCCAGCTTACTTCTCGCCCCAATGCAACGCCATCGTGCCAAACATCAATCGTTTGAAGTTGACTTGGCGAAACCCGGCGGCAGTGATGCGCTCGGCCAACTGTTCGGCCGGGAGGAAATTTTCGGTGGAGTCGGGCAAATAGGTGTAGGCTTCTGAGTCGCCCGCGATAAGCCGCCCGAGGGTGGGGATGACGACATGCAAATGCAGTTGAATAAACGGATAAAGTAAATTGCGCGGCGGGGGAGTCGTATCGAGACACACGACGTGCCCGCCCGGTTTTAGCACGCGATATTGCTCGGCCCACGCGCGCCGCACATCAATCACATTGCGCATCAAGTAGCCCGAAGTCACCGCGTCGAAAGTGTTGTCGGGGAAGGGCAGGTTGAGCGCATCGGTGCCCGCCCAACGCACCTGACGACCAGCAGGGCGCGCTTGCCCCACGCGCATCATTTCCAGCGTGAAGTCGCCGCCCACCGCGCGCAGGGTGGCATCATGGCTCAGCGCTTCAAACGCCAGATCGCCTGTGCCAGTCCCTAAATCCAACAACTGCCCGCCACGCGGCAATTGCGCCAACGCCACTACTTGCTTGCGCCACGCCACATCTTGCCCGCCAGTCATCAGGCGGTTCATCAAGTCGTAACGCCCGGCGATGTGCGCAAACATCGCCTGAACATAGTGCGCGCGCGCCGCACCGGTGAGATGGGTCATAACTTAGACAGGATGTCCGCCCCGTTGCTTGTGACTACAATCGTATGCTCAAACTGAGCGGAGAGTGAGCCATCGGCGGTGACGACTGTCCAGCCATCTTTGAGCAACTCGCAGTCGGCACGGCCAGCGTTGATCATCGGCTCGATAGTGAAGGTCATGCCCGGGCGGAGTTTGGGGCCGTGTCCGCCGGGGCCGACATGTGGCACAGAGGGGTCTTCGTGTAGTTTGCGCCCAATGCCATGCCCCCCCCACTCGCGCACCACGCTATAGCCATTTTTTTCGGCATGCGTTTGAATCGCCAAGCCAATGTCGCTCAACGACCGTCCGGCGTGCGCGACCGCGATCCCTTCATATAAACATTCTTCGGTCACTTTTAGCAAACGCTCAGCGGCGGATGAGACTTTACCCACGCCGAACGTCACGCAGGCGTCGCCACAAAATCCTTTGTATTTCAAGCCAATATCAATACCGACGATGTCACCCTCACGCAAGACACGACGGCTGGGCAGGCCATGACAGATTTCATTGTTGACCGAGGTGCAGATCACACCGGGGAAAGGTGGATGATTGGGCGGGTTGCCTTTATAGCCTTTGTAGAGCGGCTCCGCACCATGTTGGCGCACATACTCGCTGGCGAGGCGGTCGAGTTCCAGTAACGTAACGCCGGGGCGAATGCGCTCACCGAGTCGTGCAAAGATCTCGGCCACCAGCCGCCCTGAAGCGCGCATCGCTTCGATGTCGCGCGGACTTTTTACATCAATCATAAGCTCGGGAAAGTACCTTCCTAACAGTTGACGGAGTAGAGACATTGCTAATGAGTAATTATACCCCGCCCAAGACACAAAAGCCGAGGATCGTGACGAGTGTAAAATAACACATCGGACGTTATCACTTTTCCTTTCGACTCGTCCAGTATCACTCAATTTTCACCGATTAGGAGGATCACCATGTCGCCGAAGATAAAATTTATCATTGCGAGTAGTGTGTCCGTTGTGCTTCTGGGCTTAGTGGCGTATTTAGGCGTCGGTTGGTTTTTGTACAATCAGCTCTCGACCGTGCCCTACAACCAGGGTGGGCCGGGCAAAGATAATACCCCGACGCGCTTCATTATCAACAACCCACGCTTTGCGACGATTGATACTACCCCCTACCTCATGCCGCAGTATGAGGTGGTGCGGTTTCCCAGTCGGCAAGCTGAGATAAGTTTAGCGGGCTGGTATGTCGAGGCCGACCCCGCCGCTCCAGCCGTCATCATCACCCATGGGCTGACCAGTTGCAAATGCACCGACACCATGCTGTTTGCCGCGGGCCTCTTACATCACGCCGGGTTCAATGTGTTGCTCTTCGATTTGCGCGAACATGGCGAATCGGATCGGGTTGATGGGCGCACGGCGTTGGGCAACGATGAGTATTTAGATGTGCTGGGGGCGTGGGATTGGTTGGTGACGGTGAAAGGCTTCCCGCCCGAGAAGGTGGGGCTGTTAGGCTATTCGTTGGGGGCAGGCACGACGCTGATTGCCTTTGGCAATGAACCGCGCGTCGCGGCGGCGTGGGCCGATTCGCCCTATTACGATTTATACGTCATCATCCAAGAAGAACTCGCCCGCCAAAACTATCCAACGTGGTTCGCGCCGGGTGGGATTGGGGTGGCGCGGTGGTTTGGTGGGCAAGATCTTTTAGCCCATAGCCCGCAAGAGGCTCTCCTGCGTGACAACGGCCGCCCACTCTTCATCACGCAGGGCGAGGCTGATCTCCAGATCAATATCCATCACCTCGCTGACTTTGAAGCTTTAGCGCAACAATCCCAAGCCAACTTAACCACCTGGCGTGTGCCCAATTCCGATCATCACGAAGCGATTTACCGCGTGACGGATGACTATACCCAACGGTTGATAACCTTCTTCAGCCAAGCCTTGGGGAAATAAAACTGTCGGCCGCCTCATCAAAGTGGGTCTTCTAAATGACCTTCCTCCAATGGTAGCCACACCGTGAACTGCGTCCCGATTTCATCCGTGCTGGCGACTTCAATATGCCCCCCATGATGTTCGACGATCTCTTTGCAGATCGCTAAGCCCAAACCGGTGCCCGGTTCGCCCGAATCGCGCCCGGTTTGCCCGCGATAAAAACGCTCAAATAAATGCGCCTGATCATCCGCCGGGATCGCTGGGCCATCATTTTGAAAGCGAACCGCCGCACCCGACACGCCGCGCCATTCCACGACTTCGGTCTCCACTTGGATCCCGCCGCCCGTGGGCGTGTAAGCGACGGCGTTCCCGACCAAGTTATTAAACACTTGCGCGATCTGCCCGCGATCAATCCACACTTGCAACCCAACGGGCGCGGGGTGATGGCGCAAGTCTAAATTCTTCAACTCGATCCGCGACGCATGGATGGTCAACACTTCGGTCAGCACTTCATCGAGCAGGTGCGCCTCCCGGCGTACATTCACCGTTTGGGTGCGCATCCGCGAGAGGTCGAGCAGGTCTTCAATGATATCCTTTAATCGGCTCGTCTCACGCTGGAGGGTCGGCAGATAACGCGGGAGGGCTTCTGCGCCGCGCCGCTCCAATAAATTTAAGTACAGGCTGATATTAGTGAGCGGGGTGCGGAGTTCGTGCGAGACGTTCGAGACAAATTGATCTTTCAACCGATCCAATTCGGTGAGGCGCTCATTGGCGCGCGCGAGTTCGCTGGTGCGGTGCGCCACGCGCTCTTCCAGCGTGCTCATCACACTGGCGCGATGCAAAGCGTTGCCGGCGATGTCGGCGACCGCGACGAGCAACCGGACTTCATTAGCAGTGAAGCGATGCTGATGCGCGATGCCCAAGTGCATGACGCCGACGACTTTTTCATGCGTGCGTAGGGGCAGGGAAATGCCACTTTGAATGCCGCGCACCAACTCTTGCTCATCCGCCAAAATTTGGGTCAACGAATCGCGCGCGAAGTCACTGGTCACATAGACTTCGCCGGTGCTTAAGACATAACCGGAGACCCCTTCTCCAGCGGGCAAATGCACACCGTGGGTGTCAGCGTTGAGCGGGCGCGTGCCGCGAATAACCAGATAGCCTGTGTCGGGGTCTTGGAGGTAGATGGCGCACCGTGTGGCATTGATAATTTCGGCGGCTTTTTCGAGGAAGATGGGCAACATTTCTTCCACATCTTGCGCGGCGCGCAACGCCGCCGAGACCTTGGTCAGCGTTTCGAGTTCGGCGGCGCGGCGGTGGAGGTCTTCAAATAAGCGCGCTTTGGCTAAGGCCAGCGCCACTTGCGCCGAGGCTTGGCTACCACGCGCGATCTCATCTTGTGAAAAATGATGCGTTTGATGAAAGGTGACGACGACTGCGCCAATGCGTTGTTCGCCCGCCATGAGGGGCAAACCAAGTAATGACCGCATGGGCAAGTAGAGTTTTTCGCGACGATTTAGCCCAAACGCTACTTCACTCCCCGCCACATTCTCCATGGCCAAGGGAAACCCAGCGCTCAACACCGATTCGGCTAAGGTGAGCTCGGTCGGCTCCGTTTCCGCTTGGCTCAACGGCCCGGCCACGACGGCCGGCTCGATCCGTTGTCGGGTTTCATCCCATAACAAGATGTGCGCCGCATCGGCCCCGGTCAGTTCGGCCAAACGGTCGGCGAAAATTTGCACCATCTGGCGCGGATCGGAGGCGACAATCGCTACGCGCGTAATGTCATTGAGGAGGGTGATGTCGCGCACCCGCAACGCTTCGGCGGCATAGAGGCGCGCGTTTTGCAACGCGACGGCGACCGGCGCGGCGGCGGCGGTGAGAAAGGGGAGTTGTTCCGGATGAAACGCACCCGGCTCGGCGCTGTGTAAGTTCAACACGCCCACCAGTTTATCCCCCGCGATCAGCGGCACGCTGACAATCGAGCGCGCCGTGTCATCCATGCCCGGGGTGAGTTGCCAGCGCGAGTCGAGGCTCGCGTCATCCACCACAACCGCGGTACGCTTGAGCGCCACCCACCCGCCCACGCCTTCGCCTACATGTAAATTGACGCGCCGATCCATCTCAGTGACTTGGGCCGCGTCCAACCGTGAGGCGGCAATTAAGGTGAGGCGATCGGCACCAGATTGCGCCACATAGATCGAGCCTTCAAACACGCCAAAGGCATCGCAGATTTTTTCGAGCGCGCGTGAGGCCACTTCGCGCGGGTTGAGCGAGGTGGTAAGGTGTTGGCTGAGGTCGTAGAGCAATTCGAGGCGGCTCTTTTCATTCGCCAGCGCTTCATATAAGCGCACGTTTTCCAAAACGCCCGCCGCGTGTTGCGCGAGCGTTTGCGCCAAACGTTTTTCGGCGGAGGAGAAGTGCCGCGCGCGGCGGGTCTCCCAAATTTCGGCGCTCCCCAGCACTTTGCCGCGCAACACAATCGGCACGAGCAGGGCCGCTTTCACGCCAAAGTCGCGCAGTTGTTGGAGTTCGACGCCCGACAAATCCACGTCGGTGGGGTGCATGGTTAAAGTTTGCTGATCAGCGACAGCGCGCCAAGTGGCGGGATAATCCGCAAACAGATACGCGCGCCCAACATCTGAAGTGCGCTCAACGGACGTGGCGACGGGGCTCCAGTATTCGGCCAAGATGGTGAACGACATTTGCTCCAGATTGATCTCCATCACATAGCCGCTGGTCGCTTCCAACGCGTCGGTGAGATTCCGCGCCAGCCGAAACAACACCGTCTCGGCGTCGAGGCTGGCACCCATGTCTTGCGCGGCTTTGTATAAGCTGACCATTTCTTGGGTGCGGAGGCGCGCTTCTTCAAAGAGCCGTGCATTCTCAATCGCAATCGCGGCCTGATCGCCCAGCAAGCGCAGGACGCGCAACTCGGCCTCGGGGAAGGCGCGCGCGGCTGGGTACACGACGTTCATCACCCCCACCACGCGCTGACTGATCTTGAGGGGGAGCCCTAAGATCGCGCCCCCCCAATGGTGCGGACTGCCCGCAAACAAGGGATGCGTGCGCATATCGGGCACCACGATCATCTCGCCGCGCCGGGCGACGGTGTAGGTGAGGCCTTCGGGGCGCGGTTCAAAGTTTTCATGTTCGCGGCTACCGCTCTGTGCCAAAAACGCGCCAAAGCGCATCGCCTGAACTTCGGCTTCGGGATGATAGGTGAACACATACGCCTCATGCGCCTCGGTCACTAACTGTAGGGCTTCGCGCAAGATGGCTTCTAGCACTGGTTGCAGTTCGAGGCTGGTGATCAGGCTGAGGCTGGCTTGCCGCACGGCCTCGAGTTCAGCGGTGCGGTGTTCTTGCATCGTGAACAAGCGTGCATTTTCAATGGCAATCGCGGCCTGATCGCCCAGCAGGCTCAACATGCGAATTTCTGACTCAGAAAAATCATGCACATGGAGTTCGTAGGCGACGTTCATCACCCCCAACGTGCGGTCACCGATCTTGAGCGGCAGGGCGATGATGCTCCCGACCCAATTGGGGCGATTCGTGAAAAGCGGATGATGCGCAATGTCTGACACCACGATCATTTCGCCCCGGCGGGCGGCGGCGTAGGTGAGCCCATTTTGGCGCGGCTCGCTCCACATACGATTTTTCTCACCCGAAGACCATAAGGAAGAGCCAAACGTCAATCGATCATGCTCGGCTTCATACAGGAAGATGTGGGCGTCGTGCGCGCCAACCGTAAATTTCAAGGCTGTGCTTAAGATCGTCTCCAACACTGGGCCGAGTTCTAGATGCGCTGTCACGCTCAGGTTGGCCTGCCGCAGGGCTTCCAGTTCGGCGGCGCGTTGTTCTTGTGCTTCAAACAAACGCGCGTTTTCAATTGCCACCGCGGCCTGATTGGCGAAGAGGCCGACCAATTCCAGATCGGTTTGATCAAAGCGATACGTCTGCGAATCGGCCACGACGAGGACACCGCTGACCACCTCACGCCATTGGATGGGCACGCCAATGACCGAGCCTAACGGCACGCCATTATCCGTGTTCAACCGTTGCTCCCATTGCAAATAATCATCTACTAATAGGGCTTGGCGCGTTTGTGCCACTTGACCCGCCACACCCTCCCCCATTTTTTGACGGGCCCCCGTTAAGTCTACGGAGGGCGCGAGGTGTGCCACGAGTTCCAAATCATTGGTTGCCGGGCGCATGAGATAGAGCGCGCCGATGGGGGCTTGCAAGAAGCGCCGCGCGCGCTCGACCAATGCGCGAAGCAGGGTGGCGAGCTCGAGTTGCGCGCTGAGGTCAAGCCCCACTTCGTGGAGGGCGGTGAGCGCCGCTACTCGCCGTTCCTCAGCGGCAAAGAGCCGCCCGCGTTCCAGCGCCGTCGCCAATTGGCCGGCCATCGTGAGCAACAACAATTCATCGGCTTCGGAAAAGGCGTCGGCCGCTTCACTTTCGAGGTTGATGACCCCCAAGACCCGTTCGCCGATTTTGAGTGGGACACATAACTCCGAACGCGTATTGGGCGAGCCCGCGAGATAGGCTGGCTCAAGCGTGACATCCCCCACCCGACACGGCTGCCCGCTGGCGGCGACCTGGCCGCAAATACCTTGCCCAGCAGGCAGATAATCTAAGAGGCGCGGGCCGGTGAGGTCGCGATAGGAGGGATGCACCCACAAGCGCCTGGTCGCGCGTTCGATCAACAACACCCCACAATTGCTTGGATAGAGCGTGAGGCTGAGAGCATTGGTGACGCGTTCGATGAGTTCGTCTTCGGTGGTGGCCTCGGCTCCCGCCACGGCCATGACGTGCAACGCAGTGAGCTCTTGCACTCGGCGTTGGGTAACGTCGAACAAACGCGCCCCTTCAATCGCACCGGCCGCCTGATCACTGAGCAGAGTGAGGAGACTCAGTTCACTATCATCAAACACGCGCGGTTGATGATAGGCCACGTTCAGCACCCCTACCACGCGCATCCCCATCTTGAGCGGTAGCCCGACGAGCGCGCCGTGTTTGGCACGGGGCGTCCCCGCATACAGCGCCGCCGCGCTTAAGTCAGGAAGGGCCAGCATTTCGCCAGTGCGCGCGACAGTGTAGGTCAATCCCTCGGGGCGGGGCGGGGGATAGCGTTGTCCCGACCGGCCATCGGCCCAGCGCGCCGCGCCAAACGTCAGCCGCCCAGCGGTATATAAAAACAGATGCACATCGCGCACATCCGCGACGAGGTTTAGCACACTCCGCAAGATGACTTCAAATACTGCTGGTAACTCGAGGGTCGTGTTGAGTTGCAGGCTCACTTGCCGCACCACTTCCAATTCTTGGGCGCGGCGACGGGCGGCGTCGAACAACCGCACGTTGCGCAGGGCAAGTGTAGCCTGATTGGTGAGGAGGGTGAGCAGGCGGATGTCTTCAGCGTCGAAGTGCCGAAATTTGCGCGACTGCGCGGTCAACGCGCCTAAAATTTTCCCCTCTAAAAAGAGCGGCACGCTCACCCCGGAGACGATACCCGCCTGCAACACCTCCGGCACGATAAACCGCGTCTCATGCACAAAGTCTTCGACGATGACGGGTTGACCGTGCAAGACCGTGTAGCCAGCTTGCGAGCTGAGGTCTACTTTAAACGACGCGTGTTGCCAAGCTTCTTCCCACCCGCGAATGGCTTTGATCGTAAGATATTGGCGTTCATCGAGGATCGTCAGCGCGCTGAACTCAGTGTGGAGCGCTTGGCAAACGACTTCGACGACGGCTTCAAATACCATGTCTTCGGCCGTGGTGGCGAGCAGTTGCCGCGAAAATTCGAGCAAGACTTCATCGGTGTTGACCCGGCGTTGCTCGGAACGTAATAGGCGCGCATTAGAGCGCCAGACGATCCATTGTTGAGTGATTAACAGGGCGATCAACAGCCCAGAGCCAAGCGCTAATAAATAGAAAACGGTAGGCGCGATCCGAGCATGACTCCATAAAATGAGGCCATAGGCGAGGAGCAGGGCGAGCGAGGGGAAGAGTAGGTTCCACCACCACTTTTGCGACAGCCGCAATAGGAGCGCAGTGATGAACCCGAGGGGACGGAAGAGGCGAAGCAAGGCGCTCAACGACGACATTGGGAGAGGGCAGGAAAAGAGTATAGCAGAGTTCACCAAGTGATCTGGCTAAAATTATGGGATAGATAGGAAAACTTCACCTGCATTTCAGCGCCATCGGGAGTAGAATAGCCCGCCATGCTCAAGTCGGCTCATCCCAAAACACGCACTGTCCTGCCCGTCCCACCCGCCCCGCTTCCCCTCGATCAGATCATCCAAGGGGATTGTGTGAAGGCGCTCCAAAGGCTCCCGGCCAAATCGGTGGATGTGGTATTTGCCGACCCGCCCTACAATTTACAATTACAAAATGAACTCTACCGCCCCAACATGACCAAAGTAGATGCGGTAGATGATGCGTGGGATCGCTTTCGCACTCTGGGCGACTATGACGCCTTTACCCGTGCATGGTTGAGTGAATGTCGGCGGGTGCTCAAAGACACGGGCACCATTTGGGTGATCGGGTCGTACCACAATATCTATCGGGTGGGAGCGATCCTCATGGACTTGGGGTATTGGATTTTGAATGACATTGTCTGGGTCAAGTTAAACCCGATGCCCAACTTTCGCGGGGTGCGGTTCACCAATGCGCACGAGACATTGCTCTGGGCCCAAAAGCAACAAGGGGCCAAATACACGTTTAATTATCAGACGATGAAAGCGCACAATGAGGATGTGCAAATGCGCAGCACATGGGAGTTGGCCCTCTGCACCGGCAAAGAACGGTTGAAGGACGCTACCGGCCAAAAGGCGCACCCCACCCAAAAACCCGAAGCCTTACTCTATCGGGTGATCTTATCCAGCACCCAGCCCGGCGATGTCATCCTAGATCCATTTTTCGGCACCGGCACGACGGGCGCGGTGGCAAAATTATTACACCGCCATTGGATCGGCATTGAACAAGCCGCGACGTATGTGCGTCTCGCACAAACGCGGATTGAGGCGGTCCAGCCCTCCATGTTTAACGATGAACTCTACGTTTTTGAGAGCAAAGCCAAGGCAGTGCGCATTCCATTTGGCGCGCTCTTGGAGCAAGGGCTGATTCAGCCCGGACAAATGCTCTACTTTGGCAAACAGGGGCGCCTGACCGCCATTGTGTTACCCAATGGACATCTTAAGGCCAATGGTCAAGTGGGTTCCATCCACGCGCTAGGGCGGACGCTCCAAAATACCCCCAGCTGTAATGGCTGGGAACATTGGTATTATGAAGATGAACAGACTGGGGAGAGACGCGTGATTGATGAATTGCGAAAACGGATACAAGCTGAAGCCACTCACTCCATTAAAGTTCAGCGTTAGCCCCTTAGATCCATTACTCTCTTTCGGAGTTTGCTATGCCCGCTATCGAAGTCCGCGACCTAAAAAAACACTACGGTGCCACCAAAGCCGTAGACGGTATCAGCCTGACCGTTGAGCAAGGCGAAGTGTTTGGGATGCTTGGCCCCAATGGTGCCGGAAAAACTACCACCACCGAATCCATCGAAGGTCTGCGCCCGATAGACTCTGGCGAAATCCGCGTGCTGGGGTTTGATGTGAAGCGCGAGACGGATCAGGTCAAGCGTCGCATCGGGGTGCAACTGCAGACGACCGCGCTCTATCCCCGCCTGACGGTGCGCGAAGTATTGGATTTGTTCCGCACGTTCTTCACAGGCCCTTTACGTTCCACCGACGAACTGATTGACATGATGAACCTGCGCGAGAAGGAAAAGACCCTCAGCAAAGACCTGTCAGGTGGGCAACGGCAACGGCTTTCAGTGGCGCTCGCGCTCATCAATCAGCCCTCGATTGTATTCTTGGATGAGCCCACCACTGGCCTCGACCCGCAAGCGCGCCGCAACATGTGGGAAACCATCCGCTCGATCCAAAAGACTGGCACGACGGTGTTTCTGACTACTCACTATATGGAAGAAGCACAAACATTGTGTGATCGCGTAGCGGTCGTCGATTCGGGCAAGATCATCGCTCTCGACTCGCCTAACGGCCTCATCAGCCAGCACTTCCGCGAACGCATGGTGGAATTTGACCTACAGGGCGAGCCGCCCCCCGAAGGCACGTTTCGCGAGTTGCCCGGCGTCACTCGTCCGGCGGAGCGCGAGGGGGCGCATATCACCCTCCATACCGAAGACACGACGAAAACGTTAGGCGGCCTGACAGCGTTGGCCGATCAGGGTCGCGTCAAATTTGACGACTTACACATCCGCCGCGCCACGCTGGAAGATGTGTTTCTCAAACTCACGGGCAAGCGCATTCGAGAGTAACCTATGGCCGCCTTCTTTCAACTTTATCTCGCCAACGTTAAAGAATTTATCCGCGATCGCATGGCGATGTTCTGGACGCTCGCCTTTCCGATCTTCTTCATCGTGATCTTCGGCATCATCTTCAGTGGGGGCAGTGATCCGTCTTATGAATTAGGATTGGTGGTTGAAGACACCGGGCCGATTGGCGAGGCGCTCGGCAATGTTTTTGAACAGGTGAAAACGTTTGAGGTGACGCGCGGCACGCGCGACGAACTCCTCGACCAACTCAAGAAAGGCGACCTCCGCGTGGTGGTGATCGTCCCGGCGGGATTGAGCGCGGCGCTCCAACAGGGACAGCCCGCGCAAATTGAAACGCACTATGACCCATCCAACGTCACCACGGCGCAAATTGTCCTAACAATTGTGGAAAAAGTGGTGGGAGGCTTTGAGCAGGGTTTTACCCAACGCCCAACGTTATTAACGCTCAAGCCAGTCACCGTGACTGCTGAGCGTCTGCGCCAGATTGATTTTCTGTTGCCCGGCATCTTGGGGATGGCGCTGATGCAATTGGGTTTGTTTGGCACCGCCCCGGCGCTGGTGCAGTTGCGCGAACAACAAGTCTTACGCCGATTGGGCGCGACCCCTCTGCCGCGTGCCACCTTGCTCGCGGCGCAGGTGCTTCATCGTCTGACGATTGGCGTGACGCAAACGGCACTCATCCTCATCGTTGGCACGCTCGTTTTCAAGGTGAATGTGATCGGGAATGTCGCCCTCTTAGCCGCCAGCGTGGTCTTAGGCGCGTTGGCGTTTATCTCCATGGGCTATTTCATCTCTGGCCTCGCCAAGACCCAAGAGAGCGTCATTGGCATCAGCCAATTGATCAATTTCCCGATGATGTTTTTGTCGGGGTTGTTCTTCCCGGTAGAGATCATGCCTCAATGGATTCAGCCGGTGGTCGCTATCATGCCCCTCACCTATCTCGCCGATGCCCTCCGCCAGATCATGGTCGGCGCACCGCCCACCTATCCGCTGGTGCTGGATTTCGCAGTGATGGCGGGCTGGCTGGTGGTGAGTGGTATTTTGGCGGTGAGGTTTTTTAGGTGGGAGTAGCGGTCGCGGGGGTATAATCTGGCTATGGTCGCAGAAACACCCTCACCTGCCTTGCAACGTAAGCGCCGCCTTGAAGCGGAACTTGAGCGTTACTTACCGCTGTTGATTGAAAACCAACAACCAGAGCGCGTCATTTTGTTTGGTTCGCTCGTCGCTGGCACAATCCATGAGTGGTCAGATATTGATTTAGTGATCGTTAAACAAACTGATCGCCCATTTATGCAACGCTTACATGAGATTTCAGATTTGCTCCAACCACAAGTCGGGGCTGACATTTTCGTTTACACGCCTGAAGAGTTTAAGCAGTTGTGCCAAGAACGCCCGTTTTTCCAAGATGAAATTTTAAATAAGGGGATGCTCTTATATGAGCGCCCTAGCTGAACGGTGGTTGGCTTTCGCGCAAGAAGATTTGCGGGTAGCGGAGGTCGTGCTAGCGGAAGCTGTCTTCAATCAGGTTTGCTTTCATTCTCAACAGTGTGTTGAAAAAGCGATTAATCGAACAGATGCGGTAGCCGCTTTGACTCTGGCTGGCACAGTTTTAAATCGCATTCGGCAGGCTTTGGCCTAAAGCCAAATGGCTAAACCAACACCCTTATATTACTTACACCTCGGCACTCCGACCGCCCCACCCCTCCTCTTCCTGCACGGCCTCGGCTCTTCTTCAGCGGATTGGGAACTACAAATCCCAGCTTTTGAAAAAAATTATCACTTGCTCTTGCCCGACCTGCCTGGGCATGGACGCACTCCGCTTGGTGCGCCACTGCTGACGGTGGAGCGTATGGCAGAGGGTGTCGCACGTTGGCTTGAACAGCTGGCGGTGCCTCCGGCGCATGTGGTAGGGCTTTCGATGGGCGGTTGTGCGGCCTTGGCGCTCACCATTCAACATCCCCAACAGGTGCGGTCGCTCACGCTTGTCAACACTTTCGCGCGCTATCGCCCCGTAGGGTGGCGCGGTGCAGGGCGCGTAATGCAACGGATCAGTTTATTGTGTTTTGCGCCGATGCGCTCACTGGCGCAGTTTATCGCGGGAGGTTTGTTTCCCAAGCCTGAACAGCGCCTCCTTTATGAAGAAGCCGTCACGCGCTTAAGCCGCAATTCGCGCGCGACGTACTTTAGCGCTATGTGGGCCTTGCGCCGCTTTGATGCCCGCGCGCGCGCCCAACAGATTCATTGCCCCACATTCATTATCACTGGCGACCGTGACCGCACTGTGCCGCTCGCTTGCGCGGCTGAACTGGCCCAGCTCATCCCCCAGGCTCACCGCCTGACACTGACCGACTCCGGTCATGCCTCGCCAATGGATCAATTTGAAGTGTTCAATCGGAGCGTGGGCGAGTTTTTGGCTAAGCAGTGATCAGTTATCAGTGAACAGTCAGCAGTACCGGCTCGCTATCCACTGATAACTGATGACGGATCACTATTTCTTCACTACCTTCACCGCATCGTTCATTGCGTTCAGCGTATCATCCACATCTTTATCTGAGTGCGCCGCGCACAAGAACCACGGCTCGCGCGGGTCGAGCTCAAACTCCACGCCGCGCTCACGCATTTCCCACGCCAAATGTTCGTACATCTCCATATTCGTCTTCGTCGCCGCGCGATAATCCTTGATCGGTTTTTCCTGTGGCGCGAGGAAGAAGCCAAACATTGCTGGAACGCCATCAATGCTGTGATCGATCCCGGCTTCAGTTAACACTTCACCGATGCCGGTCATCAGGCGTTGGCCAGTCTTGCGGATCTTATCAATCGCGTCGGTGGTCGCCAAGATGTCCAGCGTGGCGATGGCCGCCGCCGCGCCCGGCCCATTGCCGCAATAGGTGCCGCCGTGCGCCATCCGCCCCGGCTCGATGACGCTCATCACTGCCTTGCTCCCGCCGATGGCCGCTAAGGGGAACCCATTAGCGATGGATTTGGCGTAGGTCATCAGGTCGCCCTTCACGCCGAAGAACTCGGTCGCGCCACCTTTGGCAATGCGAAAGCCGGTCTTCACTTCATCCACAATCATCACAATCCCATACTCATCGCACAGTTTGCGGATGTGTTCGAGCCAGCCTTTTTCGGGCATGATCGAGCCCATGTTGCCCGCAATCGGCTCCACCAACACCGCGGCGATGTCGCCCCACTTGGCGCGCACAGTCTTGTCAAATAGTTCAATATCGTTGTACGGCAGGGTAATAATCAGGTCGCGCAAGGCGCTGGGGATGCCCGACGAGTTTTGCGCGGGGACGGGGCTCCGCCGCGAGCCGAGCGCGCCGGTGGGCGAGAAGGGCGTGGAGAACAACACATAGTCGTGAAAGCCGTGATAACACCCTTCAAATTTGATCACCTTCTCGCGAGCGGTGTGGGCGCGCGCGATGCGCAGGGCGTGCATAGTGGCTTCGGTGCCTGAGTTGGCGAAGCGCACTTGTTCTACGCCGGGGCACATCTTGATCAGGCGCTCGGCCACTTCAATTTCCAGCGGGTGCGTGTGCGCGAAGAGCGTGCTGTTCTGCATCGCTTCGCTGACGCGTTGGTTCACGCGCGGATCAGCATGGCCGAGGATGATGGGGCCAAAGGCGAGCCGATAGTCAATGAAGCGGTTGCCATCCATATCCCACACATAGCCGCCCTCGCCGCGCGCGATGACCGGCGTGTTTTCACCCCAGTAGCGAAAATTGGACGACACCCCAAAGGGCATCACTTCTTGGGCGCGTTTATATAAGTCTTTGGTTTTTTGAGTCGAAAGAGACATGATGAGGTTCCTAAAATAGAAGATTGAGCGATTTACGATTGTGATGAGGAAAGACTTTTTTAGAGGGGCTATCTTCTCTTGAGTGAAGGGTTTTATCTCACACGCATTTTAGCCTGAAAGCGTAGGAGGCGGAAAGAGGCGAGTTACATGCTATACAAGCCGCCCGTTTGCTCCAGCCAGTCGGCAATCATCTCAACCGCTTGCGGGACAGCGTTGTCAGAAATATCTACCGTGAGGGTTGGCAAAGTAGAGGCGCTGACCAGTTGGCGCAAGAGTTGCTGTTCTTCGACAAATACTTGTAAATGATCGTATTGGGCCGGGTTGCCCGAGACTTTGAGCCGTTCAGCGCGCGCGGCCGCAAACGACTCGGGCGTGCGGGTGCAAAACACCAACCGAAAGCCTAAGGCGAGCAGCCGTGTCTCTAGCCAGTTGAAGTCATAGTGTTTGCCGTAGTGTTGCCGCTGATACATCTGGGTCGAAAGGTGAAAGCGATCCACGATCCAAGAATAGTAGCGTTGGAGTTCAAACAAATGAACCCAAGTGCGGTAGGTCTCCAACGCCAATTCTTCTTCATGGGGCTCAAAATTGATCAGGCCGCGCCCCCACGGGACATTGGTAAAGGCGCACCATTCGGCTGAGATGAGCGGGGAGTGATAACGATATTTGCGCGGGCCCACGACACGCGGATGTTCATTGAGGGCAAAAGCAATATCGGTCTTGTAGGTCAGGCGCGTACCTTCTAGGATGACTTTGGGGCAGAGCTTGGGCATCTACTTACTGGCCGCTAATAGAGTCGCGGGCGTCACCACTTGCAATTGACGATAATAATTCTCCAGCCACAGATTTGACCAACCAAACAAGGTCGTGTCACGCACGATGGCTTTCACTTCGTCGCGAGTCATCTTCACTTCGCCGACCAACACGTTCACATTGTGGCGGCTGAGGGCGAGCGTGCGCGCGGCGAAGAGCATGGGCCAGATGCAGGCCAAGCGCAACGCATGGAGCCACGGGGGCAGTTCTTCCACATATTCTAAGGCGGCGCGCAAGTGACGTTCGGCTTTGTCGGCCAGCATGTCTACCACCTGCAAGGCCTGAATCTGATATTCGGGCTTGAACAGATCAGCCCGGCTGAGGTTGACGGCGGTACAGAAACTTTCCGGCACATAAATCCAGCCGCGTTCGTAGTCTTTGCGTAACCCGCGAATCACATTGACGGTCTGCAAGGCAAGGCCAAATTCACGGGCGAGCGGCATGAGTTTGGTCAGCCGCGCGCGGATAAAACCCGAATACCACGCGAACACATCCGTCACCAGATAACCAACGCGCCCGGCGACTTCGTGCATGTAGTCATCCATATCGGCTTCGCAAGGGATGTTCGGGCCACGCGCCACCCAGCGCGCCATGCCCTGCGTGGAGTTGCGAACATGGATGAGCAATTGCGTTTGCACAGTGATCGGGAGCGCATGGACTTTCGCCATGATCTCCGGGGCGTTGCGCGCGACATAGGCATCTGGGTCGCTCTCTTCGGTGGCGGCTTCAAATTCTGGCCAGACGCGCAAAGCCTCCACCAACACGGTGGGAGTGGCTTCACCGGCCAAGACCTGATCCCAAAGTTGCAACAGTTCCACTTTGTTCGTAGATGGCATATAGGCGTTGTCTTCCAAAAAGTCGGAGACCCGTAGAAGCAAGTAGGCGAGGCACATAGCCTCGCCTACTGTTCCGGGCAAACGCTCAATGGACAGCGCAAAAGTGCGACTGGCCGAACGGAGGAGTTCGATGGAGTTAATCGGCATGTAGATGTTTCCTGTTAAACATAGGCGGTTATTGGGTTAAAACACCGAGCGAGAGGATTAGTTGCGGAGGAAAAAAGTGGGCCGTGAACAGTAAAACTGATGACTGAGCACTAACCCTTATCCATCTCTCCCAACACCGCCCAGACAAATTCTTCCGTGCGTTGCACGGCCTCCGAGTTGATATTGACAAAGGCATCGGTGACGTTGTGCCAATTGGGGAGCCAACCATCGCGGGTATAACCGACAAAGGTCAAGACGTTGAGCCCAACTTGCAAGGCGGGAAAAGCGTCGGTAAAAGCGCCTGTTTTGTGGGGATATACCCGCCCACCCCATTCGGGATGCGCGCGAGCAACCTGATCGGCGAGAGTAAGCATGGCGGGTGGATAGGGGACAGAGCGCAGAATGCCTTCTTGCGATAAATAAACCGGGCCAGTGTCCTCGCCCGCGATGTTGTCTATCACCACCACCGCGCCAGTCTTCAAGTCGGGTGCATAGCGGCGGATGAAATCCACACTGCCATACGCGCCCACTTCTTCACACCCCGTCCCTACCCACCACAGTTCAGTGTTTTCCAAAGGCGCTTGTTGAGCGCGTTCGGCGAGTCCCAACATCACCCCCACGCCTGAGGCGTTGTCATTTGCGCCACGAGTATAGGGCGTGTTGTGCGCTTGGAGCACCATCAGCCACGCCACCAGCACTAGGGCGGTAGGGATGAGTGAGAGATTCGCCAATAGTTCGCTTGGCGCGAAAATGCCTATCGCAAAACAGACACACAACGCAAAGGCTGAGAGCAGGCCAAGCGGGACAATAATCTGATAGATCGCGAACGTTTGGCGGGAATGCCAGATCAGCGGCGTGCGGTGCGTGTCTACATGCGCGAGGATGGCAACCCTACGCTTCGTCTCGCCTTTGGCCGGGGTGACGCCGATAACGTTTTGGCTCGGCGCGACGGGAAGAAACCAACGCAAAGGGTTATCTATCGTTTGCACTTCTAACAAGATGGAGCCCAACGCCAACACGCCCAACAACAAGGCTGTGACCGCCCCCACCGCCGCGTCGCCAGTCCGCCCCAAACCAAAAAACAAGGCCTCTCCCAGCAACGCCACGCCGAGGCCGAGGATGACCGGCAAATAGATGGACGGGCTAGCGGAAAAGCTTTCGACACGGGTGGCACAACCGAGTTTGTCTAAAACATTCTTAACGTAGTTGTGGCCTTCTTTTTCGCGGGGGGTTGTGCTACCGCGCGCGCCGATTGTCACCGAGAGATGTTCGATGTGTTGGAGAGCAGACATAATGATTTTTTGAGAGGGAACGGGTTACGAGAGATTATAGCAGAGCGGTCTCCTAACCCGTCTTCCCCCCACCCTCCACGATCTGCCGCACCTCGGCTAGTTCATCGGGCGTCAACGCCCAATCGGCGGCGCGGGAGTTGACGAGAATGTGGTCGGGCGCAGTGGCCCCGGAGATGACTGAGCAGACGGGCGTTTGGCCGAGGAGCCAGGCATGGGCTAAGTCGCCGACGGTGCGGTTGCGCGCTTGGGCAAACGCCACGAGCGCCTCTAAAAGAGAGTAATTCGCATCGGTGAAGTATTTCTGCACATAGGGGCTACGTTCACCGCGACTGCCCGTGGGGGGTGTCGCGCCGCGCTGATATTTGCCGGTGAGGAAGCCGCCCGCCAGCGGAAAGTAGGGCAACACGCCGATATTGGCAAAGCGACAATAGGGCAACAGTTCGCGCTCGACCTCGCGTTCCAGCAGGTGATAGTGCGGTTGCACCGTGACAAACGCCTCCCAACCCAACATCTCGGCCACATCATTGGAGCGGCACAATTGCCAGGCGGCATAGTTGCTCGCGCCGAGGTAACGCACCTTGCCCGCGCGCACCAGCTCTTCGAGGGTGCGCATGGTCTCTTGGACTGGCGTGCGCTCATCCCAAGTATGTATCTGATACAGATCAATATGATCGGTCTTGAGCCGGCGCAGGCTGGCCTCGACCGCGTTTTGCAGATGATAGCGCGACGCGCCCCGCTCATTGGGGCCATCGCCCAACTTCATGGCGGCTTTGGAGGCGAGGACGATGTTATGCCACTCGCCGACCAACGCGTCGCCGAGCGCCGTCTCCGAGCCACCATTCTGTCCGTAGATATTGGCGGTATCGAAGAAGTTGATGCCGACATCCAACGCCTGCCGCACGATAGCGCGTGTGCCAGCGCCATCTACCTTTGAGCCGAATTGGTTACACCCAACGCCGATGACCGACACCTGCACGCCGGAACGACCAAGAGAACGATAGTGCATGAGGACTCCTTATAACAAAATCTTGTGTAAGGTGCGTATAATACAGCAAAATCTGAGTTGATTTGATCCAACATGCCCCTCAAAAAATTCGCCTTGCTCTTCAGCTTGTATCTCCTCCTCGCCGCGTGCGTGCGCGGAAACCCGCCACCGCCCCCACCGACTACACCGAATACCCAGGCAACGCTCACGGCGCTGGCGACACAGGCCAATCCGACTACCGTCAACGATTTTGCGCTTACTAGCCCAGCGGTGACAGAGGGCGGCAACTTGCCGAAGGATTACACCTGCGACGGGAGTAGTGCCACCTTGCCGCTGGAATGGCGTAACGCGCCCGCCGGGACTAAGAGTTTGGCGGTAATCATGCACCATGTACCTGGCCCAGGTGATACGCATTGGTATTGGGTGCTCTACGATATCCCCGCGACCGTGACCGCGTTGCCGCAGAACGTGACCGGCCTCGGCACACTGGGAAACAACAGCGTGAACAGCCGCGCCGAATACGCGCCGCCTTGTTCCAAAGGCCCAGGAGCCAAACTCTACACTTACACTGTATACGCGCTTTCCGCCGCGCCACAACTTACCCTGCCCCACGAGCAGGTCAGCCGCGATGTGTTGCTCGCCGCGATCCAAAATCTGATCCTCGCCAGCGCCACTTTAAATGTGGTGTACACGCGGTAGGAGGCTAAAAAGATGTCGCTTTCTCGGCGCGCGTTTTTGCAGTGGCTAGCGTTGGGGGCGGGAGGCGCGGTGTTCACCGCCTGTGCGCCGCGCCGTCCACCATCCGGCGCGCCCTCGGCGGTGACGGCTTCGCCTGTCTCTACGCAACGCCTGTTATTTCAGACGCACCTAACCACGCGCGCTGAGGGTCAACATTTCATCGTCGAATCGAATGGACTGCCCGCGCACAATATGATGGTGGGCATCCGCAGTTGGCAACAGCAAGTGCCATTGCCCCAACCTTACACGGGCGATAATGCGTGGCGCATCCCCCTCCAACCCGTGCTAGCTGACACGCCTATTTCGGCCAAGACCGCGCTTTATCGCGGCGCGATTGCGTTAGCGGTGAACGGCGTGCCGATTTTCAACGCACTCAATAATCGTGGCGAGGACGCACACGCGATTGGTGAGTTGGATGAGTGGGGCGGTCATGCTGGGCGCGCGGATGATTATCATTACCATGTCGCACCACTGCATTTGCAGGTTTTAGTCGGGGCTCATCAGCCCATTGCCTACGCGCTGGACGGTTTCCCCATTTATGGCGCGACCGAAGCCGATGGTTCGGCGGTGAGCGGATTGGATGCGTTCAATGGACATTTCGACCCGGCGGGACAATATCACTATCACGGCACGGAGACATATCCCTATATTAATGGCGGTTTGCGCGGCGTCGTCACTGTGCGGGATGATCAGGTCGAGCCACAGCCCCGGCTCACCCCCATTCGACCTTTCTTGCAACCCTTGAATGGCGCGACCATCACCGGCTTTGAAAGCGCCGCATCCAACCGCTATGCGCTAACGTATAGTTTGAACAGTGGCACATATCAGGTGAATTACCGTTTAGAGGACGAGACTTACACCTTTGAGTTTGTAGACCCGGCGGGCAACACACGCACCGAGACGTATCAGAAGTCGGGGTGAGGCCCTTTAATACAAAACGGGCCAGCCTTGTGGCTGGCCCGTTTTTAAATTGCAGATAAAGAGCTTCTGAAAGCCCTCACACATACACTTCCCCATTCGGGAAGATCATCCCCTTCAATGACTTGGCCTGAGCGAGTTGTTTGGCGATCACTTTCGCCCCAGTTAAATCTGCTCCGGCCAAGTTCGCCCCGGTGAGTTGGGCACCCGTCAGGTTGACGCGTTGCAAGTTCGCCCCTGACAGATCCGCATTCGTCAGGTTGCAAAAAGAGAGATTGGCCTCGGCCAAGAGCGCGCCGCGCATGTCCACGCCGGTGAGGTCACAGCCGGGCATAAAGGCCGCGCCGAGCCGCGCTTGATGCAGGCTTGCGCCAAACAGGCTAGAGAGGGAGAGATTAGACCCTAACAGGTTGGCTTTGATTAGGTTCGCCCCGCTTAGATCAATCCCCGTCAGGTCAGTGACGGGCAGATTGACTTCTGGCAATTGCGCCATTTGGAGTTGCGCCCCCGGTTCGATGCGATAGCCGTTGATAATCATAGCACTCTCTCTGCACTAAGGTTGTACTCCTATTCGTGCAAGAAATGTGCCAGATCGAGGCGAGCTAGAGTAGTTTTTTGAGCTTCTCAGCGGCGAGACGCATCTCGACGAAGAGCAAACCCAGTGGAGCCTGTTCACGCGCGGTGAGGGTGAGGACGGCCTCTTTGCCCACCGACATCAAAACGATGTGGTCTTCATCACCCTTGATGTACACCTTGTCGAGCGTGCCACTCTTCATGGAGCTGGTGATGCGCTCGCCCAAAAGCAACATCACCGCCGTCATCGCCGACACGCGCTCTTCTTCAATATCGCGCGGCATAATGGAGACCACGCTCAACCCGCTGACGCGGATCAGCGCCGCCGCCTTGATGTAAGGCGAAGAGGCCAGCAGATCGCGCAAGATGCCGCGAATGATCGTCTGCACGGCCAGCGGGACTTTGGAGGAAGAAGAATAAGTCGTCATGGCTGAGGTAGCCATTGTGGTAAGTCTATCGTGCGTTCTAAAATCAAATCTGCGCCGCAACCTTCGAGTTCGGCGCGCTCTCCGAAACCACACAACACCCCCACCGTTTGTGCCCCTGCCGCCCGTCCAGCACGGATGTCCACTGTCGTATCCCCGACCATCACACACTCTTCCACCGCCACGCCCAGCGCCCCCGCCGCCCAGATCACTGGGTCGGGGTACGGCTTGGTATGCTCGGCGGTTTGGGCCGAGGCAATGGCTTGAAAGTGCGCGCGCATCCCAAACTGGTCCAAAAATTCTTCAGTGGCCTGTGCCGACCGGGCGGTGACCACCGCGAGGCGATAGTGGGCGGCGAGTTGCTTCAACATCGCGGGGGCACCCTCCATCAAGACAAAGTGTCCAACGGGCGAAGCGCCGCGCCGATCAGCGAACCAGTTCGAGAGCGCCACCAGCTCATCATCCACTCCCAACCAATCGGGGAGGCTCAACACAAAATTCGCGGGTGACTCGACGGTCATCACGCCCCAGCGCAAAAAGGGCGTCGGGTCACGGCGCGGAAAAAGCCAGCGCACCGGGCCTAGCCAACGCAACGCGCGGCGGATGTATTCATCATCAGTATCCGCTAGAGTGCCATCTATATCAAATAGAATCGCGCGCACCCGCTTTGGATCAAACACGGTTTTAACCCTTATCCCGGTTGATAAAACTGCACCATCAGCTTATTGACGATGATCACCGGCGACTTGAGCGGGGGGAAACGCGAGCCGGAGATTTGGCACTGCACTTCGGCGTCGCTGAGCGCGAAGAACGTGTTGGGCATCACACTCATCGCGTTCCGCAGGGGCATATCGCCTGCTACCCGCAACGCTGCGCGCACGAGAAACGGCCCAACATACAATACTGCCCGATGGGATTGCGGTGGCATCTGTTGCATCGCCGAACGCACTCCCGCCTCATCGCGGGGCACTAGGATGAGCAGGCTGGTTTTGGGAAAAGTGGCTTCGGGCGTCGTCTCGCTCACCAACCGGTAATTGCCGAGCGCCTGCATTTGCGCGCCGCTGAGGGTGACGGTGGCCTGGGTCGGAACGTTCATAAAACCCGTCAGCGGCATATCAACGGGAGGGAGCGAACCCATCACGCCATAGTCAGCCGTGAGCGCGAGCATAGGCCAGCCGCCGCCACGCGCCGGAGCGGCGGCTTGGGGGGCAGGTGCCGCCGCGGCTGGTTTGGGTGGGGCGGGAGGGGGAGCAGGTTTTTTGTTGAACATGAGGACTCCTAGAATGAAAAATGATGTAGGATGAATGAAGGCATTAACTGCCAGTGAGGAGGGTCTGGATGACCAACGCGCCCATCGCCCAAGTCAGCACGGCTAGGCCAGCGATGCACGCGGTGAGTAAATACTTATTGAAATCGCTCAAGTCGCCCCGTAAGACGCGCAGGTTGATCATGGTCGCGCCCGCCCCACACAGCCCGCCTAAGATACCGCCGAAGAACAGCAACAGCATCGGCCAGCCGATCCACAGCCACTCATACCAAGTCAGTGGCGCGACGACTGTGATCGCGTGCCCGTCTATAATCACTTGCGGAACGGGGTCAAAAAAATTGGCGACCTTCAGTTGGGCGATCACTTCCTGTCCATCATTGCGGTACACGCGATACGCGCCCGGCGTGTCGGCGGCGGGGGCCGGTTGCCCATCCATCAACAAATACGGCCCCGAAAAAAAACTGCCACTTGCCACCGCAAGGCGGTCGCCAAAGCCAGTAAGAGTAAGCGGATATTCCATTGGCGTAGTTTACCATTTTGTAAGCTGAGATTGCGCGATGCGGGCCTTCAGGCTTAAATCAAAAAGCCACATTGCATTTTGCCTCAGACGTGTTATTATCTGGCGGGAAAATTTTTATGCGCGTCTTGGTGATCTCTGATATCCACGCGAACTTTGTCGCGTTAGAAGCCGTTTTAAATCATGCGCCTCAGTATGAGGCGGTATGGTGTTTAGGCGATCTAGTCGGCTACGGACCCAACCCCAATGAATGTGTCGAACGGGTGCGGAACTTGCCGAACCTGAAATGCTTGGTGGGCAACCATGATAAAGCCGTTTTAGATGAAATAGACATCAACGCCTTCAATGGTGACGCGCGCACGGCAGTCAGTTGGACGCAGAGTGTGTCAGCCCACGCGACGCTGGACTATCTGCGCGCTCTGCCCGAAACCGATGCCTATGGCGAATACTTCCTGACGCATGGCTCACCGCGCCAACCCGTCTGGGAATACATCTTGGATCGGTATACCGCCAAAGAAAATTTCCCCTACTTCACGTCGCGTTATTGCTTGGTGGGGCACACCCACACCCCCATCATCTACCGCGAGGCGCATGGCGATTGCTACGAAGAAGCGCCTAACTATCGGCAAGTGCGCGCGCTGGCCAATGACCGACTAATCATCAACCCCGGCAGTGTAGGCCAACCCCGCGACAATAATCCCGATGCGGCCTACGCTGTTCTCGACACCGACGCTAACCTTTGGGAGTATCGGCGTGTGCCGTATGACATTGCCGAGACTCAAAAACGGATGCGTGCCGCGAACCTGCCCGAACGCCTGATCGTACGCCTCAACTATGGGTGGTGATATGAATGTCACCGCGAGCCGCACCCTTCAGCGACGAAGCGGTCTCCCTATGGTCGGGGGACTGCTTCACTCACAAAAAGCACTTGTTCGCAGTGACATTAGGTGAACCCTATCGCTAAACAACCTAAATGTAGGCTCGTTATAAAACCGGGGTCGGCATGCGCTGACCCCGGTTTTTTGACGATTTGTTTGTTTTCAGGAACTTCCCCCCTCTGGGCAACGTTTATCTTACAAATCACATGCTTGCTCAGGAGTCCACCCCATGTCTAAAAAATTAGCGTTATTCATCCTTATCGCCGCGCTCGTGTTGGGGGCGTGTAGCGCGGCTGGTGTTGCCCCAATGTCAGAAGAAACGGTCGCCCAACCACCCGCCCCCGCCGATGGGTTTGCCGGGGGAGCCAGTGTCGCCCCAGGCCGTTTCGCCGCATCCCCGCCGATGGTAGATGGCGACCTAGCGGCTAAAGAATCGGCCAATATGAACCAGCCCATCACTGGCGATCAACTGGAGCGGCTGGTCATCAAGAACGCCAATCTCTCGCTCATCGTCAAAGACCCGATGGACTCGGTCGCCAGCATCACGGCCCTCGCCGAGAGTTTGGAAGGCTTCGTCGTCTCATCCAACACCTATCAGGCCTCCACCGATGCCGAGGGCAACAAGATCATGCAAGCTAGCATCACCGTGCGTGTTCCCTCGGCCAAACTGGATGAAGTGTTGGCGCAACTGCGGAACATGGCGGTCTCGGTGAGCAACGAAAACATCTCCGGCGAGGATGTCACCGCGCAATATACCGACCTCGAAAGCCAACTGCGGAACCTAGAAGCGGCCGAGGCGCAATTGCAAAAGATCATGGACAGCGCCACCAAGACCGAAGACGTGCTGAACGTCTATAATCAGTTGACCAGCATTCGCGGCCAGATCGAAATGGTGAAGGGCCAAATGAAGTATTACCGCGAATCGGCGGCGCTCTCGGCGGTGACCGTGAACTTAATCCCGGATGCGTTGAGCCAACCGATTGAAGTCGGCGGGTGGAAGCCGCAAGGCGAAGCCAAGGCCGCCCTCGAAGCGCTCGTGCGCGCCTTGCAAGGCATCGCCTCGGCCCTCATTTGGGGGGCGATCTATCTCCTACCGCTCGTGTTGATCTTTGGCCTGCCCGCCTACTTTGGTGTGCGCTGGATGTGGCGCAAGCTACGGAACGCCTAAAACTCAAGGAACGGCTATTGACTAACGCTTAACAAGGCTGACTGCGCCAGATCGCAGTCAGCCTTGTTGTTTGGAGGTGCCTTCGGCAAACCTGAGAAAAGCGAGTTTCACCAATGTGGAAGTGTCTGTTTAAAGTCGTTCTGGCCATGCCGTGAGACCCACCGCCTCCGCCGCTTGCCACAGCTGGCGGTCAAAGGTGGCGAGGGTAATGGGGGTCGCCAGCATTTCCTGCCATGTCAACGCGGCGGCCAGATGAATGGCATCAAAGCCCCGCAAACCATTCTTCCATGCTAAATCATCTGCCAACGTCGCCACATTCAGAGTGAGTTGGATGACGATCAAATCGGCCCAATTGGCTTGAAAGGCTCCCCGCACTTTTTCAGCGGTTGGGCGATCCAGCCAACCTATGCGTGTCGCTTTGCCAATAGCCGCTGACGTTTCAGGGCGAGTGATGAGGCAGGTGCCAACGTATTTCGCTTGGCGTATGACCGAGGCTATATCTGCAGTGCCGGCTTCCATAATATATTGTTTCACCACCGCGCTGGTATCCAGATAAAGATTCATTCTCGATCCTCGCCAATCAGCTCGGCAATCGAAACTGTGCCACGCCACTTGGCCAGCGGTTTCGCCGGTGACACCTTTTTCCCGCTCCACTGTGCCAAGCCCGCGTCCACCATCGCCTGCATCTTGGCTTCAGTGGAGAGTATGGCAGGCATTAGTTGCCCAATGGGTTTGCCGTGTTCAGTGATGACGATCACTTCGCCTTGCTTGATGCGCCGCAGATACTCGCTCAAATGAGTTTTGAGTTCGCGCACACCAACGCTTAATTCAGCCATAGCGCCTCCTTTAAAAGAATGTAGTCGCATTTTACCAAAATGCGACTACATTGTAAACAAACAAGATAAGGAAAGCGTGAGCCGAGTATTTAGGCCGGCACCGCCTCTGCCAAATGCCCATTCCCCCCCACCGTTTGCACTTCCTCTTGCACGCGGAACTGGCTCATATATAGGTCGTAGAAAAAGCCCTTCTGCGCCAGTAGTTCATTGAATTTGCCCCGTTCGATGATCTCGCCCGCCTTCAACACCAAGATCTGGTCGGCGTTACGGATCGTGCTGAGGCGGTGCGCGATGACGAATGACGTGCGCCCTTCTAACAACTCGTCAAACGCCTTTTGGATCAACCGCTCCGTGCGCGTGTCCACGCTCGACGTGGCTTCATCTAAGATCAAGATGCGCGGGTTGGCTAACGCCGCGCGCGCGATGGAGAGCAATTGCCGTTGCCCCTGGCTCAGCCCCCCACCCCGCTCGCCCAGCGTCGTCTGATATTTTTCGGGGAGGCGCTCAATGAACGTATCGGCATGCGCTAACTTAGCGGCGGCCAGCACCTCGGCCTCGGTCGCGTCGGGGCGGCCAAAGCGGATGTTTTCCATCACGGAGGCGCTAAACAAAAAGGTGTCTTGCAACACAATGCCGATCTGTCGGCGTAATGATTCTGCCGTCACGTCACGCACATCCACGCCATCAATCTGCACCGTGCCAGCGGTGACATCGTAGAAACGCGGCAACAAGTTGATGATGGTGGTCTTGCCCGCACCCGTCGGCCCGACAATGGCAACCGTCTGGCCCGGCGTGGCTTTGAACGATACCTGCCGTAGCACCGGTTCGCCCGCTTTATACTCAGCTGAGACGTTCGCAAACTCCACCGCACCAGTGATCATCGGCATCGTCTGCGCGTTGGGTTTGTCTTGCACCGAGGGCGCGACATCCAATAAACTGAAAATGCGTTCGCCGCCCGCGATGGCGCTTTGCACGTTCGTCCACAAGATCGCAATTTGTTGAATGGGTTGGTTAAAGCGTTGCACATACCCGAGGAAGGTGATCACCAAACCGAGCGACACGGTAGTGCCCATCAACGGCTCATTGCGTAACAAGTAGTAGCCACCGGTGCAAGTGACCAACGCCAGCGCGAGATACGAGAGCGCTTCCAACGTCGGGGCGAGCGCCGAGGTAAAGGCGACCGCGCGCACGTTCGCATCACGGTTAGCGGCGTTGGTGAGTTTAAATTGCTCAATGTTTTCCTCGGCGCGGTTGAAGGCTTGCACTTCGCGTACCGCCGCGATGCTCTCTTGCAGTTCGGAGTTGACACTCCCCATTTCCTTACGCGTGGCGCGGAAGGCCCGGCGCGCTTGTTCCGAAAACCAGAACGTCGCCAACATCATGATCGGCGCAACCGACAGGCTGAGCAAACCAAATGGCACGCTCTTGGCGAGCATACTGTAGCCAAACCACACGAGCAGGAGCGAACCACTCACTACTTGAATGAGCGCAAAGCCAACAGCTTGCTCAATCGCCGAAGCGTCGTTGGTGATGCGGCTCATCAAATCACCTGCCTCGTGTTGGGCGTAATAGCCTTGCGAGAGACGGTGCAGATGGTGAAACACATCCAAGCGCATCACGCGCAAGACGTTTTGACCGGCCCACGTCATCACGAAAAAAGACATACCAGTGATCAACGCGCCCGAGACAAACAGCGCGATGATGGTGAGGATCAGGCGTCCTAAATCCACGATGCGCCCGGCATTGTCGAGGGCGGCGAGATCGGCGGCGGTGGGTACCGTCGTGCCGGTGTACACCACCGAGCGCAAAAATTGCTTGGCCGGATCAGTTTGTGTGCTGTCCGCCGTAAGCCAGCAATTGGCAGAGATCGGTGTCTCGCCCTCCGCCGAGTTGCCAAAACCGGGGAAGTTGAACGCCGCGCTCGCGGCCGGCGCGAGGAAGCAGTCTACCGCCTGCCCGGTCAGCTCGGGGCTTGTCACCTGCGTCCAAGTGGACACGATGATCAAGAGCATGACGACGATGAGCGCCGGCCAATACTTGGCGAAGTAATTCGCAAAGCGCCCTAGCGTCTCATTGAGATTTTTCGGTTTCATTTGGTCGGCGCTCATCAATTGGCGCAGACGATTAGCATCACCAAACATAGCAGTTGTCCTTAGAAATTAATGGTGTAATCCAAAAGAGCCTTCGGTAAGAGATCGGCGCTTAGATATTAAGCCGTCGCGACAGGCGCGGCCTCCGGCGTGTCTTTCGTCTCGGCGTCACCGATGAGTTGGGAACGATAGATTTCGGCGTAGATGGCACTCTCCTCCATCAGGTCGGCGTGACGGCCTTGCGCGACGATGGTGCCCTTGTCCAATACCAAAATCTGATCGGCGTTCACCACGGTGCTGATGCGTTGCGCAATGACGAAACTCGTGCGGCCTTTCATCAGTTGGTCTAAGGCTTTTTGGATCTGTGCTTCCGTTTGCACATCTACGCTGGAGGTCGAGTCATCCAAGATGAGAATGCGTGGGTCGAGCAAGAGCGCGCGCGCGATGGCAACCCGTTGTTTTTGGCCGCCGCTGAGCGTGGTGCCACGTTCGCCGACTGGCGTTTGATAGCCTTGCGGGAACGACAGGATGAAGTCGTGCGCCGCCGCCGCTTTGGCCGCGGCGATCACTTGGTCGTCAGTCGCGTCGGATTTACCAAAGGCGATGTTGTCACGGATTGTGCCGCTGAACAGCGTCGTCTCTTGCAAGACAATGCCGATCTGCGAGCGTAATGAGTCGAGCGTCACATCGCGCAGGTCGTGCCCATCAATCAACACCCGCCCGCCCGTTACATCATAGAAGCGTGGGAGCATATTGATGATGCTGGTCTTGCCGGAGCCGGTCATGCCCAAGAGCGCAATGGTCTGGCCGGGGTGTGCGTCGAAGGTCACTTCGCGCAATACTGGGTCGCCACTGCCAAAATAGCGGAACGACACTTGGTCGAACTTAACTTCACCTTTGATCGGCGGGAGCGTGGTAGCCCCCGGCTTATCGGTCACATCGTTCTTCGCATCTAAAATTTCAAAGACGCGCCCAGCGGAAGCTGAGGCTTGGCCGAGCTGGGTGATGATGATGCCGAATTGGGCGATAGGTAGGAAGAGATAGATCAGGTAGAGCGAAAACTCTTGCCATTCACCCAGCGTGAGCGTGCCGTCAATGATTTGCCACCCACCAAAATATAGGATGGTGGCTTGCCCCAAGTTTGCGATCAAGAAGATAAACGGAAACAGAAATGTGAAGACGCGCGTCACGACGATTTGTTGATCAAATAACCGGTCGGTGGCATCTTTAAATTTCGCTTGTTCTTGCTTTTCGCGCGTAAAGGCTTGGATCACCTTGATCCCGGCTAAGTTCTCTTGCAAGATGGTGTTGAGCGTCGAGAGTTTTTCCTGCACTTTGGCGAACAACGGTTGGCTGATGATGCCAAAGATCATGAACACGAAGAACGCGACCGGCAAGATCGGCAACGCCGCGAACGCCAGCGACACATTGGTCGAGAACAAGATGATGAGCGTGCCAACGATCAGGATGACCGCGCCCAAGAGTTGCACGAGGCCTTGCCCAATGAACAGCCGCACTTTTTCTACGTCATCGGTGGCGCGCACCATCAGTTGCCCGGTGCGATTGCGGTCGTGATACGAAAACGACAGGCGCTGAATCTTGGCATAGAGGTCATTCCGCAAATCATAGGCCACCGCTTGCGAGTTCTTTTCTGACCAGTAGGCTTGCAAGAAAGCGAACAGCCCGCGCAAGGCGGCGAAGATGATAATCGCCAACCCAGCACTGATGAGTGTGCTAAAGGCGTTATCTTTCTTAGTTTGCAACGCCGTAAGGAACTCGTCTTTGGTCGCGGTCAGCGGGATATTCAGCTGGAGCAGAGGCACGGTGTTAGAGATGGTGTTCGTCAGCACCGAGGTCTGCACGGCATCGAGGGCGAGCAGCATCCGATCCGCGAGGACTTGTCCATTGGGTGCTTTTTTCAAGAGCGCCAATAAATCGTCTTTCGTAGTTTCGGGCGGCAACGGGATGGGGGATTGCTTGATCGCTTCGGCGATAAAGCGTTTTTCCACTTCGGTTTGGATCTCGCCGAAATGCTCGAGTAATTGCGACGCACCATAGCCCTGGGTCACGGCGTCAATGATGTTCCGCACCATGCGCGGCACCGCTAGTTGTGACAGCGTCGCGATGATCAAAAACAGATAAGGCAACAACGCTTGTTGCCGGTAGCGCGCCAAGTAGCGGATGGCGCGTTGGAGCCCGTTGTTGCTCGGGCCAGCGTTGCGGCGGCGATCCCGCCAGTTATTAGAAGGTTGCACAATCTTTCTCCTTAATTACTTTTAGCGATACCAGTCAACTGTTCACTCAGCGCCCACAACTTTTTCGCGTCGGCTTCGGTGTGGGACGGCGCTGTGGGGCGCGCCTCACGACCCTGAGGGTCGAAGTATTTACCCGTCACGCCCGCGACCTCGGGGGCAGTGGCGAGATAGTACATGGTGTGCGCGCCTTGTTCGGGCGTGAGGGCGACCAAGTTGAGGACGCGCCGCGCGATTTTAAAAAGTATCCCGCGATTATTGGTCAGGAAATTAGTAGCGACTAAGCCGGGATGCAAACAATTAACCGTGACCTGCGTCCCAGCCAAGCGCCGCGCTAGCTCTTCGGTGAACAAGATATTCATCAATTTGGATTGGCCATAGACCACCTGTCCGCTATAGCCGCGCCGATTTTGCAGATCGTCAAAATTCAACCGCGCGCCCTCATGGGCGTTGGAAGCGACATTAACGATCCGCGCCGGCACGCTGGCCTTGAGGCGATCCAAGAGCAAGTGGGTCAGCAAAAAGTAATTGAGATGGTTGGTCGCCAACGTCATCTCGATCCCCTCGGCGCTTTCTTCTCGGCTCATAAAGATCGCGCCCGCGTTATTGATGAGGACATCCAAGCGCGGATACTGGCGCAGAAAGTTTTCGGCGAGCGCGCGCACATCGCGTTGCAAAGAGAGATCAGCCAGCAGATAGCTGACGCGCGGGTTGCCGGATTGTTGTTTGATCTCCGCCGTCAGCGCCGCCGTTTTCTCCGCATTCCGCCCGACCATTACCAACGTCACGCCTTGCTGGGCCAACTTGCGCGCGGTGACGAGGCCAATACCTGCCGTCGCGCCGGTGAGTAAATAAACTTTATCTTGCATAAGAGGATTCCTTTACGCCAACTTAAATACCGGGATCGGTTGCGCCAATCCGCGCACTTCGACGGGCCCTAACTTGTCCATCGGCGGCGGGTTATCGCCTAAGCCGCTCTGGACGGCTTCTGAGATCAACACTTGCGTGTTGAACGTCTTATTGAGTTGTTCCAAGCGCGCCGCTAAATTCACGACATCGCCAATGATGGTGTACTCTTTGCGGGTGCGTGAGCCAACGGTGCCCGTCACCACCTCACCCGCATGTAGCCCAACACCAATCCGCGTAGGCGGGATCAAACCGCTGTCAGCTGACTGGCGCACCTTCTCCAAAATTTCCAGCGCCGCGTTTACCGCGTGGCGGCGTTCATCACCCGTCGGCAACGGCGCGCCAAAGACCGCCATAAAGCCATCGCCCAAAAATTTATTAATAATGCCCTGATGGGCGTTCACACTGTCTATCATGAAACTAAACAGCGTGTTGAGATAGGCGACCACTTCTTCAGGGCGTTTCTGATTGGCAAAGGCCGTGAAGTTCCGCAAGTCGAGAAACATCACGCACACATAGCGCACTTCACCGCTCACCTCGACCGGTTGTGACAACAACTTATCCACGACGGCGGGCGACACATGTTGCCCAAACAGGTCAACGATCTTTTCTTTTTCGGTGAGCGTCTCCACCGAGCGGGTAAACTGCCGCCGGATCTGCTCCGCCGCCAGCCCAGCGGCCAAGCCGCTGACCAATAGCGCCACACTGCGGATCACATACAACAAGGGTGATGCAAAAAACGCCGACGTGTTAGTCGGGGAAACCGCTAATAACATGAAGGCCACTATGAGATATTCGGCGGCGGCGACCAAGCCAGTGAATAGACTCAGCTTAAAACTCAGGCGGAGCGTCGAGAACACGATGAAGAGCGTATACAACGACAACGGCGGGCCAGAGAGCGCCTCGACCGGGTTAGCGCCCAACCGCACAATGAGCAAGATGATGGCCGTTGGCACGCTCGTCTCTAAGAACGCATTGGCGTAGCGCGCCGCTTCGGGCACGTTCCAGCCTAAGCGCAGCGCACGCCCCACCATTTGCCGCGCGATGAATTCATACAGTGCGCCGCCCAATAACAGCCCCGCGATTTCATCGGGAAATAAACTGAATTGAGGCAACACGCGGTTAATGACAAACGTGCCGAGCGCGGCCAGGCTAAAGAAAATGGCGAAGGCCGTCATCCGCACTCGCTCACCAGCGAGCATTTCACGCTGGAGGGCGTGCTCAAATGAAGTGTGAGGGAGAGGCATGAACTAGGCCAGCGGACTAAACCGCACAAACTCGCGCCCGGCGAGGGCTTGCGCCAATTCCGTCGCTGGCGCGTCAACGGCGACGCCAAACAACCGCGGAAAGGCAGCGCGTGCGTGCGTCTGGTACAACTTGAAAATGCGTTGGCGTTCGGCAGAGTCACGCACCGGCGTCGCGTGTACTCGAAACTTCTGGCCTTTTACAGTTAATTCAACGGTCGGGTTCGCCAATAAGTTTTTATACCAATGGGCCTTTCCCCCGACGGATAAGCTGAGATACGTCTCGCCATCGCGCAAATAGCCGATGGGCGTGGAAAATGGCTGGCCGGTCTTGCGCCCGGTAGTGGTGATGACCATAACAAAATTGCCCAGCTGGCCGAGCCAATTGCGTTGCAATAGTAAAACTTGCAAGCCCAGCGCGGCTTTGGCGAAGCGATTGATTTTAGGAAGGGTTGTCGCGGTCATAGAGGCTTTAAATGTGAACTCAAAGGCGCAATGTGAAACAAACCCTTTGAGTTTGGAGTTTATTACGTGGTGGCTATTTTTTCAGCGGCAGTGGTGAGGATGGTGAGCGCGTGAATAGCTTCAGCGCGTTCCTCAGCGGTGAGCTGAGTGGTCAGTTGTTCGGTCCACTGATTACGCGCCTCGACGCCCGCGGCGATGAGCGCGCGGCCTTTAGTGCTGAGCGTCACTTGTTTGGCGCGGCGGTCTTGCGGGTCTTCGACGCGCTCTAACATACCGCCTTGCACTAAGCGATCTACCAACTGGCTTGCGGCGGCGGCGGTGACGCCCAAATGTTCGCTGATGTCAGAGATGCCACACCCGCCCCGGTAGTGCAGACGCATTAAGACGCTAAATTGTGGCATGGACAGCCCAGAGGCTTTGACGTAGCGCGTCCAAGCCCGCATGGAGTGCGCCATGAAAATTTCAGCCCAGCCCCGCAGGGCGGTGGTAAATTGTTTAGGGGAGGACATAGTTAAGTAGGAGAATTATTTAACCTAGCTTAACTATATAGACAAATTGAACGTCTGTCAAGCCGCTCAATTTGGGTCAATGCGTGCTACGCTTTTCCGACCAGCAAATTACTTGGCCTTTTGTCGCGCCAACACCGCCGCCCCCACCACCCCCGAAGCATCTTTTAAGGCCGCCGGCACGACTTTCACCTCTTTGACGTTTTGTTTGTTGATCAAATTAGCATAGGCGATCTTCCGGATCGGCGTGACGAATTTCTCACCCAAGCGCTCGGTGACGCCCCCGCCAAAGACCACCATCTCCGGGTCAATCGTATTGATCACGTTCGCGGTCAACAGGCCGAGGATATTTTGGGCGGTCTGCAACGCCTCGGCCATCACAGCATCTTTTTGACGCAACGCTTCCACGATCACACTGCTGGTCAGGCGGCCTTTGCCGACGGTTTTGATCAACTCTGGCACGACCGTCGCGCGGCCTTGCGCCACCGCTTCGCGCACCATACGCTCCAACCCGGTGCGGCTGGCGAGTGGCTCTACCGTGCCGGCCTGTCCGGTCTTGCCGATGATCCCATTGTCGGCGGCCACGACCGTATGCCCCACCTCGCCCGCGCCACCCCGGAAGCCAGTGCGGAGTTTTCCACCCAGGATGATACCGCCACCAATGCCCGTTCCAACGAAGATGGCGACCATGTCTTGCACCTCTTTGCCAGCGCCATGCGTGAACTCACCTAACGCGCCCACGCGCACATCGTTATCAATGAAGGCGGGCGGGCCTAAGAGGTCTTCTAAGCGTGCGGCCAAGGGTAGGTTATTCCAGCCTTCACCCAAATTGGGGGCTAAACGCACCACGCCCTGCGCGGTGTCCACCGGGCCGGGCACGCCTACACCGATCCCGCTAATCGCTTTGGTTTTCACCTCGGCGGCCTTGATCGCGCGTTCAATCGTTTCGGCGAGGCGTTCCACCACTTTGGCCGCGCCGAGTTCGGGGTGCGTCTTGCGTTTTTCCATCGCCAGCAGAGCACCATCCTTGCCCACCACCCCGGCTCGCATACTCGTCCCGCCTAAATCAACGCCAACGAAGAGAGAGTTTTTTTTGCCCATGTTTAAGTTTCCTCTGTTTCCTCAACTAACAACCGCCGTAGAATCTTCCCCATAAAACTCTTGGGTAGTTCGGCGCGAAATTCGATCTGCCATGGGATAGCGTAATCGTCCAACCGCCGCTTGCACAGGGCTAACAACTCAGCCTCACTAATTTTGGCCCCGTCTTTGGGGACGACATACGCTTTGACCTTTTGGGTCGGGGTTTGGGGGATCGGCACACCCACCACCGCCACTTCCTTTACTTTGGGATGTTCGTACAACACTTCTTCCACATCACGCGGATACACTTGATAGTCGCCCGCGAGGATCATCTCCCGTTTGCGCGCGACGATCTCAAAATAGCCATCGTCATCCATGCGCGCTAAATCACCCGTCAACAACCAGCCCTCCGCCGTGAGCGCCGTATCCTCCCCGGTGGTATAGCCCAACATCACTTGCGGGCCTCGCACCGCGAGCTCGCCCACTTGCCCGGCTGGCAAATCAACCCCAGAGATCAAGTCTACGATCTTGGCTTCGGTGGAGGGCAGTGGTAGGCCGATGGTGCCGATCTTGCGCCGTCCAGCCAGCGGGTTTGCATGCGTCACCGTCGTTGCCTCGGTGAGGCCGTAACCTTCCACCAAGCGCCCGCGCGTGAGTTTTTCAAAGGCTTCCTGCACCTCCACCGGCAACGGGGCCGCGCCGGAGATGCAGGCGCGGATCGAGCGAATGCCAAATTGGCGGATGTCTGGGTAATTAATGATCGCCACATACATCGTCGGCACGCCGGGGAAAATCGTGGGCTTATATTTTTTTATCGCGCGCAACACATCTTCGGTGATGAAGGTCGGCAAAATCACCGACGTGGCGGCCAGCGTCACTGGCACGTTCATCGCCGCCGTCATACCGTAGACATGCGAGAACGGTAAAACCGACAGAAAGACTTCGCGGCCTTCTTTCACCTCCGGGATCCAATGGCGCGTTTGCAAAGCGTTCGCCACCAAGTTGCGATGCGAGAGTTTGACGGCTTTGGGTTGAGCGGTGGTGCCGGAGGTGTATTGAATCAACGCCAAGTCATCGGGTTTCACTTCTACTGCTGGCGCTTGGACGCTATACCGTCCGATCTCGTCCGCGAGCAAATGCATCCCCGGCTCTAAGGCAAAGGGCAAGCGGTGCCCCTCTTGCGCCTCGCGCCACAGCGTGAACCAGACTTGTTTGGGCCAGGGTAAATAATCTTTGACGTTGGTGAAGATGATGTGCTTCAAGCCCGTTTGGGGGCGCACCGCGCGGATGGTCGCGCCCAACCGCGTGAGCGTCACGAGCACCGTCGCCCCCGAGTCGTTGATCTGCCGCGCCAGTTCATCCGGTTCGGAGAGCGGCGTGGTAAAGACCACTACCGCCCCAGCCTTGAGTGCGCCGTAGTAGGTGATAACCGTTTGCGGCAGATTGGGCAAGAGCAACAAGACACGGTCGCCGGGTTGCACGTCCAGCGCGCGGAGCATATTGGCGAAGCGCGACGATTCGTAGTCTACATAGAGATAGAGCAAGCGATGGTCTTCAAAGATGAGCGCGGTCTTGAGGGGGAAGCGTTGCGCCGCCGAAGTGAGCAAGCGGTGCATGGGGGCCGGGGGCAAACCGATGGTATATGGCACCCCAGGGTCGTAGTGGTCGAGCCACGGACGCTCTTTGCGGAGTTGTTGCCGCGGGTCGTCGCGACGACTTTTACTCCCGCTAATGAAACGTTCTATCGAGCGATTGACCGCGTCGCGTCGTTCGAGCATCACCATGTGTCCACTCGCGCCCATATCCACTTCTTCGGCGTTGGGGATGGTCCGGGCGACTTCTTCAAAATAGAATGGCGCAAACACTGCGTCGCGGTGTCCACGAATGACCAGGACCGGCATCGCCAGTCGCCGAAATAAGTCCCAACCATTCCACACATTGACCGCGTTGCGATACATCGTCTTCATCACAAAGGGTTTGGCAAAGATGAAACGCTTGGCGTAGACCGAGTGCAATAGGTTGAGCGCGGCCAGTGGCAGACGCAAGAAAACCGATTGAGGCGGGACGAGCCGATATTCCCCAGCCGTCGCCATCAAGACCAATTTTTCCACGCGCTCCGGGTGCGCGCTGGCATATTCGGTGACCAATGCCCCGCCAAATGAGTGGCCGAGCAGGATAAATTTTTCAGTCAGGTTGAGGGCGTCTATCGCCTGCGTGACATCTTGGACGAGTTCGGCCGTGTCGTACTGAGAATGGGGTGCGTCGGAAAAACCATGCCCGCGCAAGTCGAGGGCGATGACGCGCGAGTCATCGGAGAATTGTTGTAGCTGATGTTTCCACTGCGCCGCGCGCCCGCCAAAGCCATGCACAAAAACCAGCGTACGGCTAGGACGGTCGGGCGAAACATCCAACACGCTCAGGCGCATCGGCGGTGGGCCGGGCAAACGCAAATCGTGGCGGTAGAGTTCGATGTCTACGTCCATAGCGTTAATTTAACCGCAAAGCACGCAAAGGGCGCCTAGGGTTATAAGTGATGAGCCAAACGTTGGATACCATGTCGCATCAAGGGTACGTTAAAGTTGAGCAACAAGCCGAGTTTGCATTTAGTCAACTTCAAATAGGTCAGAACCTGCGCTTCATGCACAGGCGATAGAGCCTCCACTGCTTTCAACTCTACGACAACCAAATTGCCTACGAGAAAATCCAATCTAAAACCACACTCAACGGAGGTCCCTTTGTAAACGATGGCAATCGGCTTTTGCCTCTCAAATGGAATGTCGCTTAACGCAAACTCATAGGCCAAACAATTTTCATAAGCCGACTCCAACAAGCCTGGCCCAAGCTGTTTATGCACTTCTATTGCTGCGCCTACAATAAGTTTGGAAAAAGCGTTTTCATCTAACGGCATAAATCGCGCCTTGCTTTTCTTTGCGTTCTTTGCGGTTTTAAAAGCGTTAGGCAACTCTACAATTTTTGATTTAAAAGCGACATCGACTCTTGTTGCCCGCCAATCACGACCAAGTGGATACCTTCGGTTAAGAAATTGGCTTTATCTCCAGTCACCAGTTTCCAAAATGTGAGGCGGCACGCTAGGGATTATAGCCCCGCACAAGGGTTCGGCCTAATGGGGCTAGGCCTCAGCGTATAATAAGCGTATGAAACTCCTCACCGTAGACATCGGTACGGGCACGCAAGATATCTTCCTCTACGACTCAACCTTGGATTTAGAAAACGGCTATAAGTTGGTCATGCCCTCCCCCACGATGATGGTGCACCGGCGTTTGAAACAGGCCACCGCGCGCCGCGAAGCAGTGTTGCTGACCGGCTACCTGATGGGCGGCGGGCCAAGCCAGTGGGCGGCACGCGATCACATCGTGGCTGGCGGCGCGCTCTACGCCACCCCCGAAGCGGCGCGCACATTTAACGATGACCTCGATTACGTCATCCGCGAAATGGGCGTGCAAGTGGTGAGCGCCGATGAAGCGCGCGCACTCCCAGCCACAGTCACCCGCCTTGAACTCAAAGACTTTGATTGGCCGCTGATCGCGCAAGCGTTCGCCGCTTTCGGATTGGAGCTCAAAGTAGACGCGGTCGCGGCAGCTGTGTTTGATCATGGCGACTCGCCGCCCGGCTACTCGGATCGTCAGTTTCGCTTCGATTATTTAGACGCGCGGTGCCGCGCCGCTAACCGCTTGTCGGCGTTTGCCTTTCGCGACTTAGACCTCCCGCCGAGCATGACCCGTTTACAAGCTGTGGCGCAGGCCGCCCGCGCACAGGGCGTAGACTGTCCATTAATCGTGATGGACACCGCCCCAGCCGCGATCTTAGGCGCGACTTTTGACCCAACCGTCGCGGCGCGGCTGGCCTCCGGAGCGCTCATTGCGAATGTCGGCAATTTTCATTGTCTCGTCTTTCGCTTGAACCAAGCGACGATCGAGGGAGTATTCGAACATCATACCGGCGAGGTGACGTGCGACAAACTCGATGGCTTCATCACGGCGTTAGCCGATTCCACCTTGCGGCATCACGACATTTTTGATGATATGGGACATGGGGCCTTGGTCTATCAAGCGCATCCGTTGCCCACGCCGCGTTTCTTAGCCGTCACTGGCCCACGTCGCAACCTGCTGGTGGGGTCGCGACATCAGCCTTATTTTGCGGTGCCGTATGGCGACATGATGATCGCGGGGTGTTTTGGGCTTTTGGCGGCGTTTGCTGATCTGTATCCTGAATGGGGCGAAACGATCCAGCGTTCATTACACGGGCAAACTGGACGCCCCCCCTGGGAAATAGACTCTAGCCCGTAATCTCCAATCGAAGTCCAGCTTAAAAAATAAGCGCTGTTTGACAAATCCCAGAGCGACTTCTACAATCCTCAGCGTGCAAGCAAGGCGTAAATTTATTTTGGAATATCTCAAAACGCATGGGCCAACCACAGTTGAAGCTTTGGCCGAAGCGTTGCAGTTGACGCCGGTCACCGTGCGGCATCACTTGGATATTTTGCGCGCCGAGGCCATGGTCTCCGAGCCGCTAGTGCGACATCGGGCTGGGCCGGGCCGCCCGCAGTATGTGTTTGAATTGACGGATCGCGCGGCGCTGGAATTCCCCAACAACTATCAAGAACTCACCAACAAAGTTTTAGAAGCAGTGAAGGCGGGCGGAGCGGCGCGCCCGATCAACGTACTGTTTGAAGATGTCGCGCATCGTCTAACCGCTGAGACCCCCGCCACCACCCCTGGCGAGACATTTGAAGAACGTTTAGCGCGCGCCGTTGAATTTCTCAATCAACGAGGCTATAACGCGCATTGGGAAAAAAGCGCCGCGGGGTATGAGTTGCACACATGTCACTGCCCCTATGAGGCGCTCACCGCCAACCATCCCGAACTATGCACGATGGATAACGCCCTCCTCCACAACTTGCTCGGCGTCGCGCCCGAATGTTTGGGGCGCATGGCAGAGGGGGCGGGGAGTTGTAGTTTTTTGATTAGAGGGTAATTGCTCCCTCTCCTCTTCGCCTCGCTCCTCTTCGCCTTTCTCAACGGCCTCACCGATAGCGCCAACATCATCGCGCCGGTCATTTCGTGTCAGGCGCTCTCGCCGCGCCGGGCGCGGTTGATGGCGACCATCGCCATTACGCTCGCGCCTTTTGTGTTTGGCACGGCGGTGGCGCGCACCATTGGCTCACGCATCATCACTCCAGCCAGCGCCACCTTACCGGTCGTCACCGCCGCCGCGATCAGCGCGGTCGGTTGGTCGCTCATCACCTGGCGCGTGGGGATTCCGTCGAGCTCCTCGCATGCGTTGGTGGGTGGCCTGATCGGCGCAGTCTTAGCCAGCGGTGGGGGCTGGGAGGCGTTGCAATGGCAAGGTATCTGGCGCGTGTTGATCGCCTTGTTCTTCTCGCCCGTCATCGGCTTGTTCATCGGCTACTTCATCACGCGGTTGGTTTATTTCGCCGGGCAATGGGCGACCCCTCGCATTAACAGCGCGTTTCGTTTCGGGCAGATCCTCACGGCGTTGGCGCTCGCGCTGAGTTATGGCGCGAACGACGCGCAAAAATCTATTGGCCTGTTGGCGTTGGGGGTGGCCGCCGCGAACGCGACGCCCTTTGAAATTCCACTGTGGGTAATTGGTGCGGCTATGGGGTGTGTCGGTTTAGGGACGTTGATCGGGAGTCGGCGGATGGTGCGCGCGCTGGGCGGTAAGTTCTATCGGTTGCGCCCGATTCATGGCTTCGCGGCGCAGGCCGCGGCGGCGGCCGTGATCTTCAGCGCGGCGGCGTTGGGTGGCCCAGTCAGCACCACGCATGTTGTCAGCACTTCCATCCTCGGCGCAGGCGCGGCGGAGCGTGTCAACAAAGTACGGTGGGGCGTAATGGGCGATATTTTGTGGGCGTGGGTGTTGACGATCCCCGCGACAACAGCGGTCGGGATCGGGGTGTATTGGGGGTTACAACAAGTTCGATAACTCACGGTCCCCACGCCGCTTGATACTCCAGCGCTGGGTCATTCGTCAGGCGCGTTTGCTCTACGCCAGTGAAAGCGGGCATTAAATAAATATCATGGTTCGCAACATCTTGTGCCCACCCCTCAAACGCCAACCATTGCCCATCGGGTGACCAGGTGGGCGCATCACTAGCGCCGTTCGTCACGGCGCGTGCCTCAAAGCCCCGTTTATCCCACTGAATGACCCAAATCTGACCGCTCACATTGTAAGCCACGAATTCCCCCGCGCCCGGCGACCACGCCGGATTGCGTGCATCCACATCCCGGGTAATCTGTTCCGGTCGAGTGCGCCCAGTGTCAAAAGAGCCATCCTGATTCATCCAAAAAATAGTGGGGAGTCCGCCGCGGGAGGTGTTACGAAACGCCAGCCGTCCGCTCGGTGACCAACTGGGTTGGCTATCATCCGACTGACCTTGGCTGATAAGCTTACCTTTACCAGAGCGCGTCGTATCGGTATAGACATAGATGCGCGACCCACTGCTGTCCTCCAGCGAGGTGTAGAGAATGCCCGCCGCCGACCAATCGGGTTCAAACTGCCCACCAAAGCCGAGGATGAATTGTTGCGCCTCACCCCCGGCGGCTGGTATGCGATAGATGGCGGCGCGTGATTGTTGCCGATTATCCTTGCCAGTGCAGGGTGCCACAAACAAAATAAACGCCCCATCTGGCGACCACGCGGGTTGACAAGCGCCATCGGAGCGGTTCGTTAATTGGCGCATATTGGCTGGGTCATTCACTTGGGCGACAAAAATTTGGGGTTGACCAGTGCGTTCACTGACAAACGCGATCTGTCCTAACCCACTGCCAACGGCTGTGGCGGCGGGGGTGAAAGTCGCGGCAAGGATGGGGAGGTCGGTGGGAGGGGCAGAGGCTGAAGGTTCAACGGGCATCGGAGTCGCTGAGGCCCTAACGACTAGCGACGTTGGCGCGAGGGTCGCGGTCTCGACGGGGAGTGGTGTGAGCGAGGCAACGTCTGGAACATTCGTCAGCGTGGCCGATGGAGTAGTAGCGGGTTGGTTAAAGACGAAAAAACCGAGTGTGCCAATGAGCAGGACGATGACCACCCCAGCCGGAAATAAAGCCCAACGCCAATTTGAGCCTCCCCCAGCAACAGGCCGCGTGGCGGCTTTATCTTCCACCGCCATCGTCGGGCGAGCCATTGTCGCGGCGGCCGGAGGCGCAATGAGCGCGGCGCTAAATTCAGTGGCGGAGGTGAAGCGGTCTTCGGGCTTAATGGCTAACGCACATTCAATCGCTTCGGCCATCGGGATCGGCACGGCCGGGTTGATCTCACGCACGGGTTGGAGCGTGATGTTGCCCATCGCGCGTTCGAGGCTGTCGGCGGGCATGGTGTTCGTGAGCAACACATAGAGGGTCGCGGCCAACGAATAGAGATCGGTGCGCGCATCGGTGCCGCCCATGCCATATTGTTCAGGCGGCGCAAAGCCGGGCGTCAGCGCGTGCGCGCCAGTCGAGGTGCGTTGCCCGATGTCTTGTAACTTGGCGAGGCCGAAGTCCACCAACACCGCGCGCCCATCGGGGGTGATCTTGATGTTGCCCGGTTTAATATCGCGGTGGATCACGGGTTGGGGGCGGGTGTGCAAATACTGGAGCGCATCGAGGATTTGCCGCCCCCACTTCAACACGTCTTGTAACGGCAACGGTCCGGCATGGGCCTCCAGGCGTTGTTTCGCATCCTCGCCGGGGATGAAGTCCATCACCAGATATTGACCCTGATGGGGGATGACAAAGTGATCGGTGACGCGCGGCAAATGTGGATGGCGTAGCGAGGCCAACAACGTGGCCTCACGCCGGAATTGTTTTTCGGCGTCGGGGTTGGTGACGAGGTTCTCTTTGATGGCGACCTCGACGCCCAAATTGTCATCATGCCCACGATAGACCGCCCCCATGCCGCCCCGTCCCAGTTCGCTGTGGATGCGGTAGCGGTGATTGAGAAGAGCGTTAGGTTCGAGGGCCATTACTCTTCATCCAGTTTCAACACCGCCACCGCTTCGCCGATGTATTGTTTGACGCGTGTGATGGGGATGGGGCGATAGCGGTCATTAGCTGAGTGGAGGCCATCCAACTCACGATATTTCAACGTGATGGCCTCGTTTTCTAAGACCGCCGCCACAATACTATGTTTAGGTGGATCGGCCACTTCCCGCACCAACACATAATCGTTTTCTTCGATAGGCGGTTCAGTGTCTTTCATGCTATCGCCTTCAACGCGAATGAGCGCATAGCCGCTACTGGCGAGGTTCAAGAGTAACTGGCCTTGATAAAACGTCTTGCGTTGGTTTTTGAGTTCGAGCAAACGATAGCGCCGCGACGCAATGTAGAGATGGGCGATTTGCACATGCTCGACGCGCCCACTGGGGAATAACCCGGCAGGGTCAGCGCCGATAGAGTCGTAAATGGGTAGATCGGGCAAGACCAGCCACGCCGGTTTGGCGGGCGCTTTGGGACGCGCTGGGCTGGGTGGGACGTCGCGCGCAGTGGGCATCACCGGGGAAATGATCGGTTCGGGCGCGGGCGTGACAATGCTGGCAGTGGCCACCGGACGCGGCGCGCTCTTGGCTTTAACCGTTAGACTCCCACGCTCGGTGACACTTAATAAATTATTCAACATAAGTTGGGCGCGCGTTTCGTACCAACGCGCGATCCGCAAATTGCTGGTGTTTTGTGCGAGGTCGGCAAACGCCTGCCAACCGATCTGCCAATGCGCGAGGCCAGCGTTGAAGGTGCGTGCCGACATTTCGAGTTGTAAATAGCCCGCGATCCAATGTGCCAACGCCGCCGCATGGGGATTGGCGAACCCAAATTCATCGCCGCTCTTCAGCACCCATTCCAACGCCACGCCTTGCTCACCCATCTGCCGATAGGCCAACCCGCATTCTAAGTGTGTCTCGGCGAACACGGCTTGAATTTGCGTCGCGCTGAGGCTCTTGTGTAACAAGCCGCTGACCGTTTCCAGTTGCGCGATCTTTTCGCGCACGTTCTCCCAGTCTTGGGCGAGGACTTGGGCGCGTAACTGCCGCACGAGAGTCATTAACAGGCTAGATTGAGCGAGATGATTCGAATGCGGGTCATAGAGTTGCGACCGGAGCGGCTCGACTGATCCGGCGCGTTGCTCAATCGGAAACTGTTGGAGTAATGACACTGGGTAGCGCGCGGTGCCGGGCAGAACTGCGGCGCGCGGCAGTTCGAGTTTGCCGCCACGTTCATCGCATGGGTCATCCACCAAGACATCCCAATAGGTGTCTATGTTGAGCCAACGCTGTGCGAGTTCAACTGAGAGGGGTGGGTGGTGCGTGGGAGACATACGGTTTACTCTTTTACCCTCCACCCGACTGCTCTTCCACCAGCGGCGCGGGGCGCTCGGGTGGGAAGCCTTGCAAGGTGGGCGACTGGCGCAATTCACTCAGGCCGGGCGGGGCGGTCATGGCGTCTAATACTTGGCTGAGGCGCAACAACACAAGTTCGGCTAACCGATCATCCAACTGTGCGCCGGGTAACAACGTTTGCAACGTGTCAGCGATGGCGCGCAACATCCGGGCTTGCCCTTCGGCCCGCCCTATTTCTTCGAGCCGCACGCGTTGCGCCTCGCCATACGCCAGAGTGACTTTGTCTTGCCCTTGCCAAAACGAGCGCCATTGTTCCAAACGCGGCCCGTCAATAAGTTCGGGCGTGTCGAAGTGGCCGATGTTGATCCAGATCAACTCCGCGCCGAGTAACACCAGTTTGCGGCGGACGTTGGTCGAATCGAAATGCGCGCGGATGAGGGCGCGCGGGTCGGGCGCAGTGGCGGTGGGTTCTAAGAGCGCGGGCGCGGTCAGGCGGTCGAGACGTTGGCGTTCGGCCCATTCGCCGATCTCGCCCGCGATTAGGCGCGCTACCACATCGCCCCAATCGGCAATCTGACCGTCTTTATTAACCAAGCCACCATACACGGCCTGCCGCACCGCGCGCACCGAAAAGGGATAGGGGTTTAAATTGGTGCGCCGATACCGGCCGGTATCGAGGCGAAACGTCGCCTCCACATCGCGCACGATAAGCAAAATCCCGTCGCGCGTCATCGCCTTGACTTCTTTGATCTCGCGGTAAATTTCACGCAGGTCGAGGATTGCGCGGATGGTCTCAAAGCGCCGAAGGAAATGATGCCCAGCGCTGAGAACACGGGTTGGCCCTACGCCGCGTTCCAACAACACCGCGTTGCCGTGTTTGATCACCACATAACCCGGCCCGCCAATCGCGTCAATCACGCTCCCTTCACCGCTGGGCATGGCTTCCTCGTGGCCTTCGTTGATAACGAGATAGGGATACCCGGACCCAAAGAGCGAAGCAAAAAAATAACGGCGCGCCTCGTCAAAGTTTTTAAATTCAAAAATGTCCTGCAAATATAAGACCCCCGTCACCACCGCCAACACGACGGCCGCGACAGGGGTGAGCCAATGCCGCAGGGCTTCAAATTTAAAGAACGACAAAGGGAAGGCCACAATCTCGGTGAATAGGTTGTCGCCGATGATCGGCACCACCCAATCGCGCGCGCTCAGTTGCCATTCCATCAACCGCCCGAAGAGAGCACAACTCATGATGGTGGCGAACAACATCATCAGGCGCGTGCCACCCCACGACCCATCGCCTTCGATGAGATGCGCCAGGAAATAACTCCGTTGCCAGCCAGCGTCTTCCGGCTGGTGCCGCGCGGCCCTAGGGCGTCTCATCGGATTCTCCCATTAGCGGGAATTCTTCAGGGCCAAGCCAACGGCGCAAATTACGGAACCACGGCGTCAACACTTGCACGGTCTCGGCGGGCAACAAGCGCCGAGTGGACGGATTGGAGGCCGCCGCTTCGATGGCTTGAAACAGCCGCAACACCACTGTTGCGCGCGAAGTGGTACTTTGATTGAAGAACGTCGCCATCTGTCGGGCGAGCTCAGCTTCGCCTTCCACACGCGCGCGTTGCACGATGCGCGTCGCCTGTAAATCGCCGCCCGCCAAGGTTTCAATCGTACGCCGATCCCAATCGGCGCGCCAACTTTGGATACGTTGCTCTTTGACCAGGGGTGGCAAGGCGAGCGTGCCGAACTTCGCAGTGATGATATAAATGCCGCGTTCTTCCAATACCGGCGACTCGCGCACTCGTTTGTTAAATTCTTTCCGCAACTCTTCCAGCGGGAAATAGCCCTCGGTGGTGGGGCGAAACAAGTCGTCGAGTTTGTGGTTAGCGATCATGTCACGGAAGATGTCGCTGGCGACAAAGGCGGGCAAATCCGTCCAATGTTTCACTTCGCCCGACGGGCTCAGCGGACTGCCGTAGACCGCGTGAAAAGCGCTTTCGGGGTTGAGCGGGTAGGGGGAGCGGTTGCGTTCGCTAGGGCCTGACGTCCAACTCAACCCGCCGGAGGCACGGTTGGGCTGATAGACTTCGGCCAGACGAAAGCGTACCGTGATGGTGGCTTCGAGTTTGATGCCTTCACTGGTGAGCGCGCTGATTCCGGGGCGCGTCCGGATTTGAGGGCGTAGGTCTAAGGCTTCGCGTAGGTGCTCATCGCCCTCGACAAACACGATGCCCGGCCCAGCTACCCGCGCCACCCGATAGATCCGGCGTGGCGCGCTGAGGCCCCATTGCAAGAGAAAGAGATGGAAGTTCCGCCCCCCACCTACGATCTGTTTGCGTAGCCAACGTACACCTTGCGCCGCGGCCTGCCAGCGGCGCTGGTGAAAGCTTTCTTCCATGTCTAAGAGCGAGGTACTGAGCTCACCCCGCCGCACCTGAATTTCGGGCGGCACCAAGTCGCTCTCCAACGCGACCGCGCTAGCCGTGTCTACCAAGATCAGGCCGGGCTTGCGATAATAGCGATAACGGAATTGAGAATACAACTCGGCTTGGGTTTGCCCTTCTTCGGCAGAGGCGATTTGGCGGCCATTTTTGATAAAGGTGGCTGGGCCATGTTGTCCTAAGGCATAAAGCAGTAACCGCCCTACTACGCGCCGACGTTCCACGCCGGTTTGCACCGGCAGGGTGAACTGCGCTACGAGGGCGAGCGTGCCATAAAACACGGCGCAAAACAAGAATACCTCATAGCCCATCACTGCCAAGGCGTGAAAAACTGTGGCGTCTAAAGCCGTTGACTCAGAGGAGGGGGGCGCGGTCAGAAAACTGAACAGACGCGCGATCTCACCGCTGTAGGCCAGCACGCCACACAGGAGCGGCGAAGCCACCAGCACGCCCACGCGAAAACCGCGTTGTTTGGTCAGATCACCGAGCGCAGGACTTTTTTTCATAAACAAAAAATACCCGCATTTGCGGGTATTTTATACTCCAAACTGGGGCAAGAAGCGAATTTAGGAAAAAAGCGCTACAACTGATATAGCAACCTCGCCGCCCCCTTGGCCCCAGGTGGGATTTGCGGGATCGGCTCAAACTGCCAAGTGGCGAAGCGCGCGGCTTCGCTCTGGACCGAGTCGGTGACGAGGATGTCCCAAGTCTTAGCGACATCTTCCCCCAATTTACTGGCGGCGTTGACTTCCGCGCCAAACACATCCTGATCGCCAATCCGCAACATGCGCCCGTAACCCAGGCCAACACACGGCAAGATATGCTCGGTGGAGGGTTTATCTTCATTGTAGACCTTCGCGGCGCGTTGCATCTCAATGGAACACGCCAGCGCCGAGGCCACGGTGCGGAAGATGACTAACATGCTATCCCCTTCCAGTTTGAGTAAGATGCCGTCGTAGCGATCTACGCAGGGGATAAACAGACGCTGGGCCTCATAGATCACCTGCAAAAAGTGGACGATGCCAAATTCGGCGACTTTGCGCGAGAAACCCGAGAGGTCGGTGAACATGACCGCCCACGTCTCGCCAAACAAGTTCCAAATTCGGGCGTCAATTTCCTCTTTTTCGGCATCGGGTTTCAACCGATCGGCGAGCAATTTTTCTAACCGCTCTTGGGAGGCATGAACGCCAACTTGTAAAACGTAGGGCATGGTGAGGCTCCTTTCAATTAAACATGGCCATTCCCGTTGCGGCCTTCGCTGTGCGCTTTGGCCGCCGCCACAAAGGCGCGGAACAGCGGGTGGGGCCGATTGGGCCGTGACAAAAACTCGGGGTGGAATTGCGTGCCGAGCATGAAGGGATGATCAGCGATTTCCACGACTTCTACCAAATGTTCATCGGGCGAGGTGCCACAAAACACGAGGCCTTTGGCGGCCAACACCTCACGATAGGCATTGTTGAATTCAAAGCGATGCCGATGCCGCTCCTGCGCCAAGCCACCGGCTGGCAAGTCGTAGGCTTCATCGGCTTTGGTGCCGGGCACTAGTTTACACGGATATAGTCCGAGCCGCATGGTGCCACCGAGGTCGGCAATGTCGCGCTGATCGGGCAAGAGGTCAATCACGGGGTGCGATGTCGCGCCATCAAACTCGGTGGAGTTCGCCTTATCCGCGCCGAGGGCGTAGCGCGCAAATTCAATGCACATCGTTTGCATCCCGAGACACAGCCCCAAATAAGGGATTTTGTGTTCGCGGGCGTAACGCGCCGCAGAGATTTTGCCTTCGATGCCGCGCGAGCCAAACCCACCGGGGACGATGATGCCATGCACCGTTTTGAGTTGTTCCCACCCCTCACCTTTTTCCAGGTCAGCGGCATGCACCCATTCAATTTGAATTTCGCGGTCAAGGGTAAGCCCCGCGTGGTGTAGGGCCTCGCGTACGCTCATGTAGGCGTCTTGCAGTTCCACATATTTGCCCACTAAGCCCACCCGTAATTGATCTTTGGCCTTGCTATCTTCAGTAACGAGATGTTCCCATTCGCGCCAATCGGGGGTGGTGGTGGCCGTGAGTTTAAGGCGTGACATGATCAGGTCGGCCGCGCGCCAACGCTCTAACACCAACGGCACTTCATACAAGACTGACGTGGTGACGAGGGGGATCACGGCTTTATCTTCCACGTCACAGAAGAGCGCAATCTTTTGGCGCAAGTCGTCGCTCACCGATTGATCAGAGCGGGCCACGATGATGTCGGGGCTGATGCCAATGGAACGCAGTTCGCGCACTGAGTGTTGAGTGGGCTTGGTCTTGAGTTCGCCGGTCGCGCCGATGTGTGGCAACCATGTGACATGTACATACACGGTGTTGTCACGTCCCACATCCTTCCGCATTTGGCGCATGGCCTCGAGGAAGGGTTGCGATTCAATGTCGCCCACCGTGCCGCCCACCTCCACCAACACGATCTCCGCGCCAGTGTGTTTCGCCACCAACCCGATGCGACGCTTGATCTCATTGGTGATGTGCGGAATCACTTGGATCGTGCCGCCCAGATAATCGCCGCGCCGCTCTTTAGCGATCACATCCGAATAAATTTGGCCGGTGGTGACGTTGCAGACTTTGCTTAGGCTGACATCCATAAACCGTTCGTAATGGCCCAAGTCGAGGTCGGTCTCAGCGCCATCGTCCAACACAAACACTTCGCCATGTTGATAGGGGCTCATCGTGCCGGGGTCTACGTTGATGTAGGGGTCCAGTTTTTGGATGGACACCTTGAACCCGCGTGCCTTGAGCAAGCGCCCAATGGCCGCGGCGGTGACGCCTTTGCCTACCGAACTGACAACGCCCCCGGTGATAAAGATATATTTGGTCATACCTGTTTTCCTTCATATCTAACAAACACACAGGTATCTTAGTATGTATCAAACCAAGATACCTGTGTGAAATGACAACCAGCGGTTATTTTTGGCTCTGGACGTAATCCGTGATATTTGGCAAGGGGTCGTGAATGTCCATATCATGCCAACCATGCTCTACGGTCGTGGCACCAGCCGTGAAAATAGTCGTCCCCAGCACATAGCGGTCATAGCGCATTTCTTGATCGTACCAAGCTAAAATGTTGACAAAGGCTTCTTCGCCAGTGCGCCCGGTGCCCTGCTCTACCCACCAGCGGCTAAAATCTTTCCAGCTCGCGCCGCCCGGCCCATTGCACTGCGACGCGGGATTAATCCCGCCTACAGCCAACTCGCTGATCATTAAGGGCAAATCGCCAATGCCTTTGGGTTTGAGGAACCCTTCGTAAAAATACCGATACCGGAAGGATAACATCCCGAGGCGGGTGTCTTTAAACACCGGCGAACCGGGGATTTGCATCCCATAGCCGGTGTCGCAGTTGATGATCGGCATGACCATTTCATGCAAAGTGAAGATGCCCCCACACCGATAGGCCGCTTCGAGTGCGGGGATGAACTGCGCCATTTCGTCATATTCGGGCGTGCCCGCGGAGAAACCACCCACCGCGGCGCGCAATCCCAACGCTCGCATTTGACACGCGCGTTCGGCTTCAAACTGCGCGAACCACGCGATCCGACTCAACCGCACTGGTACAAATTCGTTCCAGCCTTCCCAATAGTCTACATAGGTGTCAATCCGGTAATGCTCTAAGAAATGGGCAATATAGCGCCGGGCGGCCTCGGCAGGGTCCATCACCTCCGCCCACTCTTCGAGTTGATATGAGTCAAAGCGCCCAATCGTCAACGTGCCGGGCGAAGCCGCTTTCACATCTTTAAGCCAACCGATATCGTCTACGGCTTTAATCACTCGCGGTTGACCGCGCCGCACAAACTCCATGATCAATGGATCACCATTCCGGATCACGTGAATACTGATTTTGCTCGCCGACAAATTAGGATGCGCCTGCGGCCAATTGGCGGGTAAGGAAGACAATGGTGGAAAGTCGCTGGGCAGATTAAGCAGGAGCGGGAAATAAATCATCGCCACCACCGGCAACAGCTCTGGGTCAGCTTCAAACGGCCCCCCCAAGGGCGGCATTAAACGCGCTGGGATGAACGTCATCACTGGTACAGCCGTAGGCGGCAGGTTAGGCACCGGAGAAGCCGTGGCCGTCGGGAAGGCTTCAATCGGAATTGGTGTAAAACTCGTGGGAGGGATGAGGGTGGGCGGTGCCACATAATCCCAAATCACAGAGGTCGCTATAATTTTAATGGCGTTGGAAGAGGGGCTAGGGGTTGCGGTGGGGCGAGGTGCAGGATGACTTGCGCGCGTAGAGGTGAGTGGCAAATTCCAACTGGTGTTGGGCGCGGGCTTGTAGAGCATCGCCGCTAGGGTCGCCAAAATGATGCCCGCCAAGACCAATGCCGCGCCAATTTGTAACACGCGTTGCAAAAAACTATCGCGAGGGCCCATGCGCATCCTATCAAAGTTAGATTGTAGCCGATCCTAAGCGAATTGCCTAAGCCTACGGGTTCATTACCAAACACTTACCTCAACTCTGCCGCATACCACGCTAACGGTATGATCACGTCATGCACATCTGAGGCATACCAGCCCTCGTTGGGGACAGGCGCGCCAGCCGTGAAAAGCGCCGCGCCCACCATATAGGAGTCAGCGCGCATTTCACTATCATACCAGCGGAGCATATTGATAAAGGCCTCGGGCCCCGTCGCTCCTACGCCACGCTCGACCCACCACGCAGAAAAATCCTTCCAACTCGCGCCGCCCGGCCCATTGCACGGCGAGTTTGGCAACAAGCCGGCCACCGCCAGTTCGCTGATCACCAAGGGCACATCCCCTAGCCCGCGCGGCTTAAGATAACCCTCATACCAAAAGCGATAGCGGAAACTGAGATAGCCGGTCTTGACTGTGGGAAAGGCCGGCGAACCGGGGATCTGTAAACCATAGCCCACATCGCAATCAATAATCGGCGAGACGCCTTCGTGCATAGTGAAGATGGCGCCACAGCGGTGCGCCGCCTCTAGGGCGGGGATGAACGCTTCCATTTCAGCGTATTCGGGCGAGCCCATCGGAAAACCACCCACCGCCGCGTGCAACCCCGCGTCGCGCATCAGGCAGGCACGTGTCGCTTCAAATTGCGCATACCAGCGCATCCGCGCCAACGTGACCGGCACAAATTCATTCCAGCCTTCCCAATAATCCACTCCGGGGTTCAACCGATAGCGTTCTAAAAATCGCTCCACATACACCGTCGCGGCGGCGACGGGGTCAGTGGTGTCGGGCCAATGCTCTTGCAAATCGGCTTCAGCCTCGGTGAAGCGCCCCACAGTCATCGTGTCAGGTGAGACGCGCTTGAGCTCGGTGAGCCAGCCCAAGTCGTCTGCGGCTTTCATCACGCGCGGGTGAACACGCCGCGTAAATTCCATGATGTAGCTATCACCATTGGTAACTGTGTGTAGACTTAATTTGCTCAAAGTCTGCCCGGTCAGCGGTTCGGGCCAACTGGGGGTGGGCGTATCAGTGGGCGTTGGGGGTAAGGGCGTATCAGTAGGTGGTGGCGGCGAGGGCGAGGCGGTAGGCGTGGGCGAACTGCCGCTACTGAGGAGAGGTAAAAACGCGGCGAAGGTCGGCGGAGTCGCGGGAGTAACCGCCACGCGCGGAGTGCGCGCCACTTGTGGCGTGGAGGACAGCGGCGTTAAGATCGGCGTCGGCGTCGGAGACACTTCGGCACAGGCAACTAACACCAGACCAACACCTAACCACCATCCCCCCTTACGAAGAAAGGTAACCCAGAACGAGTTAATCATAGTCACGGCGCTTTACTCAAAGTCATCATTAAACGCATATCTTCTACCGAGCTGACCAATGGAATCCGCTCGATCTCAGGATAATAATACAACGCCGTGTAGAGTGCGTAGTCACCCGGTGGGAGGTCGGCGGGCAAGGATAGGGTAAAAGTCGTTTGAAAAATATCTCCGGCTTGCCATTGGGCGCTGTCGGGTCCCGCGCCATCTTGTTGGGCGACGACTTCCCGTTGGGCGTTCAACAAGTAATTACCAAAATGAATCTCACGCGGTTCAACCGCTTGTGTGATCCCCCATTCGACGAGCAACATGAGCGAGCCATTCGCGTCCAACACGCCCTGCGCTTGGGCTCGCAATAGGCTGACCCCGTTGGCCCACTCCGCAAGCGCGGCCGGGGTTTTGATTTGCGCCAACCATTGCGCGCGTGACTCGTCTGAGAGATCATGAAACGTCCAAGTCTCGCTCGGCGTATGGATGAGCGTGGGAATGGCGTGTGTGTGTTCCACCAACCAAGCGGGTGGTTGCGGCTCGGCAGTGGCTAAAAAATAAACCGCGCATGGGGAGGGAATTAAGTAGCCATCCTTAATCGAAGCAAACCGCACGCGGCGCGGGTCAACAAATTCGCGCAACAAGGCGAAGCGCGAATCTTCATAGCGCGCGCCCTCGGCCAACGTCACCAGCGCACACGTCGGGCGCGCTTGCATCAGTTGCTGAGCAGTCTCGATCAGTTGCGCCACATCTACAATCCGTTGCCGACCAAAGCGACCCGCCGCCAGTTGATCTTGGGCGATCAAATTAAATTGTGCTTGATGCAGGATGATCAGGCCGAGGGGCACATAGGCCACCCAACGCCAACGCGCGTTGAACCAAGCCCCGAGCCGTTCGGCAAAACAGGCTAACAAAGTGAACAGGGCCGGATATAAATAGAGAAAATAATAATTTTGCAGATATTGGCTATGCCGAATAAAGAGCAAGGGCGGCACGCTGACCCAGAGGAACGCAATAAGTTCAGCCATGTGGGTCGTCGAGAGCGCCCGCACCCCGCGTTGGCTGAGCAACGCCACCAATGGCGCGCCGAGGCCGAGGAGCAACAGCCCCGTCACGAGCGCATCTACTGACTGACTCACCATATCTGGCACGCCGCCAAAGGTGGCGTAAACGCCTTGCGCGTGCAGTAAATCTAAGACGTTGAGGAAAGCGGCGAAGTTGGTTTCGGGGGATTGTGACAGCCCCTCGCGCAAAGTGGCGAGATCGGCCCAGCCAGTGCGAACTTGATAAAGGATGAATGGCGCGAAACTGAGGCTGAACAGCGCGCCACCGAGTAGCACCGCGCGCCAATGGATCTCGCGTGCGAACCAGAGCGCCAAGATCAGCCAGACTGCGCCAAGCGTGATGGCAGTGAGATGCACTTGAACCACCGCCGCGAAACAGAGAGCGGCCAATACGAGATAGCGCGGGCGATGGTCAACGGTGAAATATAACAGCACACAAGCGAACAGCCCCGCCGCGAACCCCGGCACAAAACTCTGCATCCAAATCAGCCGCCCGTAATAGGCCGCCCAGGGGTTGACGGCGAAGAGCGTCAGGCCCATGACCGCGACGCGCCAGTGAAAGATACGCGCTAAAGCGAAGCCCAGCGCAAAAATCCCACCCAAGTTGATCAGCGCGACGAGCCACACCACGCCCAGCAAGTCCGGTTTAAAAAATAAGGGGAGCGCGTAGAGATATTCCACCAAAGGCGGGTTGAAGATCCCAAAGGACGATTTCATGGAGGCCAGCGGCAACGCGCCGCCATGCACCCACTCAAGCGCCATGTTGAGCGTGAGCGCCTGATCTTCCCACAGTTCGGTATAGCCCAGGACGCGCAGACGGAGCCAAAGGATGAGTCCGACCCACAGCCCGATGGTTAAGAATGTCCCGGCGCGTTTCATGTTGCTCTGATTGGAAATTGGAGAGCGGGTTAGCAACCCACCTTACCCATAGTCACGTCGCGCCGCTATAACGCTTGTAAGTTCGCCAAGATTTTTTCTACCTCCGGCATGCCTTGTGGGATCACTTCACTGTGCCGCACCACGCCGCTTTCATCCACGAGGATGATGGCGCGGCGGCTATAGCCTTTATCCGGTCGCCACAGGCCATAGGCTTGGGTCACGGCCCCTTTGGGGTGGAAGTCGGCGAGGAGGGGATAGGTGAGTCCGCCGAGTTGTTCGGCAAAGGCCTGATGTGCATACACACTGTCTACGCTGATGCCCAGCACCTGAGCATTGAGCGCCTCGAAACGCGGCAGAGCGTCTTGCAAGGCGCGCAGTTCATTGCGTCAGGTGTTGGTGAAGTCCAACACATAGAAGGCCAACACCACCCGCTGACCGCGCAAATTGCTCAGCGTGAGCGGGCTGAGGCCCATGCTGGCGGGTAGGATAAAATCGGGGGCGGGTTGGCCGACGGCGATTGGTTCGGTGAGCATGCAGACTCCTAAAATCAGTGGATCACAAAACGAGGGTTGAGCTTGTCGAAACCCGCACCCTGCGACATGGTGAGCCTGCCGAACCATCAGGGTGCTTTCGTGATCTACTGAAAGTGAATTATGAATTATGCTTGAGGAATGATACACTTCTCTTGATCAAAAGGACAATGAATAACCCCATATGCCATTCGTAGACCTCACCTTAGCGCGGCGTTTAGAAATGACCCACGCGTGGCGCTCGATTCATTATGCCCGTGCGCAACAAAAACTTCAACCCGATATTGAAAGCACCATCGAAGATATTGCGGGCGGGTATGTCATCTATGCCGGGGCGGGCGCACCCCAGAACCGTGCGGTCGGACTGGGGCTCTATCGCCCGATTGAAGAAGATGACTTGGATTTTGTGGAAGCCTTTTACGAAAGTTGCGCGATGGCCCCGCGCATTGATGTCTGCCCGGTGGGCGATGGCTCCTTGCTCGAACGCTTGCAAGAGCGCGACTATCAACTAGAAAGTTTCTACAATGTGTTGGTGCTTGATCTGGACGACGAAGAATTTGACGTGCCGCCGCTGTATGTGAAACGCAAGCGCCGCGCCAAGAGCCCCGAAGTGCATATCAGCGTCGCGGATGTCGAAGACTCGGAGCTGTGGTTGCGCACAGTCGCGGCGGGTTTCACCGAGGAAGAGCCACCGCCGGATAAAGAAATCGAAGAACTCGCGCCCAATTTCTTTAGTTCTAATGCCACTTGTTTTTTTGCTTGGCTGTTGGATGAACCCGCCGGCGGCGGCGCGATGTATGAGTTTGATGGTGCGGTGGAATTAGGTGGCACTAGCACGCGCGTTAGTTTTCGCCGCCGAGGGGTGCAAACGGCGTTGCTCAATGCGCGGCTCGCGGCGGCGCAAGAATTGGGGTGCGACCTCGCCATGTCCGTCACTCGCCCCGGCAGTGACTCGCAACGCAACATGGAAAAGGTGGGCTTTCAATTGGCGTATACCAAGGCGATCATGATCAAACTGGATTAACAGGACAAGTTCGGATGACCGCCCTCCGTGCAATCTATCATCTCGCCCGCGCTGATTTTTTCGAGCGCACCCGCCGCGCCAGCTTTGTGCTGACGATCTTTTTTGCGATGGCGCTCACCTATTTCTTCGTCCCTGCGCTCGATGCCCCGCTCTATCTGCTGATCAATCTCGGCGATTATCGCCCACTCTATACCTCGGCCTGGATTGGCGGTGTGGTGACGTTGCTCATGGCCGAGTTCTTCTTGCTGTTCGGGTTCTACATCGTCAAGGGCGTCATCGAGCGTGACCGCCAAACAGGTGTTGGGCAGATCATCGCCGCAACCTCGTTGAGCAAACCGGTGTACTTGTTGGGCAAATGGTTGAGCCACTGGCTGTTGTTCGCCGCGCTAGTGGTCAGCATGATCGTGGCCTCCCTCGTGTTACAACTCATCCGGGGCGAGTCGTTCACCATCAATCTATGGCATTTGGCCGCGCCGCAATTGTTGGTATTGTTGCCCGCGCTGGCGATGGTCGCCGCGTGCGCGGTGTTCTTCGATAGCACGCGTTGGTTACGCGGTGGGTTGGGCAATTTGCTCTATTTTGTGGTCTTTGGCACGCTGGCGGCGCTCACGGACTTTCAAGGCATTCAGCTCATCTGGCCCAGTATCTATCAGGCGTGTTCGGCGCACTTCCCCGATTGCAACCCCGTCCGTCAAATTGACCTGAATGCGATCTCACTGGTCACATTGCCCACCTTTGAATATCCGGGGCCAGTATGGGATGTGCCGGCAGTGATCGGGCGGTGGGTGATCTGGATCAGCCTCGCGTTGATCGTGGTGGGCGTGGCGGCTATCCCCTTTCACCGGTTTGACCCAGCCAAGAGCGGCGAGCTCTCCACCCATAAGGGTTGGCTAGCGACGATCTGGGAGCGCCTGCGCGCGCTGTTGCCGGGTGGTACGACCGCGCCTTTGGCAGAGGCCACCTCTTCCAACTCGGTGACCCGGCTGACCTTGCTGACCGAGGCCGAACGCAGTGGGGGAAATGCGTTTCAGGTTTACGGGCGGTTGTTCAAAGCGGAACTGCGCTTGGCCTTTAGCGAGACTGGTTGGTTCTGGCGCGGTGGGGCGGTGCTCCTGATCGCGCTGGGTCTGTTCTTGCCCGCCGATATTTCACACGGCATCGTGCTACCGCTCGCTTGGTTCTGGCCCATCTTTCGTTGGTCAGCACTTGGCATGCGCGAAGCGCAACACAACACCGAGCTGTATGTCTTCGCCGGGCCGTATGCTTGGCAACAGTGGCTCGTCAGTTGGTTGATGGGCGTGCTGATCGCGCTAGTCTTGGGGAGTGGCGCGTTGCTCAAATTGACTTTGACCGGGCAGTGGGCGGCGGCGGGGATGGTGTTGCTTGGCGCGGGGCTGATCCCAGCCGTGGCGCTGGCGATGGGCAGTTGGAGCGGCGGGAACAAACTCTTTGAAGCCGTTTATCTGTTTGTGTGGTATATGGCCTCAGTGCAAAGCCTGCCGTTTCTCGACTTCATGGGGCGCTTTCCCAGCACGTATGAATCTCCGTTGCCGCTGTTCTATGCGCTGATCTTAGGGCTGGCTTTGGGGGCGGCCTTTGTGGGGCGGTTGCGACAGATGCGGCGCTAGAATTTCATTCGAGTTGGATTTCCACCACCCGCTCTAACCCCGCAAAATCTCGATGAAATTTAAGCTCGGCGGAGGGGAACGCCCCGCCGGCCAACTCCAT
>Ga0315912_10000558_pt1 | contig 64127 bp, 47 predicted proteins | sample VfabasoilMG_FD_204469 | JGI IMG/M metagenome (GOLD analysis project Ga0315912, IMG submission 204469) | Garden soil microbial communities collected in Santa Monica, California, United States - V. faba soil | ecosystem: Environmental > Terrestrial > Soil > Garden | place: USA: California...
ACCATCGTGCACTCGGTCTACCGAAACTTGGCAAAGCCGTGATGTGAGGAACCGGATGCGGGAAACCCGCAAGTCCGGGTCTGTGGGAGCCCCGGGGTGGCAACGCCCCGGGGCCACCCGGTCGCGCCCCACGGCATTTCGTCATCCGTCCTCGAGCAGCTCGCGGCGCTCCGGCGCGAAGGCGTCGCATGATCCTGCCGCGAGCGGTCGTCGTCGTCGTGGCGCGAGCGGTCGTCGTGCTCCGCCGCGCGCGGGTGGCTGCGCTCGCGCGACGACCCACTTTGGGTCGCGCCCCACGGCAAATCGTCCCACGACCAGGGCCGAACGGCTTTGGTCGCGCCCGCCGCTCCGGGTGGGCCGAGCGTCGTTGGGCTCGAGCCGCTCGCGTCGGCGGCCTCGTTCTGGCCGGTCAGGGTGCCTTGCGCCGACAGGGCGACTCGCGCGACGACCTCCAGCGCTTCGCCGTCGCTGCAGCTGGCCCGCCCGGCGCGCGCGGCTTCGAGCGCGCGCTCCAGCAGGGACCACGCCTCTTCCGAGAGCTCAAACGTCACGCGCCGTGCCCTCGCGCCCGCCGCCTCGGGAGCGGGCGCGTCCTCGGCCCCCGTCATCGTCCGGGCCACGCGCCGTTCGAGGCTGCGCATGTCCAGCTGGCGAGCGAGCTCCAGCCATTCGAGCTCGGTGCCCGCCGTAGCCACGCGCGTGATCTCGCGCACTCGCGAGTAGGACAGCTCGCCGTCGACGAGCGCCCGTTCGATCTCCGGCAGCTGACGCAGCGCTCGCCCGATGCGCACCCGCTCGCGCGCTTCACGCGGACCGAGACCAAAGCAGCCGCGCGCCGCGCGCAGCTCATCGGCTCTGGAAGTGAGCGCCAGGCCGCGCCGCCGCTGGATCCGATCGGCGAGATCGGCCAGATAGCGGCAGACCAGGCGCTCGGCGCCCCGCTCGATGCCGAGCAGCCGGAGCAGCTCGGCGATCAGTTCACCGGTCGCCAAGCCCGCGCGGTACTCGAACGGCGTCCGTACGTCGCGCGTGGGCGGTAACCCGCGCGTGGGTGGCAACTCGCGCGTGGGATCTGGCTCGGTCGTGCGGTGCGCGACGTGAAAGAAGGCGTCCATGCGGCGACGCTAGCATGCTGATTTTGGCGCCCCAGACTTGCGTGCAGAGAGCCAAAGGTGCCGCCGATCGAGGTCGAAGCCGCTCTGCGCCGCACGGGCGCGTGCATGCCACCCGTGCGTGCCCGCAACGGCGACTTTTTTTGCGAGCGCCGAGGCGAAGGGCAGGTGCCGAGAAAAACGCGTCCAGCAAGATCGCATGCCGCAGGAGGACATGTGTTGGATCAAACGGACGGGGTGTTTGCGCTCGCGCGGACGGGAGGTGACGCGCGGGCGACCAGCGCCCCGAGGGGACGCTGGCCGCCGCTCGTTGGAGGACCGGCCCCCAACACGAACCTGCAGCGTGACCTGCGGTGCCGGGCTCAGCGCACCTGCACGCGGCGCGTGGTCCAGCTGACGCCGCCGCGGTCGTCGCGCGCGACAAACCAGAGCGTGACCTCCGTGCCGGAGGAGCTGCTGCGGGCAACCCAGCCGGTCTCGGAGTCTTCGGCGATGCGCACTTCGTCTTCGAAGATGCCGTCGGTGGCGTAGTGCTGGACGATGACTTCTTCGCTGAAAGCGCCACCGAATTCATCGTTGCCGGCTTCGAAGCTTTGCGCATCGAGAACGGCGGCGATCCGGTGGCGGTCGGCGCTCTTGCAAGCGTCGTAGTCAAAATCTTCGGTGACGCAGGCGTCGACCTCTTTGATGTCGTCGGCGAGCCACTCTTCGCCGTCGAAGAGCACCCGATCGATGACGGGGTTTTCGTTGACGTCGCTGGCGCGCAAAAATACGCGTTTGACGCCGACGACCGTGTCGTGGAGGTCGAGCTCGGCACCGCTCGCCGAGTCCGTGCAGCGGAAGGGCAGCTGCGTGCCGAAGTCGCCCAGCTCGAGCTCGCCGGGGCAGGCGATGCTGAGCACTCCCGCGAGGGCCTGGGGCCGTGCGGGTTCGGGGATGCCGTCGAGCGCATCGAGCGGAATCGTGACGTCGATGTTGTCCTGCCCTGCCCCTTGCGCGAGCAGGGCGAGCTCACCGGCAGCGGCATCGGCACGAACCTGATCGAGGCAGGCATCGACGCTGGAGCCCGCCGGCGTCGGGCAAGCGGCCCACGCCCAGTTGATGGGGCGAGCCAATGGATCATAGCTCAGCGCCTGGAGCCGCACGGTGTCGCCCGGGTGGGCGTAGGGAGTATCGGCCTGCACGGCCAGCACGCGCAGGGAGCTGACCTGGGTGCCCGGATCGAACTCGGCCTCGCAAGCCGAGAGCGCGAGCGTCGCGAGCAGAGCCACGGGCGTGAAGAGTGAGGACAGCGTTTTCATAGTTCACCTCGGATGCCGAGCACGGGCAGGATGGGCAGGCCAGTCAGAGGCTTCTGCTGGGAGTAGTCGTAGTTGTAAGAGATGGCTTCGGTGTTCTGGCGGTTGTAGGCGTTCTGCACGTCGAGATAGGCGCTCAGCTTCCAGGCCTTGAACTCCCAGGTCTTGTCGACGCGCACGTCGAGCTGATGAAAGGCCGGCAAGCGAGAGCCGTATTCGGGCTCGGCCGCCAGCGGGGAGTAGACACCTGCATCGTGATCCATGATGCCGCCGACGTTGGGGGTATAGGGGCTGCCGGTCACGTAGCGGAAGCGGGCGCCGAGTTGCCAGCCGCGGCCGAGCTTGTAGCTGCCGAGCGCCGTCAGGATGTGGGTCTGATCAAACTCGAAGAGTTGGTAGGGTGCGCCGGGCGCATCCTGGCGTTCGCTGCGCGACAAGGTGTAGGCGACCCAGCCGAAGAAGCGCCCCACCGGCTTGTAGCGGAGCAGAAACTCGGCGCCGTAGCTGCGCCCCGTACCGATATTGGCGTAGCTGATGCCGCTCTCGGCGCTCGCATCGGGGGCGGAGACCACGCGGTGGTCGAGTTGCTTGTAGAAGCCCTCGACCGAGACCTCGACCGGTCGCGACAGCTCTTGCTCCACGCCGAGCGTGTAGTGGATGGCGCGTTCGCTTTCGACGCCGGGCGTGCCGAAGGGCTGGATGCTCTCGTACTCCTCTGGCGCCTGGTGAAACACGCCGACGCCGCCCTTGAGCGTGGTGCGGAGCTCGCTCGGATACAGATCGTAACGGACGCTGATGCGCGGGTCGACCGTCACGTCGCCGGTGTCGTAGCTGTAGTCCGCGCGCACCCCGGGCAGGATCTTGAGGCCGCTGAGCGGCGTCAGCTCGAGCTGCGCATAGGCGCTGGGACGGAACAGGTTACCTTTGGCCGTGAGCTCCGTCAGTGGGCGCCCGAAGAGCGGCCCGGAGGTGTCTCCCGAGTCGATGTCGAAGGGAGGAACCCGCCAATCGACGTCGTATTTGCCGCTCTCGATGTCGACGCCGCCCGTCACGGTCAGGTAGGGCGAGAGCTGCGAGCGCAGGTCACTGCGCAGATCGAGCGAGTGGATGCCGGTGTCGACCCGGATGCTGCCGGAGTTGAATTGCTCCGTGTCATGCCCGACGGAGAGCGTCGTGCGCCAGCGGGTGCGCTCCGACAGGCGCGTATCGACGCGGCCCTGTACGCGCCAGAAGCCGGTGTGCATCGCCACGTCGCCGCCAGCGGCCGGGTCTCGCGAGTCCGGACTCTCCAGCAAGAGCTTGAGTTTGTCATCCGAGCCGAAAAGAAACAGGCGGAGCGTGGTGTTTGCGGAGGCGTCATGCTCGATCATCGCCTGGTAGTCGTAGTAGACGGGCGCCGTCGAGACCTGCACGCCGGCATCCTCCAGTACCGGCCCGAGCCAGGTGTCGACCCAGGAGCGGCGCCCGCCGAGCAGGAAGCGCGTGTCCTTCCCGATCGGGCCCTCCACGAGGATGCGGCCGTCGATCAGGTCGAATTGCAACAGACCGCCGATGTCCTCTCTCTTCGGAGAATGCACGCCGACATCGATGATGCCGCCCGAGGCGCGACCAAATTCGGGACCGAAGTTGCCCGGGTAGAAGTCGATGCGCTCCAGCACCTCGCTGGGCACCACCGAAGACAGGCCGCCGAAGTGGTAGACGTTCGGCACGTTCGTGCCGTCGATGAAGACCTGCGAGTCGCGCGGGGAGGAGCCGCGCACGATCAACAGCCCGTCGATGCCCGGTGGGCGTGCCAGGCCCGGCAAATTTTGCACCGCGCGCAGGGCGTCGCCGTTGGTGCCCGGCGATTTGGCGATCTCCTCGCCGGACAGCACCTGGCGCGTCGGCTCGCGCGGCGCGCGCTCGCCCTCGACCGCGACGTCGAGCGTGGCCTCACCGGCGGGCGCTGCGGGCGCCGGGTTCAGGGGGGCCGCCGCGACGACGGGGGCGACCGGTGTAGGCCCTGCGATCTGAAAGTCGAAGTGGAACGGGATTTTCGCCGGCACGGGGCGTTCAGCCAGGAGCGCGGGTGAAAAGCGCAACTGGCGAGCGGCGCTGAGCGCGGCGGCGTCGAAGTCGGCGCCACCCGACTGCGATACGGCGGCGTCGGTGACGGCGCCGGTGTCGTCGAGCGTCAGCACCAGGTCGACGCTGGCCGCGCTCGCGTTGGCACGCTGGGATTCGGGGTAGACGGGCTGCACCGACTCGAGCAGGCGCGGAGGTGTGGGGCGCGCAGCCTCCGTGCTGGGTGCGCTGAGGTCGCTCGGCGTGTCGCTCGAGGGAGGGCTGGCGGTCTCTGGCGCAGCAGTCTCCTGCGCGAACGCCAAGCCACGGGGCCCGAGCAGGGCTGCGTAGCCGAGGGCGGTGCAGGCGAGGGCGGTGAAGCTGAGGTGTCTCATCGAATGTCTCACTGGGGCAGGGACGGGGATCGTCCCGGGGTGCCGGGGCCCCAGAGCAAGCCCCGAGCCAACGTCGCCCGCCGTGCCTCGCGGCCGTGATGCGGGCGCGATTCGCCGAAGATCTACGCTCCCCCCGAGCGAGCGAGTCGCAGGCGGCCTTTCGGGGGCGGCGGACGCTCGTCCGCTCTACCCCCCCGGACACTCGTCCGCAGCGCAGGCAAGCTGTCCGCCGGGTGTGCCCCGTACCCGACAAGACCGCAGAAAAGACGCCGCAGCGTGTGCCGGACGCGAACGCTCCGGGTTTGGCACGCCCGGTGCTCTAGGGGGGCGCGCGGCGGGCGACGGCCAAACGCCAGGGATGCCGGCCGCGACCAGGAGACTTCCTCATGACTATCGTTGAACGATCAAAAGAGATTCTGCTCGGGCTCGGGGCTTCCCCGGTCCTATTTTTCATGCTCGCGCTGAGCGTGTTGAGCGTGGCCGTGATGCTCGAACGGCTCTGGTTCTTCAGCACCCACTCCGTACCTCTAGAGCCGCTGGCGCGCGGGCTGGAAGAGCAGCTCGGCAAGGGGGACCTGGCGGGCGCGCGAGAGTTGACGGAGAACTCCCGCTCCGTGGAGACCTCGGTGGTGCAGGCGGGGCTGGCGCACGCGCCGCGCGGCATCGAGGCGGCGCGCGAGGCGATGGCCAGCGCCACCGCGCTCGGTCGCTTGCGTCTGGAGCGGCGCCTGGCGTTTCTCGGTACGCTCGGCAACAACGCGCCCTTCGTGGGGCTACTCGGCACGGTGATCGGTATCGTGCAAGCGTTCGATCAGCTGGAGCGCGCGGGGCTCGGCGGTTCCGCCAGTGCCGACATCATGGGCGCGATCTCCGAGGCTCTCGTGGCCACGGCCATCGGCCTGGCGGTGGCCATCCCCGCGGTGGGAGCGTTCAACTACTTTCAGCGTCGCATTCGCACCACGCTCGGCAATGCCGAGGCCCTGGAGCACCTGGTCCTGTCTCATCTGCAGGGAGGCTTGATGTCGGCATTGAGCCAAGGGGTCACGCCGAACCCGGACTCGACGCGGCGAGGGATGCGCCTCTCGCTTGCCGGCGCGTCTCGCAACGTCCCCGTCGCGGAGGGTTGAACATGGCCAGCACGAACTCTCACGCGGACGACGCCATCGTCGGAATCAACGTGACGCCACTGGTGGATATCACGCTGGTGCTGCTCATCATCTTCATGGTCACGGCCAAGCTCATCTCGGGCCAGAGCGTGCCTCTCGATCTGCCCAAGGCAGCAACCGCGGGCGCTCTACAGAGCATCTTTACGATCTCCGTGGACGCCGACGCAAAGGTGGTGGCCAACGGTCGGGCGGTGAGCGATCGCGCAGCCTTACAGAGCGAGGCCAGGCAAGCGTTGGCCGCAGATCCCAGTCTGCGCGTGCTGGTGTCGGCCTCGGCTCGCTCCAGCCACGGCAGCGTGATGCAGGTGGTCGACAGCTTGCGCGAGGTCGGTGTGACCCGCATCGCGTTTGCAGCCGACCAAGGCACGCCCCCCCAACAATTCGGAGCGCCTGCGGCGCCCCTGCCCTGAGAGCCCAGCATGACGTCTTCGGTAGTGCAGAACGCGAGCGGTGGTATCGTGACTGAACTCTGGAAAGCGAGCGAACCGGAGCCCCACCGCCTTTCCGTGGCGGCGCTGCTCGCGCTCGGCGTGCACCTGGGCTTTGTGCTCTGGGCGCCCGCGTACGAAGCGGTGCGAGCACCGGCTCCGCCGCCCGTGGAAGTGGAGATCGCCCTGCGCGAGCCACCTCCACCGCCTCCGCCGCCGGCTCCCGCTGCGGAGCCGGCAGCGCCGCCTCCCGCCGCTCCCCCCGTCGCGCGCCCGGTCGTCGCCAAGGCAGCGCCGCCTCCGCCAGCGGCGGCCGCTCCCGCGGTCATGACTGCGGCGCCGGCGGCGCCCGAGGCCCAAACCGCCGAGCCCTTCGACTTTACGAGCGACCCGCGCAGCACGAGCTTCTCTTCGGGGGTGGTCGCGGTGGGTGGCACGGCCCGTCATGGTCTGGCTGGTGCACAGCTCGGCGGCAACGCGGCCGAGCCTCGGCCCGCGGCGGCGCGGGGCGACGGCCTCACGGCGGCGTCCGACCTGAGTCAGTCACCGCGCCTGCGCCGCGCCGACCCGTGCCACGGTTTCTTTCCCAAGTCGGCGCGGGATGACATCGCCAGCGCCGTGGTGCGCGTGGTGGTCGACACCGAGGGCGTTGCCACCCAGGTGAATGTCGTGTCCGAGACGCCGCCGGGGCAGGGCTTTGGCGCTGCTGCCCGCACCTGCATGCTGGAGCAAAGCTTTGTGCCGGCGCTCAATCGCGAGGGTCGAGCCGCCGCCACGGCGGTCAACGTCAACGTCCGCTTCCGGCGCTGACCCGCCGCCGTTCCGGCCGAGAGCAAATCGTGTGCCGCCTCGGGGCGAGGGTCGGTGCTGGCCCACATTTCCCCAGCTACGCTGGCGTCACAAATGGGCAAGGGGCGTAGCGGAACGGTGAAATCTCGGGCCGGGGCGTTGACGACGGCTGTGCCCGTGCTCAAGTCATTGCCAAGCCGTGCCCCTGATCTCGCGTGTCCAGTTCGTGCAGGCCGGTTCCCGGCTCACCGCCGTGGAAATTGTGCGGCGCGGCCGCGCGCCGCTGATCGCGACCTTGCACCGCACGTTGATGGCGCTCGGTATCGTCGTCTCGTCCTACCAGGCGCTGGCGGGCACCTCGGAGCTCACCGAGCGTATCGTCTTCGAGCGGGGGGATGGCGGGGCGGTCGAGTCGCAGTTGAGCGACGCCGCCAAGGCAGCCATCCTGCGCGTCGCCATCGAGGACGAGGACGGCGTTGCCGTCTCGCCGGGCGACGCTGAAGATGACGACGACGATGGCGAGCTAGACGCCACGGCTGAAGCCGAGGCCTGACAGCTCGAGTGCCGGCTCGGCCCGCACGATGCGCGGAGCGACGAGCGGCCCGCCGCGTTCGAGTTGCAGACACCAGGCGGCAGGTCCCAGCCGTGGCGCGGGCAAGAGGCGTGTCGTCAGATCGGGCTGCGCGCCGAGCTGCGCCGCGTCCTCGCCGAGCGCCGCCGAGCTGACGATGGCCAGGCGGGGCTCCTGCCCGAGCGTCAGCTCGAGCGCGCGGGCCAGCGTGCGGCCGTAGTACGCCATGCGATCGTCGATGCTGGTGGCGACGGCAGGTCCGCGGTGCAGCCCGAGGCTGCAGCCGACCAGCGTCGTGTCGGCGAGGGCGCGCCAGATCTCGAGGCACGCCGCGAGCGCGTCGCCCGGGCGTTCAAAGGCCGCAATGGCGAGATCCATGCTGGAGCTGGCGAGCCGCCCGTGATGCTCTTCTGCGATCACCTGTAGCCGATCGAAAGCGCGCACCGTCTCGGCCAGCGCGGCTGCGTCTCCCAGCCGCTCGATCAGACCCAGATGATCGACCACGCGCAGCACCAGGAAGCTGAGCTGGCCCACCGCGACCAGTCGCCCACTCTCCAGCGTCTCACCGGGAAATAGCTCGCGGAACTTGGGCATCGCCCAGGCGCGCGCGGCGCTCAGCGCGTCCTCCCGCTCGGCGCTGCGCTCGACGCGGATCGTCACCTCGTGCGGCAGCTCGTTGCGCAAGCCGAGCGTCTGCACGCCGCTGCCGATGTGAATCGTGGGCTCGCTCGCCGCCAGCGTCAGGCGCGGGTCCTGGTTGCCCGTGGGCGTGCCCTTCGCCGCGCGCAGCCGTGTGCCGATCACGAGATCGGCGCGCGCGAAGGCGTGCTGGGACGACACATCCAGCACCAGCACGCCCGGCAGTTCGGTGCTGCGCACGCGGTGCCTGCCGTCCGCCAGGGCGAGCGACAGCACTTGCCCCTCGCCGGGCCCGAGCCGCAGCTGCGCCGCCACGTGCGGAGAGTGCGCGGGCCCGCCGATGCAATACGCGGCCAGCTCGTTCGGCCGCACCTCGGGCGAGACGCGAAACACGAGCTCGACCGAGTCGGCAAACTGCAGCGGGAAACTGAGCTCGCAGGCGGGGCAGCGCGCATGGCTTTCGAGGCGCTGCAGCGATTCGGCGAAGGATGCCGGGATCTGGCACAGGGGACAGATCACGTCCCACATCAGATCGAACAGGCCTTCGTGCGCGCCGAGCAGGCAGGCCTCGGTGAACGCGCGCTCGGGCAGCCCGTGGGAGCGCGCAAAGCGCAGCGGGCGCAGGCGTGCGATCTCCGCCTCCGCGCCGTACAGCACATGTTGCTCGAGCGCTTTGATGATCGAGGCGTCGACGCCCGCCGCTTCCAGCGCTTCCAACTTCTTCTGGACCAGGCGCGCGAGCCGCGAGTCCAGGGGCTTGGGCGCGGCATGTGGGGAGGGGGTACGCCGGATCGCGCCCTGCTCCAGCAGCGCATCGACGCGCTGGAAGACGCGCAGCAGCTTGGCCTTCTGCTTGACCCCCACCTCGAAGCGCACCAGAAAGGCGAGCCAGGCAAAGCGCGGCTCGAACTGCATCGAATACGTGAGCCGGGTGCCGCCTGCGCCGAGCGGTTCGAGCTCCAGCGTCACGCGATACCAGCGCATCAGGCCGCTCTCGAAGACGCGCAGCACACTCCAGCGGTGCCCCTCCACCCACTCGAACGGGTACTCTTGCCAGCGCAACGCCATGCCGAGCACCTTGTTCGACAGGAAGGTGCGGGTCGCTCCCTCGCCCTGCACCCGCTCGACCTCGACCGGCGGCAGCCCGATCACCTGGTTCATGCGGTCCGTGTCGCTCACGTAGGGCCAGAGATCGTGCGCTGCCGAGCGCAGCTCCAGCGAAAACTCGATGCGCTGCGCGTTTTCGGCCGGCGCTTGCAGAGCGAGCGGGGACGCGGTCTGGAGCTGGCCACTGCGCACCTGTTCGATCGCGGCCAGCAACTCGGTCGCGTCGGCGAAGCGGCCTGCGGCCTGTTTGTCGAGCGCGCGGGCCACGAGCGCACTCGTGCCGTCGCTCACCACTGCCCGTTCGCTGAGCCGCGGCGGGTCTTCGCTCAGCTGCCGCCGCAGCACCTGCATCAGGTCATCGGCCTCGAAGGCCGGCCTGCCCGCGATCAACTCGTACAGCGTCAGACCGAGCGCGTACACGTCGGTGGCGGGGCTGACGGCCGCCGCCTTGCATTGTTCGGGCGCCATGTACTGTGGCGTGCCCCAGAGCCGACCGTCCTGCGTCATGCCGACGGTTTCGGCGCTCAGCCGGGCGCTGGCGATGCCGAAGTCGCAGAGCTTGATCGCGAGGCTGCCCGGCGTCTTCAGGTCCCCGACCAGGAGTACATTTTGCGGCTTGATGTCGCGGTGCACGATGCCACGCCGGTGGGGCTCCACGAGCGCGCGGCACAGATCGGCGACAATCTGCAGCGCCAGAGTCTCCGGCAGGGCTTCGCGATGCTCGTCGAGCGCGCCGGCGAGGTCCTGGCCGTCGACGAACTCGAGCGCGATGTAGCCCACCTGTTCGCTCAGATCGGCCTCGATCAGATTGGCGACGTAGGGGCTCTGCACGGCCTTGAGCACGCGCGCCTCTTTCTTGAAGCGATAGCGCACGCCCTCGTCGCCGAGCAGCTCCGGTTTGAGCAGCTTGAGCGCCACGACTTGGCCGGAGGCGACATCGACGGCGCGATACACGCTGCCCATCCCGCCCTGTCCGAGCAATTGCTCCAGACGGAAGCGCCCCACACGATCGCCGACCCCCGGCTGCCCGAGCAGCGTCGAGGCGCCGGTGCCCTTGCCGACCGGCGCTGCGCGCAACTCGGGAGCCGCGGCCAGCGGCCGTTCGGTGTCGAGCGTCTGCTGTTGCCAGCGCTCGGCCGCCGCGCGCGCGTCGCGCGCCGCCTCCCGGACCAGCCCGATCAGTTCGGCCGCATCCGGACGCCGGCACGCATCTTCATCTACGAGGCGGCTGAGCCAGGGCAGCCGCGCGTGGGCGGTGGCAGCATCGCCGAATACGCGCTCGGCGATCCGGGCCAGCTGCAGCAGGTCGTCGTATTGGTCGCGGCTCTGCCAGGAGTCCCCGGGGCTCGCCGGCAGTGCGGGCGTGGCCCCCACGCTCACGCCCGTAAATTCGAGGCGTACGCCGCGCGCGCCGTCCAGATAGATCATGGCGGGCGTCAGGTTGCCGTGCCAGAGCCCCACTTCGTGCGCGGCAGCGAGCGCCCCGCTCAGCTGCGCCAGCAGCGAAAGACAGGCGGTGGGGCTCCACGGCTCGGCCAGCGCTTGCGCCAGGTTGCCGAGTTGCGCCGTGTCGAGCACCGCACACCAGTCCCCACCCGCATACTCGACCTGCTGCAGCGAGATCACGTGCGGGTGGTCGAGCAGCTGATAGCGTGACCAGCGTTCCAGGAGCTGGTCGGTCTGCGCATGCTCCTGCACGAAGCGCAGCTCTACGGCGGCGCCGCCGTCCACCCGCGTGGCTGCCATGGCGGTGCCGTCCGGACCCGCACCGAGAAAGCGCACGACGCGAAATTGCTTCGCGAGCATCTCGTGCTCCGAGAGATCGGACCAGGCCGGGGGTTTGCTGCGGGGAGCGGGCAGGGAGCTGAGCATGGGGGCACCCCTCCCAGATGCTTCGACGCCCCCCCGGGCGCAGTTAAGGGCTGCCCGGCACTTTCGCCAAGGGCGAACGGATATGAGGTCGCGAAAGGCGAACGGATGGAGGCTGCCGTACGCGAACCGGTCGAGGCCGCCGTACGCGAACGGGTCGAGGCCGCCGACGCCGGTCCGGACGGAGTCAGCGCACGCGGCGCTCGATGGCGATGCCCAGGCGATCCATGCGCCGGTACAGGGCCTGGCGGCTCAGCCCGAGCTCGGCCGCGGCTCGCGAGACGACGCCCTGCGCGCGCTCCAGCGCACTCTCCACCACGGCCCGCTCCGCCTCTGCCAGCGGATTGGGGATCGAGGGCGCAGCCGAGCTGGGCGGGCCGGCGGGCGTGGCGGTGCTGGCGGAGCTGGGCACCGCGGACACGGGGGCGCCCTCGGCCCGCTCCGAAAGCCCCAGGTGCCCCGGCTGGATCGGGCCCGCTTCACACACCAGCACGGCGCGCTGAATGCGATTGTCGAGCTCGCGCACGTTGCCGGGCCAGTCGTGTTGCTCGAGCGCGCCGAGTGCCTCCGGCGTGAAGCCGAGGGCCCGCTCGGGCGCGTGGCGGCCCAGGAAGTGTCGCGCCAGGAGCTGCACGTCCTCGGGGCGCTGCGCCAGCGACGGCACGCGCAGCTCGATCACGTTGAGACGGAAGTACAGGTCCTCGCGGAAGCGGCCCGCGGCGATCTCGGTTCTCAGATCGGCGTTCGTGGCGCTGATCAGCCGCACGTCGGCGCGCCGCGTGACGCTGGAGCCGAGGCGTTGGAACTCGCCCGTCTGCAAGACCCGCAGCAGCTTCATCTGGCCGGTGAGCGAGAGGTTGCCGAGCTCATCCAGAAACAGCGTGCCCTGGTGTGCCGCCTCGAAGCGGCCCACCCGCAGCTTGTTCGCGCCCGTATACGCGCCGGCCTCGGCTCCGAACAGCTCCGCCTCGAGCAGCTGATCGGGCAGGCCGCCGGCATTGACGCTGATGAAGGGTTGCTCCTTCCGGCGCGAGTTGGCCTGCACGATTTCTGCGAGCTTTTCCTTGCCCGAGCCATTCGGACCGGTGATCAGCACGGCCGCGTCGGACGCCGCAACGTGCACGGCCAGGGACACGGCTTCGTGCATGGCACGGCTGCGATACACCAGGCCGCGCAGGTCGAAGCGGCGCGCCAGCTCTTCCCGCGCCAACAGATCGCGACTCTGCAGCCGCAGCGCTTCGAAGCGCGCCTGCCGCAGCGAGAGCAGGTTCTGCACGCTGAGCACCAGCTTGTTGTCATCCCACGGCTTGGCGATGTAGTCGGCGGCGCCCTCTTTGATCAGCGTCACGGCCGACTCGAGCGAGGTCCAGGCCGTCAGCAGGATCACCGGCAAATCCGGATCGAGCGCGCGAATGGCGTGGAATAGCTGGATGCCCTCCGCGCCGGACGTCGTGTCCGTGCTGAAGTTCATGTCCTGGATCACGACGCCGACGTCCTCCCGCCGGATCACGTCGAGCGCCTGGCCCGGGGACGAGGCTTCGAGGCAGCCGATGCCGTGTAACTCGAGCACCACTACCAGGGCCGTCCTCACGGCCTGCTGGTCGTCTACCACCAAGACCATTGCCACGAGACTTCTGTCATCTGATGTGCGCTCAGCGTCAAGCGCGACGCGCACAGGGCCGGCGGGAGGTTGTAGGCTGGGGGCCATGCCGCGCCCTTCGCCCGCTCCGCGCCCCGCCATGCCGTTCCCTCAGGTCTCGTGGCTGGCGGCCGCGGCCGCGCTCGGCGCGGTCCTCGGTGTGGCACTCGGCAGCCTTTCGGGCCAGACCTCGCTCGGAGCGGCGCTCGGAGCCGCGCTGGCGATGCTGATCGCGGCGCCGCTGCTCTCCCGTCGTCCCGAGGCGGCCCCGACGTCGGCGCGCCGCTCCCGGCCGGCGCCGGAGAGTCCGAGCCAGGCGCGCGACCGCATCATCGCGCTGATCGCCGATACGGCGCCGGGTGCCGTGGTGTTGTTTTCGGATGTCGGCACGATCCACTACTCCAATCCGGTCGCGCGGGATCTGTTCTTCGAGGGGCAAGTGCCCGAGGGCCAGAATTTCATTCGCCTGGTGTCGGCAGCATCGGCGCCGCTGCGCGAGGCGTTGCTCGGTGAGACGGACCGGTTTTTCACGCTGGAGGTGGACGGCCGGCGCGAAAGTTACCACCTGGCCCGCCGCAACTTCATCATGGATGGCGAGCCGCTGACCTTGCTCGTGGTCAAATACATGACGCGCGAGATCCACCGGCGCGAGATCGAGGTGCTCAAGCGCGTGGTGCGCGTGATCAGCCACGAGGTGAACAACTCGCTCGCCCCGATCAGCTCCTTGATGCATTCGGCGCGCATGACCGCCACCAAGCTCGGACACCTGGAGAAGTACCAGCGCATGTTCGATACCATCGATGAGCGCGCCAGCCACCTGCGCGGTTTTCTCGAAGGCTACGCGGCGCTCGCTCGGCTGCCCAAACCCCAGCTTCGCGAGACGGATTTTGCGCCGCTGCTCGCCCAGATCTCCACGCTGTATCCGGAGGTGCGGCTGCCGGCAGCGTCCTCGCTCGTGGGCTGGTTCGATGGCACGCAGATCGAGCAGGTCTTGATCAACCTGATCAAAAATGCCCGCGAGGCCGGCAGCCCGGCATCGGAGATCGAGCTGCGGGTCGCTACCGGTGCGGATGGCTCGAGCGAGATCGAGGTGCTCGATCGCGGTCCCGGCTTCACCGCCGAGTCGCTGCAGAACGCGCTGGTGCCGCTCTACACCACCAAGCCGCACGGCAGCGGCATGGGCCTGGCGTTGAGCCGGGAGATCGTCGAGGCCCACAAGGGCAGCCTCGACGTCTCGAACCGCCCCGACGGCGGCGCCTGGATCCGCGTGCAGCTTGCCGGTCGCGTGGTCCCGGCGCTCGGGGATCCGAGCCGCTCGCGCCTCACGCTGACCCGCGGTTGAGAGCGCGTGGCGGGGCGGTTTTCCGCGCGGCGCGCTCAGACCGAGGCTCGGAACTCGCCCAGCTCGCTGTTGAAGCGCTCGGCCGCCTGCCAGAAGGGCGCGTGGCCCGTGCCGGAGTAGAGCGACAGCCGGGCGTGTTTGGCGAGCCCGGCCATCTGCCGGCAGACGCCGGGCAGCAGGATCTTGTCGCGGTCGCCATAGCTCAGCAGCACGGGCTTCCTCATCGCGGCCAGCACGGGGCTGTTGTCGATGTTCCGAAACAGCAGGCCCTGCCGCACATGAGGAGGCACGCTGACGTTGAAGCCCAGCATCGCGTAGAAATCGGCCGAGGGTGGTTCTTCCTCCAGACACATGGTGATGAAGCGCGTGAGCCCCGGCACGCTCTCGAGCACGTTCTCGGAGAAGAAGGTTGGCGCCAATGCGAGAAAATCGCTGGGGAAAATCTCCGCCAGCGTCGCCGCATCGCCCAGGCGGGTGGTCGCACCCACCCAGCTCGTGCCGGCGATCTGGTCTTCGCCGTAGCTCTTGACGTAGTCCGAGATGACGAGCCCACCATAGGACCAGCCACACAGGACCGGCCTGTCGAGGCGGAGCGTCGAGATCACCGCTTGGACGTCCTCCGCCCAGAGCTGGGAGTCGCCGTATGCGTCCGCGGGCTTGTCTGACGACCCATGCCCCCGCAGGTCCATCGCCAGCAGGCGAAAGTCACGGGCCAGGCTGGACTCGAGCTGTCGAGTCCAGGCGAGACTGCACTGCGAAAATCCGTGAATGAAGAGAATCGGTTTCCCCTCGGGGACGCCCGCCTCCAAAATATGCAGTTGGGTTCCCCCGCCCCCGGTGATGTGGTGTGACTTCATGAGAATTTCCCCTCGCGCTAGTGTTAGCCGCTCCGACACTCGTCGAACGCATGCTCGACCACATGGAGGGACGCTCGCGCTGCAGGGCTGTCGCGCCGCGCGCCTGACCCGCTGCGCAGCGGCCGAGCAGCGTTGAGCCAGGTGCCGGGAGCTCGTGTGAGCTGCCGCGGCGGAGGGCGCGCCGAGCTTCCGTCGCAGTACCGCAGCGTCCCAGCGGGCGAGGGCCCGCGACGTCTCGGTACGCGGAATGACGCTACCCCCCATTTCGGCGCGGACGCTGGGCCGATTGCGCGCGATTGGTCTGGGCATCTCATTTTGCGATAAGGCAGTCGGGATGGGCGGGAGGCGCGTGTAAGTTTTCGCGTCCGGGGACGTTTCGCTGATGGCCATGCGGATGAAGAGGCGGACACTGAGGGGCCCCGGAGCGGCGCTGTCCGCGGGGCGTTCCGCGTTGGGCATGGCCGTGGGGGCCCTGCTGCTCGTCGGCGTCGGCTGTAGCAGTGCGGCTCCGCCCGCGAGCCCGGGACCGATCGCCATCTCGGGGCACTATCGCTCGACGGCCGCCGAGCGCGAGCGCGTCTCCCTGACGGTCTACAACTCCAACTTCGCGCTGGTGCGCGAGCAGCGCCGGCTCCGTCTCGGCACGGGCCGGGTGGCTCTCGACTACGAGGACGTATCGGCCAGCGTCACGCCGGCGACGGTATTTCTGCGCGCGATGGGGGCGCCGGCGGACCTGGTCGTGCTGGAGCAGAACTACCGCTACGACCTGCTCACGCCGGAAAAGCTGCTCGAGAAATACGTGGGCCGTCGCGTCTCGCTCGTGCGCTACGACGCCGTCGCGGGCAAAGACGAAGTCAGGGAAGCAGAGGTGCTCGCCAGCAGCAACGGCCCGGTGCTGCGCGTCGGCGGCGAGATCATGACGCAGCTGCCCGACCGGATCAGCTTTGCGGAGCTGCCGCCCGGGCTCACGGCAAAGCCGACGCTGGTCTGGCTCCTCGACAGCGCGCGCGACGAGCAGAGCGTGGAGCTCACATATCTAACCGAGAACGTATCCTGGCACGCCGACTACGTGCTCGGCCTGAGCCTGGATGAGCAACATGCCGATCTGAGCGGTTGGGTCACGCTCGACAACCGCAGCGGCGCGAGTTTTACCGGTGCCGAGCTACAGCTGGTAGCTGGCGACGTGCAGCGGAGCGTTGCCCAGCAGCCCGAGGAGGAAGGGCATGGCCGCCTGAGTGGACGCAGGGCGGGAGCTGCCCGAGAGTTCACCGAGGCGCCGCTCTTCGAATACCACCTCTACGATCTCGAACGGCCCACGGATCTGCTGGACCGCGAGCAGAAGCAGCTGCGCTTGCTCGACGCGCCCGGCATCACGCTGGGCAGGAAGCTCGTGCTGCGCAGCCACAACAGCTACCCGGCGTGGCTCTCCCGGCCCCTGCCCGCTGCTGCGACCGAGCAGCGCAAACCGAGTGTCGTGCTCGAGCTCGACAACAGCGAGGCCAAAGGTCTCGGCCTGCCGCTGCCGCAGGGGGTCGTACGCGTCTACCAGCTGGATGCCGCTGGCGCGCAGCAGTTCGTCGGTGAGAACCAAATCCAGCACACGCCGCGCGACGAAAAGTTCGAGCTGACCATCGGTGAGGCCTTCGACGTGGTGGCGGAGCGGCAGCAGGTGCGCAGTTCGGCGGTCGGCAAATGCCAGCTCGAGAGCGAGTGGCGCACCGAGCTTCGGAACCAGAAAGACCAAGCGGTCGTGGTCGAGGTCGTGGAGTCGATGGACTTCCTCGGCTTCGAGCTGGCGGCCTCGAGCCACCCCGCAGAGCAGCGCGACGGTCGCACGCTGGTGTTCCGCGTGCCCGTGCCGGCGCGCGGCAAAGCCGAACTCAGCTATCGAGTGGTCGTGACGCGGTGTGGATGATGTGGGTGATGTGGATGACCAGCATGAGGAAAACAGTATGAGCTCCAAACGCATGCGAACCGGCCTGTGCCAGGCCCGCACTCTACTCTGGGTAGTGCTCGGTTGGGCCGGGACGGCGCTGGCCGCTCCGAACCCTGCGCCAGCACCGGTTGCGCCCGCGGCGGCTCCGCCTGCGAAGGCTGCTCCCGCCGTTGCGCCGGCACCTGCTCCCGCGCCTGCTGCTGCCGCTCCAGCAGCCCGCGTCTCCGAAGCGGGAGATCGCCGCTCGGTCAGCATCACCGTGTACAACTCGGACTTCGGCCTGGTGCGCGAAGTGAGGCAGCTCAAGGGCTTGCCGAAGGGGCGCGTGGCGCTCGAGTTTCGCGACGTCGCGTCCACGATTCAGCCCGAGACGGTGGCGATCAAAGCGCTGCAGGCCGGCAGCTTGCGCGTGCTCGAGCAGAACTATCGCTACGATCTGTTGACCCCCGAAACCCTGCTCGAAAAGTATGTGGGGCGCTCGGTGCGCGCCTATCGCTATCATGAGGCGACCGCCAAGGAAGACGTGGTGGACGCCAAGCTGCTCAGCGTCGCCAATGGCCCGATCTTGCAGATCGGCTCGGAGATCACCTTCAACTATCCGGGCCGCCTCGCCTTCAGCGAGCTACCGCCCAACTTGATCGCCAAGCCGACGCTGGTCTGGCTGGTGGACAGCGCTGCGGGGGATCCCTCGCTCGAGGTCTCGTATCTGGCAGCGTCCCTGTCCTGGAGCGCCGACTACGTGCTGGTGCTGGACGCAGCGGAGAAGCAGGCGGGCCTGGTCGGCTGGGTCACGCTGGTCAATAACTCCGGCGCGAGCTATCGAGGCGCCGCGCTGCAGCTCGTGGCAGGGGATGTCCATCGCGTGCAGCCGCCGCAGCCCGCGCCGATGATGGACGCTGCCGTGATGATGAAATCGAGCGCCCCGCCTCAGTTTCGTGAAGAAGGCCTGCTCGAGTACCACCTGTACTCCCTGGAGCGCCCGACGGACGTGCTCGACCGGGAGCAGAAGCAGGTCACGCTTCTGGAGGCGTCCGGCGTCAGCGTCGCGAAGAAGCTGATTTTCAGTGGCCAGCAATACTGGTTCCAGGGGCAATTGGGCGAGCTGTTCAAAAATCAGAAGGTCAGCGTGTATCTGGATCTGCAGAACACCAAGCAGAACCAGCTGGGCATCCCGCTGCCCAAGGGCACGCTGCGCGTGTACAAGGCAGACAAGGCCGGCCAGAAGCAGTTCGTCGGGGAGGACGCCATCGATCACACCCCGCGCGACGAGAAGGTGCGCGTCAAGGTCGGCGAGGCCTTCGACGTCGTCGCGGACCGCAAGCAGCAGAGCTGGACGTCGCTCGGCAACTGCAGCTCGGAGAGCGCCTGGGAGATCGAGCTGCGCAATCACAAGGACGAAGACGTGAGCGTCGAGGTGCGGGAGCCCGCAGGGGGCGACTGGACCATCGTCACGAGCAGCCACCCGGCGCAGCGCGACGACGCCAACACCTTCCACTTCGACGTCAGCGTGCCCAAGCGGGGTAAGGCCAAGGTGACGTACAAAGTCCGCGTGCGCTGGTGCTGAGCCACGGCGGCGCGGCACTCGCGCTGCGCCTAGTGCCGGCGTTGCGCCCCGGGCGGCTTCCGGGCACAGCGTAAGCGCACCCGAGGGCGCTCCAGGCTCGGCAACCGCCCGAGGGGCACACACTCGGTGAGATTGTTTCGTGTGCTCGCTCGCCTGTTTGTTTGACACGGTTGCGAAGTTTTCTCGTCGGCGCACACGCTTCCCCCGCTGGTCGGCGCGCTGCCGGGCGCACGAGGCGCAGCGCTTGCGATCGGAAGCTCGACCGCGGTTAGCGCTTACCGCCGGCGCAGGACCTCCTCTATGATGTTCGCACATCGAGTTGTCTTAGCCCCCGACCGGGAGGTCTCGAGTGCGAAAGCGTGTTTCCATGCCTGGGTGGCGCCAGCGTAGTGCGGGCGCCGTTGTCCTTGCGGCCTGGGTCCTGCTCGCCGGCTGCGAGGATGGCCCTGACCAAGTGCTCTTCCCGCTGCAAACGGCAGCGCCTCCGGCGCCGAGCGGGCCCGCCTCGCCGGACGTGTTCGTGGCCGGAGACAGCAAGGGCTTTGGCGACAGTGCCGCGGCGGACGAGGTCGGCAGTGCCAAATTCTGCGCAGAAACGGAAGAAAGTGCGCTCTCCCAGGAGATGGTGGTGCAGCCGATCGTGCCGGACGTATCGGCGGGCGGTCTACCCCTGTGGGCCGCGAGCGGTGGCGTGCTGTACGCCGATGACCTGCTCGGGGCGCGCACCGAGGGCAAGTTCTGTAACCCTGCCGGCACCTACGCCAACGCCTTCACCTGGGGTCCCACCGACGAGGTGATCCTGGTCTTCGATCAGGAGACGCATCTGGTGACGGGCGTGCTGGTCACGCAGCAGTACCTCGGCGCGATGCAGGGCACGTTCCGCGAGGTGGATGGCACGGCCGTGCCGGTGGTGGCCAAGCCGCGCGAACGCTTGAGCGTGGGTGGGCAGTCGCTCGACGTCTATGCCTCGCGCGCGCAGGCCCTGACCGAAACGCGCTCCTGGCTGAACCCGGTCAACGTCACGAAACTATACCGCATGGTTCGTGAAACCTTCTTCGCTGCGGAGCCGTTGCCGGCCGACTTCGACTGCGTCGCCGCCCAGATTTGCGACCTCGTGTACACCAGCGCCAACGAAGACACGCCGCAGGACACTACGATCGCGCTGCAAGATTCTGGAATTTCGATCGCGTTCACGCCCGAGGGCTACGCGGATTCCGTGTACGTGCGCCCGGTCCGCAGCGCGCCGTTCGAGAACGGTGGCACTCTGGCGTTTGGCGCGGCGGACGCGGCGCAGATGGGCTTTGGCTTCCAGAGCCAGTTCCGCGAGGGCTGCACGCTGGACGTGGACAGCGCGCTCAGCTGGACAGATTTTCAGAGCCGCTGCATCGCCTCGGGGGACGAGCGCGCGCTCGAGCGCGTCAACTACAACGTCGATACGGCGCGCGACGCGGTGGCAGTGGAGTTCAACGGCATGAGCCTGAGCTTCATGCACGACTCCGCCCTGCCGCTCCTGGAAAACGGGGAACGGCCGAGCCCGACGGACGCGTTGTATTCGGTCGGCTTCAGTCGCTTGATGCCCGCTCCCGTCGCGGAATTCCGGCCGCTGACGCTGGGCACGTCGTACAAGGCACGGCTCGAGCAACGGCTGCGCGATTCTATCGTGACGGCGGACGGCGTCGTCCCCGCCAACCACCCGCTCGCCAGCTACGCGCTGACCGTGCCCTTTACGGCCGATGAACCCCAGCGCATCGCGGAATTGCTCACCCCGGACGGGGTCTCCTGGCTGCCGACGGTGATCGATGAGGTGGCGGCGCTGTATGCATCGCTCACCCCGGAGCAGAAGGCCGTGGTCGATCCCCGCGTCACCGATCCCATCTACCTGCTCGAGCCGTTCGTGGACGCGGTGTTGTCCGCCTTCAGCCACGGGGAGACGGACGCTGCCGGCGCCGTCAAGGCGTTCCGCACCAGCGCCGACAAGCGCACCTCGGTCGGGTTGAGCTCCTTCCGGCGCGGCGGCGTGGCCTATCGCCTGGGGGCGTTGTACAGCCTGAACTTCGGCGCCATCACCACGGTGCAGGTGAGCCGCGGGGAAAGCATCATCGATCGGGTGATCGACGAGGGGCGCGGCGCCAGCCCCACCACTCCGTATTTCGAAGCCGAGCAGATGTTGGCCGGGACGCTCGTGAGCCTCGGCTCCTCGGGGTTCGCGGTGGATTCGGCGGACCGCCAGAAGGAGACCCTGAGCGTGACGGTGAGCGGGTTGGCTGCGCCCACGCAGCTCGAGGTCTCCGGCTTCCCGCTCGAGGACGTGAGCGGATACCTGCGCCAGATCCGCGGGGAACGCTTCGAATTCGTGCCGTCGCACCAGCTCAACCTGTTCGGCAAGGAAACGGCGCTGGTGGTCTGGGTGCGGGAGGATGGCAGCATCGGCAAGGTGGAGGACCGGCAGTTCAAGGGTCAGCTCGAGCTCTGCCCCGGTTTGCCGATCGCCTACGGGGACGACGTGCAACGCGAGCTGCTGGCCTGGGAGGCGCTGGTGAGTCCCAGCGAGTATCGAGACTGCGATCTGGCCTTCAACTATTCGGAGAACGGCAACGTGCTGGCCGACATTACCTCGATCGGCTACCGCCGCTCGTTTGCGCTGATCGACGGCCGCGCCGTCACTGCCTCGGTCTGGGAGTGAAGTATGAAAGCGCTGACACCATCACTGCTCCTGCTGCTCCCGCTCGCGGCGCTCTCCCTGTCGGCGTGCGTCGATCACCGCCCGATCCACAACGGCCTGCTCGACGAGCACGTCTACCTCACCAAGGACGACCTGACCGGCGATAATCCCAAGCTCGCCGAGGCCAATGACGGCTGGCTCTTCAAGACCACGGTCATCAAGGCCAGCTCACCCAACGCGCTCAGCGACTACGCCTATCCGGGTTTCGAATCCCAGGCGGAATACGTGCGCTTCCAGTTCAAGGAAGACAAGCTGCAGATCGTCGACGGCAAGCGCCTGCAGCGGGACGATGCGGGTGACCTGAACGACGACCTGGCGACCAACATCGACCGGGTGATGATGGAGTTTGACGGGCAACACGTCGACGTCCAGCTGCGCGAGTCCCTGGACGGCGAGCGCACCAATTTTCTGGAGGAAAACACCGAGAAATCCTGGCAAGAGCGGCGCACGTTCCGGGTCGACTTCGAGACCACGAACATGGACCCGATCTCATCGGCCGCCTGGTTCTACGGCGACTACGTGAAGGATTGCGCGAACGCCGTCGGCTCCAACCTGGTGCCGGACAGCTTCGAGTGGGACCCCGACGACCAGTACATGTCCTTTGTGATCGAGGTCAACTACGAGCTCAACCTGTACAACTCGACCGGAGCCTGCGTCGATCTGGCGACGGTGGTCACGGGCGTCGGTACTGCGACGCTGCAATATCGCATGAGCTTCTATCGCCCCGGGCCGAGCACGTTCGTGCCGGAGGAGATCGCCGAGAAGGACGAGGTCAACAAGAAGTACGGGGCCTTCCAGACCTTCAACGTCTTCCGCGACGAGGAGACGGGGCTGCTCTCCGCCAAGACGCTGCTGCAACGCTGGGACCCCCAGCGCACGGAGCCGGCGACGTTCTACTTCCAGGATGGCTTTCCCGAGCGCTTCAAGCCCATGTTCGAGGAGATCAAGGCGCAGACCAACGAAACGCTCGAACAGGCCGGCGCCCGCCTGCGCGTGGACTTTCGCGAGTACGACGACGGGGGCGTGATCCGCAAGCCGGGGGACATTCGCTACAGCTTCGTCACCTGGAACCAGGACCTCGACAACGCGCGTCGCGGCCTGCTCGGCCTCGGGCCGTCCGCTGCCGATCCGCGCACGGGTGAGGTGCTGAGCGCGACCTTGAACCTCTACAACATCGGCTTGGACTATTACCGCTATCTGATCCAGGACTTCCTGGACGAGAACGGCGCGCTGCAGAAGCCCGATCCGGACAAGCCCTGGCAGGAGATCGAGTGTGAGCCGGGCCAGACCGTGGCTCCCGTCGAGCAAACCACGCGCCTCAAGTCCACGCTCTTCGACGAGATGCGCCGCGTGATGGACCTGCCCGAGGCCAGCGCGGATTCGCTCGAGGCCGACACCTTCTTGCCTGAGCCGCAGCGGGGCCGCGAGGCCTTCCTGCAGGAGTTTCATCGGACGCTGGGCGAGTACCGCTATGCCGAGCCGGGCTTCAACCCCTACGTGTACCGCACGGCCGCTGCTCCGCTCGCGCAGTTTCCCGAGCACCAGCGGGTGGAGCGGGAGTTTCAGGAGCAGATGGCCGACATCCTGGCCAATCGAGATCCGCTGCACGGCGCGGTCCTGCACAGCCGAGCGGGTGTCCAGTCCCAGCTGGACTTTGTCAGCAAGTTCCGACAGTGGAAGTCAAACCATCAGCGCTTCGTCGCCGAGCAGGAGATGTTGCTCGGGCTAAAGAACATCTACGTGTTCAATCCCAACGACGCTTTGAGCGCCATCTCGCAGGCGGCGCGGCGCTGCACGGACGGCGGCCGCTGGGAGTCGGACGAGCAGTACAGCGAGCGCATCATCGAGAACGTGGTGTTCCACGTGGCGATCCACGAGTTTGGCCACAACCTGGGCTTGCGCCACAACTTCTACGGCAGCGTGGACGCCAAGCACATGCAACCGGGCGAGGTCTCGGCCAGTGTGATGGACTATGTCAGTGCTCAGGAGGATGCCGGTACGCACCGCGGCTGGGGTGGCTATGATCGAGCGGCGCTCAGCTGGATCTACGGCACGCCCGAAAAGCGCGCCGAACTGATGGGTGAGGACTTTCTGTATTGCACGGATGAGCACCGTTCTCGCTCGCCGCTCTGCAGCGCCAACGATCTGGGGGTGACGCCGTCGCAGATCGTGCTGAACGGCATCGAGCGCTACGACTGGCTATACAGCTTGCGCAATCAGCGCGCCTACCGCACCTTCTGGGACACCACCACGTACGTCAACCAGGTCTACACCTCGATCTTCGACCTGCAGCGCATCTGGTACCTGTCGATCTTTGACTGGGCGGGCGGCGGCGTGCAGGACGTGCTCAAGCGCCTCGATCAGAAGGACGGCCGCCTGCGCACGGACCCGGAGTACAACGAGATCTCCGCCGACTTCTACAACGACGCTCAGGCCGCTGTCGGCATGATCATGGCGTTCTACGACTCGGTGATCAACCAACCCGCGAGCTTCCGCGACTATCAGACCAGCTTCGACCCCTTCTACGGCGACGTGTTGCGGCTCGGCATCAGCGTGGACAAGCTGTACACGATGTTCGCCTTCATGGATCAGCAAGAGGTGGCCAACTACAGCCCGAACGTGAACACCTTTGTCAGCATGTACGATCAGCCGTTCGGTACGCGCAACCTGGCGCTCTCGCAGCGCGTGCTCGATGACATGTTGGGCGCCAGTTACGACACGTTTCCCTGGTTTCGCTACACCGCGCTGGGCGTGTTTGCCTCGGTGACCAACGGCAACCTGGTGAGCAACCTGGAGCTCCGGGAGCGCATCGCGATCCGGCGCTACGAGACCCTGGATGAACTGGCCTCCACCTACGGCACGGACGTGCTGGAGCGCGCCACGGGCACCGACAACCCCGAGCAGCTGTTTACCCAGAACGGTGAGGAGTACGTGTACACGTTCCTACCGGATCAAGGCTGGCACCTGGTGGCCAGCCGCTCGCGCAGCCCGGTGAGCTACCAGTACATGCGGGACTACAACCAATCGCTGAACGCGGGAGCCAGCGCCACGCTCGATGACTACGGGCTCAAGATTTTGCTCGCCTACTACGAGCTCTACAACAACTTCGTCGGTTTCTGAGGCGCATGCACGCGCAAACCAGGTTGGAGTGGCGGGGCGCACGGCGGGGCGCTCGCCGCGCTCGGGGCGCGGCGCGAGTGCTGCCGCTCGCCTTCGGCGGGGCGGGGCTGCTCGGCGCTGTGTCCCCCGCGCTCGGCGCTGTGTCCACGACGAGCGCGGCGCAGGCCTCCGAGACGGCGCAGCAGGCCGCGGCAGGGTCGACTCCGGTGTCGGCGCCGGCGGGGTCGAATCAGGCCGTATCGGGCGAGACGGCATCGAGGCAGGCCGGCGCGAGCGGGGACGGAGCGGCCGTGATCGATCGGGAGCCGGACGCGGGCGAGCTCCTGGAGCCGCGCGTGGGCAAGCGCTGGCAGCTCAGCGCAGAGGCGCAGTATCGCTCGTTGCTCATCACGGACGAGGACCCGGCCAACGACCGCTACATGCTGTATCGCCTGCAGGGGGCGTACCAGCTACAAAGCTGGCTCAGCGTGTACGCGCAGCTCGGGCTCTTTCAGCGCTTCGTCAGCGTGGAGGGGGAGTCGGGGTTGCGCCTGGAGGACACGGTGCTCGGCGCGTTTGCGGAGCAGTCGATCTCGCTGGCACCCTGGGAGCGCACGCTCGGCCTCGTGCACCGTCTGCGGATCCTCCTGCCGACGTCGTTTCAGAGCCAGGAGCAGAATCTGCTGTTGGCCGCGGAGTGGTCGACGCGCGCGCGGCTGCGGCTGGTGGGGCAGTTGTTTGTCGGGCTGCGCGGCACGCTGCATTATCGCTTCCACGAGTACGCCGAGCAGGCCGGGCCCGAAGGCGGCACCTTGCCCCGTTTCGTGGCGGAGGCCCTGGCCTTCGTCGAGTACTGGCCGCTGGTCTCGAAGACCTGGGGTGCGCTGGCGCTGGGCGCGCAGGTCACCGGTGGCGCAACGGTCGACTACCCCTCGCTCGATCCCGGTAGCATCGACGAGGCCGAGTTGCCGCCCGGCACCCTCACGGCGGACGACCTCGGGGGTGCGGGCGATAGCGGTAGCTACGTGTCCCCCCACTACGGCTACGCGCTGTACGCGAGTTACGTGCCGCCGATCCCACACCTGTCCTTCACAGTGTCGCTGGAGCAGGCGGGCAGCGCCGTCCGCTATGGCGAGCCGAGCCTGTACTTCTTCCATCGCGACCAGACGGAACTCGGGCTGCGCCTCAGCGCGAGCTTTTGAGCGCAACGGCCGGGGTGCAGCGCCAGCTGACTGAGGTGCGCCGCACATCGATGGCTCTCAGAAGCCCGCGCACGGCCGCGTTCGACAACTTTGGCGTCTGGGGCGGGAAGTTCGTGTTCTGCGAAGCGCTGTTCTGACGGCACGACGCAATCTCGAACATCGGCATGCCCGAATCCGACAAAGCGAGCGGCAGAAGCGAAAATTCCTCGCACAGTCGACGGCGCAACACGGGAAGACGGCAGCGCCGCGTCGCCAATGCACTCGACCACGAAGTCGATGTCGAGGGAGACTGGCCGCGTCCTTCGAAGACGCTCCCATGACCGTACGATCCCTTCTCTCCAGTCTGCTGCTCCTTCTTCTCTCCAGCACCGTCGCTGCGGAAACGCGCGTCCGGTTGGAGGACGACAAGCCTGGCCCCACCATCGACAAGAACATCTACGGGCAGTTCGCCGAACACCTCGGGCGCGGCATCTACGGTGGCATCTGGGTGGGTGAAGGGTCCTCCATCCCGAACACGCGTGGCATGCGCAACGACGTCGTTCAGGCGCTGAAGGATCTACGGATCCCCGTCGTGCGCTGGCCTGGCGGCTGCTTCGCCGACCAATACCACTGGCGAGACGGCATCGGCCCCAGGAACCAGCGCAAGAAGACCGTCAACGCTTCCTGGGGCGGCGTCGTCGAAGACAACGCCTTCGGCACGCACGAGTTCTTCGACCTGGTCGAGCTGCTCGGCGCAGATGCGTACGTCAGCGTCAACGTGGGCACGGGCAGCCCGCAAGAAATGGCGGAGTGGGTCGAGTACATGACCTCCGACGCCAAAGGTACTCTCGCCAACCTGCGCCGCGCGAACGGCCGGGAGAAGCCGTGGCGCTTGCACTTCCTCGGAGTTGGCAACGAGGCCTGGGGCTGCGGTGGCTCGATGACGCCCGAGTACTACACGAACGTGTACAAGCAGTTTGCGACGTTCATCAAGGCCCCCAAGGACAACCAACCCCTCGTCATTGCCAGCGGTGGCTCGAACAAAGAGACGAACTGGACGCAGCAACTGCTGGGCAACGTCAAGGAGTCGTGGACGCTGCGCCTCGACGGCATCAGCCATCACTACTACACGCTGCCCACCGGAAACTGGGATCGCAAGGGCGCTGCGATTGGGTTCCCCGAGGAGGAGTGGTTCTCCACGCTGTCTCGCACGCTGGAGATTCGAGGCATCCTGGCCAGCAACGTGCGTGTCCTGAACCAGCTCGACAAGAAGAACAAGGTCGGCTTCTACCTGGACGAGTGGGGCACCTGGTACGACTCGGCCGCGGGCGCCTCGCAGAGCGACCTGTACCAGCAGAACAGCTTGCGCGATGCGGTGCTAGCCGCGCTCAACTTCAACGCCTTTCACGAGGTCGCCGAGCGCCTGCGCATGACCAACATTGCGCAGATGGTCAACGTCTTGCAGGCGATGATCCTCACCGACGGCGAACGCATGCTGGTCACGCCCACGTACCACGCCTTTCACCTGTATCGTCCCTTCCAGGGAGCGCGCCGCATACCGGCATCCGTGCGAGGGGGCAGCGACTACCGGCTGGGCGGAAAGGCCATCCCCAAGCTCAGTGTCACCGCAGCCGTGGGCAGTGATGGCAAGCTCTACCTGGGGTTGGTCAACACCCACCCGAAGGATGCCGAGCAGGTCCGCGTCGAACGCTCCAAACCGATCACCAAGGCCAGCGGACGCATGCTCACGGGCGCCAGCCTCGACGCCCACAACACCTTCGCCGAGCCAAACCGAGTGCGCCCGACCAACGTCGAGTTCACGGCGGCCAAGGGCACACTGGACGTGGCCGTGCCGCCCCGGAGCATCGTCGTGCTGGCGCTCGAGTAGCGCTAACTGGACGAGCGAACAGCGCCGATGCTGCGTGGAGTTGCGGTTTTCCGCCCCCGTGTGGCGCGACGTTCGAGAGCGACTACGGTTGCCGGATGAATACGCGCGGTGCCAGCGGATGACACATCGTCACGCCCTGGGCCAGCCTCGCAGCGGGGCTGCTCGCCGTATCCATCGCGCGGCGCCCCCCCACTACGGCTACGCGCTGTACGCGAGTTACGTGCCGCCGATCCCACATCTGTCCTTCACAGTCTCGCTGGAGCAGGCGGGCAGCGCCGTCCGCTATGGCGAGCCGAGCCTGTACTTCTTCCATCGCGACCAGACGGAACTCGGGCTGCGCCTCAGCGCGAGCTTTTGAGCGCAGCCGCCGGAGTGCAGCCGCCGGGTCACTGCGGCGCGCCGCACATGGCCCAGTCGAAGAGGTCCGTCTTTTGCACGTCGGTCAAGTGCAGGTTGGAGAACGCGGGCGGCATGGCGCCGGCGTTGACCTCGATGGCCGCCTGCTCGGCATGGGCGCTGGCGCTGGCGTATTGATCGAAGTTGATGTCGGCCGGCGCCCCATTGCGTGCGGCCTCCGTGTTCGTCGAACTGTGGCAGTTGGTGCAAACGGTTTGAAACGCCTGCACCTGGCTGAAGGTGGGAACGGGCGCTGCGGTCACACAGTTGACGACGGGCGGAAGTTCTTCTTCCTCCTCCTCGTCACTTCCGCAAGCCGAGAACAGTGCAATCAGGCCGAGCAACAGAAGCTTTCTCATCTCCTACCAGTTCCCGCAGCGCGCTGGGGCAGGCAGGGAAAATGAAGAAACGTCGATCTCAGTAGACGAAGTGCAGCTGTGCCAGCGCCAGCATCCGCGCCGGCAGGTCCGAGCGCGCCTCGGCGAGCAGCTGCGGGGCGAACTCGAACCAGCGCAGTAGTTGCCAGTTGAGCCCCAGACCCGCGCGTGTCTTGGTCAGGCCGTCGGCGTCGAGATAGGAACGGTTGCCGGCTTCGACGTAGAGGTCCATCTCAGGTCGAACAAACCAGCCGAGGCGCAGGTATTCGGCCAGCGTGGCGAGCGTGTCATCGTTGTCCTTGGCGGCAAACTGTTGTGCGGCCACCTCGGCGAGGACATAGGCGCTGCTCCCGAGCCCGAAGCGCCCGAACAGGCTGCCCGCGATCCGGCTGCGCGCCGTGCTGAGCGACGCGAGCGCGGAGATGCCAAGCGCCGCAGCGCCACCGAGCTCGCGGTTGACCGTGACGACGGCGCCGCGCTCTTGCCGTTCTGGCGGGCGACCGGTGAGATCACCGGCAAACAGATTGCCAAAGACCGACCACGCTCCACCTCGAAAGTCGACTTCCAGGCCGTAGCTCTGATCGTACTTGTCGAACTCGAAGTCCTCGCGCACGTACTCGGTGTGATCGGGCTGGCGAATGCCGAATGGCAGCACCATGCGGCCCAGGCGCACATCCAGGCCGCTGCTGGCCTGATACTTCAACCAGTGCTCGCGAGAGGTGAGCAGATAGCCCGCCTGCTTCTTGCCGGTGATGGTCCCGTAGAACATCCACGGCCCGAGCGCCACGGCCCCGCCCACCTCGGCGAGCATCGGGATGAAGGTGGGGCCAATGGTCGCATCGCCGTCCGTTCCGAGCAGCGGCAGGAGGCGCACGTCCAGACCCAGGTCGACCTTGGGCTGGTAGGGATTTGCCGCGTCGGGGGTCAGATCTTGATTCCCCCAACCAGGGCCCGAATCGGCGCCCCAGCTCACATTCAGCGACTCGAGCCCCCAGCGGCTCGGCAAACCGCCGCCGGTCGGACTGTGGTGACAGCTGTTGCAGTCCCCGTAGCCCTTGAACACAAATTGAGGATAGGCATGCGCCGTCCTGGAGCTGAACGTCGCCAGGCCGAGCCCCAGGAGCACGGCGGCAACTCGCAGGGGTGGCAGCAGCGTGGAGCGAAGGGCCTCTGGCTTCATGGGGGGAAGGCTCCGCTGCAGTACCAGCTGCGAAATAGCTTCAGATCCTCGTCGCTCCAGGCAGTCTTTTCTTCGGGCATCTCACCGGAGGCAAGCACGCCATAGAACAGATCCGGGCGCGAGCTCAGCTCGTCGTAGACCAGATCCGGTGTGTCGAGCCGCAGGCCCTCTTGCTGCGTCTCACCGCCATGACAGCCGACATCCTGGCAGCCCTTGTCTTCCCCGCTCACCAGGGCCTGGATCCTGGCGAAGTCGGCGCCGCTCGCCGGGTCCACGTCGTCGCAGGAGAGCCGCTCCGACTTCGGTGCGACGCACGCGGAGAAGGCGCCGCACAGAGCGACCACTAGACCGCCCACCAACCACGTACGTCGCCGCATGCTCGCCCTCGTTTTCGTTCCACGCCCAGCGCTGGACCAGACGTGCCTCGAGGTACCTGGTGCCGCAACGTACCTTGTGTCTCGAAACGCCATGTGTCCAGTGCCTGCCGCCGGCCGCGTTGGTCAAGTACCCGCACCCGCGTTGATCAGGCAACCTCAAACACCTCTTCTCGCACGCGCCTCGCACGCACCTGTTGATGTTGAAACTCACTACGTGTCGCGTCTTGGCTGCGGAGATTTGGGACGCTGGTACTCGCGCTCCAGCGTCCATGGGCTATAAACACAAACGTCGTGCTTCCCGCCGTCGTCATCGATCTGAGCGATCAGGCCTCGGCCCAGAGTGTCGAGTGGGTGGTGCGCGCCTGCAACGAGGCGATCGCGGAGGCAGAATGCGTCGCCGAAGGCGCCGAGTTGCTCGATCCGCCGCTCGCCGTAGCGATCGTTCGCTTGGCGGACGGCAGCGGCGAACGGATCCGGATCGAAGTCGGCCGGGGCAATGCGCCAGAGACCGCCTGGAGCGTGCGTGAGCTGCGCTTTCGAGTGCGCGATCCAGAAGCGGAACGCTGGCGCGCCGTGGGGCTCGCCATTGCCACGCTGGTCGGGGAATTTGTCCCACCCGATGCAACAGTAGAGGCCGGCTCCGCGGCTGCGGCTCCCGGCGCGCTGCCGCCCGCGCCGGTCGAGGCTGCGAGTGGGCCGGCCGAGGTTGCGATCGCGTCGGCGCCAGCGGGTGCAGCGAGTGCAGCGAGCGAGTCGGCCGTCGTCGTACCGCCCGCCAGCCAGACCGACGCAGAAGCGGACGAGTCGCGGGAGCCTGCTCGCGAGCGGCAGCCGCAGCCCTCGCTGGGTGCGTTCATCGGGCTGGGGGTGGTCGCCGGCCCGGCGCTGAGCGAGCAGGGCTGGCGCTGGGGAGGTGGCGGCCGCGTAGGCTGGGTATTCTCCCCTGGCTGGCTCGTGGCTCTGTCCGGGAGCTATTCGCGGCATGACGATGCGGAAGACTCGCTGGCCGTGTCTTGGCTGCACCTGGCGCTCGGTATCGGACGCCGCTTTGAGCTCGCGCCGGCCTGGGGAGCGGCCGTCAGCGCAGGTGGCGGGGCACGGCAGATCGGTCTGGAGGCGGAGGTAAATGGGACCTCCGCTCGTTCGCAGCGCTGGAACCCGTATGCGACGCTGGGCGGCGAGCTGTGGTGGCAGCTCCACGGGGGTCTGGCGCTGTGGGCAGCCCTGGACCTCAATGGGCTCGCCACCGCGAGTCGAATGTTCGTGGGTGGGACGGAAAAGGTGGCTTTGCCTCGGATCGACGCCGTGGGGGTGCTCGGCCTGCGCTGGATGCCCTGAATCCATGCGCCGAGATCGACGGGCCGGTCCTTTCTCTGCCTGCTCGAGGGCGGCGCGGGTACCACAGCGCTAAGACTGGTCCTCGCGCATTGGCTGGCGTACCAGTGAGGAACAACGATTTCGATGGTGTTTGAGCGACTAGCGTCCCGCGGCAGGCACCTGAGAGCGATCCCAGGAGGAGCCAGCGCCGCCGAGAGCCCCGCGGCCAGCGAGCCCGCGCCAGCGCTCCGGGCGCACTCCCAACCGGTTCCCCGCGGCGCAGGGGTCGAAGTCGACGACGAGTGGCTGGTGGAGGGGATTGTGCGCGGCGACCAGACCGTCGCCGTGGAGCTATACCGCCGGCTCTTGCCGGTGGTGGAGGCCACCTTGCTGCGCGTGATGGGACGGCGCGAGTCCGACCACGAAGACCTGGTGCAGATCAGCTTCGAGCAGATCATCCTGACGCTCTCGGAGCGACGTTACGCTCAGGCGTGCAGCTTGAAGACGTGGGCGAGCACGCTGGCCGGGCATGTCGCGCTCAAGGCACTCCGCTCTCGCATTCGGCAGCGGCGGGTCTTCGATCTGCACGTGGAGGCGCACGAGGTCACGCAGCAGTATGGAGGTCGCGACGACGTCGAACGCAGCGTGAGCTCGAAGCAAGAGCTCGAGGTCGTGCGCCGTGAGCTCGCGGCGCTGTCGCCGGCGCGGGCAGAGGCCGTGCTCTTGCACGACGTGCTCGGTCATGGCCTGGCAGAGATCGCCGTCATGACCGGGTCCTCGGTCGTGGCCGCGCAGTCGCGCCTGTCTCGGGGGCGGCGCGAGCTAGCGGAACGTCTGGCGAAGGGTTCGACCAAGGGGGCGGCGAAATGAAACGTCCGACCGACACTCAGGCCTTGCTCGAGCGCTGGCGCAACGAACCGATCGAGGGAGGGCCAGGCAAAGCAGCGTCGAGCGCCGGAGCACCGGGCGCCCTCGATCACGGAGCTCAGATCCGCGCGGTCTCACAGGTGCTCGGGCGCGTGGCGGAGCGCCAGGCAGCACGCAGCCGCCAGCGCAGGCTATGGCTGATCACGGCCGCGGCGGCGGGCGTGGCGGGTCTAGCTCTCGGCGGCTGGCAGCTCGCAGGCTCGCTCGATACGAGCGGGCAGGTCGCTGCCGGCGTGCTCGTCGAGCGGGCCAGCTCCGACGTGCGCGTGGTCGACGGGGACGGAGCGCGGCCGGCAGTCGCGCAACGGCTGGTCCACGGGGATGCCCTCGAGACCCATGCGGGGGATGCTGCGCTCGGATTTCCGAGTGGGGCGCGGGTGCAGGTCTCCCCGCAGAGCCGGGTGCAGGTGCTCGGGGCGCAGCAGGAAGAAGCCTTCTTTCTCTCCGGCGGCACGGTCGAGGTCGAGGTGCCGAAGCTCGGGCTGGGTCAATTCTCGGTGCAGACGCCGGACGCGCGCGTCGTGGTGCATGGCACGCACTTCTCGGTGAGTGTGGAGTCCCCGGCGGGACAGCCCCAGACCCGCGTCGATGTCAGCCGCGGCGTCGTCTCGGTCGAGTCGCACGGGCACGAGGTGTGGCTCACGGCAGGTCAACACTGGCCGCTGGAAGCGGCCAGCCCGGCCGTGGTCGAGCCGTCCGCCGCGAAGCTGGAGCCGCCCGTGGCTCCAGTCCAGCCGCCGGCGGCCGCGGATGCCGTGGAACACCGGCCCACCTCAGGGCGGGCGCACGCAGCGCGCCGGCAGCTCGCGGCTGGTCGCGCCGAAGCTTCTTCTCCCGCTCTCGCCGAGCAGAATCGTCGCTTCGCTCGGGCCATGGAGTTGAAGAAGAGCCAGCGGTTTGCCGATGCGCTGCTCGAGCTCGAGCGGCTGGCGCAGCTGTATCCGCGCTCCGTACTTCGACAAGAGATCGTCGTGGAGCGCTTCCGGCTGCTGGAGCGACTGGGGCGTCATCGCGACGCCGCGCGCGCGGCGCGCTCGTATCTCGGGGACTACGAGCACGGGTATGCGCGTCAGGAAGCACGCGACATCGCCTTGGGGGTGGAGTGAGCCCAGAGCGGGCGCCTCGGCGTGCGGCCGTGTGGTGGTTCGGGGTGCTGGCGGGAGCTCTCGGCCCCGGCGCGGCGGGGTGCGACGTGCAGGAGCTGCGGCTGTTCGAGCCGCTGAGCGAGCCGCCCAGCGTCGTCGACGTGTCTGTCGGGGTTGTTGACGCCGCGACGGCGCGCGAGCCCGACAGCGCCAGCGTTCCGGAGGCGGGCTCGCCCGCCATGCCCGAGAGTTTGCAGCCCGACTGCGATCCTGGCTCGGCCGCCTGTCGCAACTGCGTCGAGCTCGGCAGCTGCAGCGCTCCCAACGCCTGCCATCCCGTCTCCGGCGCTTGCGTCCGGGCTTGCCCCAGCGACCCGCCCGACTGCCCGGCGCCGATGTCGCTCTGCCATCCGAGCTATCGGGTTTGTGTGTGGTGTCTCAGCGACGCGGACTGCGGAGGTAGCACGCCGGCGTGCAACGTGGCGTCGGGCGCGTGCGTGCAATGCCTGGGCGACGCGCATTGCGCGCTGCTCGGAGATGACGATCTCCCCATCTGCAACGTGGCCACGCAGCGCTGCCGCGGCTGTCTCGGAAACGAGGAATGTGCGGTCGGGCAGTTCTGCGAGCCGCTCGAAGGGCACTGCGAGGACCTCGGCTCCGACGACGACTGAGCGCCTGAGCTCGGCGTGATGCGCACACTCGAGCAGGCGCTCGATCCGCTGGGGATTCTGAACCCGGGGAAGATCTTCGGCTGAAGAACGCGCGCAGGGACGCTGACGACGCCGCGGGCAATCCGAGAGTGACGTGCCGCCGCTTTCTGACGTACTCTACTGCTGGCTGACTACTGCGGCCTTCTTCTTGCCATCCCGCTCGAACTCGAGCTCGTCGCGCAGCTCGCGCTGGACGGCAAGCACGGCCTGGCGAAACTCGGCGTACTCGGCGACCGCGATGCCCGTGCAACGCCGCGTGTATTCGACGTTCACCTTGACCGTGCGCCCTTCGACCTGCGTCTTGCGCCGCGCGCCGAAGCAGGGATGTTCGACCTCGAAGGGCTCCGGCGCCTGCACCACCCGGTAGCCCGCGGGGAGCTCGGCTTCGGTCCGGAACGACGTCGAGATCGGCGGCCCGAAGCGCACCGGCGTGTGGCGAGTGGCGAGGGTGCTGGCACCGGAGTCGGGCAGCCACCCCGGGAGCGGCAGCCGCCAAGTGTCGGCCTGGCGCTGGATCGCACCCGACACGTCGAGCTCGAGCTCGAGCTCCACCGGTTGCCACAGATTCTCGAAGTTCCCTGCTTCCCGCCGCTTCAGGACCGCCCCCGTGAAGAGCGACGACGCGAAGCTCTGCAGCATCTTATCGGCGGCCTCGCGGTTGCGCAGCGAGCGGCGCAGGCTTGACGCAGAGGTGCCGCGGAACGTGATCGCGTCGGTGGCCTTCGCCTCGGTCGGCGACGCGATCTGGATGCGGAGCCAGTGGTGATAGTACTCGAGCTCCGGGCCCTGGTACGCAATGGGGATGAAGCGGTGCCCCGTAGCCTCGCGCTCGATCACGAGCGCGAGCGCTCCTTGATCGTCGGCGCGCAGGTTGCCCATGTCGAGCCCGTCCGTGGTCGGGTCCATGAAGAACCCGGCCTCGATGCCGGGCTGCGGAGGGACGTACACGATGGCGTGGTTGAACTGCTGGTTGGGGATGGTGCGCTGCACCTGGCCGGCGTTGGTGGTGCGCAGCACCGCAAATTGCACGTCGAGCCCGACCAGCTTCGCCAGCTGGATGAGCAAGACCGCCTTGTCTTTGCAATCGCCGTAGCCGCGCTCGAGCGTGACCGGGGCCGTGTGCGGCCGGACGCCGGCGATGGTGGTCTCATACTCCTGCTGGTAGCGGATATCCTTGGCCACGAAATGATACAATTGGTCGAGCTTGGCCCGAGGTGTCGCGGCGCCCTGGGTCAGGCGGGTCGCCAGAGCTTCCAGCTCAGGGCTGGTGCGAAAGGCGTCGACCAGGAGCGCCCGCTCCCAGCGCACGTACTCGTCCCAGGTCGTCAGCGTCGTCACCCAGACCTGCGACAGCACGTCCGCAGCGGGCGGCATGTACGGCTCATCCAAGAGCGGAGGCACGTGCTCGGCGCTGAACGTGTGCACGACCTTGTCGCCCTGCTCGCTGACCACCTCCTTCACGCCGCCGCGCGTGGCGATCTCGAGCTTGCGTTCCTTGCCGTGCACCAGCACCCACGTCACCTGCTCGAACTGGTCGCGCAGGCCCTGGAAGTAGCGCGAGTCGGCGAACTGGTTCGGCAGGAACGCGCCCGGCGGTTGATAGTGCACGTACTGCAGCACGACGATGGATCCCGGCTCGATCTTGCGAAAGCGCACGGTCGTGTCCTCGATCGACGACGCCTCCTGGCGCTCGCCCTTGGGGCTCTGGGCGCGTGCGCTCAGCACCTTTCGCGTCCCGCTGCGCGGCAGCTCCACCCGCGTCAGTTGGTCGGCAGACTCCTGGTTCTCGGCGCGCGTCACGCGCGTCACGATGCGCTTGGCGCTGCCGTCGTTGCCGATGTCTACCACGACGTGATCGAGCAGCACCGTGGCGGAGCTGCCCGGCAGAGCCTGCACCTTCGGTGCGCCGCTCACGGCCGCCTCGATCCGCTCCTCGGTAGGAACGAGCGCATCGGCGAGGCCGCGCTCCTCCGGCTCCAGAAACGCCAGGCGCTCGATGAGCTCGGAGCTGCGCGGATTGCGCGCACGGGCCTGCTCGTAGAGCGCCAACGCCTCCGCGGTGCGGCCGTCCTCGTACGCCAGATCGGCGAGGCGCTCGTAGGGCGGAGACCAGTCGGGGCTCTGAGCGCGCACGCGTTCGTACCCGGCGCGTGCGGCCTGCCGCTCCCCGCGCCGCCGCTCGATGTTGGCGCGCTGCATCTGCCAGCCGAGCGCGAACGGATCGAGCCGCAAGAGCACGGCGTTCAGCTCCAGGGCGCCAGCGAAGTCGAGGCGGCGCGAGAGCAGGCCGATCAGGCGTTGATTCGCCGTGAAATCCCCGGGCTCGAGCGCCAGCGCCGCCCGCAGCTCCGCTTCTGCGAGCGTGGTGTACCCGAGCTCATCCTGGCACTGCGCGAGCTCCATGCGCGCCCAGGCGAGATCGGGCAGGTCCGCGCTGAGCGCGGCGAGCTCGCGGCACTGGTCGATGTCGAAGTCCCGCCCAGCGTAGACCCAGCTGAGCTCGAAGCTCGAGTCCCGCTGCCGCGCTAACGGCTGGCTGGGGTTCGCTCCGAGCGTGGCCTTGCGCACGTCGGCCAGCGCCTGATCCCAGAGCTTCTTCTGGCGGTAATAACGCGCACGCTTGAGCAAGAACCCAGCCAGTTCTGGGTGCCGTGCCACTCCCGCATTGAGCCCGTCGATGGCCTTGCCGAGCTCGTCGTTGTCCCAGTACGCGAGCGCGAGGTGATAACGCCCGAGCGCGTTCTCCGGCGATAGCTTCGCCAGGCGCTCGAGTGGTGGCTGGATCTCCTTGCGGCGGCCCGTGGCGCGGGCGAAGCGGCTGCTCAGAAACTCGCGCCGCGCCGGGCTCGCGAGTTGGGTCACCGCTCGCGGCAGAAATTCGGTAGCAGCGACCTTCGCCGGCGCTGGCGCCGGCGTGTACGTCTGCGGCTCGGCGCGGCTCTGCAGGCCGGGCCACGGCGCGCCGCCCACCTGCGCCACCCGGGCCGCGACCGACCACGAGCCCTCGCGAACGCAGGACTTGATCAGCAACTTGTTCCAGCCGCGCCGCATGCTGACCGGGACGACGACGTTGTCCGGCGCTCCATCTCGCAGCGTCTCCTCGGACGCTACTTGCGCGTCGTTCCACCAGACCTGGACCGCGTCCCCGACGCTGAGGCGCAGCTCGGCGGGGCCCTCCGCGTCCGAGCCGACGAAGGTCGCCAGGTAGCCCAGCGCGAACTCCCTGGGCGCGAGCAGATCATCGAGCGGCACCTTCCCCATCGGATCGGTGCCTGCCGCCCGCCAGCGCACGGGCAGCAGCTTGCCTGCGTACTCCTCAGCGAGGGCGAGCTTGGTCTCCGGCGGGTAGCTGGTGAGAAACCCCTTGCCCTGATCATTGTCGAACGGCCCGATCAGCTGCCACGCGGGCAGGTAACCGAGCTCGGCCGTGTGCCGCCCCGCGGCCTCGAGATCGACACGCATGCGCGACAGACTCGCTAGCGCGGAGTGGGCGCGGGCGCGCACGTCCCCGCTCGGATGCTGGCGCACGAGCGCCTCGAGCAGCAGCTGGATGCGGCTGTCCTCCGTCGCCGTGCGGGTCAATAGATCGAGCTCCCACAGGTACAGCGCCGTCAGCTCCGAATCGAGATCGCTGGCGGCGCTGATGAAGTGCTCGATGGCGCTCGCCGAGTCCCCCTCGAGCACCGCCAGATAGGCGGCCACCTCGTGGGCCCGGGAGGCGCGTGGATAGCGCGCGAGCACGCCCGCCAGCCGGCTGTGCAGCGGCGAGGCCTCGAAAGGCCGCTCGTAGAACGCGGAGACGAGCGCGTCGACCTCGGGCCCCTCCTGCCGCCCGGCGAGTACCACCGGCTCGCCCTTGGGAAAGTCAGCGTAGCCCTTGGGGCCGCTGGCGCAGCCCAGAACCGAACACAGAACGATGGCTGGGAGCCAGCGGCGGAGGCGCTTCATGGCCGGCGACTATAACTCGCAGGGTGCGAGCTGTCATGCCGCGACAGGTTGCGCCGGCGGACACTGCTCACGCTCTTAGCGCCCGAGAAAAGCGTCGCCTCCTGCCTGCTCGAGCTGCCGAGCGGGTACCACTCCTAGGAGTGCGCCGCGCGGCGCCGCCCGAGATCCACCAGGAGATGACCGTGCCAACGAAATCGAGTTCGATCCCTGCGCGACGATCCCTACGCCTTGCTCTCCAGTTCTGCTGCGCCGCTGTCGTGGCGGGCTGTTCCGCGGCGGGCGGAGGTGAGGGGGCACAGCCCACGCCGAACCCCAGCGATGGGACGCCGCGCACGGCCAACGGCCAGGTGATCTTGGGCCCCAATGCGGCGACTGGTGCCGCTGCGCAGGCCGCGCCATCCACCGCCGCTCCCGCCGCGACTCCGGCGACTTCCGAGAGCGTCACGGCAGCAGACCTCGAGCTCGCTGCGCCCGCGGATGCAGGGCCAGAGCGCCCCGCGGCGCTCCCTCCCGCCTCGCCCAACGCCACGCCGGCCGTCCCCCCGCCACCCGCCGGCAACGACGATGAGGATGAAGAGGACGAAGACGAGGAGGACGACGACGATTGACCCGACGCTGCCATGGCCGCGCTATCGTAGCCGGCGCTGCCATGGCAGCACCTTGCTGTGCGATGCGCTCAGCTTTCGCCGTATTTCGTCGTCAGCGTGATGCCGAAGCTGCGCAGCAGTTGAGCCGGCGGCAGGCCACCGATCTGCACGATCACGGCGTCGTTCGGCAGCTCTGCGCGGCGGCCCTGGGCGTCGCTGAGCAGCACGCTCGACGCTCTGATCTCGGTCAGCTGCGTCGAGAGCAGCGCGCGCACCTGGCCGCTCTGCACGGCTTGCTCGATGCGCCGGCGGTTGTCCGCCCGGCAGCGCGCGAACTCCGCACGCCGATAGCTGATCGACACCGAAGCACAGCCGCCCGAATCTGCGAGTGCGAGCGCACTCTCCACGGCGCTGTTGCCCCCACCCACCACCAGCACCCGTTGGCCCGAAAACTCCGCCGGCTCGAGCAGGCGATACGCGACGTTGGCGCGCTCTTCCCCGGCTACGCCGAGCTTCTGCGGCGAGCCCCGGCCACCGAGCGCCAGGATCACATTGGCGGCGCGGCGCACGCCTCGATCCGAAACGACACTCCACATGCCGTCCGCCCCCGCTTCGAGCGCGCTGACGAGTTCGCCACTCTCGAACGGCAGCTGGGTCTTCTGTCGCACGTCTTGCCAGATCTCGACGAGCTGTTCTTTCGTGAGCTGCCGCCCGGGGACTTTGCCATACAGCGGCAGCTCGAGCGGACCGGTCATCACCAACTTCGCGCGCGGGTAGTGCAAGATGGTGCCACCGAAGGACTCGCGATCCACAAGCAGAACGCGCAGCCCCGCCTGTATCAGGCGTAACGTCGCGCTGATGCCCGCCGGGCCTGCGCCCACGACCAGCGCGTCCAGCGCGCCCTGCACGCCCCGGCGCGGCAGCTGGCCTCGTTCCAGCGCTCCCTCCAGGATGTGTTCCGCCGCCTGCCGCCCTTGCTGGATGGCGTTGCGGATCAAGCCCATGCCCCCGAGTTCACCGGCGATGTACACACCGGCACGCTCGGTCTGGAAGTTCTGGTCCACGATCGGGAGCTCCACGCCGCGCGTCTTGGTTCCGTACACCAGGCGGATCGCCGTCACGGGGCAGGCGTTCGCACAGGCGCCGTGGCCGATGCAGCCGAGCGGGTTGACGAGCGCCGCCTGGCCGCGCACGAGCGCGATCACGTTCTTTTCGGGGCACGCCGTCACACAGGTGCCGGAGCCGATGCAGCGGTCGGGATCGATGCTCGGACTCAGGCTGACGGCGACGACGTCGCCCATGGCCTGGATGTCTTCCGCCACCCGCGTAGCGACGGCCGCCTTGGCTCGATCCGAACGCTCCCACCAGAGATACAAGAGCACGGCGCCGACGAGCGCGGCCGAAAACGTGAGCGTGCCGATCACTCGCTACCGTCGGCGTGACACTGGAGGCAGAAGTTGGGCGCACGGCCCGCCCCCGTCGGATAGTTGCGCACCTCGCCCTGGTGCTCGTTGTCCATGCGCGCCAGCGTATGCTCGCCGTCGTGACAGCCCACGCAATCGGTGTTGCCCGCGCCGTTCGGACCGAGCGCGGGGTTGTGGCAATCATTGCACGGGTAGTCGTGCCGGCCGGTGATGCTGAAGAGGTTCTGCGGGTGGTTGCCGCCCGAGGCCGGCTGCCAGCCGCTGGTCGTGTGGCAGTCCTGACAGGTGGTGGCAAAGGCCGAGTGCCCCGGGAACGGGCTGCCGTCGAAGTCGGCGCGATGGCAGTCGACGCAAGCGCTCGCCGTGCCCGCGAACACCGCGGGCGTACCGGTGTGGCAGGCGCTGCAGTCGGTCGCCTGATGGGCGCCGGTGAGCGGAAAGCTGCTGGTGTGCTCGAAGGCGGCGCCATCCCAGGCCGAGGTGCCGTGGCAGCTGGAGCAGTCTTCGGAAAAGGCCGCGTGGGAGGGCTGGGTCACCGCCGCGAGAGCTTGCTGATGGCAGCCCACGCAACGCGTCTCGGTGCCGGCGTAGACGGGCGGATCGCCCGTGTGGCAGCTCGCGCAGAGCGCGCTGGCATGCGCTCCTTCGAGCGGCCATTCGTGGCTCGGAAAGCTAGCGGGCCGCCAGCTCGAGCTCGTGTGGCAGCTCGCGCAGTCGCTGGAGAACCCGTCGTGGGGGGGCTGAGTGACGCGGTTTCTGTCATCCGCATGGCAGGAGCCGCAGTCGCCCGGGGTGCCGGCGTAGACGGGCGGATCGCCGGTGTGGCAGTTCGTGCAGGAAGTCGTGGCGTGCGCGCCAAGGAGCGGCCACTCGTGTTCGATGCTGGCGGGCTGCCAGGCGTCCGAGCTGTGGCAGCTTCCGCAGTCGTCCGAAAAGTCGACGTGCGAAGGCTCGATCACCAGGTCGCGCTCGCCCTCGTGGCAGCTCACGCAGTCGGTGGGTGTTCCGGTATAGACCGCGGGCTCGCCCAGGTGACAGGCCGAGCAGGCGGCGCTGGCGTGTGCGCCCGCGATGGGCCAGGAGTGGTTCGTGCCGCGCGCCGGTGTCCAGCTCGCGTTACTGTGGCAATCGCCGCAGTTCTCCGAGATCACCCCGACGTGCAGCGGCTGCGTGGCACGCTGAAACTCGCTCTGGTGGCAGGTGGCGCAGTCCTCGCCCATCCGGACCTGGATGTGGGAGGGGGGCACCTGACAGTGTAGCACCCAGCCGAGGCCTGTTCCGACACTGACCATCGTCAGCCACATCGAGAGCCGCTGGTCTGTTCTCATGGGTTCTGCTCCGCTCTGCCGCGCCCGCAGCGCTGCTAGTTCCCGCAGGCGGCTCGAGCAGGCAGACTTTCGCGCGACTGACGGTGAGGCGCGCTTCGGGCGTGCCGAGCTGGCACGTTGTTCGGAAATCGTCGCCGTAACTTGCCTGCTTCGCTGGGGCAGTGGGCACTAGCTCGGACCGATGCTGGACACGCGCGTTCCGAGAGTGTCTGCCTTGGCGCCGCCGACGGGCGAGGCCTTTGTTCGAGGCTCGCGGCGGCTGCATCTACTCTTGTTCGTGCTCTTCGCGGCCGGAGTCGCGCTGCTGCTGGTGCGGGGTTGGGAATTTTACCGCCTCAGCATCGGCGCTCGCGTCGACCACCCCGACTTCCGCGTGCTCGGTCCCGGCAGCAACCTGGGTCACGGCTACGGCATCGCGGGCACGCTGCTGATCCTCACCAATCTCCTGTACCTGGTGCGCAGGCGTCTGACACGGCTGTCGGTCGGGTCCTTGCGCGCCTGGCTCGACGTGCACGTCTTTACCGGGCTGTTCGGCGGCATGCTGGTGCTGTTCCATTCCGCATTTCAGGTGCGCAGCAGCGTTGCCCTGATCACGGTGGGCAGCCTGCTCGTGGTGATCGTCACGGGTCTGCTCGGTCGTTACCTGTATTCGCTGTCCCCCAAGCCCGATCGCGCGCGACTCGAGCGGCATCTGCGCGAGCTCGACGCCGTAGGTCCGGGGCTCGGTCAGGTGCTGGCCCAGCGCGTAGCGCGCGTCGGGGTTACCGAGCCCCCCGCGCACCCGTCCTTGCTCGCGGTCCTGGCTCTCTTGCCGAGCTGGCGGCGGGAGGCGCGGGCACGCCGCACGGTGATCGAGCACACACTGGCGCAGTACCAGCCCCACCACGGCGCGGAGCTGCAGCTGCTCACGCGGCCGATCGCGGCGTGCACTCGCATCTACGGCGCAGAGGTGCGGGCGGCCGCCGCGAGCGCACTACTCAAATCCTGGCGCGGTCTGCACCGGTTCGCCGCGCTGTTGATGGTGCTTCTGGTCGCCATGCACATCGGTGTTGCCTGGTACTACGGATTCGTATGGGTCTTTTCAGACTGAGGCCCAGGCCACGCTCGGCTCACTCGAGCCGGCGCGCGCGCGGCTGGTGGATCGTGGCCAGCCTGCTTTGCTTGCTGTTCACGTGGGGAGGGACTGTGCACGCCCAGTTCTTTTCCCCCGGCGAGCTCGCCCAGGATCACGCACAGCTGGAGGGGGACGCGCACTGCGGCGACTGCCACTCCGCGGGCAACCGCGTGTCCAATGACAAGTGCCTGGTGTGCCACGAGGATGTCGGGCGCACGCTGCGGCAGAAGAGCGGCCTGCACGGCCGGAAGTTTCTGGGCCAGCCGTGCGGCAGCTGCCACGTCGATCACCGCGGGCAAGACCACGAGCTCACGCGCTGGGATCCGAAGAAGTTCGAGCACGAGCAGACCGGCTGGAAGCTGGGAGGCGACCATGCCCAGCTCGACTGCGCCAAGTGTCACACGGGCAAGAACGTTCGCGGCAACCCGACCTTCATCGGCCTGTCGAACACCTGCTCCAGCTGTCACAAGGACGAGCACCAGGGCAGGTTCGGCGAGCGCTGCCAGACCTGTCACGACGAAGAGGACTGGAAACAGCTCGATCTGGATCCCTTCGATCACGATCAAGCGCGCTTTGACCTGCGCGGCAAGCACCAGAAGGTGGCGTGTGCCAAGTGCCATGGCGAGCCGCCCAAGTATCAGCCGCTCGCGTTCCAGGCCTGCGGCGATTGCCATCAGGATCCGCACCAGGCCAGGCTCGGCAGCGAATGCCAGAGCTGCCACGGCGAGGACAGCTGGAAGAAGCTGAGCATGCAGCGGGCGGCGCATCCCGGCCTGAGCCTGGCGGCGGGCCACGCGGCGGTCGCCTGCAAGACCTGTCACGATCGCGGCAACCTGGCGGCGCCGTCCCGGGGCAAGCGCTGCGCCTCGTGCCACACCCCGGTGCACGTCGCCAAGTTCGGCGACGACTGCGCCGACTGCCACGCATCGATCCGCTGGCTCGGCTTGCCCGAAGCGCTCGGCCGCAAAGTGCATGCGCAGACGCGCTACCCGCTCGCGGGCGAGCATCAGGAGGTGGCTTGCGACAAGTGCCACTCGCCCAGGCAGCCGCGGGCGAAGCGCTATCGAAAGCTGGAATTTGACCAGTGCGCCGACTGCCATCGCGACGTGCACGCCGGCCAGTTTCAGGATCGTAACTCGGGCGACTGCGAGAGCTGTCACAGCCTGGACGGGTTCCGGGAGACCAGCTTCGGAATCGAGCAACATGCCAGCTCCCGCTTTGCTCTCACCGGGGGACACGAGGCGACGCCGTGCGCCTCCTGTCATACAAAAGAGCCGCCACGACTCGATTGGCAGGTCAAAAAGCAAGCCTGCAGCGACTGCCACCAGAACCCCCACGGCTCCCAGTTCGACGAGCAGTTGCGTGCCGGAGGTTGTGGCGCTTGCCACACCACGCGCGCCTGGGATCTGCCGAATATCGCCCATGACAGCTGGCCGCTCACCGGCGCGCACCAGGCGGCCCGCTGCGATCAGTGTCACACGCCGAGCGAGGCGGATCGGAAAGCCGGTGCTGGCCTGAGCTATCGGGAGGCTCCGCGCGACTGCGAGGGCTGCCACGACGACGTGCATCTCGGGCAGTTTCGGCTGACGGAGCCCGAGCGGCAGTGCGGCGACTGTCACGGTACCACCCGCTTCACCCTGCCCGAGTTCGAGCACCGCGCGAGCACCGGGTACAACCTCGAGGGCAAGCATGCCGCCGTGGCCTGCCGTGCCTGCCATGTGCTGACCGAGCTCTCGAGCGGGGAGCGTACGACACTCTGGCGCCTGCCGTACGAGGGCTGCAAAGATTGCCACAAGAACCCGCACGCGGAGGGGCCGTGATGCCGAGGGCCGTGGTGTCGAAGAAGGTGCGTCCGAGTCTGCTGCTGGCCCTGGCCATCGGCGGGGCAGTGGCGCTCGGCCTGCTTGCGCCGGAGGTGAGCCGGGCTGCGCCCGAGCCATTGCGCCGCCATCGCGCGTCGCTGACCGAAGGGCTCGATTGCGGCGCGTGTCATACCGCCGACAGCTGGAAGACGATGGGCTCGAGCGCGGGCAGCTCGGGGTTCGATCATTCGCGTACGGGTTTTCCGCTGCGCCAGCGCCACCTGAACGTGGCCTGCACCGAGTGCCACCGCTCGGACCGGACCATCACGCGGCAGTGCGCCGGTTGCCATGAAGACGCCCACGCGACGCAGCTCGGTTCCGGCTGCGATGGCTGTCATTCCGCAGCCGGCTGGTTTCAGACCACGGCAATCGCGCGGCATCGGCAGACGCGCTTGCCGCTGACGGGGATGCACGCGCTCGTCGACTGCCGTGACTGTCATCAGCGCACGACAGAAAACACCTGGTCGAGCGTCCCCGCCGACTGCTTTGCTTGTCACGCGGAGGACTATCGCCGTCCGGACATTCACCCGCTGCACGTCGGCGTCGCCGGCGACCCACAGCAGCCGCCCTTTCCGAGAGACTGCGCCCAGTGCCATCGCGCCACGGGCTGGCTGCCCGCGTTCGTGCGTTCCGAGCTGCTGAGTGGCGGGCTCGCCCTCCGCGCGCCGCCGCGCTCGCACGACAGCAGCTTTCCCCTCTCGCAGGGGCCCCATCGCGGAGCCGACTGCCAGAGCTGCCACGTCTCCACTGCGTCGCCCCGGGCCGTGCGCTGCACGGGCTGCCACGCCCACGACGAAGTGAAGCTCAAGCAGCAGCACCCCGGCGTCGCGGTGGCGAGCTCGGCGTGCCTGGTGTGCCACCCGGGAGGTCGCCGGCGATGACCCGTTCGGCACGCTTTCGTCGCAGCGCGCGGCTCGCACGGCGGCCCGCAGCCGCGTTGGCCGCGTGCGCGCTGCTGCTCTTGGGTAGCGGCAGCGCCAGCGCCGCCGAAGCGCGGCGGCGCGTGGAGGTCCGGGTGGTCGAGGTGGCGGGTGGTCGCGTCTACCTGGCGCCGGGCGCCGAGCAGCAGATCCGCGTCGGGGATGTAGTGCAGCTCGGTCGCGGCAAATACGTCGTCGTCGCGACCAACCGCGAGCATGTGGTGGTCGCCGTCTCGGGGAGCCGGCTGGAGCGCGGGCAGCGAGGATTCGTGCTGGTGCGCGGCGGGGACGCAAAAACCGTGGAGAAGCTGGCCACGCCGCGGCCGCTCCAGAGCTTTGCCGGCAAGTGGCAGGCGCCCAGCCTACCCGCCGAGTCGCAGTCCGTGCGGGCCGTGCCGCTCGGCCCTATCCAGGACGGGCGGCGCAATCGGGCGGCGCTGCTTTTCGACTACCAGCGCATCCAGCCCTTGTCGGGTACCGCGTACGGCATCGGGCGGGCGCGGCTGCGGGCCCAGCTGCACGCCGAGAGCCAGTCGCTGCCGCTGCGCTTCGATGCTGATGGCTCTCTGGAGTTCTGGCAGGCAGAGGACCTGGCCGAGCGTCCCCAGAATGCCTCCCGCCCGCTCCTGACCGTGCAACAGCTGGAAGCGGGCTATCGCGGCGACGTCGTGCAGGGCGCGCTCGGGCGCTTGCGTCACGCCTCGCGCACCACGGGCCTGCTGGACGGCGCGCGCGTGGCCGCCGTCCCGAGCGAGGGCTGGACGCTGGGTGCCTTTGGCGGGACCTTGCCCAATCCTCTGGACGGCACTCCCAGCACGGACGCCTCGCGCTTTGGTGCGGAGGTCGTCTGGCAGGACGATGCGGCTGCCGCGCGGCCGCGCGCTAGCGTCACCCTGCAGGGTTCGCGCTACCTCGGGCGCATGGACGAGCGCCGGGTCACCAGCCTGTTCGAACTCTACCCCGAGCTCGGCCGCTTCGGCGCACACGCCGAGGTCTCGTTCTTCGCTGCCGACAACCCCTGGGCTGCGGCGCCGACGGAGCTGACGGCCGCGGGTGTCGACGCGTCCTTCCAGTTCGGTTCCCTGCGCCTGAGTGCCCTGTTCGACGCGCGCAGCCCGGAGCGTTCGCTCTGGCTCGCGGCGTTTCTGCCGCCGGAATACTTTTGCGTGCTGCAACCCGTGCCGGGCGCCACCAGCGCAGAGCCCTGCCTCGGTGGCGATCGGCACTATGCTGCCGCGCTCGATGCGACCTGGGAGGCGCCGCTCTGGGCGCTGGAGGCGGGGGTCAACTTTGCCACGACTCGGCCGGAGGCCCCTGCGCAGAATGGCACTGCGTTCGTCAGCTTTCGCCAGCGCGAGATCCTGGAACTCTTGCGCTTCGACATCGGGGCCAGCGCGTCGAGCGGTTCACTGCTCGAGAGCGCGGCGCTCGACGTCGGGCTCGGCGTGACCTCAGCCGACGATGCGGCCGACGCATCGCTCTACTACCGGCCGAGCGTGATGCGCTACCGCGCCGGCTCGGAAGAGTTCATCGAGCATGGGGTCGGCAGCCGCCTGTGGTGGGCGCCGAGCGAGGTCATCGACCTGACGGGTTCGGTAGATCTGCTCACCGGTCGCGATGTCGATGTCCTGATTTTGCAACTGGGCGCTGCCTGGCGCCCGCGGTTCTGAGCCGCTTTCCACCTCCCTCTTTCCATCTGGAGAATCCACATGAAATACATTTTGCCCCTCGCGATCGCTGCTTCCGTCGCCTGGGCAGGCACCCGGGACACCTCCTGGGACGTGCGACAGCTCTGGCGAGAGCCGCCACCACTCGCGGTGGCCCCTCCGCTCGCGTCCGATCCTCCGTGGCTGACCGGCGCCCTCGACGTGGACCCGAGCGAGATGGCCATGGACGACGTTGCCGAGGTCACCGAGCTGCACTCGGGCATGTGCCCTCGAGAGGACCTGGACGGCGACACTGCGGCGTGGGCCGGTGCCGCCGACCCGCACGGCTCCTTCGCCGCCGACCCGCACGGCTCCGTGCTCAGCGCTGCGGCGGAGGTGGCGGCCCCGACCGCACCGCTGCCGCGTTCTCGGGCGGCCAATGGCTACAGCATTGCCGAGCTCGTGGCGCAGCGCGAGGCGCTGGCGGAACGCAGCGTGCGAGTGCGCGGCGTGGTCGTCAAGAAGACCGAGGGCATCCTCGACAAGACCTATCTGCACCTGCGCGATGGCACGGGCTCGAGCGAACGGGGAGATCACGATCTCACGGTCACGACCAGCGAAGGGTTCGAGCTGGGAGAAACCGTGGAGGTCGAAGGCCACGTCCTGGTGGATCAAGATCTCGGGCTCGGCTATCGATACGCCGTGCTGCTCGACGCTTCGCAGCGCATCCGCTCCCATTGACCGCGCGGTCAGGTCCTCGCCCCCGCGGGCCCGAGCGAGTTCCTCGACCGCCCAGCATCTCGGGCGGCAGCGCCTGGCCTATTGGCCGCGCTTTCGCGCGACGCCGTGGCAAAAGACAGCCACCCGAGCGCGCACCGCTCTCCTATGCTGCGCGCATGGAATACAGACAACTCGGCGCATCGGGCTTTCGCGTACCGGTCTTGAGCCTCGGCACGGCGACGTTTGGTGGCGCCGGCGAGTTCTTTCGTGGCTTTGGCCAGAGCGGGGTGGAAGAGGCGACGCGGCTCGTGGACCTCGCGCTCGACGCGGGCCTGACCATGTTCGACACCGCCGACGTGTATTCGAACGGGCTGGCGGAAGAGATCCTCGGGCGCGCGCTGGCCGGGCGCCGTCAACGCGCCATCATCTCCACCAAGGCGACGTTCCGTTCGGGCTCGGACGCCAATGACGTGGGCTCCTCGCGCCATCACCTGCTGCGCTCGTGCGAGGCTGCGCTGCGGCGCCTGGGCACGGACTACATCGATCTGTTTCAGCTGCACGGCTTCGATGCGTTGACTCCCGTCGAAGAGACGCTCAACGCGCTCGACGACTTGGTCCGGAGCGGCAAGATCCGCTACGTCGGTTGCTCGAACTTCTCCGGCTGGCACCTGATGAAGTCGCTGGCGGTGGCAGAGCGCTACAACCTGCCGCGCTACGTCGCGCACCAGGCGTATTATTCGCTGGTGGGGCGGGACTACGAGTGGGAGCTGATGCCGCTGGCGCTCGATCAGCGCGTCAGCGCGGTGGTGTGGAGCCCGCTCGGCTGGGGGCGCTTGACCGGCAAGCTGCGGCGCGGGCAGGCGCTGCCGGAGAGCAGTCGTCTCCGGCACGGTTCGACCGCAGCGGGCGGCCCGCAGATGACGGACGAGTACTTGTACCGCGTCATCGACGAGCTCGATCAGATTGGGCGGGAGACGGGCAAAACCGTGCCGCAGATCGCGCTCAACTGGCTGCTGGCGCGGCCGAGCGTGGCCAACGTCATCGTGGGCGCGCGGGACGAGCGGCAGTTTCAGGAAAACCTGGGCGCGCTCGGCTGGCAGCTGGATTCTGCGCAGATCGCGCGCCTGGACGCGGCGAGTGCGACGCAGCTGCCCTATCCCTACTGGCACCAGCGCGGCTTTCAGGAACGCAATCCGTCTGCCGTATAGGCGGATGGCCCCGCGTGTTCTCCAAAAGCATTGCCCCCGTCCCGCTCGCGGGTGCCGCGCGTCGGGGTGAGGCGCTGGCGGGCCACCCGCTTCGGGGCCAGGCGTTCTGGGGGCAGGCGCTCTCGGCGGGGGTGGTGCTGGCGCTCGGGCTGCTCGGTGGGTTCAAGGGCATCAACTTCGACGAGTCGCTGGCGCTGCACTCGGGGTGGCTGGCCCTCGAGGGCTCGGATGCCAGCCCGGTGCTCTGGTCGCCGTGGACCCTGGCGCTGGGGGCCCTGGCGCACGCCTTTGCCGATCCCGCGCTGGTGCTGCACCTGGCACGGGCGCTGGCGGTGCTCTGGATCGCCGCCGGCGTCTGGGCGAGCGCGCGCGGGCGCGATCCCGCCTATCCGGCGCTCGCGCTCCTGCTCGCGTGCTCGTTCGATCCGGTGATCGCGCACCTGGTCGAGTTCCGCTACGACGCCGCCCTGCTCGGGGCGAGCCTTTGGTATTGGGCACGGCTGCGAGACGTGGAGCGGCCGCTGTCCTGGGGCGCCGGGCTCTGGCTGGGCTTTCTGGCGACGCATCAGCTCAAGGGGCTGGCTCTCGCGGCGCTGCTCTCGCTCTTCACGCTCCTGGCTCGACCAAATTCGCGGCAGCTGCGCTCGGTGCTGGCCGGAGCCCTCGGCCTCTTCGGCGCCTGGGCCCTGGCAAGCTGGGTGACGGGGCAGGGGGCGCGGCTGCGCGAAGGCTACAGCCTGTTCTTCGAGCTCGCGCGCGTCTCTCCGCGCGCCGTGCCGCCGCTGCACGTGTCGATGCTCGCGTTCGTCGCGCTCGGGCTGGCCAGCGTCGGCCTGCCGTGCTGGCAGAGGTGGCGGGCACGGGCTCGCGAGTCCGGCGCCCGGCGCTCCACGCTGGCCTTTTGCCAGCAAGAGCTGGCTCGGCATGCCGTCTGGCTCGCCTTTGCCGGGCTCGCAGCGGTCCATCCCCACCTGTTTGCGTATCACCTGGCCCCGATCGCGCTCGCGGGCTCGTTGGTCGTGGCGAGCGAGCTCGAGCGGCTTTTCCCCGCGCGGGTGCTCGTGCTGGCCCTGGCGGTGGGGCTGAGCAACCTCGCGTCGACCTGGACGGCGCACCTGGGCAGCCTGCCTGCCATCCAGCGCGTGACCGCGACCCCGCTCCAGGCCAGCATCACCACGCTGCGCGCCGTGCGCGCCGCGGAGCAGCCGGGAGATCGAGCGCTCGATCCCTCGGGGCTTCTGTACTTCCTGCCGCCGTGCCAGCGAGAGTGGTACGTGGACGTGTTGTTCGCCGAGTGGGTCGAGCAAGGGCACTGGATGTATGCCCCCCTCTCACCCCCGTGTACGTGGGTCTTGCGCACGCATCGCCTGGCGGCCCTCCCCCCAGAGCGACTGGAAGGGCTCGGTGCGTTCGAGCTGCAGCGCGGCACCGGCGGGCTGCTCACGAGCGAAGCCGCGCATCGACATATCGAACCACTGAGCCTGGGGGATTCGACGCCGTCGGCGTGGTAGCGGGCTCGAGTCGTCGCCGAATCGTCGGCTTGCCGCCGCCCCGAGCTTGGCTCGGACATAGAGCCGAGAAGGGAGCACGCCGTAGTTCATGCTCATGAGCTTTGAAGCGGCTTCGGTCTCCACGACCCGGGATCTGCTGTCCGTCGCTCGAGACCGAGCCTGCCGCGCCACGGCGCTGTGGCTGTTCGTGCTGATGACGTGCGCCTACTTCCTGACCGCTTCCGGGAGAATCGACATCGTCGACGGCGCGATCCGCTTCGACGTGACCCACAATCTGCTGGAGCTCGGGCGTCCCGTGCTCACGCACTGGCTGCCCGTCGTCCAGGGTCCAGACCTTCAGTTTTACGGCTACTACGAGTTTGGAACGTCGGTTCTCGCCCTGCCGTTCGTGATGCTGGCGCGCTGGCTGGCACCGGGCTCGATCAACGCCGAACAGTTCGCCTTTACACTCACCACCATTCCTTTTGCCGCGCTCACCGTGGCGCTGTTGTTCCTCGCATTTGTTCGACTCGGACGCTCCCCAGCGTCCGCCCGAAACTGGGCCCTCCTGTGTGGCTTTGGATCGATGTTGTGGCCGTATGCGGGCTCCACCTTCGATCTGGCGCCGCAGGCGTTCTTCCTGACGCTAGGCGTGCTCGCCGGAGCCGATGCTCTGCTGTTCAACTCGCGCCCGCTGGCCATCTTGTCCGGCGTGGGCTTCTTCTGGCTGGCCACGATCCAGGAAACCTACCTGCCGCTGGCTGGGCCTGTGATCTTCGCCGTGCATCGGCTGGGCCGGACGGAGGTGCTGCAGAACCTCCGTCGTGCGCCCTTGGTCTGGATTGCGGCGGGGATCGTCGGCGGATTCGTCTCCGTTCTGCTCTACAACTTCTATCGTTTCGCCGACCCCTTCTACACGGGCCGGGAAATGGTGCGTCATCCCTTCATCGGCAACCCACTGGCTGGATTTGCAGGCCTGTTCCTGAGCCCCGCCAAGAGTGTCTTTCTCTACAGCCCGCTGCACGCTCTCGGTCTGCTCGGCCTGTTCAGGTTGTCGCGGAGTCAACCGGGCTGGGCGCTCCCGGCACTCGGCACGCTGCTGTGCCAGGTCCTGCTGGTTTCCTGTTTGGCGTTCTGGGCGGGAGAGTGGGCCTGGGGCCCGCGCTACTTGCTGGCCACTGCGCCCCTCGTCCTGTTGGGTGCTCCGTTCGCGTTCGCCACGTCCAGGCGGCTGGTGACCGGCATGGTTGCCTGCGCGGCGGTGCTCGTGCAGCTGCTGGGGATCAGCATCGACACTCAGATCTACTACCTGAACAGGGGATTTCGACCCCACTTCTGGCTCGATAATAGCTTCATGTACGATGATTCCCCGCTCCTGCGTCGCCCGCAGGAAATCTGGAAGACACTCCAGTTCGACGGCTATCGGCCAGGCATGAAGCTCGTGCCCGGAGCCTTTGACGACGTCGTGCAGCACCCACCCTCGCAGGACGAGCTGCCGTGGGCCCAGGCGTATCGGGCACTGAAGCGCCCCGAACCCGTCGTCACCACCGGCATCTCCCGCCCGCCGCGCGCGCTGCGCGACGCTCGTCCGAATTGGATGGACGATTACTACATCCTGAACGTGCCCCGGCCCTGGCCCTTGTGGGCCGCGGGCTTGCCTGCCGAGCTACGTCCAGTGCCGCTCGTGCCCTGGCTCGCGCTGGGCCTGCTGGGGCTCGTGCTGTCCACGTGGCAACTGCTGTTGCGGGCGTCGCCGCGCCGGGTTGCACCTCTCAGCTCAGGGATGCGCGCCGAAACACGAACAAGTGGTTGAGGCCGAGCTCGAAGCGCTCGTGCTTCTCCAGAGCGAAGCCGGCGCCGACGAACAGCTGGCGCGTGGCGATCGGGTCAAACCCGTAGTGTTGTGTCGTCTCCATGCCGTCCAGGATGCGTAGCTTCATCAGCACATCCAGGATGTGGTCGACCAGCGGTGAGGGCACGGTGATGACCATGCGCCCTCCGGGGACGAGCGCGGCAAAGCAGCGCTCGGCAAAGCCTTGCTGCTCGGTGGTGGGGACGTGTTCGAGCACGGCCAGGGCGGTGACGACGTCGAAGGCTGCGGACGGCACGTCGTCATTCGGAAAGGTGCCGCGGACAAAGCGCGACCCCGGCTCTGCCGACGAGGGCGGCGCGTCGGGGTCGACGCCCACATAGCTGGCAAACGGGCCGAGTTCTTCGGCCAAGGTTCCGTCAAAACAGCCGATGTCGAGCACCCGACTGGAGGCATCGACGAAAGGCCTGACCTTCCGGATGCGCAACCACTGCAGCGTGCGATCGAGTGGCTTCATCGTCGCCACCGCATGCTCAAGATGCTGAGCAGAAAGCTGGTGGCGATCACCTGAGAGCCGAGACCGAGCGCCGAGGCCGCAGGGATCCCGGCGCGCAGGGCCTGACGTGCATCGAGTTGGCCAAAGCCCACCGCCGACCACTCCAGGACATTGGCGATGGCCCCGCCGAGCCCGAGCAAGCAGAGCAGCGCGCCCACCAGGAGGCCGAGCTCGAGCGTGAACTTGCTCGTGAAGCGCTCCATGTTTGGGCTCTCGAGCAAGAGGCCCGCCCGCAGCGCGTAGACGCGGGCGCACAGGGCAAAGCTGACCATCTGCACGCCGAGGTGTACGCCGGCGGCAGCAAACAGCAGCGTCTGTACGTCGAGGGCGACCCGCTCCGACAGCCGCAGTGGCCCCGGCAAGAGGGCGAGGCCGAGCGCGAGCGCCAGCGCCGTCAGCAAGATGCCGGGGTAGAAGAACAGCCAGCGCGGGCTGAACAGCAGCATGAAGCGCAGGTGGCGCCAGCCGTCGCGCCAGGGCCGCAGATGTGGCGGCCGGCTGCGGCCGTCCTTGTCGAGCGTGGTGGGGACCTCCTCGATGCGCAGCCGCAGCAAGGTGGCCTTGATCACCATCTCAGACGCGAATTCCATGCCCGGCGTCTGCAGCTTCATGCGCAGGAACGCGTCTTTGGAGTAGCCGCGTAGGCCGCAGTGCAGGTCCCGCACGGGGCAATTGAACAGGAGCCGGCCGATGCCAGACAACGCGGGGTTGCCGAGAACGCGGTTCTTCCAGGGCATGGCACCCGGGCGGATGCCACCTCGGAAGCGGTTGCCCATCACCAGATCGGCGCCGGCTCGCAGGCGGTCGAGGAAGGCGTCCAGGCGCCCGAAGTCGTAGCTGTCGTCGGCGTCGCCCATCACGATGAAACGCCCGCGGGAGGCATAGGTGCCGGCGAACAGCGCCGCCCCATAGCCGCGAACGTTGACCGGCACGACGCGGGCCCCCGCCTGGCGCGCGAGCTCCTGGGAGCCGTCGTTCGAGCCGTTGTCGGCGACGACGACTTCCCCATCGGCGCCGAGCCGGTCCAGACACCGGCGCGCCTTCTCGACGCACTTGGCCACGGTCTCTGCCTCGTTCAGGCAGGGCATGAGGACCGTGAGTTCGAGGTCCGTTTCGGACGCCGCGGGAGGAAATTCGGAGAACATGCTGGGGGGGGCGGCCGTGGCTGGCGAAGGAAGTCGCCTTACCCGAGCCTACGGCCGCCGTTCGGGAAGCAAAAGGTGACTACCGGCTCCTCCCGACGCCGCTTCTGGCACTATTCCCGACAGACCGCGTGGCTGATGAAGGGCTTCGCGTCGGTCTCGGTCTCGTTGACGATGCCGAGATAGGCGCGGCACTCGTCGTCCGTTTCGCAGCCGATGAAGCGGCAGTAGCCGGCGTCGCAGACCTGGAATTCCGAGCCGCAGGCGCCGTCATTCTCGCAGGGGATCTTGCAGGTGTTGATGGTGGGGTCCGCGTCCGAGGGCAGGCACTTGGAGAGGCGCGCGTCCTCCACGCTCTGGCTCTGGACCTGGGGGTTGTTGGTGTTGGCCGCGAGCACACATTCACGATCGCTCTTGCAGCCGGTGGGCACGCAATCGCCGTCCTTGCAGCTGTTGAAGAGGGGGCACTCTTCGTTGGCGACGCAGGGCTTCTTGCACACGTTCTTGCGGCACTCCTCGCCGTCCAGAATGTCGCACTCCGCGTCTTCCGTGCACTCGACGCAGTTGCCGGCGCTGCAGGTGGGACGGGCGGCCGTGGTACAGTCGGTGTCCGTGGTGCAGGAGTTGTCGGCGACGCAGCGCTCTTCCGAACAGCGCAGCGTGCAGATGTTGAGGCACTCGGGATCCGAGCAGATGGCGCTGCCGGGGCTGTATTCAGGGTTGGTACAGCTACAGTAGCGCGTGCTGCAGACGCCGGTACAGTTGGCGTCGCTCGCGCAGGAAAATCCGGAGAGCACGCAGTAACCGGCGGTGGTATCACAGGTATCGGCGCAGTCGGCGCTGCTGGTGCAAGCGGCACTGGTGTTGCTACAGATGCCGGTCGGGCACGTGCCGCCGCCACAGGTGGCGCTGCTCGTGCAGGACGTCTGGATACAGCCGGGCAGCGTCGGCGTCTGACAGATCGAGGTGCGGTTGTCGCACTTGGCGGGAGCCTCGCTCGGGCGGTTGCCACAGCAATCGCCATCGGTCTGGCAATCCACGCGGTCACACTGCCGCGCGCTGGAGGTGAGCTCGAAGTCGTTCTTGGAGCAAACTCCCAGGATGCACGCCAGCCCGGACTGGCAATCGTTGCGCGCCTGGCACGCCTCGCCGCGCTGCCCCTGGGACGCCGGCTCCACTTGCTGCGCCTCATCTTTGCAGTGCAGGAGCACGGCAGACAACCCGATCACACCCAACAGCCACAAATGCTTCATGAGACTTCCTCGCTTGCAGAACCGCTTCCGGCGCCCACGGGTACGGCGCCGAGCTGCGGCCAATTAGAGGCGCGTCACTCCCTTTGCTCCCCGTCGACGCAGGAACGTGGGACAGCCTGCGACCCCCGGCGCGTGCTCTGTACGGTGTCGGCGGTGCGGGAACCAGGCGGGTGGCCCGCGGATGCCACCGGGTACCGTCAAGGCGCTGGCGCAGCGGCGCTCCCATGAGGCGGCCCTTCGCCATCATGATTGGATTGGTGACGTGGCACGCGGGTGTGCTTTCGAGCGAGCGGTCGCGCGCGAGAGGCTCTACACTGCTCGCGTGCAGCTCAGTTGGCAGCCCCTTCCTTTGCAGCTGATCCATCCGTTTCGGATCGCGCACGGCACGAGCAACGTACGGCACAACGTGCTGGTGCGCGTGGACGATGGGGTCGGGGAGGCGGCCGCCGTGCACTATCACGGGGAGACGCCGGAGCGGATCGTGGAGTACCTGCGCGGCGTCGACCTCTCCGACTACGGTGATCCGGCGCAACTCGAGGACATCGTGTCCGGGCTGCCCGTGGGCTCGGCTGCGGCTCGCGCCGGCATCGATATCGCTCTGTACGATGCCTGGGGGCGGGCTCTGGGCCAGCCCCTGTACCGCTTGTTCGGGCTGAATCCAGAGCGCATTCCGCTCACTTCCTTCACGATCCCGCTCGGCTCGGCAGAGGAGATGGCGGAGCGAGCGCGTACGACGGACGCGCCGGTATTGAAAATCAAGCTCGGTAGCGAGGCAGAGGATCGAGCGCGCGTCGCCGCCTTGCGCAGCGTCACGAGCGCGCCGCTGCGCGTGGATGCCAACGGGGGCTGGACGCTGGCGGGCGCAGAAGCGCTCTTGCCCGAGCTGGCAGAGCACGGCGTGGAGCTGGTGGAGCAGCCGCTGCCCGTCGGGGATCTGGAGGGTCTAAGGCGCCTCTTCCAGCTGCGCTCGCGCCCGCCCTTGTTCGCGGACGAGAGCATCAAGAGCGCCGCGGATATTCTCGCTCACCAGGGGCTGGTGGAGGGCGTCGTGATCAAGCTGGCCAAGTGCGGCGGGATCCGCGCGGCGTGGGAGCAGATCACGCTCGCGCACAGCCTGGGGCTGGACGTGATGCTGGGCTGCATGATCGAGAGCTCCGTCGCCGTCACTGCCGCAGCGCATCTGGCCGCGCTGTGCCAGTACGTCGACCTGGACGGCCCGCTCTTGATTCGCAACGATCCTTTCCAGGGGGTCGCGTATGAGCGCGGCCACCTGCGCTTGTCGGCGCGGCCCGGCCTGGGCCTCTTGCCGGCACCGGGCACGCCGTGAGTGAACACCCCGTGAATGAGCACGCCCCGAGTGAACGCGGTGGCGCTCAGCTGGCGACGGTGATCGTCATGCTGCCGGTGTAGCCGGAAGCGTTGCCGGTCACGGCCAGGAGCGGAGCGTTACGACCGAGGTCGGCAGCGTTGGACGTGTCCTTCTGCCCGTGTGCGGCATAGGGATCGGTCGTGTACACCTCGCGATTCAGCGCCTCGTCAAAGTATAGCTGAGAGGTCACTTCCCGATTGCCCGACAGGTGCACCTTGAAATGGATGTGCGTGGTGCGCCCCGGGTACCAGCCCGGATAGATGGTCTGGAAGCGCACGCGACCGTCCGCTCCGGTGAGCTGCGTGCCGCGCAGGAACACCTGCTGGCGCGTGTCGAGCCCGCCCAGCTGCCCGGTGAAGCCCGAGTACACGCCAGCGGCGTCACAATGCCAGATGTCGACGGCGGCGTTGGCGAGCGGCGCGCAGTTCTGTCCGACGACCACCAGGAGCTCGAGAGACAGCGGTGTGCCGGGCTTGCCCTCGCGCAGATCGGCGCGCAGCAGATCGCCGTCGACGTAGTAGGGCCCTTCCGTCTGCTCCGGATAGAGCGTGCAGGTGCCGGGCTGCGTGCTCGTGGCAGGAGGCGTGCTGGTGGCGGGAGGAGAAGCAGCGCCTTCGGGAGTGCCTCCCTCCTGCAGCTCCGTCGGGCGCGCACCTTCGCCGTCGGAATCGCTGGGCGTGGCACCGAGCACCGGCTCGCTGTTCATGCCGGAGCTCGAGCCGGCTGCGCCCGGCATGTCGCCCGGTCCGGGCAAGCCCGTGCCCGTCCTCTCCTCGGCGTTCGCCCCGCTGTCATCCGACGCGCAGCCCAACATGACCGCGCCAACGCCGCCCACGAAGTTGCGGCGGGTGGTTCGCGCGCGCACTGCTTCGCTCGTGTCCTGGGTCTTGCGGTCGCTCATCGTCGATCTCCTGGCGAAGGCCTAGACCTGGCATTTGAGCCGTATCCTGCCGGGAGCGCAAGCCTGGACCGAGCGCGAGCTCGGCAACGGCCAGCCTGGCTGGCTTTTTGGCGGCCGGGTGAGCGCCCCGGGCGGGCGCGTGGACACCCCGCAGGCCTTCGGGCATGCTGGGTTTCGACCCGAGAGCCTTCGAGCAGCAATGTCGCTCCCGGTCCGCGCCGCGTGGGCCCGTGGGCGCAGTGAGGACACGAGATTGAGCGGACTATTGGAGCGGCAACTCGTGCCGGGGGCGGCGCCTTCCCCCCGTCCGCGTGCGACGCGCCTGCTGCGCATTGCGTTGGTCGTGGCCATCGTACTCGGTCTGGGCGCGCTCACGAGCCAGCTCAACCTGGAGCGGGACCTGCATCGGCTCGATGCGAGCATCCTGTCTGGAGTGCCCGAGGGCAACTACCACGTGCTCGCGGACGCGCTGGTCCGCTCCGCTGCCAGCCAGCGTGGGCACTTGCGAGAGCTGCCGAGCCAGGGCTCGTCGGACAACATCGCGCGCCTGCGCGCCGCCCGGGCCGTCTGCGAGATCGAATTTGCGCTGGCCCAGGATGGCTCCGACTGGGGCACACCGGGGGAGCTGCAACTGATCGGCAGGCTCGCCAAATCCGAGTCGGTGTTCTTTCTCGGCAAGCGCGCCGATGAGATCACCGAGTTTGCGCAGCTGCGTCGCGCCCGCATCGGCGTGGGGCCCGCGCAGAGTGGCAGCGCGGAGCTGATGTTGCATCTGTTTTCGATGCCGGAGCTCGCTGACCTCGCCGTGGAGGTCGAGCACGGGGCGGTCGGCGAGCAACTCGCGCAGATCGAGCGGGGCGAGCTCGATCTGATGGTGGTCGTGATGGATGAAGACGCGCCCTGGCTGGTGCAGGTGCTACGCGCGGGCCACGTGCAGATGGCCGGCTTTGCCCATCTGGACGTCGTGGCGCGCAAGCTGCCCCACTTTCGCACCGGGCGCATCGGCGCCGGCCAGTTCGACCCCGTGCGCCTGCTGCCCCCGGTCGACAAGCGCGTATTGCGCATGGACACTCTGATCATCGGTAATGGTTGCGCATCGCGCTCGACCACGCTCGATCTGCTCAGCCTGCTGGCGAAAGAGTTTCCAGATTTCGCGCGGCACAATCGGGATACCTCGAACACGACCGAGCTCGCGCTGGCGCCGGCGGCCGCCGATTTTTTCGAGCACAACGGGCGCGAGCTCGCCGACGAGTACGCGCCCTGGCTCGTAGACGTGATGCCGCCGGCCAACTGGGCCTACTTCATCATGGCCGCGAGCTTGCTCTTCAACGCCATGAGCCTCGGCCACCGCTTTCGGCTCTGGCGCATCGACGTCGCGCGCGTGAAACTCGAGTCGGAGATCGCGGCGCTGTTTGGTCCCACGACCACGCTCGGTGACATCGCTCGCGCGCGCCGCGGGCAAGACGCCGCTTGGGCGGTGGGGCGAGCCCGCATCGAAGAGGTGGTCCGGCAGCTCGAAGGTCTGGCGGAGCGCTGTCGTCGCCAGTCCCTGTCCTTCCTGGTGCCGATGGGCCAGGAAATGACCTACCGCTATCAGGAGAGCTTGATCACCGAGGCGCTGGCCGTGCTGCGCGGGTTTCTCGAACGCTGCGCGGAGAGCGCTCCGCTCGCACCGCTCGCACCGAACGCCTAGTAGTGAGGCGGCTTCTCCTGCGGGAACTCGCGCTCTTCCCCGGCCGAGCGCAGCTGGCGGTCCAGGCGCTCGAAGCGCTTGATGAGTTCACTCAATTGCAGCGCCTGGCTCGTCACGACCTCGTTCAGCTCGGCGGTGAGCTTCTCGAGATACGCCGCTTTGATCTCCAGGCGGGTGAAGCGCTCGTTCGTGGCTGCGTCGTCCATACCCCCCGATGCATCGCACATCGGGGGGCGCGTGACCACCGCCCTCAGCGGATCTCGGCCAGCACGGACGGCACGGGCTCGGGTGTGGCCTCGGGGGTGGCTGGATCACTCCTTTTCGAGATCAAAACAGCGCTCGATCTGAAGCCAGCTTTGCAGGCAAGCATCGCCGCTGCTGTCGTTCGTGTCGAACGGCTCCAGACAGGCTCGTGCCTCGATCACCTTGGCGAGCAGCGGCGGAGTCGCGTCCTCAATGTCGCCGGCACCGGTCGGATCGGGCGTCAGCTCGAAGATCTGGCTGTCCGCCCTCTGCTTGTAGGTGAGGACCGCGGGGATCTCATCCGGCGTGTCCCCGGGATTGTCCTTGGCCAGGGTGACCCCGAGCACATTGCCGCTCAGCACCGCCGTGAAGCGATACTCGGGTGCGCAGCTTTCCGGAGACTGCGCGTACAGACTGTAGACCTTTGGTCCGCAGCCACTGAGGGACACGCAGATGGCGAGCAGTGTGAAGGCCAGGGCGCTGCGCAGGGCCAGGCAGCTGCGGGTGCTCGAAGTGATGAGTGGAGCTCGCATCGGATCAGTCTTTCAGCCGCGCCAGGGCCACCAGATGTTGCGCGACGGTGGGGTGCCCCCAGTACTCGGTGTGGGAACGAATGTGAAAGCCGCTGTCGGGCGACAGATCGGTGATGCGCAGCTTGCGGTAGCCGCGCAGCTGAGCGAGCAGCGACGGATCGGTAGCGGTGCCGAGCAGATTGCCGGACGCCACCGGATCGTTGAGATCGTAGAGGTTGAGCCAGGGAAAGCTGGAGAGCGTCTTGGGGAGCAGGCGCGACAGGCGATTGGCGCGATCGACGTAGCCGCTCACGAAGGGCAAGTCCTGCGCGAGCGGGCTACCCGTGCTGAGAAAGCCCCGGATCGGCCAGGCCTTCCGCGGCACGTTTTCGCCGATCTCCCCGCTTTCGATCAGATCCGAGATGATGTCCAAGCTGACGACCGAGCCCAGGCTGTTGCCGTGCAAGATCACGCCGCGCCCCGCCTCGTCCCGGGCGGCGCGGATCTGCGCCAGCACCACGCTCTTGATGCGGTTTTTGCGCGTGATACCGTCGTAGATGAAGACGTCGGCGACCATGTCCGCCACTTGCGCGAGCGTCGGCACGCCAAACCAGCCCAGCACCTTGCCCACGGCGCCGAGGACCTTGCCTCCGATGGCATTGAGCACCATGGCTTGCGCATCCGCGAGAAAACTTGCCGACAAGAAACGCTGCGCTTCGTCCGCCCAGAGCGCTTCCTTGACCGGCACGTCAAACGTGCCCAGCCCCGCGAGATGCTTCTGGAGCGCTTTGGACTCGACCTGTCCGTAGCCCGTATTCGCGGCGTTGCCGCCCGCCGTGATGCCGTGAACCGCGACGATCGTCCTCATGGCTTCCTAGTACCAGCCCCCCTGCTATCAACCCCAGCAAAGATACGCAGCAATCTCTCCCGGGAGTGCCGCGCCGTCAATAGCGAGCAACGTCACGAAAGGCGCTTCGCAAATACTTAAGCCCCGGAGTGCAGTGACCGTTTTCGTGGGACCGCCGATGCCCTCAAAAGCTCCAGGCCCGGGCCCGTGGCAAGCAGAGCGTGCACTTCCCGCGGCCCCCTGCGCAATTTGCGGCCGCGGCATTCACCAGAGCGCTAACCTGCACTCGTGTCTGAGCCACTGATTCGAGGCGCGCAGCCGTCGCGCATCCGGGCCTGGCCGTGGACGGCCGCTGCCGTGCTCTCGGCGGGGCTCGCTCCGCTCAACTCCACGATGATCGCCGTCGCCTTGCCCGAGATGGCGCGCGACCTCGGGCAAAGCTCCGCGCTCGTCCGCCATGGTCTCGTCACGAGCTATCTCTTGGTCGGCATCGTGTTGCAGAGCCTCGGCGGCAAGCTCGCCGATCGCATCGGTCACCGGCGCACGCTCCGGCTCGGCCAGGTCATCTTCGTGATCGCCAGCCTGCTCGGCTTTGCGCTGCCCCAGTTCGTGCCCCTGGCGCTGGCGCGCATGACCATGGCGGCGGCGGGGGCCCTGGTCGTGCCGAGCGCCATCGCTCTCTTGCGCAACGAGCTGCCTCCCGAGCGCCGCGGTCGCGCGTTTGGCGTGTTCGGTGCGGTCATGTCCACCTCTGCGGCCATCGGTCCCAAGCTGGGCTCGCTGATCGCGGGCCACCTGGGCTGGCGCGCGATCTTTCTGGTCAACGTCCCCTGGCTCGCGTTGTGCGTGGCGCTGGCACTGTTCTCTGCGCCTTCCAGTGCAAAGGCGGCAGCAGACACGGCACCAGCAAACACGGCGCCCTTCGATCTCGTCGGTTCGGCGCTGCTCGGCGCGAGCCTCGCTGCCGTCGTGGTGGGCAGCCAAGCGGCGCCCTACCGCGTGCTCATGCCCCTCGGTGTGCTGGGCCTGATCGGCTTCGGTTTCTGGGAACGCCGTGTGGCTGATCCCGTGATCGATCTGGGCCTGTTTGCACGCCGGGCGTTCAGCTCTGGAGTGTTCGTCATCGCTCTGCAAAACCTGGCGATGTACTCCTTGCTCTTCGAGCTGCCGCAAGTGGCGCTCCGGCTGTTCGATGCCGGGCCCGAAAGCGTGGGCGGCGTGCTCTCGGTGATGATGGTGAGCATGGTGCTCACGGCGCCGATCGCCGGCAGGCTCTCCGAGCGCTACGGCGCGCGATCCATCACGCTCAGCGGTTGCCTGGTGGGGATGGGCGGCGTTCTTTTGCTCGCGCTCAGCCCCTTCGCCAACCTGGCCGCGGCCTTGCCGGGCCTCGTGTTGATCGGCGTCGGTCTCGGCCTCACGTCGGCGCCCGCGCAAACCGCGGCGATGACCGCCGTGCCTCGCGAGCAGAGCGGCATGGCGGCCGGGCTCTCCTCCACGCTGCGCTATCTCGGCGGCGTCGTCGGGCTGGCCGTACTCGGCGCGCTGCTCGGCGACGAGAAAGAGCCGGCGCTGGTGTTGCACCAGCACCAGCACGCGCTCTGGGTCTTTGGCATCTCGCTCGCCGCCGCCGCCCTCTGCTCGCTCGGCCTGCCGAAGAGCGCGCCCGTGCACGTCGGCGCGCCGCGCCCCGCCTGAGGTCTCAGCGTTCGCCTTCGATCCAGTAGCGCGCCGGCTGGATGCGCTCCGAACGACAGCTCGGGCAACGGCTCGGCTTCGACGCTCGTCCGCGACCCTCAAACGCGAAGCTGCACGCGAAGCAACGGGCCGCTTCGACCTCCAGCTTCGAGCCATCCTGCGTCAGGCTCCGCTCCAGCTTCGCCAGCAAATCCGGCAGCTCCTTCTCGCTGAGCGACAGCTCCCGAGACAGGTCCTTCAGCGTCTTGGGAGGCACGCCGGTCAGCGCCTCGCGCAACCGCTGGGGGTTCGTCGCCATGCGCTCAGAGTGGCATCATCCGGGGCACGAAGGGTAGGGGGCAGCGCGTCCCGCCCGCATCGCCTCGGCAGCGCGCGCCCCCCTCGAACGGCCCCTGTCTGCTCAGGCATGGGTGGGCCGGGCCTCCTACTCACGACCCCATCTCCCCCCTCGGGGCGCCGAGCGACCCAAACCCCGCGACCCAAACCCCGCGACCCAAACTCTTCCACGCCCGGTCCGTCACGCCACGCAAAACCAGGACCTCGTTGGACAGCCTCGCCTTGACGCGCGCGGTCCGAGCGAGCCACTCTGACCGCACCCGCGGCGAAAGCGTTTTTTCCAATGAGCATCCGCCCAGAGGCAGTGCGCGTGCTCGTCCACGGCGGCTCCTCCCCCAGCGCGGAGGAGGTGGAGCGCTTTTTTAGTGCCCGCGTGGCCGGCTACGCGAAGCTCCTGACGCTGATCTTGGCTGGTATGTACGCGACTGGCGTGCTGCTCGCGCTGGTCTGGGCTCGCCCGTATTTCTGGGCCGTCCACCTGCATCCCAGCAAGCTCATCCATCTGGCGCTGCTGGCGCTCAGCGCCGTCTCGTGGCAGCTGGCCCGGCGTGCGAGCTGCCCGCGCTGGCTGGTCGGCGCCGTGGACGTGGTCCTGCCCTTGAGCGTGACGGCGGGCATCTGCGCGGCGGGTGCGACCGCGCCTGCCGTGTCCGGTCTGTTTCTCGCTCCGCTGTTGTTCAGTGCGCTGGTGCTCCTGGGGCGCGCCGCCCTGGTGCCGAGCTCGCCGCGCCAGACCGTGCTGGTGGGCCTGGCCAGTGCGCTGCCCACCGTGGCCGGGGCATACCTGTTTGCCGCTGCCGATCCCGGGTTGACGCCGCCGGCCACACCTCAGCTGGTCGGCGCGGGCGTGTCCTTCTGGATGCTCGCGCTGATCGTGGCCACGGCCAAGATCTCGAGCGTCATCTATGGGCTACATCGCGCCGTCGCGCAGGCGCAGAAGCTCGGCTCCTACGTGCTGGGCGAAAAGATCGGGGAGGGCGGCATGGGGGCCGTGTATCGGGCGGAGCATGCGCTGCTCAAACGCCCCGCAGCGGTGAAGCTCCTGCTCCCGGATCGAGTGGGCCCCGACAGCATCGCCCGCTTCGAGCGCGAGGTACGCCTGACCGCGCAGCTCACGCACCCCAACACGGTCGCGGTCTACGACTACGGCCGCACGCCGGACGGCCTCTTTTACTACGCCATGGAGTTTCTCGATGGCCTGACGCTCGAGGCGCTGGTGCGCCGGCATGGTCCCCAGCCAGCCGCGCGCGTGATCCACATCCTCTCGCAGGCCGCCGGCGCGCTCGCCGAGGCGCATGCGCTCGGCCTGATTCACCGCGACGTCAAACCCGCCAACATCCTGTTCTGCGAGCGTGGTGGCGTGCCCGATGTCGTAAAGCTCGTCGACTTCGGGCTGGTCAAGACGGTGTTGACCGACGGTGCCCCCGGGCTCACCGTCGCGGGTTCGCTCGCGGGCACTCCGCACTACCTTTCTCCGGAGGCCATCTCCGACCCAGCCCGCCTCGA
>Ga0315912_10000559_pt1 | contig 64038 bp, 53 predicted proteins | sample VfabasoilMG_FD_204469 | JGI IMG/M metagenome (GOLD analysis project Ga0315912, IMG submission 204469) | Garden soil microbial communities collected in Santa Monica, California, United States - V. faba soil | ecosystem: Environmental > Terrestrial > Soil > Garden | place: USA: California...
AAGAGCTGGAAGCGCTGAGCAAGCCGTACGTGCCGCACGCCGTGCTCGGGCACTGAACCAGCTCGCCCGCGGGCGAGGTGGGGCGCAACGGAGCCCCGAGGGGTGCCACGGCGTCGTAGGGGGCAGGTCCGGCCCACTCTTGCTGGATGACGCTTGTCTGATGACGCCCGGGGTCCAGCTCAGAACGCCGCGTCGCGGGGGTCGAGGACGTCCGGGCGCAGGATAAACCGGCGGCGTGCCGCGCGCACCTCGCGGAAGGCCGCCACGCTCGAGCGCGCGTCGGCGCTGAGAGCGGCGTCCACGTTGAAGCGATCGGCGTGTTCGCCCGGATCCTGGTCGAGCCGATACGCCTCGTGGCGATCGGCGAGAAAATCGTAGATGAACTTCCTGTCGGGATAGATCAGCGTCGACTTGATCAGATCATGCCCGAGCATCTCGCTCAGCACGGCGCCGTTCGTCGCCCGAAGCATGGGCCCGAGCGTGTGGCGCAGGTGTTGGCTCACGGCCGCTCGAACCTGCGGCGGACCGTGAGACAGAAGCCAGGGCAGCACATACGAGGTCGAGGTGGGCTCGCTGATGCGGCGGCCCTCGAGCCCCGGCACCCAGACCACGAGCGGCACGTGGATCGCTTCGGAGTACACCGTGCCGCCGTGATATTGGCCGCCGTGCTCGGCGAATTCCTCACCGTGATCGCCCATATAGATCACGATCGTGCGTGGGCCGAGCGCCGAGGTCAGCAAGAGGCGCAGGATGCGCCCGATCTGTTCGTCGACCTCGCGGATTTCCTGTCGGTAGCGTTGCAGCTCGGTGTGCTCCGGGCGCGTCCGGCGTTGGACGAGATACGGAGCGTGTGGGCTACCCAGGAACACCACACCGAAGAACGGAGCGCGTGACGCCACCCGCGACCCGAGCGCCGCGAGCGCGGTATCGGTGATGTGGCGATCGACCGCCTTGTCGTACATATCGCCGTACATGACGGCGCGCTGGGCAAACCTGCTATCGAGCCCGAGCATGAAGGAGCTGAAGCAATAGCCAAAGTCGTGGCTGACCCAGAACGTGTCGTACCCCCCGAGGCGAAACAGCTCGGGCGCCGTGAGCACGGCATCGTGAAGCCGGCCCTTCCACGGCTTGTTCCAGGTCTCGATCTCGAGCATCGAGGGGTAGCTCATGCCGAGCACGGCAGACACGGCCTGAAAGGTGGCGTTGGACGGAGAATACGCTCGGCTGAAGCTAAACGCGCCCTGGTTGACGAGCGCGGCCAGATGCGGTGTGGAGCCGATCTCCGGCTGCTCGAGCGACGTCTGATCGAAACGGGTGGAGTCGCTCACGAGCAAGAGCACGTTGTAGCGAGCGAGCTCGAAGTCGGACGGCAACAGGGGCAGCTTCGAGAGCCTCCGGAATCGTTCCCCCGCCTCCGGGTCATCGGGCACGGGAGCGCGCGGCACCTCCCGGGAGGCCTGGTACGGCTGAAAGAGGGCCTGCGCCCGCCCCGGCACCGACCGAGACAGGTAGTACGGTCGGACGGGATCGAGCAGGGAGGTGCTGGCGAGCGCCGCGCTGCCCACGAGCAGAACGAGCGCGACGATCCAGGAGATGCGGCGCGTGCGGCCCGAGACGGCGGGAGTGCGGGCCAGCACTTGCCAGAGGCCGAGGCCGAGCAGCAGATGCGCCACCTGGAGTTGACCCAGGTGCAGGCTCAAGTATTGCTCCCGGTACAGAAACCGTTCGAGCACGAGGCAGGCGAGCGCGCCGCCCAGCGCCAGGCCCGGCACGAAGCGGTAGCGCAGCTCCGCCCAGCGCCCCTCGGCCGGCTCCGGTGGCATGCTCTCTCGCAGGCAGGTCCAGGCGATGAAGGCGAACAGGGCCAGGAACGCAAACCACCCGGGCACGTACGCCGCCAGCGGGGGATACAAGGCCAGGTTCCGGAACGCGCAGCCCACGACCGCCGCCGAGATCAGAACGTACGCGATCAGGCGGAACCGCTCGAAGCGCAGCGACCCTTCTCTGGCCGTCGCGAGCCCGGCGAGCGCGGCGAAAAAGGCGCACGTGGGCACGAAGGTCTGCATGAGCCCGGCCAGGCTGAGCGCGAGCGCCTGTGGGAAGGCGAAGAGGCCGGCGCCCGGATACGCTCCACTCGCGCGCAGAGCCTCGAGCAGTGCGATCAGAAACGTCGCCGAGAGCAGCGCGGCGAGCGGATGCAGGTTCCGTTCGCCGTTCGCTGCTCCCGATCTCGACACTCCATACGTACAACGCTGGTCTGGGCGCTGCCGGTAAGGCCTGGAGCTCACGGGAGGCTCCGGGCCACCTCTGGACTACATGTATCCTGGGGTCGCAGCGCGACGCCCGGGGGTATGCCTTTCGCCAGCTCAGCGCACCCGCACGATGCCGTACGGCCAGCCACGCACCGTCAGCTGCTCGCTGGGGCCGGCCTCCCCGCCCATGTCGACCAGCGTCGTGGTGGCGAAGTCGGCCGCCACGTTCAGAGCATACGCCCGCCCCTGAACGACGAGCTCGCCGCCGCCGGCGCTGGAGCTCGGCAGGTCCTCCACCAGGGTCGCCGGGGTAGCCGCGGCGAGATCGACCTGCCACCAGTGCCAGGCCGCGCCGCCCCAGACCGCATCGAAGTCGGCGCCGGCCGGGAGCTGGGATTCCTCGAGCGCTTTGACATACGCGGTGTCGTTGGGACCGCTGACGAGCCCACCCGTGGCACGCCCCAGCGTCAGCTCCGATGCGGTCACGAAGTACTCCGGATCAAAGACGGACTCGCCCGCCTTCACGCGCACGACGCAGGGCGGGCCCGCGACCGCGGCACCGAGCGCGTGATTTTGCGCGGCGTCCCACGGACCCGTGGCGAAGTAGGTGTCACCGTTGGCGACCTGCACCGAGCTCCAGAGCCCGCCGCAGCGCTCCTCGCGGACGACGCTCGCGACGCGGTCGTTGGCGGTGTCCAGCACGATCAGGGTGGAGAAGGGCGCGGTGGCCGTCTCGCTCTGGTGGGTCGCGACGATCAAGAGCTCATCCCCTCGACGCGTCGGATCGGGCTCGAACGCCAGATCGGGATAGGCCGCGTCTGCGACGCCGTCGAGCGCGAATGACCCCGATACCAGCATCGACGCCGGATCCCAGACGACCACACTCCGGGTGTCCGAATCGACGATGTACGCCTTCGTGTCCGAGAGGATGGGGACGAGCCCCGGGTCCCGCCACATCGAGTCGAGCCCGTAGCCTTGCAGGCTGACACTCTCCCGTTCGACGAAGCGGTTCTGCTCATCGATGTCGAAGCGGGTGATCGCCGGCTGATCGTCGTATCCCACCGCGAAGAAACGCTGGCCGTCGAGGCCGAAGATGCTCGCGCCGCCGGCGACCTCGAGCACGCTGCCGTAGTCGATCTCGGTGTCCCGTTCGAGCGACGGCACGAGCGCGACGTACGAGGAGTTGCCTTCGGGACCAAAGGTCGTGCCGGTGATGGCGTAGAGCGGGTCGGGCGCGGGGGTCGGCTCCAGCGTCTCGTCCGGGGGTTCGGCGCCGCCGGACGCATCGATGACGCGCGCTGAATCCTCGCAGGCCAACGTCGAGAGGAGCAGAGCCGTAGCCAGTCCGAGGCGCGAGGTCTTGGAGTCCAGCGGTGCTGTCGTCATGTTTGGCTTTGGTCCTTCTTGCGTTGAGCTTGCGACGCCGGCGGCTGCGAGTGTCTCACCGCACGGCCAACTCCTATACGATAGTAATATTGATTATCAAGTATAAATACTTCCCGAAAGGTTCCGGCAGGTTACCTCTCTGGGCGGGGCAAGAGCCCCCGCGGACTCGCCGGGAGCGCAGAAGAATGGGGGCCGGGCTCACGCCGCGCGCCGACGCGCGGCACCTCGGGGCGCCGCACGCCGGCGCCCCACGGCAGGGTCGAGCCCACGCCGACGACAGGCAACGCCGCCGATCCTGCTCGCTGCGGCGCTCCCCGCTCAGCTCTAACCGAAACAGAAGAAGTTGAGCTTGTTGCCGTCGGGATCGCGGAAGTAGCCGGCGTAGAAGCCGCCGCCACGCGGACCGGGAGGACCTTCATCACTGCCGCCGAGCTCGAGCGCGAGCTTGTGCAGTTGATCGACCTGTGCGCTCGTCTGGACGACGAGCGCCACCATCACGCCGTTGCCCACGCTCGCGGGTTTGCCGTCGTACGGCTTGGTGAGACAGACGCCGGGCGAAGTGGGCCCGGTCGACCAGGCGATGAAGCGCTCATCGCCCATGAAGCGTTTGCCGCCGAGCTCGCCGAGCAGCGTGTCGTAGTACTTTGCAGCGCGCTCCAGGTCGTTCGTACCCAGCGTCACATAGCCGATCATATTTGTGTCCTCCGTAGCGCCCAGCCAAATCTGGGAGGCGGTCCTATAGCCCGGCCGTCGCTGATCCTGGGCCGAAAACCAGAGGCATGATGCGAACGGATCGGCACCGGTGCTGCGGGTTGAAGCCGCGGATCCAAGCCGGAGGACAAACCTGACGCGAGGCAAGCGCAAGCAGACGGGAGCAAGAGCCAGGCAAACACGCGGGCCGAGCCGGCCGGACCGTAGCTTGACATCCCGAGTGCAGCATGAGAACTCCCGCTGCGAATCGGGTGGGGGAACCCGTGTTGGGTACGGTCCGTGGTCGGCGACGGCCCATGGCGACCGCGAACCTCACGGTTCGCGCTTAAAATTCGGAAGGCTTATATTCATGACCAATTCATTTGTTCGTTCCCTGGTGTCTCACAGGACGGGGTCGCTCGGGGCGGCACGGCTCGGCGTGGCACTGTGTTGCACGTTCGCCTTGACGCTCGCCTGCAGCGACGATGACGTTGACGTGACGCCGGGCAACGGCGGCAGCTCCGGCAGCGGCGGCGCCGCCGGTACGGGCGGCGGCGCGGGTAGTGGCGGCACGGGTGGTGCCACCGACGCCGGAACGAGCGGCCCGAGCGGGACGATTCGAGTGCTCTCTTCCGATCCGGCGCTGCGTGACCCGACGACGGCGGCCGTGCGCGGCAACAACCTGTGGGTCGTCAACGGCCAGCTCGGTGGGCTCTTCGGCGGCGCAGCACCGGTGACCCCGTTCACCGTCGTGTCGGTCCCGCTGGCGGGCGGGGCGATCGGCAGCGACGTGATCAACTTGCCCGGTCTCGAATTTTATCCGGAAGGCATCGCGGCGGCAGCCGACGGCACGCTGTACGTGGGCAGCCTCAACTACGGCACGATCGTGCGCGTTGCGGCCAACTCGTTTGAGACCACCACCTTCGTGGCGGCCGGGGTCGCCGAACGGGGCGTCGTCGGCCTGACCGTGGATGACACGCGCGGCCTGCTGTGGTTCTGCGATTCGAACCCGCTGGCTCCCGCACCGAGCGGCGCGATCGTGGGTGTCGATCTGGAGGAGGGCAACGAAGTCGTGCGTCACGCCATGCCGAACTCCGGTGTCAGCGCTCCCGACGCGGGCAGCTCGGATGCAGGCGCAGGCGATGCCGGTACGGCCGTGGACGCCGGTGACGCCGCCGCTCTGCCGGCCCCGGGCGTGCCCAGCTTCTGCAACGACCTGATCGTCAGCCCGAGCGGCGTGATCTTTGCCACCGACTCGGCCGGCGGCCGTATCTTCCGCGTGCCGGCGGCCAACGTGATGACCCCGAACAGCGCCGAGGTCTGGCTGAGCGTTCCGGAGATCGGGCCCCCCGCGCCCGGCGGCTTCGGCGCGAACGGGCTCGATCTGGTGGGCAATGATTTGATCATCGCCAACGGCAATCTCGTCGCCGTCGATTCCACGAGCAACAATCCGGCGTCCACGGTGCGCGTGATCAGCCTGACGCTGGATGGCGCCCCGGCGACCTTGTGTGGTCCTGATGGCCTTCAGACCGTGCCGAACTCGAGCACCGACCTCGTGGTAGTCGACAACTGCAATCCGGCCGGCGGCGTTGCTGATCGCGTCGTGCGCGTGACCCTCAATCTGGACGATTAATCCGGCGGGATCGAGCGCAACGTGACCTTCTCCGGGGCGAGGGCGATCGCCTCGGAGAGTTCACGGCGAGCGGCATCCAGCCGCTCGGAGAGGCCGGCACGCCATTCACTGGCGCTGCCGGCGACGGGGCCCTCCCCGTACAAGATACCGCGCGACGAGCTGACCATGCCGCCCTCCAGCCGCTCGCCCTGTGGGACAAAGCCGGCGAGCGCCGCGGCCACCGAGGCGCCCTGCGCGCCGTAGCCCGGCACCAGGAACAGGGAATGCGGCAGCGTGCGACGCAGGCGCGCTGCTTCCGCGGGATAGGTAGCGCCCGCGACGACACCGAGATTGGACCAGCCGGTGCTGCCCCGCAGCGCCGCCGCCGAGGGAGCCAGCGCTGCCGCCACGCGCTCGTACAGCGGAACACCGTCGATCAGCAGGCTCTGAAAATCGGCAGCGCCCGGGTTGCTGGTGCGCGCCAGCACGAACAGGCCCACGCCATGGGCGAGCGACGCCTCGATGAAGGGCTTGAGGCTATCGATGCCGAGATAGGGGCTGAGCGTGATCGCGTCGGCACGACACGGGCTGTTCGGAAACAGGTAGCTCTGCGCGTACGCTTGTGCCGTTGAGCTCAAGTCCCCCCGCTTGGCATCCAGGATCACCAGGAGGCCGCGCTCGCGAGCGCGCGCCACGAGCCTCTCGAGGGCGCGCAACCCACGCCAGCCGAGCTGTTCGAAGAACGCGATCTGAGGTTTGATGACCGGGACCTTGCCCGCACAGACGTCGATCACGATCTCGAAGAAGGCCTGCACCCCGGCGGCGCTCTGCTCGGAGCCCAGCGCGTCGAGCCGCACGCCAAATTCAGTCGGAATGCGTTCCAGGTGCGGATCGAGCCCGACGCACAGCGGGTTTTTGAGCTGCCGTGTGGCCTCGATGTAGCGATCTGCGAAGTGCTGGTCCACGAGCGGCAGATCCGTAGGAAGCCTGGGCCTCGCCGTCAACCGCTTTGGCGCGGCAAGTGTGCTACTGTGGCGGCCGCGCGGCATGGACTTCGAAACTGGCCAGGTCATCAGCGGGAAATACCGCATCCTGCGGCGCATCGGCGTGGGCGGTATGGCCAGCGTGTATGAGGCCCAGCATGTGGGGCTGGGCTCTGGGGTAGCCGTGAAGGTGTTGCTGCCGGCCCTGGCGCGGGTGCCGACCGTGGCCGATCGGTTCCGGCGGGAGGCGCGGGTCTCGGCGACACTCAAGAGTCCACACGTGATCCAGGTCACGGATGTCGATCAGCTGGCGGACGGGCGGCCCTACCTGGTCATGGAACTGTTGCAGGGTCAGTCGCTCGAGCAGCGGCTGATCGAGAGCAAATCGCTCAGTCGCGAGCGCGCGGTCGACATCGGCCTACAAATCTTGCTGGGGCTCGAGTGTGCGCATGGCCTCGGCGTGGTGCATCGGGATCTCAAGCCGGGCAACGTGTTCCTGGCCAAACAAGGCAACGAGACCGTCGCCAAGCTGCTCGATTTCGGCATCGCCAAGGTGCGCGCGTCGAGCGAGTTCCAGGCCCTGACCCGTCCGGGCATGGTGATGGGCACGCCGGAGTACATGGCGCCGGAGCAAGCCTTCTCGGCGGATCAGGCCAGCTTCAAGAGCGATCTGTATTCGGTCGGCGTGATGCTGTTCGAGATGTTGAGCGGAGTGTTGCCGGCGGATGGCAGCGTGCCCATGGCCGTGGCGCAGCAGGTGCTCACCGGCAAGGTGCGGCCGCTGCGCGAGCTGTGTCCCGGTTTGCCGCAAGGCCTCTTGAACCTGGTGCATCAAGCCATGGCGCCCGATCCCGCGGCACGACCGGAGAGCGCGCTCGCCCTGCGGCGTGCGTTGTCTGCTTTTGCGGGGGAGCTCAGCCTTGCGGGGCGGTTGGCGAGCGCGGTGTCGCCGGAAGATCCGCGTGAGGTGCAGTTTGCCCCCGGAGGTACGGCAAAAGTCAGCTCCATCCCCGCGGGCGGCACCGCACAGATGAGCCACTTCCGTGGAGCGGAACCGGGCAACAGCCGTGGAGCGGAACCGGGCAACAGCCGTGGAGCGGAACCAGGTAACAGCCGTGGAGCGGAACCGGGCAACAGCCGTGGAGCGGAACCAGGTAACAGCCGTGGAGCGGAACCGGGCAACGGCCGCGGGAATCCGCAACAAGGCAGCACCCGCAGGCTCGCGCCGCACGGCCACGGCCGGGCTGGCGCCGACGCGAGCAACGGCAGCTCACCCGCCGAGGTCAGCGTGCCCCACATGCCCGCTGGGCCCGCCCCCACCGCCGAGATGCCACGCATGGCGAGCGAACGCGTGCTCGCTGCGACGGTGCCCACACCGGTTCGACCTCCGGCGCCGATCGCGGACACCGCAGGCGCCGTGCCGGTTCGAAGGCGAGGGCGTTCGCTGCTGCTCGGGCTGACCGTGTGCGGTGTACTGGTGGGTGCCGGTGTGGGTGCGATCTGGATTCTTCAGATCTTGTCGGATCCAGGGCCTCCACCTCCCTTGCCGCGGCTGCATGGGGCGGCGCCCGCGCCTCGTCCTGTCTCGCCGGCCCAGAGACCGTAGGCGCTCACCGCTGCACGCTCTCGGCGCGCAGCGACGCCAGACGGAAACGCTTTTGAGAACCATGGGCCACAATTGCGGGCTATGGTGTGGCGCGATGCCTGGCGATGACGACACCTGGGTGAAAAACTTCAGCGCGTCGCTTCCCGGCAGTTACCGCAATCGCTACGGCACGGACGAGATCCGTCTGCACGCGTCGATCGCGAAGGCTCGCGGCGATCAGCCAGCGCGCGTAGGTGTGGTGCCCACGAGCGGCGAGGGGCTCGGCATCTGCGTCGTCGCCAAGGACGCACCTGGGCTGTTCTCCAACATCGCAGCGGCGCTGCGCTTGCAGGGTTTCGACATCGTGCATGCCGAGGCGTACACGCGCCGCATGGAGAGCGGCGAGCGTGAGGTCCTGGATCTGTTTCGTCTGCAGCTGCAGCAGGGCCGCGCGCTCGATACCGCGGCCGCCAGCGATATCGCAGCCGCCATCTCGAGCACGCTGCACGATCTGTTGGCGGGCAAGCTCGATCCTTCGCAAGCGTTGCCCGCGCCGCAGCCCGAGCCCGTCGGAACCTTTCACGACACGCGCGTGCGCTTCATCGAGGGAGAGGACGGCGCTCTGTGCACGCTGGAGGTCGAGACGGACGATCGCTCCGGCCTGTTGCTCACGCTGGCGCGCGCTCTGTCGGGGCAGAAGGTCAGCGTCGAGCGCTCGGAGGTGCGAACCATGGCGTCGCGAGTGCTCGATCGCTTCACGCTCGCCGAGCAAGATGGTTCGCCGATTTCAGAAGCGCGGCGCCTGAACATTCAGGTGGCCGTGATCAGCGCGATCGAATCGCTGGTGTGGACGCCGCGGAACTCGCAGCGCCCACTGCATTAAAGCCACTGCATTGAAGCCACTGCATTAAAGCCACTGCACTGAAGCGCCTCCTGCAGGCTGGCTGCGGCGGCGTTACTCGGCGGTGATGCGGCGCAGGGTGCCGGCGCCGTCGAGCACGTAGAGCTCCCCCTCTTGGTCTACGCCGAAGGAGGTGAAGTTGCTGAGGTTGTCGGGATTGATGCTGGCGGTGATGTCTTGATGAGCCACGAGCTTTCGCCCCTCGATCCGCAGGCTGCCGAAGCGGCCGCTGCAGTAGTCTGCATATAGATAGGTCCCCGAGAGACCAGCGATGGCTTGCCCGCGATACACGTAGCCGCCCGTGATCGAGCAGCCCAGGTCGTGGGAGTACTCTGCCACCGGCAACGTGAGACCTTGCTGGTCGCAGCCGGAGCCCGAGCGGAAGCAACGCGAGGCTTCCATCACCTTCCAGCCGTAGTTTCGCCCGCCCACGCCGCTCGGCTCGTAGTCGACCTCCTCCTGGGAGTCCTGCCCGACATCCGCGGCGTATAGGTCACCGTTCGCCGCGTCGAAGCTGAAGCGCCACGGGTTTCTCCAGCCGTAACTCCAGATCTCGGGGAGCACACCGTCTCCGGTCATGTTGCCGTCGGGGATGCCGTATTGGCCCTGGCTGCGACTGTCGACGTCGATGCGCAGCATCTTGCCCAGCCAGGTCCCCAGGTTCTGGCCGTTGCCCTCCGGATCTCCCCCGCTGCCCCCATCCCCGAGGCCGATGTACAAGAAGCCGTCGCGCGGGCTGAAGGCCAGCATGCCGCCGTTGTGGTTCGAGTACGGCTGAGAGATGCTGAGCAGCCGCCGCTCACTGGCGGGATCGGCCGTGAGCGAGCCCACTGGACTCGCCACGAACTCGCTGATGATGCCGTCCCCTCGCCTGATGCCCGCGTCCGGCTCGGCCACGTTGGCCGAGTAGTGGACAAACAGGCGCCCGTTGTCGGCAAAGCCGGGGTGAAATGCCAGCCCGAGCAGGCCGCGCTCTCCCCCCGACAGGACGCGAGCGGTGAGATCGAGGAACGGCTCACTGGCGAGCTCGCCGTCCTCGATGCGACGGATCTTGCCCCCCTGCTCCAGGACCAAGAGCACCTCGGTGCCGGGCAGCGGCGCGACGAAGGTGGGCTGGGCCAGCCCGCTCGTCACGCTCGTGAGCCGTAAGCTCCGGACCGCGGCGCCGGCATCGCCGACCGTGCCTAGCCCGCCGTTGCTCTCATCGTCACAGCCCAGCGCCCCGAAGGACAGAGCAACGCCGAGGGCCGCGCACACCACGCCTCGCCAGCTGACCATCACTCGATGCTAGCATTGTTCATCTGCCGCTGGGTGTCTTCGTGCATGGAGATGCCCGGCAATACGTTCCAGCCGCCGCCGGTGTTCTGACGCACGATCGAGTCCTGGATCCGCAAGGTTCCCTGGTGGTTATTGCTGACGAAGAAGATCGCGCTGCCGTACGCGTTCACCTGATTTTTTTCGATCAGCGACCCGCACACGGACAGCGTCATGGTGTTGCCGTCGTTATAGATGGCACCGCCGCTGCCGCCGCCAGGCGAGCCGTTCTCGGCCGGGTTGCCACCGTTGCCGATGGCGCGGTTGAACGAGAAGTGGCTGTTCAGAATGTTCCAGGAGACGCCGATGCTGCTCAGCCCGCCCCCGTTTGCGCACTCGTTGCCGTAGCCCTCGGCTCCGCCGAAGGTGCTGTTCACCACCCAGACGGGCAACCCTTCATACTGGCTGAACACGCGCACGCCCGCGCCCCCGAGGTCGGGCCCCACGCTGGCGCAGACGTTGTTGAAGAAGCGCGAATTGATCAGCTTGAAGCGCCCGCCGCGCACCCAGATGGCGCCACCCCCTGAGTACTCCGCTTCCGCGTTCGAGTTTGCATCCGACAACGTCAGGTTCTGCACGGTGAGCCGCGGCGTTGCCTGGTTGTCGCAGTGGGAACTGGTCCAATGCTGAGCCTCGTCACAGGTGTTCATGTACAGGATGCGCGAGCGGCCGCCGCCGCTCAAGGTGACCAGGCCCCCGCCGTCGATGACGACGTCATCGCTTGCATCGTTGACCACTTTGGCGGGGCGGTCGAGGGTGATCACCACCGGCTCTGGGCCACAATCAAACGTGATCCGACCGCCGAGCGCCACCGCCTGGATGAACTCGTCGGCGCTGCAGCTCGCCGGCGTGCCCGTGCCGACGATACGATCCGGCAGAGACGTGTCCTCCAGCCCGGCCTCGAGCGGCACCTCACAGTGGCCATCCACGTTGCCGGCGGCGGGGCCGTCGAGAAACTGAGCCAGGCGCCCCGTGTCGAAGCTGCCCTCGGCTTTGCCTTCGTCACCTCCGCAAGCCAGCAGGCTGGCAGACAGCGCCAACAGGGCGCGGGGTGTGACCATTTCGCGGAGCCGAGCCATCGACAAGTTTGCCCCGCACGCGCCGCGCCCGCAAAGGCATCAGCCGGGAATCCGCGCAGGAGAAAGCACCCACCCGCCTCACCTGGGCCAGCTCGCCTGATTTTGGGGCGCTCGCGTAGGTGTCCCTGCGCAGCCTGGCGCTTACAGCTCCCACTGCGCCGGCGAAAGTGACGCGGCGAGATGATCGATAAACGCGGTCACCTTTGGCGACAGATGGCGACCGCTCGGATACACCGCCTGCACGGGTCGCTCGATCGAGGACCATAGCGGCAGCACGCGCTCGAGCCGCCCCGCGCGGACATCTGCGACGCAGCTTTGCGCGGGCAAGAGCGAGATGCCGAGGCCCGAGAGCGTGGCGGCCGACACCACGTCAAACTCATTGACCACGAAGCGGGGCTCGATCGGCACCGAGAGCAACTTGCCGGCCAGGCTCTGCAGCTCCCAGTGCGCGCGCTCTGCTGCGCCTCCGAACGCGATGCAGGGCCAGCGCGGCAACTGCTCGGGCGCCTCGGGCCTGCCGAGCTTCGCGAGCAACGCCGGGCTCGCCACGAGTAGATTGCGGGTGCGCCCGAGCGGGTGCGCGATCAAGGTCGAGTCTGCCAGGCGCCCCACGCGCAGTGCCAGATCAAAGCCGTCCGCCACCAGATCAACGAGCCGATCGCTGCACACGATCTCGATCCGCACGTGCGGATGGCGGTCGAGAAAGCTCTGCACGACCGCACCGAGCTGCGTGAAGTTGAGCGGCGCGGCCATGCGCAAGAGGCCACGCGGCTCCACCTGCAGCTCGGTCACGGCGGCCTCCGCCTGCTCTGCCTCCACCACCACGCGCTCGGCGTGCGCGTAGTAGGCGCGACCGACATCGGTCAGGCGCAGGGTGCGCGTGGTGCGCTGCAGCAGGCGTGCACCGAGCCGCGCCTCGAGCTCCAGCACTTTGCGGCTCACCGTCGACTTGGGCATGCCGAGCTCGCGCGAGGCGCCCACGAAGCTGCCTGCCTGGACGACCTTGGCAAACACGAACAGCTCGTTGAGGTCCATGCCGTAATATTATCCCATGAATGGGATAGTGATTCCTATTTTGACCATCTAGTTCATATGACGGAACGGAGCTAACTTGTACGGAGTCAGCCAACACAAGGAATAACATCAATGGAAACGAACACCTGGACTCTGGATACGGCGCACTCGGGCATCGGCTTTGCCATTCGGCACATGGTGGTGGCCAAGGTGCGAGGTCGCTTCGGCGGCTGGACCGGCACGCTGAAGCTAGACGAGCAGGATCTGACGCGCTCGCAGGTCGACGTGCAGATCGACGCCAGCAGCATCGATACCGGCAACGCGCAGCGCGACACCCATCTGCGCTCCGCCGACTTCCTGGATGTGGAACAGTTTCCCACGCTTCGCTTCCAGAGCACGCGCGTGGAGAACGCCGGGGCCGAACGCTTTCGGGTCGTCGGCAATCTCACCATCCACGGGGTAACCCGGGAGGTAGCGCTCGAGGTCGAGCGCGGCGGAACGGGCAAGGACCCCTGGGGCAACCAGCGCGTCGGCTTCGCAGCCACGACGTCGATCCTGCGCAGTGACTTCGGGCTGACCTGGAACCAGGCGCTGGAAACGGGAGGCCTGCTGGTGGCGGACCGCGTCGACATCGAGCTCGACGTACAAGCGGTGCAGAGCGCCGCCCGCAAGAGCGCGTGAGGCTCGCCGTGGGGTCCACAGGGGCGCTGCCGCTCCCCGCTCGCAGGCTGCGCTAAGCGCGCGCAGAGCTGAAGGATTGTCCCGGTCGCCGCGCTTTGGCGGCCGACCGGCAGCCGGCGCGAGCGCCGAAAAATCTGTCGGGTCAGGCTAAGAAAGTCTCGGCTGCCGCATTCTCAGAGAAGATGTTCTGGGGAGCGAGGTCCGAGACCGCCATGACACCTATCTCGAACAGGGCGGGCCATGGGGGCTGAACCGGTGCAGAGCTGGATCCAGAGCGCCCTGGATCGGTACGAAGCGTCACTCTTGCGCTACGCGGCAGGGGTCGTGGGCAGCGCAGCGGCGCCCGACGTGGTCCAGGATACGTTTCTGGCGCTGTGCCGGGCCGAGCCCGAGAAGGTCGAGGGCCATCTCGGGCCTTGGCTGTTTGTGGTGTGCCGGAACCGCGCGCTCGAGCTGTTGCGCGAAGGTAGCCGGCTGCGGCCGCTGGAGGAGCAAGACGTGACGGGCAACCCTGACAGCGAGCCCTGGCGACGCGTCGAACGACAGCAATCGTTCGGGCGCGTGCAACACCTGCTGCAGGAGCTGCCGGACAGGCAGCGCGAGGCGGTGATGCTCAAGTTTGCGGCGGGGCTGAGTTACAAGGAGATGGCCGAGGTGATGGAGCTCAGCGTGTCGCATGTAGGAGTGATTCTGCACACGGCGCTCACGAGATTGCGCGTGCTCTTGGCGGAACCGAGCGAAGTCCTCGGTGTGGGAGGTGGGCTGTGAGCATTGCACCCGACGATCCACGCCTCACGGCATACGCGCTGGGCGAGCTCGATCCCGAGGCGCTGCAAGCCTTCCGAGCCGAGCTGGCCGAGGACCCGCGGGCGCGCGCCGAGCTGTCGGCGCTGCGCGAGCTCGGTGCACGGCTGGAGAGAGAGCTGCGCAGCGAACCCGTGCCAGCACTATCTGCGGCGCAGCGCGAGGCCATCCTGGCGGCAGTTCGAGCACCCGAACTACGACGACGAGCAGCAGCGACGGGGCCAAACCACGGCCCGCTGGCGACGGCTCCCGGGGCCTCGCCCACGCCGGCTCCGGGCAGCGTAGCTCCTGAACGGCGCCTCATTGCGAGCGCAACACCGCCACTGCGCTGGCGGCACGTCGGACTCTGGATGGCGGCCATCGTGTCGATGCTCGGCGCGAGTGTGTGGCTGCTCAATTGGCAGCAAGCTGACGAGCAGCCCGTGGTGGCGTCAGCGTCGACAGAAACGTCGGCGCAGGCATACGAGGTCACGGGGATCCTGAGGAGGCCTACGCCCAGCGGGCTGCGAGAGGCCGTGGAGTTCGGCCAGATGCGCGAGCCGGACGACCACGAGGTCGCGGGGGCACCGAGCGTGCCCCCCACGCCGGAGGCTGCAGCAGCCCCGGTCGCCAACCTGTGGGGTGACGCGATCGGCGAGGCCTACGGTAGTGGGCACGGGCGGTTGGCGAGCAAGCCGAGCGCCGCCACGGTCGATCCCCGCATGCAGCGCCTGTCCGAAAAGACAGTCAGACGCGCCGAAGCGGTCTTCAACGACGAGCAAGGCGCGGGCGCTCCGCCTGGGCAGTTGGCAGCGCTGGGCAATCGCGAAGCGTACGACGCGGTCGGCGACAATCCGTTCCTGCGCGTGGCGACCGAGCCGCGCTCGACGTTTTCGATCGACGTGGACACGGCCTCCTACGCGCTCGTGCGCCGTTTTCTCAGCTCGGGCTCGCTGCCGCCGCGCGGCGCCGTGCGCATCGAGGAATTGCTCAACTACTTTAGCTATCGCTATCCCGAGCCGAGCGGAGATGAGCCGTTCAGCGTGGTAGCGAATCTGGCGCAGGCACCCTGGGCGCCAGAGCACCAGCTGGTGCGCATCGGGCTGCAGGCGCGGCACGTGGCGCAGGGCGCGCGGCCGCCGGCGAACCTGGTCTTTCTGATCGATGTCTCCGGCTCGATGAACGCGCCCAACAAGCTCGAACTGGTCAAGTATGGCCTGCGGCGGCTCACCGAGTCGCTCGGCGCGCGCGACCGCGTGGCGATCGTCGTCTATGCGGGCGCCAGCGGGCTCGTGCTGCCAGCCACCGCGGGCAGCCGCAAGAGCGAGATCCAGCAAGCCCTAGCTCAGCTCGAAGCGGGAGGCAGCACCAACGGTGGCCAGGGCATCGAGCTCGCCTACTCGCTCGCTACCCAGAATTTCATCCGCGGCGGCGTGAATCGAGTCTTGCTGGCGACGGACGGCGACTTCAACGTGGGCGTGACGAACCAGAGCGATCTCGTCGAGCTGATCCAGCGCAAGGCCAAGACGGGCGTGTTCTTGAGCGTGCTCGGCTTCGGTGCGGGCAACTACCAGGACTCGATGCTGGAGAAGCTCGCGGACAAGGGCAATGGCAACTACGCCTACGTGGACGAGCCGGCGGAAGCGGAGAAGGTGCTGGTCGAGCAGGCGAGTGGCACGCTCGTCACGGTCGCCAAGGACGTGAAGCTGCAGCTGGAGTTCAACCCGGCGGAGGTGGCCGCGTTTCGCTTGCTCGGCTACGAAAACCGGCTACTTCAGCATCAGGACTTCAACGACGACAGCAAAGATGCCGGCGAGGTCGGCGCGGGCCATAGCGTGACCGCGTTGTATGAAATCATCCCCGTGGGCGGCACGGTGCCGAGCGCCGACGTAGACCCGCTGAAGTACCAGACGCCCGCTGCAGCTCCCGCGAGTCCCCCGCTGGGCACCGCCCAAACGCAGGGGGAATGGCTCAACATCAAGCTGCGCTATCAGCCGCCCGAGGGCGGCGCGAGCCGGCTGAAGGAACTTGCCCTGCGTGGCCCAGTGAACGCCATGAACGAAGACTTCCGCTTCGCCGCGGCGCTGGCCGAGTTTGGCATGCTGCTGCGCGGGTCACCGCATCGAGGCCAAGCGAGCTACGAGCAGGTGCTGCAGCTGGCCCAGGGCGCGCTCGGCGACGGCAAGGATCGCCAGGCGCGCGAGCAGTTCGTCGAGTTGGTTCGCAGCGCACGCCGGCTCGCCGGTGCCGAGGGTCCTGCCGGCAAGCCCCGTCCGTACGATCCACTGAACGGAAGCCTGCCCTGAGCCTGCCGGGACGGCGCGGCGAGGCGCCGCAGCGCGCTGCGCCGGGGCACCCGCCCGGCGGTAATTCGGGCCGTGCTCGTTCGCAGCGGCAGGCCATTGACGGCGAAATGCTCGTCGTGAATCCTGACGGCGGTCCATGCCCTCTCCCCTCTCCGCCGCCGAGCGCCAGAACGTCTTCCGAGCCTGCGACCGCTTCCTGATCGGGCACGGGCCGCGCCGCATCCCGGCCGAGCTCGCGGCACTGGCCGAGGCGGCCGATCCGGCGCAGGCCTCCGACTCTTACGGAGCCGGAGGTGCGCTCGACGAGCTCGAGCGGGAGGTCGCCGCCCTGCTCGGCAAACCCGCCGCGCTATTTCTGCCGAGCGGCACCATGGCGCAACAGATCGCGCTGCGCGTCCACGCGGATCGAGCGCGCTGCAACACGGTGGCCTTTCATCCCACCTGCCATCTCGAGCTGCATGAGCAGCGCGGCTACGCGCGGCTGCATGGGCTTGCTGCCAGCCTGGTGGGTCGGCGGGATCGGTTGCTCACGCGCGCCGATCTCGACGCGCTGGCAGAGCCGGTCGCAGCGCTGCTGCTCGAGCTGCCGCAGCGGGAGATCGGCGGTCTATTGCCGAGCTGGGAGGAGCTGTGCGACCAGGCCGCGTGGGCGCAACAGCGCGGAGCCATTCTGCACCTGGACGGCGCACGGCTGTGGGAAAGCGTGCCGCACTACGGGCGCACGCTAGCCGAGGTGTGCGCTCTGTTCGACTCGGTCTACGTGTCGTTCTACAAGACGCTGGGCGGCATCGCAGGCGCGGCCCTGCTCGGCAGCGAGAGCTTCATTGCCGAAGCCAAGCTCTGGCAACGCCGGCACGGCGGCAACCTGGTGTCACTCTACCCGTACGTATTGTCGGCACGCGAGGGCCTGAAGCAGCGCTTGCCGCGGGTCCCGGGCTATGTCGCGTTGGCCCAACGCATTGCCGAGCAGTTTGCACGCTTGCCGGGCGTACGCGTCGTGCCGCACCCGCCCGTCACCAATCTCTTCCACGTGCATTGGCCGGTGGAGGCACAACGCCTGATGGACGCGAGCCTGGTGATCGCTCGGGAGCGCAAGTTGGCGCTGCTCAGCCGCACGCGGCCTTGCGACGTCGCCGGCCACTGCATCACCGAGATCACGATCGGCGACGCCGCCAGCGCGATCCCCCTGACGGAGCTCGACGCCTCCCTGGCGGAGCTGTTCCATCTCGCGACGCAGCCCGCGGCCCGCTCGAACGAATAGGCCAGGAAGCTCGCGGCGCCACCCCGGTCGACCCCCGCGAACGCCGTCCACGGCATATCGTGCGTGGTCGGAGCCCGTCGCGCAGATGCTGCGCGTAGGCCCGACGCGCCGCAGGCGTTGAAGGCTTGTTTCTCCCTGGATCCGCGTGCAGCGCGAAACATTTCTGCGTGTTGCTCGTCATCATTCCGCAACAGAGCGCTGCGTTCGCCGAGCTGCCGGCGAGCCCTCGAAACCTAGGAACCATGGCGCTGTGCTGCGCCGGCGCTCCCGGCAGCAGCGCCGCACACGACGCTCCCACTCTCACGTGCGTGGTACGCGGCTTGCTCTCCAGCCTGTGCACATCGAGCAGCCCGTGCGGCTGTTCACCTATCGCTGACCGCTCTCGAGCCGAGCGGGCGCGCGCGGTTCTGCGCGCCGCTCGAACTCCAGGGCCACCAAGAAAAAGGATGCCACCATGACTTCGACCCTGACTCATCACACACGTTTGCTCGCCTGGGTGAAGGAGGTCGCCGCACTGTGCAAACCTGAATCCGTTCACTTCTGCGATGGCTCCGATGCAGAGAACGACCGACTGATCGCCGGCATGGTCGAAAGTGGCACGCTGCTCCGCCTCGATCCAGTGCGCCGCCCCAACAGCTTTCTCTGCCGCTCCGATCCGCGCGACGTCGCCCGCGTCGAGTCCCGTACCTTCATTTGCTCGCTCAGCCCCAACGACGCCGGGCCCACCAACAACTGGATGGCGCCCGAGGAGATGAAGGCGAACCTGAACGCCCTTTACGCCGGCTGCATGCGCGGCCGCGTCATGTACGTCGTGCCCTTCAGCATGGGGCCGCTCGGCTCCGAAATCGCCCACGTCGGCGTGCAGCTGACCGACTCCCCCTATGCCGTCGTCAGCATGCGCATCATGACCCGCATGGGCCGCGGCGCCCTGGACGTGCTCGGGCACGACGGCCCCTTCGTCAAGTGCCTGCACTCGGTCGGCGTGCCGCTCGCACCCGGCGCCAAGGACGTGCCGTGGCCGTGCAACCCGGAGAACACGTACGTGACGCACTTTCCGGAGGAGCGTACGATCGCCTCGTTCGGCAGCGGCTACGGTGGCAATGCGCTGCTCGGAAAGAAGTGCTTCGCGCTGCGCATCGCGTCCGCGATGGGTCGCGACGACGGCTGGCTCGCCGAGCACATGCTGATCATGGGCGTCGAGGCTCCGAACGGGGAGAAGACCTACGTCGGCGCGGCGTTTCCCAGTGCCTGCGGCAAGACGAACTTCGCAATGCTGGTGCCTCCGAAAGCGTTCGAAGGCTACAAGATCTGGACTGTCGGAGACGACATCGCCTGGATCAAGCCCGGCGAGGACGGCCGTGTCTACGCGATCAACCCCGAAGCAGGCTTCTTCGGCGTGGCCCCGGGCACCAACCCCGAGACCAATCCCAACGCCATGGCGGCGATCGCAAGGAACACGATCTTCACCAACGTGGCGCTCACCGACGAGGGCGACGTGTGGTGGGAAGGTCTAACCAAGACGCCACCCGCCCACCTCATCGATTGGCGCGGCCAGGAGTGGACACCGGAGTCGGGGCGCCCCGCCGCCCACCCCAATGCGCGCTTTACGGCACCCCTTTCGCAGTGCCCTTCGGTCGATCCGAAATGGGATGATCCAGAGGGTGTGCCCATCAGCGCCTTCATCTTCGGAGGCCGGATGAGCCGAGACATGCCGCTCGTGTTTCAAGCCTTCAACTGGAGCCATGGCGTCTATCTGGCGGCGACCATGGGCTCCGAAGCCACCGCTGCGTCCGTGGGCCAGGCTGCGATGCGCCGAGATCCGATGGCCATGCTCCCGTTCTGCGGCTACAACATGGCCGACTACTTCGCCCACTGGCTCGACTTTGGTCGCAAGCTGCCGAATCCACCGCGCATCTTTCGCGTGAACTGGTTTCGCAAGGACAGTGACGGCAAGTTCATCTGGCCGGGCTTCGGGGAGAACATGCGCGTTCTGTCCTGGATCGTCGATCGCGTTCAGGGCCGGGGCTACGCCGTGGAAAGTCCGCTCGGCTGGATGCCTCGCCACGACGACATCCCCTGGCAGGGGACGAACTTTCCTGAAGCATCTTTCTACGACCTGATGAGCATCTCGCGGGACGCGGCGGCGGCCGAGGTGCGCCTGCACGAAGAGCTCTTCGATCTGTTCCTGGACCGACTACCCAAGGAGTTTGTCTTCGAGCGCGAGCTGCTGAAATCGCGCCTGTGGCGTAGCCCAGCGCGCTGGGAGCTCGCTCACGACCCGACCTGATACCTCCACGCGCTCACGACCGAAACCGCGCGGCAGCGTCACGCTGGCCGCGCGACTTTTTATTCATCCGAGCTCTCTACCAGGCCGCGCGTGAGCGCCTCTTGCCAGGTGTGCTCCAGGCTGGCAGCAAGCACGTGCAAGCGACTGCGCAGCCAGAGCAGCAAGCAGGACAGCAGCACCGCCATGCTGATGGCCCCCCACAAGAAGGCCGGCCTCATCGAAGGATCCCGGAGTGCCACCCCGGGGCCTCTTGGCGGCCATCAGCGACGCGTCTGGATGCTCGTCGCGTCATCGCCCGGCACGCGGCTGGGGCGTACCGTGGATTCGGCGGGCACCTCGGCGCGCAACGGCCGGATGTTCCAGATCTGGGACGCATACTCGCGGACGGTATTGTCGATCGAAAACCGCCTCGCCCCGGCGATGTTGAAGAGCGCTCGGCGCGACCATGCTTCTTCGTTTCGATAGGCAGCGGCCGCGCGAGCCTCACACTCGACGTAGCTGCCAAAATCCGCGCAGACCCGGAACGGATCGACGTAGCGCAACGTATCTATGAGGGCTCGGTAGCGATCGCGGTCTCCCATGCTGAAGAAGCCCGACCCGATCAGCTCGAGTGCCTCCGACAGCGCGGGGCTGCGGGAGATGTAGTCCATCGGGTGGTAGCCGGTGCGGCGCTGCGCGGCGATCTCCTGTGTGCTGAGGCCGAAGAGGAAGAAGTTCTCCGGACCCACGGCATCTCGGAGTTCGATATTTGCGCCGTCCAACGTGCCGATGGTCAGCGCGCCGTTCAAGGCAAACTTCATGTTGCTGGTCCCGGACGCTTCCGTGCCCGCCATCGAGATCTGCACCGAGAGATCGGCAGCGGGGATGATGGTCTGGGCTAGCGAAACGCCATAGTTCGGGATGAACGCCATGGCGAGCCGGCTGCGCGTCACAGGATCGTTGTTTACGACTGCGGCCACGTCGTTCAAGAGCTTGATATGGAGCTTGGCCATCGTGTACCCCGGTGCGGCCTTGCCGGCAAAGATGTAGGCGCGGGGGAGCTCGTACTCGGTGGGCTGGCGCTTCAGCTTCAGATAGTGCGCCACCACCTGCAGACAAGCGAGCAGCTGGCGCTTGTATTCATGGACCCGCTTGACCTGCACGACAAACATGCTGTCCGGAGAGATCCCGACCCCCGTGAGCCTCTTGATCAGGCGAGACAGGTCGATCTTGTTCGCTTGCTTGATGCGCCGGAGCTCCCCCAAGAACTCCGGCTCATCGGCGAATCCTTCCAGAGCCTCGAGACCCGACAGATCGCGATCGATCCACGCAGAACCAATCCGGGAAGTGATCGCCTGGCTCAGGCGCGGATTGCTGCTGAACAACCAACGGCGCGGCGTGACGCCGTTGGTCTTGTTGTTGAACCGCTCCGGCCAGAGCTCGTAGAAGTCACGCAGCAGCTCCGTCTTCAAGAGCTCGCTGTGAAGCTTCGCCACTCCATTGATGCTGTGCGCGCCCACCGTTGCCAGGTGTGCCATCCGCACGTGTTTGACCGCGCCCTCTTCGATGATCGACATGCGCGCCAGGCGTTCGACTTCGGCGGGCCATTGCGTTTGAACCGTCCGCAAGAAGCGGCGGTTGATCTCATAGATGAGTTGCAAATGCCGTGGCAAGAGCCGATCGAATAAGGGCACTGGCCAGCGTTCGAGCGCTTCGGGCAAGAGCGTGTGGTTCGTGTAGCCGATGGCGCGCTCGGTGATGGACCAGGCGTGCTCCCAGTCGAGCAGCTCTTCGTCCACCAGAATGCGCATGAGTTCCGCAACCGCGATCGCCGGGTGGGTATCGTTCAGCTGAATGGCCACCTGGTCCGGGAATTCGTCAAAACTCGTGTGGCGCCGCTTGTAACGCTTGATGATGTCGGCGAGGGAGCAGGCGACGAAGAAGTACTGCTGCTTGAGACGGAGCTCTTTCCCCTCGGGGCTCTGATCGTTCGGGTAGAGCACCTTCGAGATATTCTCGGTGTCGATCTTTTCCTCGACCGCGCGCCGGTAGTCGCCCTCGTTGAAGAAGGTGAAGTCAAAATCGCGGGTTGCCCGCGCCGCCCACAGCCGCAACGTGTTCACGGTGTCGGTGCGGTGGCCAATGATGAACGAGTCAAAGGGCACGCCGGTCACTGCACGAGCGTCCACCCAGCTGGCACGCCTGCGCCCGCGCTCGTCCGCGTAGAACTGGACGCGGCCGTACAGGCGCACGATCTGAGTATCTTCATAGCGGGGAAGCTCCCAGGCATTGCCGAAGTGCAGCCAGTTGTCGTTCTTCTCGACCTGCCAGCCGTCGTCGAGCCTCTGCTCGAACATGCCAAAATCGTAGCGAATGCCGTAGCCGATCCCGGGCAGATTCAGGGTGGCCAGAGAATCCATGACACAGGCCGCCAGGCGGCCCAGGCCTCCGTTGCCCAGTCCCGGATCGTCTTCCCGCTCGAGCACGTCCGCCAGGTTGAACCCTTGCCGCGCAGCGAGCGCCTCGGCGGTCTGGTAGAGGCCCAGGTTCATCAGGCACAGCCCGAGACTGCGCCCGGTCAGAAATTCCGACGAGAGGTAGCAGACGGACTTGGCGTCCTGATCCGCGTAGGCTCGCTGCGTCGCAAGCCAGCGCTGTACCAGACGGTCCCGCACCGCATGCGCAAAGGCCTGGTACAGGTGGACGGCGGAAGCCTCGCTGGGATCCGTCGCACAGCTGTGGATCACGTGTCCCACCACCGAGGCTTCGAACTCCGACGCGGCCTTGGCTGCGGCGGACACTCCGGCGAGAGGCGCCCCGACAGTCGAGCCGTCGGGAGTGGAAGGTAGATCGGAATCGGCAGGGTCCAACACGGCAGGCCTCATGGTTGTAGGTCCGAAACTCGGGCTCGAGAGCACCCCCCTGTGGATGACGGCCGGAGCAACGGCACGACCCGGAGTCGCGCCGTGCGCGGGGTACGCGGGATCAATCCTGGGCATCCTCGCCGGGCAGAGAACCGGTCAGCGAGTCCGAGAGCGCACGCAGCGCATCCGTGGTCGTGAAGACGCCCCGTGGATGACCGCCCTCGACGACGACGGCGGCGTGATACTTGTGCCTTGCCATTTCCCGGGCCGCAACGTCCACGGCCTCGTCGGGACGCACGGTGTAGAACTCGCGATTCATCACGGCGCCGACCGTGATGCGCTCGAGGGCGCGCCCCGGTAGGTGCCCGACCAGCGCCAGGTCGCCCTGCGAGACGACACCGACGAGCTCGCCGGTATCGAGCACGGGCAGCTGCCCGACGCCGCTGGCGTTCAGGCGCTCGTACGCAGACGAGATGGCTTCGGCTCGATCCGCCGTCAGGAGCGAGCTGGTCATGTATTCGCAGACTGAGACTCTTCGGGTGTGGAGCATGATGCTTTGCCTCTTTGGTTTGGAAGGACGTTGGAACACCACCCAGTGCAACCACCGTGCCTTCCACGAGCGCTCCGCCAACACTGCGCCGCCTCGAGGTCGGTCCTTCCGGATCGCGGCCAGCATGCGCGGGGTCGCGGCGCGATTTGTTTCGCGTCCGTGGCACAGTGATTGCTTACCCGTAACTGAAACATCCGCTTGCCTGGCGGCGAGCGGGCCCGACGACGCTGACGCGGATCCAACCGACGCAAGCTCTGCGCTTGCGGCCGTGCACGCGCAGAATTTGTCGTGAGCGGAAGCAGCACTCCGACGCCGCTCGTGCAGGCACCTCACTCTGACGCTCGCGTCCAACGTCCGCAGGGCGGGAAGATCTCTCGACAGGATGGCCTCGGATGCGGGACGCCTCGGAGAGAAGAGGAGCGCCGCGCGCGCTGGGCACGATCGATGCACACGCCCGTACATCGACTCGATGCGGCGACGAACCGCTCGCGCGAACACGCGAAGGCTCGAGCGACAGGAAGCGGCCAACAAATGAAAACGGCTGAAACGCTCGTGGCTGGCGGAGGACCCGTCGGGCTCTTCGCGGCGTTATGTCTGCACGAAAGAGGCGTGCAGGTGCGCGTCACTGACGCCCAGTGGAGGCGACCGGTACGCGGCTACGCGTGTGGTCTGCATGCCGCTACGCTCGCCGCCTTCAACGAGGTGGGCCTACTTCCACAGCTGCTCCAGGTGGGGCACCGCATCGAGCGCATGGCGATCCACCGCGCTGCCGAGCGCATCGAAACGGCGGCTCTCGAGGATGGCCTCCGCGGACCTTCTCCACACGCCTTGACGCTGCGCCAGTCGGACCTCGAGGACATCCTCGTCGATGCTCTGAAGCGACGGCACGTGTCCATTTCCTGGTGCCATGAAGTGACACAGCTCACTCTGGGCGACGGGATCGTGAGCATCACAGAGCAGCACCGGCGCCGGCGCACCGGCATCGAGTCAGTACCGCCCCCCGAGCGCGGGGCCGTGCAGAGCGACACCCGGCAGGCGGACTACGTGATCGGGGCGGACGGCTATCACTCGGCGTGTCGCCGGGCGCTCGGCATCGAGCTCGTGGGCTCGAGGCCGCCCGAAGTGTTTGCAGTGTGTGAGTTCCTGGCAGATCTATCGGGCTGGGAGCATGAAGCACACGTGGTCCTCGCCGAGGATTCGCTGAGCGCCTTCTGGCCCCTCGGTCCCGAGCTCGGGCGCTGGACCTTTCAGGTGCAAGACCACTTCGACGAAGCGCCGTCCCTGGCTACCTTGCGCGATTGGATCCGAGAGCGCGCTCCCTGGTTCGAGCCCGTTCCACGGCAACTCTGCTGGGGTGCTCTGGCTGACTTTCCCCAACGCGTGGCACGTCGCTTTGGTAGCGGCCGCATCTGGCTTGCCGGCGACGCCGCGCATTCGACCTCTCCATTGGGCTTTCAGAGCCTGAATCGTGGACTGTGCGAGGCCAGCCAGCTGGCGACCATCATCGCTGACACGGGCCACGGCGAGTCCCGACGGGGTCGGCCCTTCGAGCTCTTCGAGCTCGAGCAACAGGCCGAGTGGAAGCGACTGATCGAAACTCCCGTCATCGGGAGCGCCTCCCTCTCGAACGCGGAAGGCGCCCGGCTCGTGCCCTGCTTACCGGCCTCGGGCAGCGACCTCGATACGTTGATGGCCCAGCTCGGCCTGCGTTTCTCCTGAAACATCGAGACGTGCCCTCGCTGTTCGAAACGGCGGCACGTTCGTTGCTACTCACCTGGCTACTGACCTGATTGCCCTCGGCCACTTCTAGTGGCCGCCAGAGACTACGCGTCGAATCCACAATCACACCGCGAAAGCGAAACCATCATGTCATCACATCCCTCGATACTCGCACAGCTGATGGGCCCCTCCCTCACCACGATCGGTGACGACGCCAGCGTCGCCCAGGCGCTGCAGCTCGTTCGTGCCCATCAAATTCATCACTTGCCCGTGCTGCATGGATCTGAGCTGGTCGGGCTGATGTGCACCTGCGACCTGCACGATGCTCCGCCCGACAGTCCCGTCGCTCAATGGATGAGCCGCCCTGCCGTCACCCTCGATGCCAGCGCGACGCTGCAGGATGCCGCGCAAACCATGCGGACCAGGGAGGTGGGTTCGGTGATCGTCACCGTGCAGGGCCAACCCCGCGGCATCGTGACCCGGGGTGACCTGCTCCAGGCGGAACCGAGCACGGAAGACCTCCTGATCCATGCACGCTGCGAGTGCTGCGGCCTGACTCGCCACCTGAGTACGGCCGCTGACGGACACACGTTCTGCACGTACTGCCGGGACGATGCGGGCGATACTCAGCCTTCGCTCTCGATCCCGGCCCTGGCGCCACCGGCCCACGCAGCCAGGCGGGCTCCGCACCTCGAGACACTGGAGACGCATCCTCTCGCCTCTCTGATCGGTGAACACCGTTTGATCGGGCAGCTTGCTGAAGCTCTCCGCTGCTTCTCCGTCTGCGTCGAGTGTCAGTCCACCACGTACGATCGCGCCGACCTGGCAAAGTTCGCCCGTGTCTTTCGCGACCTGGGCGACTGCATGCATCACGAGAAAGAGGAGACGGTGCTCCTGCCGCTGCTGGCGCACCTCGGATTTGACTGGGAGGATGGCCCCCTCGCAAACGTTCGTCAGGACCACTGCCAGGAACGCTACCTGATCGAAGTGCTGTGTCACGCCGCGGAGCGAGATGGCGCCTGGAGCAACGAGGATCGCCGTCGGGTCGCCGCGACGGCACGCGAACTGGGGGAGTTCCAGTGCGCCCACCTGGAGAGAGAGAATACGCTGCTATTCCCGGTGGTGATGCAGCGCCTGAGCGAGAATGAACTGCGGCTACTGCAGGGGGAGCTCCGCACTTTTGACATCCGGCTCGATCGGCACATGCCGCGCGCCGAGCTCACGGCGCTCGCTCTCGACCTGATCCAACGCTATCTGCCGGCACCGCTCGTCGAAGGGCCCACCTCGTTCTCCGTACAGGTCGAGCTCGGCTGAGCGAAGGAAGGATAGCTAGAGATGGAACGCCTCGGCTCCTGGCTGATGGGTCATGAACTTCTGCTGCTCTTCGCAGTGATCCTGCTCGGGCTACTGCTCGGGCGCCTGGAGTACCGAGGGGTGCAGCTGGGGATGGCCGGGGTGTTGTTTGCCGGGCTCGGGCTGAGCGCGTGGGTGCGCCCTCCGGCAGGCAAGCTCGAGCTCACCCCCCAGCTGAAGGAGCTCGGCCTGGTGCTGTTCGTGTATTGCATCGGGCTCACGAGCGGGCCCGGCTTCTTTTCCGCCTGGCGCAGCCGCGGCTTGCGCCTCAACCTGGCGACCCTGGGAGCGCTGCTCAGCGGAGCGCTGGTTGCCTGCTTCGGAGGTAGATTCCTGGGTCTGGATCGGGGCCACATCGCCGGCGTGTTCTGCGGAGCATTGACCAACACTCCGGCTCTCGGAGCGGCGAGCGATCGCCTTTTGGGAACGGGGCTCGCCTCACATCCCGCGCTCGCCTACTCGGTCTCCTATCCCTTTGGCGTGCTCGGCGCGCTCTTGCTGTCGCGCTGCTTTGCTCGCGTCCGACGCAGCGAACTTGCGCAGGAGCACGAGCGCCGGGCCGCAGCGCAGGCCGGGATCGAGTCGGCGAACCTCGAAATCACGAGGGCAGAGGTGATCGGAAAGTCGATCGGTGAGCTCCGAGTTCGCGACGTCGCCGGCGTCGTCGTCTCCAGGATGTTGCGCGGGCACCAGCAGCTGGTGCCGACCAAGTACACCGTGTTCGCTCGGGGCGATGTCATCACCGTGGTCGGCACGAGCCCAGCCATCCAGGCAGCGATCGATCTGCTCGGTCCGCTGTCCCAGCGCCGGCTCGAGATTCGTCGCGATCGGGTGGACATGCGGCGGATCTTGGTTTCCAAGCACGAGCTGATTGGCGTCACCCTCGCGGATCTCGATCTGGAGCGCCGCTTCAATGCACAGGTGACTCGCTTGCGCCGCGCCGACCTCGATCTGGTGCCATCGAGCGATATGCGCCTGGAGTTGGGCGATCGCCTGCGCGTCGTGGCGCCGATCGCGCAGCTGCCGGAGCTCGCGGCATTTTTGGGCGACTCCGAGCGGGAGCTCGCCGAGATCGACTATGTGGCGTTGGCGTTCGGCCTCTGCGCGGGTCTTCTGTTGGCTCGCCTGCCGTTGCTCGGCACCGGTCTGACTCTCGGGGTCGCCGGGGGACCGCTGGTCGCGGCGCTGCTGCTGGGGCGGCTCGGGAGAGTGGGATCCTTCGTCTGGGCGATGCCGTTCGAGGCCAACCGCACGTTGCGCGAGCTCGGCCTGCTGCTGTTCCTCGCCGGCGTCGGGATCAGCGCCGGCGGGCAGCTCAACGGATTGTTGAACCATCGCGGCCTGATGCTGGTCAGCCTGGGCGCCGTCGTGACGCTGGTGACATCGGGCCTCGGGCTGTGGTGGATGCACGGCTGGGCACGCGCCAGCGTGATCTCCAGTCTGGGAGCGGCAAGCGGGCTGCAGACGCAGCCGGCAACGCTGGCCGCAGCGTTCGAGCTCTCGCAGCGTTCAGAGGAGACCTACGTAGCCTATGCGCTGGTCTATCCGATGGCCATGATCGGAAAGATCCTCCTGGCACAAGTGATCGTGCTGCTGAATTGACGTCACGTGGCCGGCTGCCATCCGGCACCCCAGCGCGCTCGACGCAGATCCAGGCAAAATGCGCTGAGCGCGCGCGGGGGCGGCGCCTGCGCCGCGGGCGAGTCGGCGGCGGGAGCGCACTCGACGACGAAACGCTGGGCCCGGCGCTGCGCCGCGTCCTCTGCATTGCGGGGCAGTCCAGGATAAGCACGGCCGTCCGGGCTCCAGTCATACAGGTTCGCGCGGGCCCTGGCCCCGGAGACCCGGTGGGTCAGATCGAGCACGATGCGCTCTTCCGCCGGCATACCGGGGTGCAGCCCCAGCTTGGGAGCAAAGTTCAGATAGCGAACGCCAAGCAATCGCGCCTCGCGCTCGGCGCTCGACAGAGGAACGAGCGGAAGACAGTAGCCGTTCACCGAGAGCTGCCAGTCATCCAGCGTCCGGGCAGCCTCGGCGCAAGCCGACAGGCGCACCTCGATGCGGGACGTGCTGGCGTCGACCAGGCGCGAGCTGCCCGCGTCCTGCGATGCGACATCCCCGATCAACGGCCAAAATTCCAGCGCCTGCTCGACGTCGAGCCGACAACCCTCGATCTCCAGCGTCCCCAGATGGCGCTGGGTGGCCTCCAACAAGCAGGCCTCCACCGGCGCGCCGAGGCCTAGCCCAGCCCGTGCCAGATCACCCTGCACCTCGAGCAAGTCGTGGCGCAGGAAGGAGGGCAGCGCGTACTGGTCGTGCAGCAGTCCGCCCCAGGAGGTCACCTCGGGGACGACGTCTCGCTGGGAGAGCATGGCCACCAGAGCGCGGATCAACATCGCGATCGAGGCCAAGCGCTCCGCGCTGGCAGGCATGCCGAAGGCCCTGAATTCGACCAACCCCAGGCAACCCCGGCCCGGCAAATACGGATTGTGCAGCTTCTCCACGTTCAGCTCACTCCTGTGCGGGTTGCCGGAGAAGTCTGCGAGGAAATGCCGCAAGGTCGCCCAGATCAAGTCCGGGGTCGGCGCCGGGGCGCAGGCTAGCTGTTCGAGCGCAACGCCGAGTTCGTAGAGCGACTCGGGCAGGCCTTCATCGGGGCGGGGTGACTGGCTGCTGCCCCCCACGTGCGCCGTGGCGAACCAATACGAGAGCGACGGGTGCCGCAGCAAGTACCGCACGAGCCGTGGCAGCAGCGCCGGCACGACGAAGAACGGACTCTGCTCCGGCGTCGGCCCGCCCAAGGTCAGCTGCCCACCACCACCCGAGTCGGTGACCCTGCCGTTGTACTGCAGCCGAAGCGGCGCCAGACCCACACCTGCCGCGAGAGCGAACAACTCGCGATTCTGCTCGAGCAGCGTCAGGAGATCCGGTGCCGGGGCTTGATTCACCTCCAGCACCGCCGGATCGGGCGTCAACGTGCTGTAGGCGATGCTCGCGTCGACCGGCGGCGGATAGCCGCATAAGCACAGCGCAGGGATGCCGGCTCGGGTCGCCGACTCCGCCAGGATGCGCAGGAACGCCAGAAACTCCGCCACGCCCGGGAACGCCGGAAGTTCGATCGAAAGCTGAGACAGCGCTGCGCCCTGCGGCCCGACCGAGCGCGCAACGAGCAAGTAGTTGCCGTCGGCAGCCAGGTCGTCGACCAGGCCCGATGCGGGGATGCGCTGATCGTGGACAGAAGCACGTGCCAGCCGCGGCTCGTTGCGGACCTCCGCCGGGGGCGCGCGACCATCGCAGCGGAAGACGACTCTCCAGCAACCCACTTCCTCCTGGCACACCTGGCACGCGCTCCAACCGTGAGCCGACAGGCGCTGCACGAGGGTGCTCATCAGACCGGGCAAGAGCGCAGCCAGCGGCGCGTCGACGGGTCCCCCCTCTAGCAAAAGATCCGAGGGGCCGAGCCAGACGGGCTCGCCGTCTCGCCGACGGTACAGCCCGTAGCTCCAGCGCGGATGCGCTTCCGTAGAGTACTGACGACCGACCGAGCGCAGCACGACACCACCAGAGCGCTCGCGCAGACCCGCCAGCAACTGCCGGGCGCGCTGCTCCTTATCTGGACCCAGCGCTTCGCACAGCCACTCGGGGGCTTCCGAGAAGCGATCCGTAAACGTGGGTTCCGCGCCTACCCAGATCGAAAGCCCGGCCCGCTGCAGCTCGCGATCGTGCGCCAGCACGCAGTGCTCGAAATCGGTGAGCGCGGCGACGTTGGCCGAAGGCAGCTGCTGCCGAAACTCGCCGCTCGGAGCGGGCAGCTGGCGCAGGGCCGAACTCGAGACGGGCGCCGAGCCTCCGCCAGCGCCGCGGCCTTCGGCATCAGCACCCTTCGTTTGGTCGCTCGTGGCGATCTTGCCGACGTGGCTCATTTCACTGTCTCCTCTCGCATCGAGCTCGAACGCTCGACGCTGCGCTAGACCGGAGGGCGCCGCATGCGGCCAGTGCAGCCGGCTCAGCAGCTGCATCCCACTGCATCGTTCGTGCCGGCCCGCTCGCGACCGGCGGGCATCGCTGTCCGAGCCGCTCGCGACAGGATTCCCTTGACACCTGGCGCGCATCTCGCGCACTTCCTGCGTTCGGTCAAGGGCCGTTCGCACGGCCCCGCGAGCAGGCGCGGCGGCCGAGCGCCGCCAAGACAGCGACCAAACCGTCGTTGAACCTGCAGCCAGCTCCAGCCATGGCTACTACGGCTTGCCGGCCACGCCCGACGCTCCATTCCCGGTCAACCTGCCGCTGATGTCTTCCGTACGCGCGCGGCGACGCGCGTAGGCCCGCTCAGAGCGGCCTCGGACGTCGCACGCGTGCCAATTGCCCGAGGCCGAGCAGGGCCAATAGCGCACCGACCACGCACACCCCGTTCCAGGCGGCGATCTCCCAGGCCAGCGAGGCCAGAGCGGTCCCTGCAGCTCCGCCGATGAAAAACGACACCATGTAGATGGCGTTGATGCGATTGCGAAGTTCGGCACGCAGGCCAAAGATCACGTTCTGATTGACCAGGTGGTTCGCCTGCATGCCCACGTCCAGCAGTACCGTTCCGAGCGCCAGCCCCGCGAGCGAGCGTGCCGCCAGCGCAAAGATCACGAAGGCGAGCGCCGTGCCGGCGAGCGCTAGCGTGTTGATGCGCGCGGGCGACCAGACCCTGCCCAGCCGCCCCACCAGAGCGGCAGCGGCGATGCCCGCGATCCCCAGGACACCAAACAGCCCTGCCGTGCGCGGCCCTTCTCCCAGCTGCACGAGCCAGAAGGACAGCGTCGCCCAGAACGCGCTGAAGCTTCCGAACCCCAACGCCCCGAGCCAGGCGTGGTGACGCAGCAGCGGCTCCGTTCGCAATACGCCGGGCAAGGAACGCACGATCTGCTGCCAACCGAGCGGCTGCGCGGGCCGCTGCGGGTCCAGCCCGAGGCGCAACACGAGCGCGAGGCCGGCCATCACGGCCGCAGCGCCCACAAAGGTCCAGCGCCAGCCGAGCGCAGCACCGAGCATGCCGCTCAGGGCGCGCGAGAGCAGAATCCCCGTGAGCAGCCCGCTCATGACCGCCCCGATCGCCGTGGCGCGCTCTTGCGGGCGCACCAGCGCGACGGCGAAGGGCACGAGCAACTGTGGCAAGCAGGAGCTGAAGCCGAGCACCAGGCTAGCCGCTAGCAGCACGGCATACGTCGGCGCCGTCGCAACCAGGAGCGCCGCAACGCTCGTCGCCAGCGCCGTCTGCACCATCAGACCGCGTCGCTCGCGCCCATCCCCGAGCGGGACGAGCAGTAACATGCCCAACGCATAGCCGAGCTGCGAGGCCATCAGCGACAGGCCGATGGCTCCCTCCGACACGCCGAACGAAAGGGCCATCTGCGCGGCCAGCGGCTGCGCATAGTAGAGATTGGCTACGGAGAGGCCGGCGGCGACCGCGAGCAGGAGCAGGGCGCCCCGTCTACCTGCCAGCATGGAGCCTCAGCGCAGGATGGGCCGCAGGTCACTGATGCAGAGGTCGAACGTGTGAGCGATCGCAGACTCGGACAGCACGCTCCAGGAGATGGTCGACAGGTCGTCGGTGAGCAGCGGGGCGCGGACGCCCTCCCAACACCGCAGATCGAGGGACTCGAGCGGCATCGGGAAGCTGGTGCCCGGCTCCGACGGAAAGTCCCGACAGAAGTGGACCAGCGAGGGATCGGCCCCGCCCGGCAGTGCCGAAAAGCGCATCGGAGATAGCTGCGGACCGCTCACGCGGAAGGCAAAGCCCACGACGTTGCCGCCATCGAGGTCCCAGGGCGCCGGCAGGCCGTCGCCCGACAGAAACTCGAAGCCCAACACCGCACCCCACTGCGTTGCAAAGTCGTCGTTCTGTACGACATCGATGCTGCCCTTGACGCAGAACTCCCCGCTGTTGCTCGTCACCTCGATGCTGGCGCCGACCGGCGCACTCGCGGCGAACGCGGCCGCTCGAATCCCGTGCTGGTTGGACTCCGCGCCGATGAAACCGTCCACGAACTCCAGCGGCTCGCCGAGCACGACGGGATCCACGGGATCCACGGGACCGGCGTCCTGCTCCTCCACCTCGAGCTCGACAATCAGCCGGCCTGGCCCGAAGGCGATGCGCTCACCGTTGGTCTCGAAGCGAAATGACACTGCCGTTTCCTCATTGGCGAGGATGCTGAACGCCTGCGAGGCAGGGGAAAGCAGGCGTGCCTCCACGCGCGTGACCTGCTCGCCCTCGACCTTCTCCAGGAACCAACCCTGAAAAAGGTCGATCTGGTAGTCGCCGATCTCCAGCGTGGTCTCCAGCGTGCTGGAGAACGGATCGTTTTCGCTCGACAGGAACGCACTCTGTCCGCCGAACGGATCGGCGGTCTGCGCCGAAACGAAAAACTGGGCCTGGCGCAGCCGATACAAGGCGCCCGAAGCGCCGCGCGCGGTCAGCGCCAGCTCCAGCTGCCCCACCTCGAGCGCCGGCGTGCTCGAAAACTCGAGCCGCGACACATCTCGCTCCGAGCAACCCAGCGTGCTCGCGAGCAGCGCACTCAGCCCGAGCGACAGCACCACCGACGGCACCAGCACGGACGATGCCACCCAGCGGGGCTGAGCGAGGGATCGAGCCGCGAGCGAGAGGGCCGAGGTGCGCCAGTGTTTCATCGACGGCTCATAGCAAGCCGGCCGGCCTCGAGCAAGCCGGGCACCCTTGCTGCAGCCCGCGATGGATTGCCGCGATGCGGCGCGCGCCGCGGACAACAATGAGAACCAGCGAGGGTAACACTCCGAGGGCAACACTCCGAGGGCAACTGCGTTGCCCTCGCGGTCGTCCAGCAGGCGCTAGCGCGTTCAGAACTCGAACTGGCCGAAGGAATTCAGGTCTTTGAATGCCTCTACCAGGCGCGCCGTCATGCCCTTTTCGGCCAGTTGCAGCCAGCTGCGCGGGTCGATCTGCTTCTTGTTGGGGGCGTCGGGCCCTTCCGGATTACCCAGCTGACCCTGCAGGTAGGCGCTCTTCTCGTCCATGTACTTCTTCACCGGTTGGGTGAAGGCCCACTGCGTATCGGTATCGATGTTCATCTTGATCACGCCGTAGGAGACGGCCTCTCGGATTTCCTCCGGGGAAGAGCCCGAACCGCCGTGGAACACGAAGTCGACCGGCTTGGACCCGGTCTTGCGCTCTGCCTGGATCACGTCCTGCGAGTTCTTGAGGATCGGCGGACGCAGCTTGACGTTGCCGGGCTTGTATACGCCGTGCGTATTGCCGAACGACGCCGCCACGGTGAACGGCCCCACCGGCTTCAACGCGTCGTACGCCGCCAGTACCTCGGAGGGCTGGGTGTAGAGCTTGGAATTGTCGATGTTCGTGTTGTCCACGCCATCCTCTTCCCCGCCCGTCACGCCGAGCTCGATCTCGAGCGTCATCTTGAGCTTGGCCATGCGCGAGAGATACTTGTGGCAAATCTCGATATTTTCGGCGAGCGGCTCCTCCGACAAATCCAGCATGTGGGAGGAAAACAACGGTTCTCCGTGGAGCTTGAAGTACTTCTCGCCCGCATCGAGCAGACCGTCGATCCAGGGCAAGAGCTTCTTGGCGGCGTGATCCGTGTGCAGGATCACGGCGACGCCGTACGCCTCCGCCAGGTTGCGCACGACATGAGCGCCGGCGATGGAGCCCGCGATGGCCGCCTTCTCGCCTTTGTTGTCGAGGGCCTTGCCCGCGAAGAAGTGACCTCCACCATTGGAGAACTGAATGATCACGGGGGCGCTGGCGAGCTTTGCAGCCTGCAGGGCCGCGACCACGCCGTTGGAGCTGATTACGTTCACTGCGGGCAACGCGCAGGGCACGCTCTTCATGGAGCCAAAGAGTTCCTGGAGCGCGGAGCCAGTGACGATGCCGGGTTTGAGTTTGATCTTGGCCATGACGGCGCCCTAGCACATCCAGTGCTGCTGGCGCTTTTCGAACTGGCGACCCGAGCCCGAAATGGTACGGTTTTGTTGATCTCGAGCTGCGACGAAGCCGCTATCATCGGGGCCGTGCGAGTCCTGGTGAGTCTTTGCCCGCTGTTGCCAGCGGGATTGGTGCTGTTTTTTTTCGGCTGCGCTTCCGCCGATATGCCGGCCCGCGGCGAAATGGCGACGGCTGCGGAGCAGCCCGGTGCCGCCGAAATGGTGCCCGAGCCACCCGAGATGCCGGACGACGCGGACGATCCTGCCCGAAATTCCGTCGCGGAGCCGGTGGGCGCCGCGAATGAAGCGAGCAACTCCGCGCTCCCGATCGCCCCGGCCACTGCCGCGACGCCCGGCTCGCCCGCAGACGCGCCGGAGGAGCCGGCGACGGTCCCGCCCGAAATGCCGGCGGGCGACGGGTTTTTCGATGGAACGCAATGTTTCCCACGTTGCACGAGTGACCTGACCGACCCAGATGTCGATGGTCAGATCGACGGTTTCGGGTTCGAAAACGGGGTTTCGTGCATCGTGGTCGACTCGGAACCCGCCCTTGGCGCGGTGCCGTGTGTGCCGCCGGTCAGTGAGCTCCCGGAAGATCCGCTGCCCGCGCCGCCCCAGACGCGGGGCGTCTGTCCCGAGCAACTCGTGTGCCCCAGCGTGGACGGTCAGATGATTCTCTGCGGTTGCGGCACCATCATCGGCTTTGGCGAGCGCAAGCAAGAGATCTTCTCCGCCGGGGGAGATCAGCGCTTCCTCGCCTCGGCGATGATGGAGACGAGCACGATGACGGCGGACTATCCATTCGGTGACGTCAACCCAGGACCGGACGGGATGACCGGTACCGGCGATGACACGCCCAAGACGGGGGGCGCCGCGAACTTCGGCATCGCCAAGCAGAACTGGACCATGATCCGCCAATGCCACCCCGCCTACGCGGGCCTGAACGACGCTGCGTTCAGGCGCGGGGACGAGCTAAACCAGAGCTTGGAGCTCGACATCCAAGTCTACAACGAGTGCCGCGCCTTCTTCGGCGATCGATGGTTTGGCGGACATCGCAACGGCGCCGCGGGGCTCAACCAATCCGATACGCTCGATATCCGGCGCTTCCAGACCGCCACCGAATGGGTGCGCCAGATGCTCGAGGGCCACCTCGATGACGACGTGCAGTTCTACCTATTCGTCGCAGCGATCTAGACTAGCCCCGACTCGAGCGCGGAAGAAGGCTCCGCCGGCGAAAACAGCACCCGCAGGAGCAGAATAACGAGCAGCGGCAACAGCGCCCGTTGCCACGGTGCGAGCCCGTGCAACGGGCCACCGAACCGCGCCAACTCCGGCCGCAAAAGACACGCGCCTCGGCTCCATCCCTGCTCCACACCGCGTCGGGGGCCTCCGGCCCCATCCCATGAATGCCCTGAGGCGCCGGATCACAAGAGCCGTGCGCGCCGCAGCCCAATCAACAGCGCGAGAATGACGAGCAGCGCTAGGCCCCAGAAATAGGCGTAGCCATAGCGCCATTGCAGCTCCGGCAGGCGCTCGAAATTCATACCGTACACCCCCGCCAGAAACGAGAGCGGCAGAAACACCACGCTGACCGCCGTCAGCTTTTTCATGACCTCGTTCGTGCGGTGCGCGACGAGCGACATGTGCAAATTGAGCGCCTCGGACAGGATGTCGCGGTCGACCAGCAGATCCTGCAACACGTGCTCGACGGTGCCGACCATGTTGGCCAGAAAGCTCTGCGTGGTTTCGCTGATCAAGAGCGAGCGGCGCGTGGCCAGATCCGACAGGACACTGCGAGCCGGCAGGACGATCTTGCGGAAATGCAGCAGATCACTGCCGAGCTCGGAGATGCGCGCGAAGATGCTGGCGGAGACCTTCTCCAGGCGCAGCTCGTTCTGCAGCTGTTCCACGCGCTCCTCCATCAGCTTCTGTACGTTCAGATAGCCGTCGAGCAGGTTATCCCAGACCTCGTACAGCAGAAAGCTCGGGGTCTTGGCGAAGCGCAGAAAGTCACTCTTGTAGTTTTTGCGCAGTGTCGCCAGGAGCGCGATGGGCGTGCGATGAATGGTCAGGAAGATCTGTTCGCCGAACACCACGTCCAGCCGGCGCAGCTCAAAGCCGCTGCCCAGAGCGTGGCACTCGGACACGACGAGGTGCAGGAGGCCATCGTAGCGCGCGTGCTGCGTGGATGGGTCCTTGGATAGAGCTGCCTCGATCATGTCGGCATCCAGCGACTCGAACGAGCGCAGGACGTGGCGCGCTTGCTCGCCATCGTGCGCATCGATATCGACCCAGATAAACTGGCCGGCGTCGAGCGCGCGGCGCGCCTCCGCCAACGACCCGGTCTGCTCCGTCTTGTTTTGAAAGTCGAAGATGATCGCCGAACTCACGCACGCCGGGCTTTCGCTCGCGCCCTCTGGGGCAAACACGGCCGGGTCGCAGGAGGGCGATTGTGGAGGGCCTGCCATACAACGTTCCTAGCAAAGCGCGCCACGCGCTGGGTTTCACGACCGAAACACGGCAGCTCGAGGAGCTGCTTGCCGGACTACGCCTCTTCCAGAATCAGCGCGGCCCGGCCCTGAACAGCTCACTCAATGGAGAAAGTAGCGCTGCTTCCAGCCGAGCAGCTGCTGGGCACGACGACTCGAGATCAGTGCCGTGCGCTCGGGCAACTCCGCCTTGAACTCGCGGACCCCCGGCAAAAAGCGCCGCACCAGCTCCCGGGAGGGCAGGTTCGACGACGTGTCATTGGCAGCAATGATCACCGGCTCACAGCCAAGGCCGTCCCGCTCGATACCGAGCCGGCAAGCGATCGCCAGATCGCGAGAGTCGATGTACGACCAGAGAATGCGCAGGCGATCTTCCGGGTGCTCGAAGCGCGCCTTGACCCGCTCATGGTCTTCGGGGCAGAGCACGTTACCGATCCGGTAGGAGAGAATCTGCGTGCCATCGCGCCGGTGGAACATCGCCGCCGTGGCCTCATTGACGACCTTGGTCAGGCCGTAGGTGTCCTCCGGAAGCTGCGGATGCGCCTCGTCCACGGGCAGATACTTGGGCTCAAAAAACTCATTCGCGAAGCAGATACCATACGACGACTCGCTGGACCCGAGCACCACCTTGCGGATGCCGAGCAGGCCACACGCCTCCAGCACGTTGTACGTGCTCATCGTGTTGACGCGCCAGACCTCGGAGTTCGGATGCATGTGCGGGCGTGGAATGGCCGCCATGTGGATCACGCCGGCGTACGGGCCGCGCTTGCCCGTCGCGTGGGGAGAAAATGCGTCGATGACCTGCCCGAGGTCGGTCAAGTCGGCGTTGATGTGCCTGCCGAGCGGCTCGGACGGCGGCAGCGTATCCACGTTGACGACGTCGTAGCCCTCCTCCATGAGGTGCTTGACGACCCAGTGCCCTACCTTGCCACTGCCGCCGGTGACGATCATCCGCCTGCTTGCCATGGGGAAAGAGCATCATGTGCGCCCGGCAAGGTCAAGCACGGGGCGCCGCGTGCCCGCCCAGCAGCGCGCCCGGCCACAAAAAGGCACGCCCGGGCGAATCTTCGCGACGCGCTGGCCCGTGGGGCATCAGCAGCAGCGGGGAACTGCCCCGCCGTTCTTCCAGCCAGAACGCCAGCCAGAACGCCAGCCAGAACGCCAGCGGAACTGAGTAAGCTCGTTCCAGAAAGGCCCCCCGCTCGTGACGCGCTTCGTACCCGACGTTTACGCCATCGACTTTGGCACCAGCAACTCGCTGCTCGCGGCAGCCAACCGGCAGCAGGTGCATCCGCCCATCCCGCTCGACCCGCACGCAGAGGACCCGAGCGTGCTGCGCAGCGTACTATTTTTCCCGGAGGCGGACCAAGTGCGGGAGCGGGGCTGCTTTCTCGGCAAGGGCGCGCTCGAGGAATACGTGGCGCGTGGCTCGCGCGGGCGCCTGGTGCGCTCCCTCAAACGCTTCTTGCCGATGCGGGGCTTCGTCCGCACCACGATCGGCTCGCAGAGCTACAGTCTGGAAGAGCTGATCGCGATCCTGCTGCGCGAGATGCGCGAGCGGGCCGATCGCTTCTTCGGCGCGCGCGTCGAGCGCGCGCTCTTCGGTCGCCCCGCCAGGTTCTCCGAGAACGTAGAAGACGACGCCTTCGCCGAGGCCCGGCTCGCCACCGCCGCGCGGCTGGGGGGCTTCCGGCAGATCGATTTTTGCCCCGAACCCGTCGCCGCGGCGCGCGACTATAAGGGAGGGCTCGGCGAGGGACAGCTGCTGCTCGTGGGGGACTTCGGCGGCGGCACGTCCGACTACAGCCTGGTGCGCATGCGAGAGCGCGGATTTTCTCTCGATGACGTGCTCGCGACCCACGGCGTGAGCATCGCGGGCGACGCCCTCGACGGTTCGCTGATGCGCTCCAAGCTGGCGCGCCACTTCGGCGCGGAGGTGCGCTACAAGGTTCCGCTGGGAGACAACGTGCTGAGCATGCCGCGGCCGCTGATGGAAAAGTTGTGTTCCCCAGCCGAAATGTCGCTGCTCGCCCAGCGCGACGCCCAGAGCTTCCTGGCCGACGTGCGCAGTTGGTCTCTCGGCCCCGACGATCGGCACCACATCGACCAGTTGCTGACTCTGGTGGAGGATACACTCGGTTTCGTCGTCTTCGAAGCCATCGAGGGGGCCAAGAAACAGCTGTCGAGCGCGCAACGTCTGTGCTTGTCGTTTCACGTGGCGGGCATCGACATCGAGCAGGAGCTCACGCGCGCCGAGTTCGAAACGGGCGCTCGGCGCGAGCTCGGCGCCATCGTAGCCGCACTGGACGCTACGTTGGAGCGCGCGCAGGTGCGCCCGGAAGATGTCGAGCTGGTGTGCCTCACCGGCGGCACCGCGCGCGTGCCCTGGGTGCACCAGGCCCTGCGCGAGCGCTTTGGCAGTGAGCGGCTGCATTCCTTGAGCAGCCTGCACGCCGTGGTCGACGGGCTCGCCCAGCAAGCGCGCTGGCTGCTCGGAAGGTAACCCCAGGTGTCCGGCGCAATCAACGGGGTGATGTTTCAATTCTTTCACTGGCTCCTGCCGAGTGAGCCGCCACTCTGGGAGCAGCTGCGAGACGCCGCCGAGCATCTGCGAGCGATCGGCGTCGACGCCGTCTGGATCCCGCCTCCACAGAAATGTGCGAGCGGGCGCCTGAGCGTCGGCTACGACGTGTTCGACCATTTCGATCTCGGGGCGTACGAGCAGTGCGGCAGCGTGCGCACCAAGTACGGGACCCGGCAGCAACTACACACCGCCATCAACGCGCTGCACGGTTACGTCGTGGAGGCGGGCGAGCGGCGCCGCGTACCGGGCCTCAAGTATCTGCACGTCTATGTCGACGTGGTGCTCAATCAGAAGTTCGGCGGCCAGGTCGATCCGGAACCGTGGGACGCCATCCGGGTGAACCCCGACGATCGCACGGAAGAACGCTGGGGCGACGGCTTCGAGCGCGGCGTGATTCAGATCCAGGGGTATACGTGGTTCGCGTACCCCTCGCGCAATGGTGAGCTGTCGCGCTTTGAATGGCGGGCGCGCCATTTCGACAGCGTCGATCGCGCCGCCTCGATCCAGCAGGGCAACGAGACGTTTCGCGACCCCGACGGCAAATACATCTATCGCTTCCTGTACAACGAAGCCGGCTATGCACCCGCCGAAAAGCACTTTGGCACCTGGGTCTCGCTCGAGAAGGGCAACTACGAGTTCCTGAGCGGCGCCGACATCGACTTTGGGCGCTACGACGTGCGCGAAGAGCTCAAGTACTGGGGCGAATGGTTCACCAAGGAGCTAGACGTGGACGGAGTACGCCTGGACGCCGTCAAACACTACACCGCCAATTACGCGCGCGAGTGGACGGGGCACGTGCGAGCGCGCAGCGACCGGTCTCTCTTTGTCGTGGCGGAATACATCTCCGAGACCACCGGGCCGCTGCATGACTATCTGACGCAGGTGAGCGCCCGGGGCGACTATCCCCAGGATATCTGCCTGTTCGACTTTCCGCTGCGCTTCAAGTTCCAGCGGGCCAGTCGAGCAGGAGACGCGTTCGATCTGAGGGAGCTCGGCCGTGGCACTCTGCTCGCGGAGCAGCCGGGCAAGGCGGTCACCTTCGTAGAGAACCACGACTACCAATACGGCAGGGAGTGGGAGTCACACGTGCTCGAGTGGTTCAAACCGCTGGCGTATGCCTACATCCTGCTGCGCGCCGGCGGCTACCCGTGCATCTTTCACGCGGACTACTACGGCATCGACCCGCGCCTGGACGGCCGCGGGCAAGCGCCGGGGCAAGAATACCTGCAGCTGCTGCTCACGCTGCGCAAACACTTCGCACTGGGGGAGGAGCGCTACTACGACGACCGTAATGTGGCCGGCTGGTTGCGCCTCGGGGAGACCGGGAACGAGCGGGCGCTGGCGGTCGTGGTGAACAATGCCAGTGTTGGCGTTCAGTCCGTCTGGATGGATACCGGGCGCCGCAATCGACGCTTCGCCCACCTGGCAACCCTGAAGGGGGCTCCGCAGCGAAGCGACACGAGCGCTGGATTTCAGGTGCTGCACGGCGCGTATCCCGCCTACGCTGACAACGCCGAAGCGCTCCTGACCAGCTCCGATGGTTGGGCTCATTTCCCCAGCGACGCCGGCTCTGTGGCGATCTGGCTAGAAGATTTGATACCATGAAATTCAGGACCCTGATGTTGTTCTCCCTGCTCGTCACCCTCGCGGGGCCCCAAACCCCTGGTCTCCTCACTTCGAGTTCCATGCTCGGCCCGGCCACGGCGAGCGCAGCGGAGCGCAAGCCAGGGGACTACCCGCTGACGGCTGATTCGCTCCCCCAGCCGGATGCGCCCAAGGGGCGGCTCGAGGGGCCCTTTCAGTTTCGTAGCCGCATCCTTGCCAATACCGTACGCCGCTATTGGGTGTTCGTGCCGGCCCAGTACACGCCGGAGAAGCCCGCCAGTGTGCTCGTCTTTCAGGATGGGCAACGTGCCACCAACCCAGAAGGGTCACTGCGGGTACCGGTCGTACTCGAGAATCTGATCCATCGCGGGCAGCTCCCGGTGACGATCGGCATCTTCATCACGCCAGGCAACCTGATCAAGCCCGGTCCGGGTGGCGACCAGTATCCGGACGACCTGGGCATGAAAAACCCGAATCATCGCGCGCAAGAGTACGACGCGCTCGACGACACCTACGCCCGCTTCCTGATCGAGGAGATGCTGCCGGAAGTGGGCAAACGCTATCGGCTGAATCCCGATCCGGAGGAACACGCGATCGGCGGCACGAGCAGCGGTGCCATCTGCGCCTTCACGGTGGCGTGGCAGCGCCCGGATGTTTTCCGCAAGGTGATCAGCATGATCGGCAGCTACACCTCGATCGGCTATCAACCCGCGCAGAACGGCAAGCCGCTCGTGCCCGGCGGCGACCTGTATCCGGGCCTGATCCGCAAGAGCCCGCTGCGCCCCATGAAGATCTTCCTGCAGGACGGCTCGAATGATCTGGATAACGAGCACGGCAACTGGTTCCTGGCCAACCAGCAGATGCTCTCGGCACTCGACTGGGCCAACGCCGAAGCGGACCGCAAGCAGACGCCAGGGGCGCGCTACCGGGTGCGGCACGTCTGGGGCGATGGCGCGCATTCGGACCAACACGGCGGCGCACTCTTGCCGGACATCCTGCGCTGGCTCTGGCAGAAGTAGCCGGGCACCGGCGCGGTTCGTCTGCCCTCGTCTGCCATGCCGGCAGCTATTCGGAGCGGCGCTCCGCCGGCGCCAGCGGCCAGGCCAAGACATCGAGGCGGCGGGCAAAGTGTAGGAGTGGGCGCTCGGCATCCAACGACAAGCCGTGCGGTCTGCCCATCTCGTTGATGGTGATATCGGCCTCGGCCGCCTGCAGAGGCCACGGCAAATGGTGGATGTCTCCGCGATACACGCGGCCCGCGCCGTCGGTCGTGTACAGGCAATAGCGCTCGGTCAGCCAGTGCTCGAGACTGCCGGGCTCGCTCCGATACGGCGCTCCGCTGGGTGCGTAGTTCGCTTCAAAACGCGCGGGCGGTCCGAGCCGGCGGCGGCTGCGATAACGGATGGCGGAGCCGTCATGCTCGAGCTGCATGCGTGCCCAGAAGTACTGCAAGTGAAAGCGGGCGCGCGCCGTGAGCACGGCGAGCCAGTTGGCCGCATCCAGGCTGAAGAAGAACACTCCGTCTCGGCCTCCCTGCGTCACGTAGGTGCGGACGTTGAGCTCCTCGAAATGCGACGTCCACGGCAGCTGGTTCAGCGCGGGCGGCCCGACCTGGCTCATGTAGAACGGCACCACGCCCACCCAGGCCTTGCCTTGCCACAGGTCGAGCTCGAGCCCGGACGGAACGGCGGCCCGCAGCGCGCTCACCTCCACCTCGAAGTGGATGAAGAGCAGATCGTGCCAGCTCATCGTGATGGCAAAGGGCGCCGCAGGCAGCGCGTAGGGCCGATGCTCCTGCTGGCGCAGAATGTCCCCCCAGTCGGTCACGTGGACTTTCGCTCGTCTCGCTCCAGCCATGCCACCAGGCCCTGCGCGTTGAGCTCGAGATCGTCGCTCAGCAACGCATCCACGGAGGCGGCGGCCGCACCGGGCTGGTGACGCGCCAGGCGCTCGATCCAGAGTGCCCGCAGGTCCGACATGATCAGGGCCAGGCGCTCGGGCGAGCCACGACGCGCGCGGGCGATCGCCACGAAGGCCTCGATTTGCTCGCACAACGCGCCCGCCAGCGGGGCAAGGTTCGTGACGCGCCCGAAGTGTGTCAGGTAGGCCGCCTCGGCACCGAGCGAGGCCAGCCGCTCGATCGACGCCACCAGCTGCTCGGGATCAAACTGGGTGGGCGTCGTCGTCGGCACGATGAAGGCGCCGTGCTCACTGTCCAGCGCTCGATAGGACAGGCCAAACGTGTCTCCCGTGAAGATCGCCGACCCCCGCGCATCGAAGAAGGCTTGGTGGTGCAGCGCGTGCCCCGGCGTATGCAAGATCGTGAGCTCACTGTCGCCGAGCGCCCAGCGATCGAGATCGTGCGTCGCCACGATGCGTTCGGTAGGAATCGGCACGAGCTGCCCGTACAGCTGCTCGAAACGCTCCGGCCCATAGACGGCGCGCGTGGCGTTCGCCAGCCGGCTCGGATCGACCAGATGGGGCACGCCACGCGGATGCACGACCACGCGGGCCCGCGGTAGCGCTTCGAGCAGGAGCCCAGCGCCGCCGGCGTGATCGAGGTGCACATGGGTGAGCAACACGCATTCTACCGACGCGGCGGCAATGCCCAGTTGCCCGAGCGCGCCGAGCACCATCGGCACCGAGCGGTTGGTCCCCGTATCGACGATGGCCGCGCGCCCCTCGCGCTCGATGATGTGCACGGCGGCGAACCCGGGACGAACGTACATGGCGTCCACGGTGGTGATACCGTGTGAGTGGCGGACCAACTCGGGCGGGACAGGCATGCCGCCGGGCAGCGTAGCCTCACGCTTCGAGCGAGGCGACACCAATGAGGCGGGTGCTGCCGGCGGCGGCCAGGAGCGGGAGCGGGAGCGGGGAGCGGGGCCGCGTGCAGCGCTGCGGGTGTCAGGACGGGTCGCAGCAGCGCGCAGCCAGCGCGCGCTCGGCGTCGGACGGCTCGCTCAGCAGCGTGGAAGGGACGACGCCAAACTGACACTTGAAATCACGGCTGAGCTGAGACGCACTGCCGAATCCGAGGGCGTAGGCGACTTCTTTGACGGTGCGGGCCGTGAGCAGCAGTTGTCGAGCCGCGTGCAGCCGCCGCTCGCTGAGCCAGGCCTGAGGAGTCCGCCCGACGGCAACGGCAAAGATTCGCTGCAGGTGCCGTGGGGTCATCCGCAGCGCCCCCGCCAGACAGCGGCTGCTGTAGTCGTATTGGGGCGCGAGCTCAGCGAGCAGGCGAACCACGAGCTGGAGATCCTTCTTCAACCACGCGCGCCGCAGGGTCCATCCGGGTTCGAAGATGGAACCATTCGCTGAACGTGCGTGTACCCCGTACACATCTGGCCGGGAGGGGCCTTGGCTGTCCGTGTCGTCAGTCATGCGGAGGAACTCGGTCGGCGAGCGGCGGCGGTTGCCAAAACTCGTGCGCGCGAGCGTGAATAAACGTTTGCGGCCCATAGGCCGGCAAGCGCTTGCCGTGCAATTGCACACCAATAGAGGCAACCATCGGTGAGTTTGGCGTATCGAGCGGCAGCCGCTGGGGTACAGGGCCTCCGTCCCGCGCCCCTCGAGCTACTAGTCGCCAGGATGGACCTCGGGCCTGTACGCCGGCTGCCGGTCTTGCCCGGAGCCGAGCACCTCGGATTTCGCTGCAACGGTTGCGGCGATTGCTGCCGCACGCTGCGCGTGACCGTGACCCATCACGATCTTCGCCGCCTCAGCGCCGCCCTCGGGCGACCCGCGGCAGACCTGGTCGATTGGCTAGCCCCCGACGGCGTCGACATGACGGACGAGCCGGGCAGCTTTGCCGAACTCGCTGGCGGCCGGCGACTGATGGTGCTCGCCCAGACGGGCGGCGTATGCCGGCTGCTGAGCGCCGAGCAACGCTGCAGCGCATACGCCGCGCGGCCCTGGGACTGCCGGCTGTATCCGCTCGCGCTGGAGCGCGACGAGGACGGCCGGATCCTGCGCGTGTCACGGCTCGATCGCGACGGCTGCGGTGACGAGCAGGCAGCGCCCGCCGCGCTCGCCGAGCTGGCTGCCGACGACGAACGGCGCTGGACGGAACTCGCGGACTACCAGGCGCTCCTGGCGCGCTGGAACCAATGGGCGCGCCACCGCCGCCGCTTCCGTCATCCGCTCGGCGACGAGGACCAGCTACTCGCGTTTCTCGGGTTCAGCCGCGAGTGAGGCGCGCACTGCCGCTCAGCGCACTGCCGCTCAGCGCACTGCCGCTCAAACCTCAACCCTCAGCCCTCAACCCGCAGTGGGGCGCACGTGCTCCATGTACCAGCTGTAGAAGCGCTGGATGCCCTCTTCGAAGCTGATCTTGGGGTGGTAGCCGAGCAGCTTCTGCGCCTTCTCGATGCTGGCGTAGGTGTACTTGACGTCCGCGACGCGCATGTCCGTGGCTTTGAGCCGCGCCTTTCGGCCGGCGACGTACTGCAGCGTTTCCACGAAGTCGGCCAGCAGCACTGGCTCGGCACGCCCGAGATTGATCACCTCATAGCCCAGGCGCCGCTCCGAGGCCGCAACGATGCCGCTGACGATGTCGTCGATGAAGGTCCAGTCCCGGTGCATCTGGCCGGCGTTGTAGTAGGGCAGCTCCTCCCCACCGAAGGCACTGTCGAGCACCTTGTATGCCATCATCTCCGGGCGCCCGCGCGGTCCGTAGACCGTGAAGAAGCGCACCGCCGTGAAATCCAGGCCGTGCAGGTGGTGGTACGTGAAGCCCAACATCTCCGCCGCGCGCTTGCTGGCCGGATAGGGGGACAGCGGACGATCGGCAGCGTCCGTCTCGACGAAGGGAATCGTCTCCGTACGGCCGTACACGAGCGCCGTCGACGCCAGCACGAAACTCGCGCGCGGCCCCTTCGACTCCGGCTGCGCCCGCACCGCTTCGAGCAGGTTCAACGTGCCGTTGACGTTGACGTCGAAATACTCCCAGGGATTGGCCACCGAGGGGCTCACGCCCACCATCGCCGCCAGGTGGATCACGGAGGTGAAGCCATGTTGCTCGAACAAGCGCGCGATGAGGGCGCGATCTCGAACATCCCCTTGCACGAACTGAAACTGCCCGGGCTTGGCCGCGTGCCGCGCCACCTCCTCGAGATTGTGCCGCTTGCGCGCCGGTGAGTAAAAGTCGTTGAGGTTATCCAACCCGACGACCACCTGCCCGCGACCGAGCAGCCGCACCGCGGTGTGACTACCAATGAACCCCGCTGCCCCGGTGACGAGTACGCTCATCCTTGTTTGTTCACATACCTGGAGCCTGCTGTCGACTGAACTTTCGTCAGCCCTGGCCCAGCTTCCGGTTCCCGCTCCCGGTCGCCCGCGAGAGGGCCCCGGATCGAGGTCGCGGTGAATTGCCGGGTGATCCTGGCCCAACGCTCGAGGTACAAGTTCATCCATGGCCAAGCCGCTGTGTGTCGTCGTGGGCATCGGACCGAAAAACGGCGCCGCCTTCGCGCGTCGCTTCGCGCGGGAGGGCTACCAACTGGCGCTCGTCTCGCGGCAGACGTCGCTGTCCCTGGAGTTGAAGGCCGAGCTGGGGGACGCCAGTGCGTACGCCTGCGACGTCAGCGATCCGGCGAGCGTCGCAGCCACTTTCGAGCAGATCCGCGCCGAGCGCGGCAACGCGGAAGTGCTCGTCTACAACGCCGGCTCGGGCTTCTGGAAAACTGCAGAAGAGCTCACGCCGGCCGAGTTCGAGCATTCGTTCCGAGTCAACGCCCTGGGCCTACTGGTCGCGGCCCAACAGGTCTTGCCCGGAATGCGTCAGCTCGGACGCGGGCAGATCGTGGTCGTGGGCGCCACAGCGTCGCTGCGTGGTCGCGCCAAGACGGCGGGCTTTGCTGCAGGCAAGGCCGCGCAGCGCAGCCTGGCGCAATCGCTCGCACGCCAGTGTTCGCCCGAAGGCATTCACGTCAGCTTGCTGATCATCGACGGCGCCATCGACGCCGCGGGGTCAGTCCCTGCTAGCCGGAGCGCCCAGCGCCTGCGCCCCGAGGACATCGCGAGCGAGGCCTATCACCTCGTACGCCAAGACCCGTCGGCGTGGACCTTCGAGCTCGATCTGCGCCCGCTGCACGAGACCTGGTAGGCGCGCTACCTGCGCTCATAGACCGAGGTCATGAACGTCTGCCAGCTCTTGCCCGCATCGAACGAGTTCTCGATCTGAAACTGGTATACCCCGTCGCTCTCGAAGCGATGCGTATAGCGGGCCGCTCCGCGCGGGGTCACCTTCTCGAGCACGAGCACGTCCGTCTGGAACTGGCCGCGTGCCGGACCGTCCGGAACAAAGCCCGTGGAGTCCACCCAGTACCAGGTGTAGTTCCTGGCTGCGCTGTCGTAGCCAAAAATACCGTGCCCCGAGAAGGAGACCCGCCCGGCCTTCTCCTGCACGTAGTCTTGCAGCACGAAGAAGCCGTTCAGATCGATGCGCACGTGTAGCTTGCCCGTGGTGACCCCGCCCGGCCCCCACTGGGATGCCGACAACGTCTCCAGCCCCTCCCAATCACCGGCGAACGCGTACAGCTTCCGGTGCTGGTCCGTGACTTTCGGCATCTCCATCCGGGGATCCTCCTCTACCAACGCCAACGGTGGCTGTACTCGTCCGTCCTGCCGGGATCAATCTTCCGAGCCTAGTCGGCCGCGGGCCGGGAATTTTCTGGCTATACTCCCGGCTCGTGTCCGCCTCGAACGCACCGCTCAGCATCATTCGGCTGGATCGCAAGACGTCGCGCGCAGAGGTGGTGGCGAGCGGCTCGCTCGAGGAGTTGGTGAAGGTCGCACGCGAAGGCGGGCTCCAACCCCACGACCGAATCGCCGGCGTCGATCCACCGCGGCTGGTGCTCTTGCACACGGTGCCGAGCCTCGGCCGCTTCGTGCCCAGCCCTGAAGAAGCCAGCGTGGCACGCTCGCTGCGCTCCCTGCTCGTGTTCGGTGCACTCGGCGCGCTGCTATTTGCCTTCAGCGATGGCTTCGGTCTGCTCGCGGACGGTCTGGACTCGAAGAACCTGTGGTTCGTGCTGGCGCTCTTTCTGGTGCTGTTTGTGCTGCCCCTGGTTCAACTCTTGCGCGAGCGCCGCCGGCTCGGAGCGCTGCGCCGCAGCGGGGCACCGAGCGGAGCCGTCGCGCTCAGCACCGCCGACCGCGCGCTCTTGACGCTGATCAGCCAGCGAGCGCCCGTCGCGCGCCGGGTCCTGATCGCGATCGTCGCCGCGTATGTCGCCGCCGCACTCTTCCCGGAGCAACAGCTGGATCTACGCTTCGCCAAGATCAATGAGCGCATTTCAGACGGCGAGGTTTGGCGCCTGGTCACGATGATGTTCGTGCACGCGGGGTTGATGCACCTATTCTTCAACGGCAGCGCGCTCGGGGAGTTCGGCCGCACCGTGGAAAACCTGTACGGTGCGCGCCGCTTCCTTCTGATCTTTTTTGGCGCGGGCGTCGCCGGCGCCTTCGCCAGCTTCATCGCGACGCCAACACCGAGCGTAGGAGCCTCCGGCGGTATCTTCGGCCTGATCGGAGCGCTGCTCGCGTTCGGCGTGCGCCATCGCTTCAGCTTGCCCGCTGCGGCCCGCCAGCGCTTCACCATCCAGATGGGGCTGTGCCTGGCCATCAACCTGGGACTGGGCCTGTTGTCGACCTTCATCGACAACGCCGCCCACCTGGGAGGCCTGGTGGGCGGAGTGTTGATCGCGAGCTGGGTCGGCGTCTCCCCGGCGGTCACCGCGATGTTGGCGCGCGCTCCCTCGCCAGCGGAGCGAGCGAGCCGACCGAACGAGCTGAGCTAGACGGGCCTGACCTCAACTCGCGCGATGATCGACCTGCACGGGGCGGGCGAGCTGCTCGGCTTGCTGCCAGAGTTGCTCTAGATCGCAGGGCTTTTCCACGAACACCGCGTGCAGCCGTTCCACGAGCGCCGCGGTTTCCCCGTTCGGATGGTCGCCGAGCAAGATCACCGGCACGTCGGTATCCTCCTGACGTGGGCTCGCTCGCAGCTCGTCCACGATCTCCAGCCCGTTCATACCGTGCAGCTGGAGATCGGAAATGATGAGATCGTACGGGTCGTCTTGCCGGGCGATCAGCGCGATGGCTTCGAAACCGCTGAACGCTTCGTCCACCTCGTAGCCCCTCCTGCGCAATTGACCCGCGATGGATCGCCGCAACTCGTCGTCATCTTCCGCGAGTAGGAGGCGCGCTGGGCGCAGCTCCGGGAGATCGGTCAGCGTCGACTCGCTATCGTCCTCGACAAAATTGTCCTCGAAGTCATTGCCCCAGCTCGACGTCAATTTCCACATGGTCATTCGTCCTGTCTCTCACCGTTTTGAATGTTCGTCCGGGCGTTGATCGTCCTCACACGACGCACGCCAGCCCACGCTGCTTGCATCCGTTGCATCCGACGTGCCAAGATCGAAACGCACTTCGCCCCTCCACCCAGACGAGGCCCCGAGGCGCCCTTTTGCGAGACTATGAGGCGCGCAGCGGCACTGAGTTGCAACGCTTGCCCTCAGGCTGTGGCGTTTTCCCACAGGCGAGAAATCCCACACTGCCGACCGACGGCCCAGCGAGGTGTCCGGTTTTGAGACGTGGGGGATCACTCCACATTTTTTGGCTCCCCACCCCTTCGGCAGCGCGGCGGCGCGGCGCTGCGCGCTTGGCACGCCAGATGCTCTGGAGGTCTCCGAGGCTCAGAGCAGAGGAGAATCTCGCTCGCCACCCCCTCGGAGGAACCGTCCATGATCTTTCGTAAGTTCGCCTTCGCGTCCCTGGGCGCGCTCCTGATCAGCTGCCAGTCTGCTGCTCAGACCGTCTCGCCCAGCACGGCGACCGCCCCCCGGGACACCGCCGTTGCCACCGCACTCTCCCAGCCTGCCCCGACGCCCGCGGGCTCCCCCGATTTCGCGACCGTCGCTGCGCGCATCCTGCCTTCGGTGGTCAGCATCCGCGTCGAGCAGCAGGCGCGGCAGACCGCGCAGGATGGCTCGGGCCCGGGCGAGTTCTTTCAGTTCCCATTTAGAGGCCCCGGCATGGGCCCAGGTCGGGGCTTTCGAATCCCCGAGCCGGGGCCCCGCGAAGGGCTCGGCAGCGGGTTCGTGATCGATCGCGCCGGCTTGATCATCACCAACTACCACGTGGTCGACGGCGCCGATCGGATCGACGTCACGGTCGGCACGCCCGACGGCCCGCACCAGACGGTCTCCGCCAAGCTGGTCGGCAAGGCGCCGGACTTTGACATGGCTCTGTTGAAGACGGATCGCGCGTTGGACGTGCCAGCGCTGGCGTTCGGCGACTCGGATCAGCTGCGCGTCGGAGAATGGGTGATGGCCATGGGCAACCCCTTCGGTCTGTCGCAGTCGATGTCGGTGGGCATCATCTCCGGCAAACACCGCGAAGACGTGAACCCTGGGGGTCACCAGGGCGTGTACGATTTTCTGCAGACCGACGCCTCGATCAATCCGGGCAACTCGGGCGGTCCGCTCGTGGACATGAACGGGCGCGTGGTGGGAATGAATACCGCCATCAGCGCGCAGGGGGCCGGCATCGGCTTTGCCATTCCCAGCAGTACCCTGTCGCGCATCTTCCCCAGCCTGCGGGACAAGGGGGAGCTCAACCGCAGCTGGATTGGCGTGCAGATCCAGAGCCTGACGCCGGAGCTGGCCAAGAGCTACGGCCTGGCCTCCACGAGCGGCGCACTGGTCGCCGAGGTGCTGCCGGATAGCCCCGCTGCCAAGGCGGGAGTCCAGGCGGGGGATGTGCTGACGCGCTTCGACGGCAAGACCATCGAAACCAGCTCATCCTTGCCCGTGCTGGTCAGCCTGAGCGAGAGCGGCAAGGAGGTGAACGTGGAGCTGTGGCGCAACGGCAAGACCCAGAGCGTGAGCGTCCGCCTCGAAAGTCACCCCAGCCCCGAAGCGCGCAACGGTAGCTCCGATCGCGACAACGGTGGCTTTGGCCTCGCGCTGCGCTCGCTCACCCCGGCGCTGCGCCAGGAGCTCGGCATCGACGCCAGCCAGGGCGCGCTCGTGGCCGAGGTGGCTCCCGGCAGCGCGGCGGCGCGCGCCGGCCTGCAGCCGGGAGACGTCGTGACGGAGCTCGGCGGCAAGCCCGTGAAGGATGCGGGCGAGCTGGCCAGTGCCCTGAAGAAGCTCGGCTCCGGGCAGATCGCGCGGCTGAAGGTGTCGAGAGGTGAGGCGAAGCTGTTCGTCGCCCTGGAGAAAAGCTAGCCTGAGCGGTGAATGCGCCTGTCGTACAAGCTGAGCCTGGGCGTCGGGCTGGCCCTGGCGGTGGCCCTGGGCATCGACTCGTACATCGAAGTGCAGCGCTCCGTGTCGGAGTACGAAAGCGATCTGCTCAACCACACCTCACAGCAGGCACATACGCTCTCGGTCTCCGTCTCGAAACTCTGGACGAGCTATGGCGATGGCGGCGCCATCGAGGTGATCGGCGCCGCCGACAGCGCATCCCCGGACACTCGGGCGCACTGGGTCAACCTGCGCACACTGCTCAACTCCACCCTGGAGCTGACGGACACCGAGCTCGGCCGGCTGCGTTCGGGCTTGCCCGTGGCGCGGCTGATCGGGCTGCGTGTGCCGGAGCGCGCCGCGGTCGCCTTCAGTCCGGTCGTGATCGATCGACAGGTCTACGGGGTGGTGCAGGTGTCGCAGGCCGCCGCCCGGCGCTCGGAGCTGATCCGCTGGCATGCCGAGCGCGCGCTGACCACCGCCGCCGCGCTGCTCGTGTTGTCCTGGCTGTGGGCCTCGCTGGTCGGCCTGCGCTGGGTGGCGCGGCCGATCGAGCAGCTGGTAGAAAAAGCCGGCCGCATCGGCAAGGGAGATTTCTCGCGGCCACTGCGGCTCGATACGCAGGATGAGTTCGCGTTGCTCGCCGACACGCTGAACGAGACCTCTGCCGCGCTCGCCGCCTCTCACGAGCGGATCGAGCGCGAAACCCAGGCGCGCATCGACGCGATCGACCAGGTGCGGCGCGCCGATCGTCTGATCGCCGTGGGGCGGGTGGCGGCCGGGCTCGCCCACGAGCTCGGCACTCCGATCCAGGTAGTGTCCGAGCGGGCCAAGATGGCGCGCTCCGGCGAGGTCGAGGCGAGCGACCTGCCGCGCACGCTCGACATCATCATCGAACAGAGCGCCCGCATCGCGTCGACCATCCGCCAGGTCCTGAATCTGGCCCGGTCGGGCCCGCCCAACCGCTCGCGGGTCAACCTGCGCAGCCTGATCGAGTCGACCCGCGAGCTGCTCTTGCCGCTGGCCGCCAAGAAGTCCATCGATCTCGTGCTGACGGCGCCGGCGCAGGCGCAAGCCTGGCTGGACGACGGGCAGATCCGCCAGGTACTGATGAACCTGGTCATGAACGCGATCTCCGCCACGCCCGGCCCCGGCCGGATCTGGATTCGGGTTCAGGAGCTGGACGAGCCCGCGGGCGGCCCGGCCCTGAGCGGCCGCCCCGCGCGCTCCTGGGCGATCGAGGTGGAGGACCAGGGCAGCGGGATCTCGGAGGAGAACCTGCCGCGGATCTTCGAGCCGTTTTTCACGACCAAGGCGATCGGGGACGGCACCGGGCTGGGGCTCTCCATCGTACAGGGCATCGTGCAGGAGCACGGCGGCTCGATCTTCGTGGACTCGACGCTGGGCAAGGGCTCGAAGTTTACGGTGCGCTTGCCACGGGAGGTCGAGGCATGAAGGGCAAAGTCCTGGTGGTGGATGACGACCGCAGCATGACCGACCTCCTGTCGGAGCGGCTGAAGCGTCGCCAGTTCGAGGTCACGGCGGCACAAAGCGTCGCTGCCGCCCGCGTGGCCTTCGACGGCGCAGAGCCGGACGTGGTGGTCACCGACCTGAACATGCCGGGCCAGAGCGGTATCGAATTCTGCGAATGGGTCGTGACCAACCGCGCGGACACTCCCGTGATCCTGATCACCGCCTTCGGCAGCCTGGACACGGCCATCGCCGCGATCCGCGCGGGCGCCTACGACTTCATCACCAAGCCCTTCGAGATCGACGTGCTCGCCATCGCGCTCGAGCGCGCGCTCAAGCACCGGCAGCTGCGCCACGAGGTCAAGCGCCTGCGCAGCCTGCTCGACCAGGCCCGTGGCATGCACGAACTGCTCGGGGAGAGCCCGGTCATGCACGAGACGAAGGAGCTGATGGCGCGCGTCGCGGAGTCGCAGGCCTCGGTCCTGGTGACGGGGGAGAGCGGCACGGGCAAGGAAGTGGTGGCGCGCCTGCTGCATCAAAAGGGGCCGCGCGCCGATCATCCCTTCATTGCGCTCAATTGCGCAGCCATGCCGGAGCACCTGATCGAGAGCGAGCTCTTCGGGCATGTGCGCGGCGCTTTCACCGATGCCCGGACGGACAAGGTCGGGCTGCTCGTCCAGGCGGACCACGGCACGTTGTTTCTGGACGAGATCGGTGACATGCCGCTCGGCCTGCAGCCGAAGCTGCTGCGCGTGCTGGAGGAGCGCAAGGTGCGACCGGTCGGGGGCAGCAAGGAGGTCGCCTTCGACGTGCGGCTGATCTCGGCGACGCACCGTGATCTGGAGGACGCGATCGTTCAGAACCAGTTCCGGGAAGATCTGTATTTTCGGCTCAACGTGATCCAGCTCGGGCTGCCGCCGCTGCGAGCGCGCGGCAATGACGTGCTGTTGATCGCGCAGTCGTTCGTGGAGAGCTTTGCCAAGCAGACCGGCAAGCCCGTCGCCGGGCTATCCCCGGAGGCAGCGGAGCGCTTGCTCGCGTATGCCTGGCCGGGCAACGTGAGGGAACTGCGCAATGCCATGGAGCGCGCAGTGGCGCTCACCCAGCACGAGAGCATCACCGTCGATGATCTGCCGGAGCGCATCCGCGCCTACAAGGTGTCCCACGTGCTCGTCGCGAGCCAGGATCCGGAAGAGCTGGTGAATCTGGCGGAAGTGGAGAAGCGCTACATCGCCCGGGTGCTCGGCGCGGTCGGCGGCAACAAGTCCACGGCCGCCAAGATCCTCGGCATCGATCGCACGACCTTGTACAAGAAGCTGCAGCAATACAAGATCAGCTAGGCCTTAGCCCGCGGGGCCCCAACCCCTGCTCGCTGGACCCGCGCCGCCGGTTGTGGGGATTCCCCCGTTGTCGAGAAATCCCACAGCACAGGCCAGCCGCGCGCTCTAGCCCGAACAGCGGCGACCGATCGCAAACTCTCGAAAAGGCCGCGGCTTTTGCTGCTCCGGGCAAACGGCTGCCGGACGATGGCGGGCCGGTCCAGCAGAGACACGCGAGCGGCACGCGCGTTGCAGTAGTCGGGATCAGAAGAGGGGCAAACGTAAGATCGCTCGGCGTCGAGCGGCGCTTTGCCACCGTAAGGAGACAATCCCATGTATCGCATTACTACTCGTGCATCCCGCTGGCTAGCTCCGCTCTTGGGCATCACACTCTTGTCCGGCATCGCATCGGCCAAGGTCGTGACGGAGGTCTGGCAGATCAAGGGCGTACACAACGCCGCCGATGAAGCCAAGGTGCGCGATGCGCTCACCAAGCTGCCCAGCGTCACCAACCCGATCGTCAACACGTCGACCGTGAGGCTCACCTTTGACGATCAAAAGCTGCAGGAAGCCACGCTCAAGAGCAGCGTGGCCAAGGCCGGCAGCTTCGAGCTCATGACCAGAATGCCCGAGCATCCGCACGACAAGGCGCCGGCCAAGGCGCAGGCCAAGAAGTAACGATAGCCGCAAATCGGCCGAGCACTTTGGGCTCGGTACACGCTACGCTCGGCGCTGGCCATGACCACCGCCGAGCGTTCGCATGTCCAGGTACCTGAAACGCGGCCCGAGGCCCCCGAGATACGGGTACCCGAGATAACAGTGGTACCTGAGATAGAGAGGGGCTTACTCGTGGGGTACGGCTGCGATCGTACGCGAGGGGGCTATCTCATCATCGATGAGATGCAGGAAGAACGCTGGACGCGGCGCAGCTTCCCGGTGCAGGGAGCACACTTCAGCTTGCGTGCACAGAGCCCCCGGTACTGCACCGGGCGTTGCGATCTGGCCAGCGGCCGCAGCCAGCCGTGCCCCGATCGTACAGCGCTGCCGGACGCTACCTTCGAACAGTGCTCGCCGTGCCGGCGCGCCACTGGCTTCAACCCGGCCTTCTACTTTGCGACCGAGATCTCGCCGCAACAGGAGCAGCGCAACCGCGAGCCGCACCTCGTGTACCTGGCGCACTTCGGCGGGGACACGCTCAAGGTCGGCATGACCCACGCGCGCCGCGGTATCGATCGTTTGCTCGAGCAAGGGGCGCGGCTGGGCGCGCTGCTCGGGCGCTTTACCGATGCGTACCGAGCGCGCGCGCTGGAAGAGCACGTGGCCCGCGCGCTCGGAGCGGCGGAGACGGTGCGCGCGACCCGGAAACGCCATTTGCTCGGCTCGCCCTTCTCGGCACGGCTGGCGCGCGAGCAACTGGAGGCCATGATCGCGCGCATCCGCCTGCTCGAGCCGGAGCTAGCGCTGAGCCCAGAGCTGGTCGAACTCGACGGCTACTATGGAGGTCCGGAGCTCTTCGAGCACCCGTACACAGACTTGAGCGAGGCGCAGCCGCCCGTGATCTCGGGGCGCTGCCTGGGTATGATCGGCGATGTGCTCGTGTTCGCGCAGGGCGGCAGACGCTTTCTGCTGAGCGTGGGGGCGCTGGTGGCGCAGCAGGTTCAGCTGAGCGCGCAGGAGCAGCCCAACCGCGTCGTCGGGCAACAGACCTTGCCGTTCTGAGCCCGCCGCCGTGAAGAACGCGGCGCCCCCGGCCCGCATCGCCTGGTCGCGACCCACGTTGGGTCATGAGTTGGGCCGGGCCTGCTCCCTACGCCGACGTCCGACCCCTCGGGGCGCCGAGCCTCCCCGCATCTGGGTCGCCAGCCGCGTGCCACCCGACGCGGCGATGACGTGGATGTCGTCGAGATCGCGCTCGCCCAGCGGACGGCGTCCGGCCATTCGAGCGGCGCGCATCCGCCCGGTACCGGTGCGCGCGTGTAGAATTATGACTCTACAGTCCACGTTCTCTGCAGGCCGTGTGCGCCTTGATGGCGGCAGGACGCGCTGGCACAGTCAGCGCCATGCAGTGGATCTCGCCCGGTCGGGCGTCGCGGCGGTTCCTCGAACGAGGGCTGGCTCGGGGCGTTCTGGCCGCGGCCATGAGCGGCGGCTTCGGCTGCGCAGCGGCCGCTGGCCGAAGCCCGGAGGGGCCTCCCGTCGCGACGTCTGCCGTCGAAGTCGGCTCGAGCGCGCGACCTGCGCTCGATACTCAGGGCTACGAGCTGCCGGCGGAGCGAACCGCTGCGGGCTCGTTTCCCGCCGAGGCACTCGCTGCCGTCGCTGCGGACACGCGCCTGACGCGGCTCAGCCACGCCCAGTACCAGCACACGGTACGGGACCTGCTCGGTCTTCGGGGAGCGCTCGATCTGACGTTTGCGCCCGACGCGCTCAATGGCTTCGGCTTCGAGACGAGCAACGCGTTTCGGGTCGACCCGCGCATCGGGCCGCAATATCGGGCGATGGCCGAGGCGCTGGCCGAGCGCGCCGTGGGTGATGCCGCGATCCTCGCGCACATCCTGCCCTGCGACCGAGCGGCGTCGGGCTGCCGCGACGAGTTCTTGCGCGCCTTCGGTGAAAGGGCGTTCCGGCGTCCGCTCAGCACGGGAGACCTCGCGACCTTCGGCGCGTTGTTTGATGCCGGCGCGCGACTTTTCGAGAGCGGCAATGCGTTTCTCGACGGCGTGCGCGTGACGCTGGAGGCGATGCTGCAGGCGCCCGAGTTTCTGTATCGCACCGAGTCCGGCACGCTCGGTGCCGACGGGCGAGCGCGCCTGTCGGATTTCGAGGTCGCCTCCCGGTTGGCGTATTTCTTGTACGATTCGATGCCCGAGGAAGCGTTGTTCAGCGCGGCACGCGCCGGGCAGTTGCACACCCCCGAGCAGGTCGCGGCGGCGGCTCGCCAGATCTTGCACGAGCCGCGCGTGCTCGAAAAGCTCGTGAGCTTTCACGAGCAGGTCTGGCAGTTCGGACGCTTCGCGCGCATCAGCCCCGATTTGGGGGTGTACCCCCGCGTGCCCAAGCGTTTCGTGCAGCGCGTGCGGCAGGCCACGACGCTGTTCGTGCGCGACATCCTGCAGAGGGGTGGCGGGCTAGAGGAGCTGCTCACGGCGCCCTTCGCCTACGTCGATGCGGGCCTGGCCCCGCTGTATGGGGTTTCGAGCGCGGCGGCTCCCGGGGCGCTCTCCGCGGGGCGGTTCGCGCGCGTCAGCTTCGATCCGGCACAGCGCAAAGGCCTCTTGATGCAGGTGGGATATCTGGCTTCCAACGCCTATTCGGTCAGCACAGACCCGATCCATCGCGGTCTGTTCGTGATCCGCGATCTGCTCTGCCGAGAGATCCCCGACCCTCCCCCTGGGGCGACCACCACCCCACCACCCACGACGGATCGGCCGATCGTGACCACGCGGGACGAAGTCAGTCTAGTGACAGGGCAGAGCTTCTGCCCGGCGTGCCACGCCGAGATCAATCCGCCCGGTTTTGCCTTCGAAGGGTTTGACGCCGTCGGCCAGCTGCGTACGACCGAGAACGGCGCCGCCGTAGATACGTCCTCGGAGATGGTGCTCGATGGGCGGCGGGTGCGCTTTGACGGCCCGGCGCAGCTGGTGGATCTGATCGCGCAGAGCAAGGAAGCTCACCGCTGCTACACCCGGCGCTGGCTGGAGTTTGCGTACGGCCGGCCGCTGGCCGAAAGCGATTTGCCGACCTGGGACGCGCTCGCTGCTCGGTCCCTGCCCATCGCCGACATCATCGTTGGCATCGTGCAGAGCCCGGAGTTCCTGTCGCCGGCTGCCACTGCCCCAGGGCCGTCCCCATGAGCAAGCCGCTCGTCGCAGCGCTGCCTCGCCGCCATTTTCTGCGCGGCATGGGCGGTCTCGCCCTCGGTCTACCCTTCCTGGAAGGCCTGGCTCCGCGCACGGCCAGCGCCCGCGCGGCCGGCGCCATTCAGCGTTTCGGCGTATTTTTCGGCTGCAACGGCGTCGACATGACGCGCTGGTTCCCGAACGGGCCGTACGGGGCGCTGACGGACGCGCACCTGGTAGGTAGCGCGAATGAAGCCCTGATCCCATTTCGCAGCAAGCTGCTGCTACCGCGCGGCATCCACATGGCACCGCGCGGGGGTGGTCGTGACCCTGGTGGTGGCGACGACCACGGCCGCTGCATGGCGCACAAGCTGACGGCATATCCCGCCGATCCCAGCGGTCTCGCGCAGGGCCCGAGCATCGACTACGTGCTCGCGCGAGCCATCAATCCCGGGCTGGAAGGCGCGCGGCGGCCCCCGCTGAACCTGTGGGTGGGCAAACCGGGCAACTACAAATCCCTCGACTACATCTCGTACAGCGCTCCGGGTCAGGCCGTGGCGGCCATCAACAACCCCTGGGACGCCTACGTGACGTTGATGGGCTTGGATAGCTCCGGCCCACAATCAGCGGAGGCGCGCGCGCGCCTCAGGGAGCGGCGCCAGAGCGTGCTCGACCTGGTGCAGGGTCGGCTGGAGCAGCTGCGCCGGCTGCCGCTCAGCCAGGACGACCAGCACAAGCTCGACATGCATTTTACTGCCGTGCGCGAGGTGGAGGCGCAAGTGTCCGCCACGGGGCTCGCTTGCCTCGACTCCGCTCTCGAAGCGCGCGCTCGGGGATACCAAGGCAAGCCCGAGCTGGTCGTGGAAAACGCACACTACCCGATCATCGCGGACATTCAGGTCGAGCTCTTTGCGCTCGCGCTCGCGTGCGACATGACCCGTGTCGCGACCTTACAGTTCGATCGCGGCAGCGGCGGACCCACCTTCAAGTGGGAAGGCATGAACCACGAGTACAATCATCACAAGCTGTCCCACGGCAAGGTGCGCGACGACTGCTTTGGTGCCAGCACGGCCAAGGGTTGTGACAACGTCGAGGGTTTCCTCGACATGCTGTTTGATATCGACCGCTGGCATCAACGCCGCTTTGCCCGGCTGCTCGAGCGGCTGCACGCCTACTCGGAGGCGGACGGGCGGAGCGTGCTCGACAACTCGGCGATCCTGTATACGAACGAGATGTCGGACGGCAAGCTGCACTCCTTCATGGACTTGCCGTACATCATTGCCGGCAGCGCCGGCGGTCGCTTCCGACAGAACTTGTACTATCCACTCGGTCCCGAGGGGCAGACGGACGAGTCGGCGCCGCACAACCGCCTGCTCAACACGATCCTGAACGTGATGGGTGTGCCGTCCGACTGGTTTGGCCTGCCCGAAGGCAAGGGCGGTCCCACCATGCAGCGAGGCATCTACCAGGAGCTGCTGGTGTGATGGCCTCGTGCGCAGGTCGCGCGCTGTACGTCCTGATGCTGTGGAGTCTCGCTGCGTGCGCGGCGGATGCGGGCTCGACCTTGCCCGCGACCGGACCGACGGGCGTCGGCAACTTCGGGCGACCACCGGGGATGCCGATCGGTACCGGGGCGTCCGGGGGAGTACTCGACGAGCCTGAGCTCGGCGCCCCGGTCGCCGCCTCTCCGGAGGACGTGACCAACAATGCGGACCTGACGATCCCGAAGTTTGAAGCGGCGGCAGCGGCGGCAGCGGCGGCAGCGCGAGCGCCGTGCGCGGGTTGCGTGGAGCTGAACGTCGACGTCAGCGATATCAACCAGCGCGATGAATTCGCGTTGGACGTGGACGGCGTGTCAGTGACGCGCATCATCTGGACACTCTTGGTGAACTTCAACAGCGACCAGCTCGCCGTCCAACCCTTCGTCAACGAGCAGCGTGGCAAGTATACCGCGCTGCACGTGAACACGTTCCCGCTCGCCACCCCGGTGCAGGTGGAGCAGCAATTCAAGGGCAAGGCCAGGGTGGTCGGGCTCGTCGTCGGCTCCTCGGGAGCTTGGACGGGCAACCAAACCATGTCGGTATTCGTGGCTTCCGTGAGTGGCGAAGGCGCCGGCAGCTTCAGTAGATCGTTTGCGGCGGGAACCGAGGGGTTCGCGCCACGCACCGCTGCGCACAACCCGAAGATCGTGTTTCACCCCGAGGCGGTCGCGCTCACGGCAGCTCCGGCACCAGCGCCGCCGCGCCCCTGACGTGCGCGAGCTGTGCGGCCCGCCGAGTGCGGGACCGACGAAGTGCGCTGTGACAGGGAGCCTCGCTTCGACATCGTGCGCGTCCAGCGCGTCCTCCAGGGCAACGACTCAACCAACTCGTGAATGACCTGGAAGTCGCGAGTCTGGGCAGGGCTGCGCCCGCGCAGAGTGCACTCCATCGCCAATGGCGCAGCTGCTGCTACCGGTCGATAGCTCGATCCGCCGCGGCTTCGCGCAGGGTGTCCAGGACGGGAGCCAGTCCGCCGTCGAGACCGTCGCGCGGATTCATGCCGTACCGGAGCTCGAAGACGGGTCCCCCACCGAGGCGCGCATCACCGGCTCCGCCGCCGGTTGATGGCGCGAACGGCATCACGTTTCGTGGTGCCCGACCAGCTGCGACCAGCGAGGCGGCGCCGCGTCTACCCTAGAGGGGGTCTAAGACCATGGAGTGCGAGCCGGGGCGCTCGACGGCGACCGGCAGCGCGACCCTCGTGGAGCCAGTCGACGCAGCGACCTGCCCAGAACGCCTTGGATTCCTTGTTCTCCCCGCGCCTTATTCACAAACCCGGCACCGTCGCCGGCGCACACGAGGTACCGTCATGACGATCGAGACGCAAACCGCCATTGAACCCCACAACCAGAAGGCCAGCCTGACCTGGAGCTCCGCAGGCGCTCACTACGACGAGATCAGCCGCGGCATCGCTGATTCGATCGACCACTGTGTGCTGCGGCTCGCCCCGCGGCCGAGCGAACGGATCCTCGACATCGCCTGTGGCACGGGCTGGGCCTCGCGCGCCGTGTACGCCGCCGCTCCGGGAGCTTCGGTGGTCGGCGTGGATATCGCGGGTGAACTGCTCGCGGCCGCCCAGGCGAAAGCCACTGCGCAGGGGCTCGGCATCGAGTACCGCGTGGGGGACGCCGAGCGGCTGCCGTTCGAGAGCGCCAGCTTCGACGCGGTGATCTCCACCTGTGGCATCATGTTCGCCGCCAGGCAGGAGGCGGCGGCCCAGGAGCTCGCCCGCGTGACCAGGCCAGGAGGGCGCTTCGGCATCACCACCTGGACACCGGACAGCACGCTGGCAGAGCTGTTCGCGGTGATGAAGGCTTACCTGCCACCGCCGCCCTCCCCGGCGCCCGCATCCCCGTTCGCGTGGGGGCGGCGAGAACGCGTGCAGGAGCTGCTCGGGGCAAACTTCGAGCTGCGCTTCGAGGAGGGCACTTCGTGGGCCCGCGCTACGAGCTCCGAGGCCGCCTGGGAGTTCTGGTCGCGCAGCTACGGGCCGATCCGCACCCTGGCCGCGAGCCTCGATGACGAGCGGCGGCACGCTTTCCGGCGCGATCTGCTGGCCTTCTGGGAGCGGTTCCGAACCGATCTCGGGATCAACCAGGCGCGCCAATATCTGGTCACGATCGGCGTGCGCCGCTGAGCTCCGCCCGAGCAGCGTGACGGGCGCTCGTGAACTTTGGGGGCCCTGGCGACGCCGAAGCCGCCCGACAGTCCGAGTCTGCCGTGGCCTCGAGCCACACCAGAGCAGTGGTCGTCAGTAGGCCGGATGTCTTCGTCGTCATCGTAAACCCTTTCCGTGATCAGCTCGCTCGCGCGGTTGAGACGCCGACTCAGTATGGTCGCCGCCTGATGCATGGTGCATCAATGGGTTGCATCATGATGCGAAGCGAGCTATCATGGGTCGATGAGGACGACGGTAGATCTCGATCCCGCGCTGCTGGAAACGGCAAAACGCCTCGCCTCGAAGGAGGAGCGCACACTGAGCGCCGTGCTCGCTGATGCCTTGGCCGCGTATCTGGGAACACGCCGGCAGGCTTCGAAGGATCCACCGTTCGAGCTCTTGGTTCGAGGCAAGCCACGTGGGCGATTCCCCACGCCCGCAGACCTGGCCGCCTTCGAAGACGAAGAGGACGCGAGCGCACTGGCCCCACCCAGCAAGCCGCTCGGAAGAAAAGCTCGTGCTCCTTCCTGACGTCAACGTTCTCATCTACGCCCACCGGCTGGAGTCTCCCGAACACGCGCGCTATGCCGAGTGGCTACGGGGTCTGGCGGGTAGTCCCGAGCCATTCGCCGTGTCCGAGCTCGGCGCGAGCGGCTTCGTTCGTATCGTTACGAATCCGAAGATTTGGGACGAGCCGACCAGTACCGAGGACGCGCTGGAGTTTGTAGAGCGGTTGCGGCGCAGGTCGAATGCGCGGCTGCTCGTGCCTGGACCCTCGAGCTGGGAGATTTTCGCGCGCCTGTGCCGTGCAGCGCGCGCTCGCGGCAAGTTGGTCGCGGACGCATATCATGCTGCACTCGCCATCGAGCACGGTTGCGAGTTGATAACGGCGGACGGCGATTTCGCCCGCTTTGCGGGGCTCAGGCACCGCCATCCTCTCGCTTGACGGGGCCGTCTGACGTTCTTCGAATGACCCGCGCCGTTACAGATCGGGCCAGAGTACATCTTCGCGTGAAACACGGCGCAGGAGCTCGACACGGCGCGCGCCGAGCTGGCCGCCGCGCGCGCCACCCTCGGCGTCGTGGGTGGTGTCGGGGACGGCGTACGCTACACGCTGAGCGTGCCGATCGCCGGCGTCGTCACCCGGCGCGGCCACCATCGGGCCGTCTCGTCGACACCGAGACGCTGCTTTTCGAGATCGTCGACACCTCGAGCATGTGGGCGGAGCTCGACATCCCCGAGGCGCTCGTCAGTCGTGTGCCGCTGGGCAGCAATGTCGAGTTGAGCGATGAAGGTCGTCGCCGGCATCGATGTCTTGGACGTGAATGCGAACATTGCCTACGACTATAAAGCAGACCAACTGCCGATCGCAGAAGTCGTTGTCTGAAGAAAGAACAACCCCATGGAAGCCCCGGCGCTTGCCCACGGACGTGGCAGAAGTCCCCCCCACCTCAGCGAATCTTCACCCACTTGAACACGTCGCCGACGGTGTCGCCACGCTCGGTGGCCAGCCCGTCGCTATCGATCTCGTAGATCTTCGTGCGACCGTAGTCGTCGTAGGGCAGGAAGACGAACGTGCGGCCCTCGAGCACGGCGAACTGCGCGCCCGAGCCGGTGTCGACGGTGATGCCTTCCACGGGCGCCCCGGTCATCGTCTCCAGATCGATGAGCCAGAGCTTCCACCAGGGGCCGCTCGTGCCGATCTGATCGGCCAGATCCGGATCGTATCCGTTGTCGAAGTCGGCGCCTTCGAGCTCCTCGGTGTGCAGCACGTTGGCGATGGCCCTGCCACCACCGACCGCGCGGAAGTTGTTGTGGGGGCGGCCGTCCGTCACCTCCTCGAGGTTCGTCGTCCAGGCCTCGTCGAGCGTGAGATCGGCCTCGAGCCGAGCGATGCACGGCTCCGGCCCCAGTCCGAAGAGCGCTCGATCCGAGAAGCCCCAGGTGCCGTAGTACGTGAAACCACCATCCTGCGAAGCCATCGACAGCCCAGGACAGGTCAGCGTGACGGTCGAGCGTTCCTCATTGGTCGCCTCGTCGTAGATGGCGACGATCGACTCCGGTCCCTCTTCAGTTTCGCTGCTGTAGAAGAACGGCTGCTGCACGGGTCCGTCGAACTGGATCGCGTTGCGGTTGCCGCCCGTGGAAACCAGCATGCCGTCCTGCTCCCGTGGCACGCTCGTGTCCGTGAGCGTGCTTTCGATGACCATGTCCGTCGG
>Ga0315912_10000560_pt1 | contig 64013 bp, 65 predicted proteins | sample VfabasoilMG_FD_204469 | JGI IMG/M metagenome (GOLD analysis project Ga0315912, IMG submission 204469) | Garden soil microbial communities collected in Santa Monica, California, United States - V. faba soil | ecosystem: Environmental > Terrestrial > Soil > Garden | place: USA: California...
CACCATGTTGATCCCAAACCCGATCAAGTCGGTCACGTAGAGTCCTTCCTTCACCGAACCGATGATGTCCTGCGGACTCTTCACTCCGGGAACGAGATAAAAGTTGGTGGGGCCGACGGAAGGACTCTCGCCCACACTCCGTGCAGCATTCCCCGTTGAGGATAAACCAAGCTTCTTTCCAGAATAGGTGTCGAGCAGGTAGCTCTTCAGCACACCCCGTTCGACGATCGTATTCTTACGGGTGGCCAATCCTTCGCCGTCGAACGGGCGGGACCCCAGCCCTCCTGCCATACGGCCATCATCGTACACGGTGATCAGGTCGGAGGCGATCGTCTGGCCCAGTTGATCGAGCAGAAACGAGGCGCGCTTGTAGAGACCGTAGCCGGAGATGGCGCTGCAGAGATTCGCCAGCAGGCTGCCGGCCGTCTCTTGATCGAACACCACCGGCACGCGCTTCGTCGCCACCTTGCGGGCGCCCAGCCGGCGAACCGCCCGCTTCGTCGCTTCCTGTCCGATCGATTCCGCCGACGCCAGCCGCGAAAACTTGCGCTGCACTTCATACCAGGCATCCCGCTGCATCGCGCCTGTCCCAGGATCAGTCGCAATCGGCGAGACCGACAGAGAATAACTGGAACTCTTGTACGACCCGACAAAGCCGTGGCTGTTGGCAAGCACCACCCGGCCGGACGACGAATCGAACTCGGCACCTTCGGAATTCGTCACACGCGGATCGGCGGCGAACGCCGCGGCCTCGCCTCGCTTGGCCCACTCGATTTGAGTTTCTGTGCCGAGGGTCGTGTCGTCATAGAGATCGAGGTCCGGCCAATCGCGCGCCATCTGCGCCGCATCGGGCAACCCGGAGACCTGATCCTCGACCACAGCCTTCGCCAGCGTACAGGTTTCAGACACGAGCCGTTCGAGTGATTCTTTTGAAAAATCGGAGGTCGACGTCGTGGCCGAGCGTTTTCCGACGAACACACGCAAGCCCAGCCGCTTTTCTCTCGCCTTGGTCAAACGATCGACAGCTCCTACACGCACTTGCACCGAGAAGGTCTCGCCGTCGGCCACCACGATATCGGCTTCGGTCGCCCCGCAGTCCTTTGCGCGGGCCAGCACATCCGCCGCCAGCTGGTCATAGGTACCGTGAGATGCTTCTGCAGCACGTATCGATGTTTGCTTTTGAAGCACGGTATCCTTTCACAGTCACTGACGCCCACATGGGGATCTCATGACGATTGACCAATGACTGATTCTAGCCCTGCGTTCCACCGACGGTAATTTCGTCAATCTTGAGAGTCGGCAGACCGACCCCGACCGGCACCGACTGGCCATCCTTGCCGCAAGTACCGATCCCGTTGTCGAGTTTCAGATCGTGCCCGACCATCGAGACCTTGGTCAGGATTTCCGGCCCGTTTCCGATCAGCGTGGCCCCCTTCACCGGCTTCGTGATCTTGCCGTCTTCGATCAGATAGGCTTCGCTGGCGGAAAATACAAACTTCCCGTTGGTAATATCGACCTGCCCGCCGCCGAAGGACACGGCATAGAGCCCCTTCTTGACTGAACGGACAATGTCCTGGGGGTCCGACTCGCCGGCCAGCATGAAGGTGTTCGTCATGCGCGGCAGGACCACGCTTTGATAACTCTCGCGCCGGCCATTGCCTGTGAGGGCGATACCCATGAGGCGCGCGTTCAGCTTGTCAGTAATATACCCGCGGAGGATGCCCTTCTCGATCAGTGTCGTGCAGCCCGTGGGAGTACCTTCATCGTCCATATTCAGCGACCCGCGTCGGAACGGCAATGTTCCGTCGTCCACAATCGTGCAGACATCGGAAGCCACGCGCTTCCCGATCAAATTTGAAAAGGCCGATGTTTTCTTTCGGTTGAAATCCGCCTCCAGCCCATGACCGATCGCTTCATGCAGCAGAATGCCGGGCCACCCCCCGGCTAACACCACCGGCATGACGCCCGCCGGAGCATCGACGGCAGACAGATTCAAAATCGCTTCGCGCGCGGCTTCCCGCGCATATTCCAGATGGCGGCTCCCCTCCCGATACCATTCGAAGCCGACTCGTCCGCCTCCGCCGTAACTCCCGACCTGGCGATTACCGTTCTCCTCGGCAATGCAGGTGATTTGCAAACGTGAGAGCGGCTGCACATCGCCGACGAGGGTACCATCTGACGTCGCCACCGCCACAACTTTGTATTCGGTATTGAAGGAAGCCATGACATTCTTGATGCGGGGGTCGTACCGCCTGGCTTCGGCATCGATTTCGTTCAACAGGGCCACTCGCTCAGGGGTGGCCGCTTCGGCCTGGGCCCGTTCCACCGGATACAGATCTCTCGTCGGCCGTGTCTGCGTGGGTGCCGGGACCGCCCGATCCCCTTTGGGAGAATTGGCGATATACCGCGCCGTATCCGCCGCAATCTCCAAATCTTTCTTCGTCAGTTCGTCCGAATATGCAAACCCGGTTTTTTCCCCCGCGGTCGCCCGCACCCCGACGCCTTGAGAAATACTCTTGGACGCGCGTTTGACAAGGCCCTCTTCCATCGACACCGATTCCGAGACCCGCGACTCGAAGTACAAATCCGCATAATCGACATCCCGGACACTGAGCCGGTCGAGTGCGTGCTGGGCTTCGAGTTCCGTGACACCGAACGTAGCCAATTGGACCTGATTCGTCATCGTTCCACTCTTTCTCCAAAGGTCGTGCGAGCGAGAAGTATAGCCCATTCATTTCCGCAGCCGCAATGCAACGGATTCCAATTTTCTGCCTTTATCACGTATTTTTCCTGAATTGTTTGACATTCGGCACCCCCGACAGTAGACTTCTCTCACTCCACTCAATCTTCTCTATGCTGTGAGGAGTACTGTCACAATTCCATGGCACACCAGTCCGCCTTGACCTTCGACCAGCTCTCAGAACGCGAATTAACCGCTAAGTTGGAACCGGAACTCTTGCCGAAGCATGTCGCCGTCATTATGGACGGCAACGGACGGTGGGCTGAACTCCGAGGCCTTCCCCGCATTGCGGGCCATCGCGAGGGCATCAACTCCGTCAGGGACATGATCTCGCAATGCCTGGAACTCGGCATCCAGGCCTTGACGATCTACGCGTTTTCACAGGAGAATTGGAATCGGCCCACCCAGGAAATCAGCGCGCTGATGGGCCTCCTGGAACACTATCTTTCCACTGAACGAGCCAGCCTCATCGAGCAACAGGTCCGCTTCCGGGCAATCGGGCGCCTCGAACTGCTTCCAGAATCGGCCCAACATTGGGTGCGCACCACCGAACAAGACACCGCACATCTGGACAAAATGGTACTCACCGTCGCCTTGAGCTACGGGGGCCGCGCAGAAATCGTTGACGCAGTCAGAGGACTGCTGGCCGATGTCCAGTCCGGGACGATCGAGGCGGACCAGATCGATGAAGCCCTACTCCAGCAACACCTGTATACGCATCCGCTCCCTGATCCTGATTTGCTCATTCGAACCAGTGGAGAAACGCGAATCAGCAATTTTCTTCTCTGGCAGCTGGCCTATACGGAACTCTGCTTCACCCCGACATTATGGCCGGACTTCCGCCGGCGCGAGTTCTTGATGGCGTTGCTGGAGTATCAAAAGCGTGAGCGCCGATTCGGCCGGGTCTTGAGCGCCGTGCCGTCGTAATCCTCGTGAGACCCTCGTCTGCCACCGACACCACCACACACAGCCAGACCACTTGTGACCACACCATCGGCCGGCACTCGACGATTTGATCTCCGGCGCGTCTATACCGCTGCCCTCCTTATTCCAGGGGTGTACATTATCATCCGCTATCTTCCCCCCTGGTGCCTGACGCTGCTCCTCATGGCCGGCGGATTCTTCGCGTTGATGGAGCTGTACCGGATCTGTTTTCAATCCCGCCCGAACCATCTGCTGGTCGGTGCAGGCCTGGTTATCTCGGCTCTGGTGCTGGCCAGGCAACATATGCCCTTCGGCTTGATGGAGATTCTAGCTGTTACCGCACTGGCCCTGCCGGCCGCCATGCTGCTCTCACCCGGACCATTCGAACGCCGGCTGAGAGATCTGGCTATTACAGCATTCGGGGTGTTGTACGTGGGGTTCACCTTGAGTACGATCGTGTCGACTCGTGCATTGCCGGCGGGCGAGTTGTTTGTCCTCTTTGTGGCCATTGTCACCTGGGCGGCAGACACCGGCGCCTATTATGCCGGGACACTGTGGGGCAAACATCTGCTGGCGCCCTCGGTGAGTCCTAAGAAAACCATTGAAGGGGTCGGCGGCGGCCTTATCCTGGCCGTCGGCGCAGCCCTGGCGGCCTGCGCCTGGTTCGTGCCGCAGCTCTCACTGGTCGATGCCCTCATCCTCGGTCTGCTTCTGACCGTAGCGGGCCTGTTCGGCGATCTCTGGGAATCAATGATCAAGCGTCGCGTGGGAGTCAAAGACTCGGGAAGCATTTTGCCCGGCCATGGTGGTATGCTGGACCGGCTCGATAGTCTCTTGTTCACCGCCCCCACCTTCTACTACTATGTGACCTGGATTCGCGGTATCTCACCATCCCTATGAAAGAGGAGAGGATATGAAGTCCATCATTATCCTGGGCTCGACCGGATCGATCGGAACCAATACCCTCGATATCGTCCAGCGGTTCCCGGAGGACTTTCGAGTGGTCGGACTGACGGCAGGCGGCAACGTCGAAAAACTCGAAGCGCAAATCCGTGCGTTCAATCCCCAAGTCGTCGCCGTCTCCACGGAATCCTCCGCCGCGGCACTCCGAACACGATGCGCCGGTCTTCCGGTGGAAATTCTGGCCGGCGAGGAAGGCATCGCTCAGGTGGCCGCCATGCCGGGAGCTGAACTCGTGATTTCAGCCATTGTAGGAGCAGCCGGACTCCTCCCGACTCTGGCCGCGATTCGCAGCGGCAAACACATCGCTCTGGCCAACAAAGAACCCATGGTCATGGCCGGCAAGTTGATGCAGGAAGAGGCGCGCACGCACGGCGTCCGGATCTTCCCCGTCGACAGTGAGCATAGCGCGATTTTTCAGTCCCTCGAAGGCCATCGGCTCGAGGACGTTCGGCGCCTGATCTTGACGGCCTCCGGCGGCGCCCTCTGGACACTGACCAAAGCACAGCTGCAAGACGTGACTCCGGAACGGGCGCTTCAGCATCCGAACTGGAAAATGGGCTCGAAAATCACGATCGACTCGGCCACCCTGATGAACAAAGGACTGGAAGTGGTGGAAGCCCGCTGGCTGTTCGACATCGGCGAATCCCGCATCGATGTCTTGATCCACCGGGAAAGCATCATCCATTCACTGGTCGAGTACGAGGACCGATCGATGATTGCCCAACTGGGACTGCCCGATATGCGAACTCCGATTTCTTATGCCATGCGGTATCCGGAGCGTATGCCGCTGGATTTGCCCTCGCTGGATTTGACCGAAGTCGGCAAGCTGACCTTCTGCAAACCGGACCACGACCGGTTCCCATGTCTCAACCTCGGTTACGAATCGCTTCGAATCGGGGGCACCATGCCCGCGGCCATGAATGCCGCCAACGAAGTCGCCGTCGACGCGTTCCTCAACGGCGGCCTCCGCTTCATCGAAATCGCCGATGTCATCCGTAATACGATGCACGCCCATACCCATCGAGAAATCACCGGCCTTGAGGATGCCCTGGAAGCCGACCGCTGGGCCAGAGAGAAAGCGGGATCCCTCGTCCATGCATTGCCGCGCTGACAGAAAATATATGAATTCTGAAAGATCAATGTTACAGTTACCGTAGTTTCATCATATTCACACTGGACGATCACGATGTTATCCGCTTTTACCTGGTCACCCGACACCCTCTGGCTGCTGATGCAGAAAGCCTGGTGGTTTCTCGTCGTTCTTGGTGTGCTCGTCGCCTTCCATGAACTCGGCCATTTTCTTGCCGCCCGATGGGTCGGCGTGAAGGTTCTGAAATTCTCGATCGGCTTCGGCCCTAAATTGTTCGGACGGCAGGCCGGGGAAACGGAATATTTATTGTCGGCTATTCCGCTGGGCGGCTACGTGAAACTGTTCGGCGAGGACGAAGCGGAAGCCACGACCCCGGAAGACCGGCGGCGATCGTTTGTCCATCAAGGCCTCTGGGGAAAAGTGCTCATCGTCGCGGCAGGCCCAGGATTCAATTTCATCCTTGCCTATTTGATCTTTGCCGGGTGGCTCTCAACGGGAGCTCCGCTGTTCGTACCGACCTTTCGCGATCTCAGCGCCGATATCGAGGCCCTGGTCCCGGGATCACCGGCTGCGACAGCCGGAATGGAAATCGGAGACCGGATCGTTTCGGTCAACGGCAAGGATATCTCCACTAAAACCGAGTTGCTCGATGCGGTGGCAAAGAGCAATGGGCAGCCGATTGTGCTCCAAATCCGCCGCGATGGGCAGGCCAAACCGATGACCGTGACACCTCAACGTGTCCCGGGAGAACCTGCGGCCGGTGAGGAACCGCTCTATACGATCGGCGTGGAAGAAATGCCTCCGCTTGTGACGTCGGTCATGCACGGTCTTCCCGCTTCCATGGCCGGATTCCAACCCGGCGACCGGGTCGTAAGTATCGAAGGACAGACTATTTATACCTGGGCTCAGATGACGACGCACGTCAAGGAACACCCGCAGAAACCGTTGCGTATGGAGGTTCTCCGCGATGGACAACGCATCGCCCTCACGGTAACTCCGTCGGCCGAGAAGGTCACCGCGAACGGACAATCCATCGAAATCGGGAAAATCGGCATCTCCGGACCAGGCCGCTCGTTGATGCGCTCCGATAATGCACTGGAGGCGATCTACCATGGATTGGGAGCCACCTGGGGCTGGACCGAACTGACCGCGATCGGTCTGTATAAAATGATCGTCGGCGATATCTCGAGCAAGAATATCGGCGGACCGCTCACAATCGCCAACATCTCCGGCGAAGCCGCGGCTCAGGGCGCCTCCAGCGTCGTGTTCTTAATCGCGATCTTGAGCATCAACCTCGGCGTGCTCAACCTGCTGCCGATCCCCATTCTCGACGGCGGCCACTTGCTCTTTTTCTTGATTGAAGGCATTCTGCGCAAACCGCTCGGCGAGCGCCAGCGGGAAATCGCGCAACAAGCGGGGCTGGTCCTGCTGGTCGGCGTCATGATTTTTGCCTTCTGGAACGATTTGGAACGAATCTTCTCCCGCTAAGCCTCCATGAAAACTTCTCAGCTGCTCATCCCTACTCTGCGGGAAGATCCCGGTGAGGCCGAAACCGTCAGCCACCGCCTTATGCTGCGCGCCGGGCTGATCAGAAAAACCGCGGCCGGCATCTATACCTATCTTCCACTGGGTCTGCGGGTCATCCGGAAAATCGAACAGATCATTCGGGAAGAAATGAATCGAGCCGGCGCGCAGGAGCTGCTGATGCCCATCGCCTCCCCGGCCGAGTTATGGAAAGAGACCGGCCGCTGGGATTACTACGGGAAAGAACTCCTTCGCTTCAAAGACCGCCACGAGCGTGACTTCTGCCTCGGCCCCACGCATGAAGAGGTCATCACCGATCTGTTCAGGCGTGAAGTGCGGTCCTATCGGCAGTTGCCGCTGAATTTTTACCAGATTCAGACGAAGTTTCGCGATGAAATCCGTCCCCGATTCGGGCTGATGCGCGGGCGCGAATTCATCATGAAAGATGCCTATAGTTTCGATGGCGACGAAGCCGGCGCCAAGACCAGTTACCAGAAGATGTATGACGCCTATACCAGAATCTTCACCCGATGCGGTCTTACTTTTCGGGCAGTCGAAGCCGATACGGGCTTGATCGGAGGGGATGTCTCGCACGAGTTCATGGTCCTGGCTGAAACCGGCGAGGCCATAGTGGCGTACAGCGACCACGGCTCCTATGCCGCCAATCTCGAACGGGCCGAAGTCCTTCCACCGTCAGATATCGACGATACCCCGTTGCGTCAATTGACCCCGGTCAACACTCCACACTGTCGGACGGTGGAAGAAGTCACGGCATTCTTGAAGATTGCTCCCCGGCAATTGGTCAAAACACTGATCTACGCTGCGGACAAAGAGACCGTCGCCGTGCTCATTCGAGGGGATCACGAACTCAATGAAGTCAAGCTTGCCAGACTGCTGCATGCGACGGAAGTACGACTGGCCGAACCAGAAGCTGTCAAAAGCCTCACAGGCGCGCCCGTGGGATTCGCCGGTCCTGTCGGACTGCCGGGAGTGCGTATCGTAGCGGATCACGCGGTACATGGAACGAGAAACCTCGTCGTCGGAGCGAACCGAGCCGACACGCACTATGTAGATGCCAATTGCGAGCGTGATTTCAAGGTCGATCAATTCGCGGATCTTCGCAACGCGCAAACCGGCGACCCTTCGCCGCGCGGAGCCGGTTCGTTGACGCTTGCCAAAGGCATCGAAGTCGGACAAGTCTTTCTCCTTGGAACGAAATACAGCAAGAGCATGAATGCGACAATCCTGGACGAAAAGGGCCAAGAACGCCTTGCCGTCATGGGTTGTTACGGCATCGGCGTCGGCCGCACTGCGGCGGCGGCGATCGAGCAGAACCACGATGACAAAGGCATCATCTGGCCGTTCCCAATCGCTCCCTTCCATGTCCATCTTCTGCCCGTCAGTCAATCGGCAACGACCGCCGAAGCCGCAGCCCGCCTCTATGAAGGGTTGCTCGCAGGAGGATTTGAAGTTCTGTGGGACGATCGTAATGACCGAGCTGGGGTCAAATTCAACGATGCCGATTTGATCGGCGCGCCGTTCCAAATCGTGGTGGGTGACAAAGGGCTTGCCGATGGCGTCGTAGAGGTCAAGGTTCGGCGAAGCGGAGTGAAATCCCGCATTGCTCCGTCGGACGTTGTTGCCCACCTCCGTACCGCATCCGGCGACGCCGGCTGACGCACTCCACAAACTCTCCCTTTGAAGCTATTACCGCTCCACATTTCTATTTTTCCGCACTCACACTCAGCCCATTTTCTCTCGAACAAAGTTGGCTTTTTCTTGCCTTCCCATCCCATTGGGCTACACTGAAACACGGTTCCCAGACAAGAACTCGTTCTAGACTTACCCTGCAGAAGACTGTCGCACCGGCCGTCGGATCGCAGGATCGATCAGACCCTAAGGAGCTCACAAGGTACGCGTATGGCTCAGAACCTTGAAGATCTGCAACTGCGGATTGAGCGCACAGAACACGTCAAACGAATTATTACTCAAATCCAGGCCGCCAACAATCTTGACCACATTATTCTCGACCTTCATAAAGACATTCTGAGCCTCTTCGATGCCGAAGACGTGACGCTGTTCGTCTTCGATCCAGAAAAGAAAGAGATCTTCTCAAAAGTCCCCAGCCTCGATACCGTTGAAGAAGTCCGTACTCCCATCACCGAACAAAGTCTGCCGGGCTTCTGCGCCAAGTACCTTCGCCCCGTCAACATCGTCGATGCCTACAACGCTGCGGAACTTAAGACGATTCATCCTTCGCTGCTTCATGACAACGCATACGACAAGCGCACCGGATTCAAAACCAAGCAAGTACTGACCTACCCCATCGTCGCCGACAACAAATATCTGATGGGTGTCCTCCAACTCCTGAACAAAAAGAACGGCACTCGCTTCACGAGAAAAGATGAAGAAGCAGTCGCAGAGATTGCGAAGGCGATCGGCACCGCGTTCTTCAATCTCCGGAAAGCCGTCAAAAAGAATCCGACCAAGTTCGATCTCCTGCTGAGCAGCAACCGCATCACACAGAACGACCTCGATAATGCCCTGGCTGAATCGCGCAAACCCAACGGAGATCTCGAAAGCATTCTCATCGAGAGATATAAGGTCCCGAAGATCGACATCGGCAAGTCACTCGCACAATTCTACAAATGCCCCTACATCGAATACAGTGAGCGGACACTCGTCGACATCGAACTGCTCAAGAATCTCAATGTCGACTATCTGAAGAAGAACCATTGGATGCCGCTGAAGCGGGATCGCGCATCTGTTGAAATATTGACTGACGACCCCGGCAATCTCGACCGGGTACAAGACATCAAGCGAACATTCCCCGGCCTCAATATCCGTTTCGCCGTGAGTCTTCGGCGGGACATTGCACAATTCCTCGGCTCTTCGACAGGGACAGGGGACGCGGGAGGACGGAAACTCGACGAGAACGTCTCCGACATTCTCGGGGAACTCGTCACCGAAGCGCAAGCCGAGGCCACGGAGGAGGCCGCCGGATCAGGGCTGGACGAAAACGACAGCGCGATCGTGCGCCTGGCCAACCAGATTATCGCCGACGCCTACCGGCAAAACGCATCGGACATCCACATCGAGCCGTACGGAGAAAAACGCGAGACGCTCGTTCGTTTCCGGGTAGACGGCGACTGTTTCGAATATATGAAGATTCCCCAGAGCTACCGGCGCGCCATTGTCTCACGGCTCAAGATCATGGCCAGTCTGGACATCGCAGAACGCCGCAAGCCTCAGGACGGCAAGATCAAGTTCAAGCTCTCGGAGTCGAGAGAAATCGAGCTTCGTGTCGCAACCCTTCCCACCGCCGGATATAACGAAGACGTGGTGATGCGTATCCTGGCGGCCAGCGAGCCTCTGCCTCTCGACAAAATGGGATTCTCCGACCGTAATCTTAAGGAGCTCAAAGCCATCTCTGAAAAACCCTACGGCATCATTCTCTGCGTAGGGCCGACCGGATCCGGGAAAACGACAACCCTTCACTCTGTCCTTGGAAACATCAACACACCGGATATTAAAATCTGGACGGCGGAAGACCCGGTCGAAATCACACAATACGGGCTGCGCCAGGTCCAGGTTCAACCCAAGATCGGCTTCACATTCGCCGCAGCCATGCGTGCATTCCTCCGCGCCGACCCCGATGTCATCATGGTCGGAGAAATGCGGGATAAGGAAACAGCCGATACGGGCATTGAGGCCTCTCTCACCGGCCACTTGGTCTTGAGCACCTTACATACGAACAGCGCGGTCGAAACCGTCACTCGGTTGCTCGATATGGGCTGCGATCCGTTCAGCTTTGCGGATGCGATGCTCGGTGTGCTCGCGCAACGTCTCGCTCGCCGCATCTGCAAGGATTGCAAGGAACAGTATGTCGGCACGCCTGAGGAATACGCCGACCTCAGGGCGGCGTACGGGGAGGAGTATTGGGACAAGCTCGGCATCAAGCAAGACGCCACCTTCCGCTTGTCTCGGGGCAAGGGATGCGAGACGTGCAACCGATCCGGATTCAAAGGCCGCGTCGCCCTGCACGAATTGCTGCTCGGGTCCGATCAGATGAAGCGCATGGTCCAGCAGAAGGCCCGTACTGAGGATATGCTTAAGGCCGCCCTAGCGGAAGGCATGACCACCCTCGTGCAAGACGGCATACAGAAGGTACTGCAAGGCCTCACCACCCACAAGGAAGTCAAGGCGGTCGCCATCAAATAGCACGGAACCGCGCGAGACACCAGGACTGGCCACGAGGATATCCCTCCGGTTGCGGCACAAGCCGGGCGGCGCACGAAATACTGCGATCGGCACTTGTCCATACGCGGCTCTTCACCTCATCTCTTCATCTCTTCATCTTTCCTTCGTATTTCTGTACAATTTCAACGCCTTGGGGCAAAAGACCGGAAGGAGATTTGTTCATGCGGTGTGTACGCATTTTTTCAGCGCTCGTATTGCTGTTGCTGTCCGGCTGCGAGACGACCGACAGAACGCTTTCGACGGCGGAGCAGTTACTCCGATCAACCACAGGCCGAACAGTGGTCGATCTCGCACAGGGGAAAGCTCCCAAGCAAATCCTCAAGGAGCGTGTGGATGTCTACCAGAGAAACCCCGAAGCGGCCATACGGGACCTGCGGGCCGTACAGCGAGACTTTGAAACTCTCATGGAAGCCTTGACAGGCAAGGTGAGAAAGACGTGGGGCGAGAAAGAAGTCAAACTCCCGGAACAGAAGCGCTACGTAAAATACACTCAAAACTATATGAGCCGGGCAGTCGTCGATTTTGACAAAGGGACTGTGCTCATTGAAACTCTCGATGAGAAACAACCGACAAACAGCCTCAAAAACGCGATCGTCACGACCATCCTGACACCGAATGATCCTCGAGCCGTCGACCTCTTTTCCGACAAAGCCGTGTCGCTCACGGGCGACAAGGACCCCTATCTCCTGGGACTCGTCGCGGATCACCAAAACAACCCCATTCGGACACCGGAAAGTGCCGAACGATTTGCCGACTACGTCATCGAGCGCCAGGCTAAAACTCGATCAGTTGACTTAAACGGCATTTCGAAGACCGCACTGTTTGCCACCATTCCGATGGTCGCAAACTTCACCAACCGGCAGGCCGACAAGTACCGGCCTGTCGTCAACAGATTTGCCGAACAGTATCGTATCAGCCCAAGCCTCGTCTTCGCCGTGATCAGAACGGAAAGCAATTTCAATCCTTTTGCGGTGAGCTCCGCTCCGGCCTATGGTCTGATGCAACTCGTGCCGACGAGCGGAGGCCGGGAGGCCTTTCGCAAAGTCAAAGGCCAAGACACTGCACCCTCGCGCGATTATCTCTTCGATCCGGAAAACAACATCGAGTTAGGTGTCGCCTATTTGAACGTTCTGTCGTATACCCAGCTGGAACAGATCGACAATACCATCTCGCGAGAATACTGCGTGATTTCGGCATACAATACCGGTCCACGCAATGTATATAAGGCATTCGCTTCGGATTCTGTCTCCGCGCTCAACGCTATCAATGGACTCGAGCCACCCGCAGTCTATGACCGGTTGCGTGGCAATCTTCCCTACCAGGAAACCAGAGAATATCTGGTCAAGGTCGTGACTTTCCGTAAACAATTCATCGCTCCGACGGCAGACACCCCTTAGGTGCCTGTCCGACATGAGCCATTCCCTACAGAAAGCGTGCTGTATTGGATGTTACCTCGGCAGACCAAAGCCCCTGAATCAACGGATGGACGCAGGAAGCGAGCGTGCGCATATACACGAGTGAAGTCCGCGGCACGGAGATAGTCAAGAAGCAGACACGGCCCTATGCTTCGATGAATGGTCCATGAATTTCTGCAACCGCGTATCGACCGCTGGTGAAAGCCCCTCAAATTCCACGCCATAGGTCTGCTCCTTACCCCACCGCACCGTTGCAAGTTCGATACATGTCGCAGACGGATGGTTGGGCAGCTGCAAGCTCAGCGTGATTCGATCGCCCGGTGAGATGACGGCCTCGGTCATCACGCGGGCGCCCTTTGTAGAAACGTCGTAGACAACACCCAAATCTCCAGGATCGACGGCCGGCCAACGGCGCTTCAGACCGACAACAGAAAATGAGCAGGGAAAAGGCGCCGAAACCCGAACACGGGGATGCCGTCGCAATTGAGTGCTCGCCTGCCCAGATGTCGGCACAGCGCGCTTCTTGTCCATGCGCTCCTACTCCTTCTCCATCGTCGTAATCGCCATGTATTTGCTCAATCGGCTCAGCGTTGATTGAGTGAGCGTTCTGAAAGCAAGCCCGTAGATCTGATCCTTTCCCCAACGGACCGTTGCAACCTTGATTGTCGCCGGTGAAATCTGTTTGGGCAGTCGCAGAGTCAGCGCCACCATATCTCCCGGCTTCAGTACCGCCTCAGTACTCACCCGCACTCCCCGGAGTGAAAGATCATAGACGACTCCAACCCCTTTGTGAGAGCCGTGAAACCACCCGTTGATGCTGGACATCAACGGAGCCAGTGAACAGCTGAAGGGCGTGGGAATCCGAACCCGCGGATAGCGGCGGAACTTATTGAGAACAGCGACTCGATGATGCGTGGTCTGCATGTGAAACCAGCCCCGTGAAGGTCACTCTACCTCACGAGGCCGATTTCATGAACCGTTTTCAGGTTTTATGCACGAATCAGTGGTGGGCACTGCGCGCAGGCTGTGCCGATCCATAGTGTGGGCGACGGCGGCCGGCGCCGCTACGTGAAGGCCCCGACGAAGCCTGATCATTCCGGCGCACACCCCCGGCCCTCAGATGCGATGCCGGTGCCGGAGCGCTGCTGCCGGGAGCAAGGGGAACCGCATGGCCCAACAGGCGTTCAATATCCTGTAATTGCTGATGATCCTCTCTGGTCACAAAACTCGTGGCCCGCCCGGTAGTCTTCATTCGTGCCGTTCGCCCGATACGATGCACATAATCTTCCGGACAGTTGGGCAGATCAAAATTGATGACATGGCCGATGTTTGCCACGTCGATCCCGCGTGCGGCAATATCCGTCGCCACCAATACACGAAAGGTCCCGCGCTTAAACCCATCCAGAGCCGCCCGACGCTGGGACAAACTGCGATCCCCGTGCAACACGGCGACTCGATGCCCTGCGCTCCCCAGCATGCGTCCCAACCGATCGGCCCGATGTTTTGTCCTGGTAAACACAAGCGCCGTGTCCTTATCCGATCCTAACAGCGACAAGAGAAGATCACCCTTGGCGTCATGCGAGATATGATGAATCGCCTGCGTAATGCCATCGGCCGTCGTGGCGGATGGAGCGACCATCACACGCACAGGATTGTTGACACTTGCTTGAACCAATCGCGCCAGATCCGTCGGCAATGTCGCCGAAAATAGCAGAGTCTGCCGTTCTTCCGGCAAGGCATCCAGAATCTGGTTGATTTGCGGCGCGAAGCCCATATCCAGCATGCGATCGGCTTCATCCAGGACCAACATTTTGATGGACGACAACAGAATGTTGCCGCTCCACATGTGATCGAGCAAGCGGCCCGGCGTCGCCACTAAAATCTCCGGTCGCTGCCGCAGGCCCCGCACCTGCGCCTGCATATCCGCGCCTCCCACGATGACGGTGGCTGAGATGCGACGGCTCCGGCCGAGCTTCTCGATCGTCGTCAGGGTCTGCAACGCGAGCTCCCGCGTCGGCGCCAGGATCAACGCTTGGGGCTGCCCTTTCGGCAGCGCAGCGAGCCGCTCGACCATCGGGATGACAAACGCCGCAGTCTTTCCCGTTCCAGTCTGCGCGCAACCGATGACATCACGCCCGGCAAGCGCCGGCGGAATGGCTTGTTCCTGGATGGGAGTTGGAGAAGAAAACCCTGCCGCAGCAAGGTCCTGTAAAATCGCCTCGGATAGACCGAGGGCATGAAAATTTGAATGAACAGACGTATCCACTGCACTATCCTTTCAGTTTGATCGCATTATGACGGGATCAGAGAACCGAGGGGAGACACAACCGGGAAGTGGTGCAACTCCGAACTGGACCTGGTCGCGATGCGATCGCGAAGTCCGTTATGGCTAACACATCTCCTTCACCGGACTACTGCGAGGGAAATGTAGACACACCATACAGGATAAGGATCCTCACGTCAACTTGTCTTCACTAGTTTGAACGGACCGGGCTATGTGCATGCCGCACACTGTGATTTCATCTCAACACGATACATACCCAATTGACACCTGCTCATCTGGACGTTTGACTCCCTCATGACGCACCTGTTAGGCTACCCGTTCGCTCGACATATTGTCTTCTCCAGCACTCCTCATACCTATACTCCGTCCGTGAGTCTCTGCCGCAACACCGCTCTCTGACGCTCATCCAACCATGGATGGCACAGGCTGCTTTTCACACAAGTGAAATATACCATTGCCGGCATTGGGTCAGAGCAGTCGCTTTCCTCCGTCAGGTATGTTCCTGACTAGGAACTCATGTTCGCAAAAAGGAGTCTTTCTATGAATCTCTCTTCCGTTTGGAAAAGCCGCAAAAGAGGAAAGAAAACGTCCATCCGCAAACCGAAAATCCGGTGGCACTTGCTGGGGCTCACTGATCCCAAGTCAATCGACAGCACATCCTCCATCGAAACCATCCGGCGGGAAGTCTCTTCGCTGGCAAGATATAGCTTTGGGCTAAATACCCGCTTACGTTCCACGCCCGAGGCGAGCACGTCCTTGGGCAGAAACCACAAATCCTCCGGAACCAGAAGCAGGCGCCGCGGCGCCACTGAGCATACGCAGGACAGCGCGTGACATGCGTCGGCTCTCCCAACGGGGAATACACGCAGTGCACGCATGTCGCCCCTTCAGAACTTCGCCCAATGATCCACGCACAACTCTAAGTGTGGCAAGCTTCCCTGCATACGGGAGTGACGAGCGTCCTCGTCCTTGCCTATTTCGAACCGAGAGACTATCAATAATCTTGTCAGTACAAGCACCTGCTTCACATAAGGAAATGATTGGCGATGAGTAAACGCGTCTTGTACGTCGGCGGCCTTGCAGAGACCACTTCCGATCACCAACTCCGCGACCTATTTGGAGCCTATGGCACGGTAGCTCGCGCCGTTATCACCCGACACAAATACAGTGGGAAATCAGCCGGCTATGGGTTTGTGGAAATGGGCTCCGGTGAACAAGCCTTAAACGCAGTCGTTGCTCTGGGAGGCGCACTGTTTGAAGGTAATCGTCTTCGACTCTACGTCACGCCCTACGTATCAACCGATTTGCAAACCCAGTCAATACGTCGCAAGGATTCACACCGATAAATCGCATCAACGTAGATCCGCTTATGACCTTATAGATGGATCGCACCGGGTAATCAGCATGCCGCGTTCAGCGGATGAAGCCATCTCCCGTGTCCCGTACACCGCTGCAGTCAAGGAAGGCGACCGCACGACGTTCCAAGCCTCTCGACCCGCCTTGATCCCTCCGCATTGCCTGAATGTGCAAGAAGCTGCCTCCAACTATGCCATCCGGCTCTATCCCCGCTCCACTGGAAAGATGAGAACCCCGCCGCACCGCATTTGGCCGAGCGTGCCTTCCAATTTTTCCGAGCCTGAGTCGCCACGTGTGCCCCCCCATGACATCGCGATCCCCATGCACTCATGCTGCTCACCTAAACCGAACCAACACTCCTTTTTTTTTCAGCAGACCCCGACCATCGCTTCAACCCGCCATCTCTTGGACTACGCATCAACAGCATCCCCTTATGCTCCGGGGCTCTCTTAAACAACGTGGCATAACGATCGTCGTCCGGCGTATGGATTGTGGTCGTACCACTTGTCGCGCACAAGCAAGCGGTTGTCGGCCTATTTCTTCTTGCCGCAAAGTTCTACTGTTGCTTCCACTTGATTGTCCTTTGGGCTGACCATCAAAAACCTCCCCTGGTATTCGGGATCTCTCTTGAAAAGCGTTGCATAGTCCTGATCGTACTTGCGTGCGTTGATCTTAGTCTCTCCGCTCTTTCGGTCGTACGCTGTTTCAACAACAAATGGAGCAACGGTCTGTGTTCCATTAGTCCGAACGTCGCTTGCGACTCGCCAAAATAGCTTTTCAGGATCGAGCATCGCCCTAGGCACCCCCTGAGCAACAGAAGCACACAATCGCGTGCCTTTGGCCACTACGACATACTCGCCTTTATCCACGAATTGAGCGAAGCTTGATATTGGATACCCAATGATGCCTGCCAGAACCAGTACATAGATAAACATATGCCCCTCGCTTTCATCGAGATCGTGGAAAGCCATGAGCCTGTGGCCAAGCGGCTTCATGGGGCAGGACATACCTCGTCCGCCTTCTGAGTCGAGCATTGCCGACAAGCTTCCTGCATGGCATGATCGATTCCTTACCACTCATCTGCACACGAGCTAATCCCATGACAAAAGACCGGAACAGCTCTGCACGAGAACAATCCTTCGATGAATCTCCCTTCTTACGTGAATCATCCGAGCACAACGCGGATGCGGTGTTTGCCGTCGATGACGAGCGGGATATTCGTATGGTCGATCGACACGTTGCCATCCACCTCCGTCAGCGTCACGCCGCGGCTTACATGGCGTGGATTGTCCACCGTGATGTCATAGACCGCCGAATGATACCGGAAACAAATCGAGTACCCAGGCCAGTGGCGCGGAACACAAGGATCGAGGGAGAGAGTGGTACCGCGCAAGCGGAAACCGAGTATCCATTCCATACCACCCCGGTAAAGCCAACCCGCCGCACCGCTGTACCAGGTCCAGCCCCCGCGTCCAGCATGCGGCGGTTCAGCATACACGTCGCCGGCTACGACGTACGGCTCGACTTTGTAGCGCTGGACATTCGCTCGCGAGGAGACCCGATGAACAGGATTTAGCATACGGAACAACTCGCCGGCCTTGTCCCCTTCACCCAGCGCCGCGAACGCCAGCACGGTCCACACGGCCGCATGGGTATATTGACCGCCGTTTTCTCGAATGCCTGGGACATAGCCTTTGATATACCCGGGATCCCTTGGCATCTGATCAAAGGGTGGCGTCAACAGACGGATCAGTCCATCCCGCCGGTTCACAAGATGCCGTTCCACTCCGGCCATGGCGCGCGCACCACGGTCTGGATCTGCACCTCCGCTGATCACCCCCCAGGACTGCACGATCGAATCGATGCGGCATTCCGGGTCTGCAGCAGAACCGAGTGGCATCCCATCATCGAAGTACGCGCGGAGGTACCATTCTCCGTCCCACCCGTCCCGCTCGATCGCGGCCTTCAACGCACTCACATGGAGCCGCCACCTTTCAGCGCGAACACGCTCACCACGTTGAACCGCCACCTTGGCAAATTCCCAGAGCACTGTATGCAGAAACCAGCCGAGCCAGACACTTTCCCCCCTGCCATGCAGACCAACACGGTTCATCCCGTCATTCCAGTCTCCGGTGCCCATGAGCGGGAGGCCGTGGCTGCCGACCGCAAGGCTCCGGTCCAACGCGCGCGCGCAATGTTCAAAGAGAGTGGCCTGCGTCTGGGACACGCGTGGTTCAAAATAGGATTCATGCTGTCCCTCGGCCAACGCCGGGCCTTCCAGAAAGGGCACCATTTCATCCAGCACGGTCATATCGCCTGTCACTTCCAGAAACTGAATCACCGCGTACGGTAACCAGAGCAGGTCGTCCGAAATTCTGGTTCGCACCCCCCGTCCGGACGGAGGATGCCACCAATGCTGGACATCCCCCTCGACAAACTGCCGCGCGGCGGCCCGCAGCAGATGCTCGCGTGTGATATCGCGCGCCGCCACACTGAGGGCCATAACATCCTGAAGCTGGTCACGAAACCCATAGGCTCCGCTCAACTGATAAAAAGCCGCGCGCGCCCAGACCCGGCACACCAGCGTCTGATAGAGCGCCCACCGATTCAACATGATATCCATAGCGCGCTCCGGCGTATGAACCTGGACAACACCCAGCACGTCATCCCACCGACGGATCACCTCTCCCAGGAGTGCGTTCACATCCGCACCGCGATAGCGCTCGATCAATAGACGAGCCTGTTCCCTCCCTGCTGTCTGGCCGATGAACCAGACGATCTCCGCGCGTTCGCCCTCCTCCAATTCGATCGACACCTGCAGCGCCGCGCAGGGGTCGAGACCGGCACCGACCCTGCCGGATAACGGCCCGCCCAGTTCAAGCGCCAGTGGATCCTCAAGAGTCCTATTGCGACCCAGAAATTCGGCGCGATCACCGGTCCATGATGTGTGTTTTCCAGCAAGATCGGCAAACGCGATACGCCCCCCGAACTCGCCGCCCCACGCATTCCTCGCAAACAGCGCTCCGGTCCCGGGATCGATCTCCGTGACGATATACGGATGGGAATCACTCCGGTTACTCCCCAGCACCCATTCGGCATAGGCTGTAATGGAAAGACGACGTGAGCGACCGGAGGCGTTCTGCAGCGTGAGTCGCGAGATCTTGATCGAGTCTTCGGGTGGGACGAATTGCAGCAATTCGGACAGAATACCGTGTGAACCATGATGAAACCTTGTATAGCCCTGCCCATGACAGGCGACATAGGGCGCCGGGTCATCGCGAATCGGCAAGGCCGTGGGACTCCACACTTCCTGTGAATGGTCGTCGCGGATATAAAGCGTTTCCCCGGAGGGGTCAGTGACTGGATCGTTCGACCAGGGCGTCAGCTGATTTTCGTGGCTGTTCAGCGACCAGGTGAACCCGGAGCCTGACTCAGACACGAGAAATCCGAACGAGGGATTCGCAATCACGTTGATCCATGGTCGCGGCGTACGCAGACCTTCGCCGAGAATGGTGACATACTCGCGCCCGTCGTTCGCGAAACCACCCAAACCGTTGAACAATTCGAGCTCCTGCTCCGGCAGCGGCACATCCAGGCGTTTGCGGGCACGCCGTATGGGCCGGGCCGGGAGCGGCGGACTGTGCCGGCGCTGTAGTCGAGTCACCTGCTCCGCCAACGTGCCACGCCGGCTCAGCAGGACGACCCGGGCAACCTGCTGTATCAGTTTCTGATCTTGTGTCGAAAGCAGGTCGGTCCGCAGCAGGTAGATATTGCCCCGTGCCCCGCCGGTGTCCGGACAGAGGCGCAACCGACTGCCGCGCACCAGAGACTCCAGCGAGCCTTGCAGATCCTGCTCGTAGGACGGCGGCTTCTCGTTCAGAATGATCACATCGGCCGATACTTGCCGCATCCGCCAGTATTCATGTGCCCGCAGCAGTTGCCGGACAAGGTCAACGTCCTCCGCCCGATCGATACAAGCCAGTACAATGGGCAGATCGCCTGAGATGCCGTGCGCCCAAAGTGCCGCACGGTCCAGCGTGCTGTGAGCTAGCGTCTCCGAGGAAGGCCGCAGTGAGGCATCGACATACAACACGGCATTTGCCAATCGCTGGAACAGCTGCGCTTCGTCGGCCCCGATACCGAGATGGTGCAGCTGGACTTGCGTCTGCGTCCAGGCCAGAGAGACGGCCCGCTCAAAGACTCTCGGGTCGCGATACTTGTCCGCCAAATCCAGCACCTGCTCGCGGGTGGGGCCGGCAATAGTCGAAAACACCAACCGCACGGTCCCCCCGGCGGGTACATGCAGAGTGCGGCGCAGGCTCAGCACCGGATCGAGGACCGACCCGACGGTATTTGAGAGGGGCCGCCCGTCGATCATCGAGACGGCGGTACGGGCATGCTGCCCGCGTCCCAGAAACCGGGCGCGATCCGTTTCATATTGCAATGCGCCCACGGTGTCGCCTTCGACCACCAGCACCTGAGCCACCCACACCGACGTGTCCTCATCCGACCGCCTGCGGCGGGTGGCGAGCAGCGCACCGATCTCCGGCACGAATTCCGTCTGCACAAAGAGATTGCCAAAGGCCGGATGGGCCACATCGGCGGCCTGTGGAGCCAGAGACAGCTCAGCATAGGAAGTGACTTGCAGATCGCGTGCACTGGCCCCCAGGTTGGTGACGGACATGCACCGGACCTCAGCATCGTCTTCGGACGACACCACCACTTCGAGCCTCGTGCTCCAGTCGCCGTCCCGTCGGATAATCTCAGCCCGCGATTCGGAAAAAGACACCTCATAGTCGTCGGCCTCGACACCGCAAGGTTGATAGCCGGCCGACCACATACCCCCGGTTCGCATGTCGCGCAAATACATATACGAACCCCAGCAATCACGCGTCGCATCCTCACGCCAACGCGTCAGTGCAATATCCCGCCATCGGCTATATCCCGATCCGGCCGTGGTCAGCATGACGGCATACCGGCCGTTAGACAGCAGATGCGTCCTCGGAGCCTCCTCATGCGGCGTGGTGAACCGCCGCATGACGGGCGGCATGAGATCGCGGACGTGGGACGCGGCAGCGACTTCTTCTGCACGCGGTCGGGACACCGGCACATCGCGCGGGGTCCGTTCCTGAAGGAGGAGTTCAGTGGCCCGGACCATCGGCTCGGCGTGGAACCGGTTCCTCATCACCCCCTCGTTGAGGACATTCGCGATAGCGACCAGCGACATGCCCTGATGGTGGGACATATAGGCCCGGACGACGACCACGTCCGTGCCTTCGGGTACCCGTGCCCCCGTGTAATCCAGCGCTTCATAGAACCCGTAGATGCCCCTCCCACCGGCATCGGCAAGTCGAGCAAAGCTTTGCGTCGCCGCTTTGGGATCGATCATCGCGGCGAGGGCGGTGGCATAGGGGGCCACGACGACATCGTCGATGAGACCACGCTTGAGCCCAAGACCCGGCACCCCGAAGCTGGAGTACTGGTACGTCAGATCGAAATCGCGCGCACTATAGGCCGACTCCGAAACACCCCAGGGCACCCCGCGCTCTGCACCGTATTGAATCTGTCGACAGACAATCAGTTCATACGTACGGCTCAGCAGACTGCCTGCAGGAGAGCGCATCACCAACGCCGGCATGAGGTATTCGAAGATGGAACCAGACCAGGAAATCAGCGCCGAACCGTTCCCTACGGGCGTCAGGGCACGGCCCAGGTGAAACCAATGCGATGACGGGATATCTCCCTTGGCGATGGCGATAAAGCTCGCCAGCCTGGCTTCCGACGCCAGCAAATCGTAGCAGCTGGGATCGAGACCATTCTCGGTCATGCGATAGCCGATCGACAATAACTTGCGCGTCGGATCGAAGAGAAATCTGAAATCCATAGCGTGCACCATCTGCTCCGAAGTCTGTGCAATGGCCGTAAGACGGCGCGTGAGAGCGGCGATGTCCGCGGCCGATTGCCGTACCGCATCAACCAGCAGGGTGATTCGTGCCAAGGTGGACCGATCCTGTGAGGGACGACTGAGTAACTCCTCCCGTACGCGCTGGAGTGCACGGAGCGATTCCGCAAACCGTTCGGGGGCAGACGCTAGCGCGGGAACGGGATGGAAGAATGATGCGATGGCCGACCATTCCGGCGCCGGCCCGGACTGATGATCAAACAGGGACGCAAGGTCTTTCGGGCCTAGTCGGACCCACGGGAGCAACAGTTCGACGTCCCGGAGATGGCTCTCGACGCAGGCCCGCACCGCGTCAGCCCAGATGCGCAACTCCCCCTCAGGATCTTCTGCACGCTCTTGAGAGAAGGCCTGCGCCATGTCCGCGACGGTACGGGCCGACGTGATCAGCTGACGGAACCGGCTGGTCCAGCCGAGGGCATCAGCCGGCCGCGACTGCAACCCCATGGCCAGCACATCGACAGCCTGGCTCAACTGCTTCCGCGTTACCGTATGCGTTTGTCCCCGGTCTGGAATCTGCGCCAGCGCCTCGCGTAACAAGCGGAACGCATCGTCGATTCCAGCTAACAGATCCTGTTCGAGGGGGCATTGCTGAATCAACTCCCGGCATCCGTTGCCCAGCACCAACAGATGTCCGGCAAGATTTCCGCTATCCACGGAGGAGACATACCTGGGGTCCAGCGGGTGAAGCGTACGGGTGTCGTACCAATTGTAGAAGTGCCCACGAAACAGCTCGAGACGGTTCATGGTCTCCAGCGTGGCTTCCAGTCGTTCGGTGGCGTCGAGAGTCCCCAGCCATCCTAGGTCACGGGCAACCAGGGTTGAGAGCAGATAGAGTCCGATATTGGTCGGCGACGTGCGATGGGCCACGACGGGTTTCGGATCTTCTTGAAAGTTGTCGGGCGGCAGCGCATGGTCCTCGGGAGACACGAATGTTTCGAAGAACCGCCATGTCCGGCGTGCAATCAATCGGAGCGTACGCGCATCGGACGGAGAAATCGGCCCGGCCCCCGTGAATTGAGGCGGCAGGCTGACCCACCGTGCCACGGCAGGTGCCGATATCCAGAGCAGGACAAACGGAGCCGCTGCGGCCCAGGATTCATATCCCCCAAACACGGCCACCCCTACAGCTGCCACGAGGGCGAGTACCACAGAACCCGCCATGCGCCGATACATCCCCGTCAAGTTGCACGTGTAGGCATTCTCGGCTTGAGCCGCAGTGACCCATTCCAACATTCGTGAGTGCGTAAAGACGAGCCGACCGAGAGTGCGAAGAATCGCATCCGTCATGATCCATGCCTGATGCCCGAGGAAGGTAGCGGTCAACGCGATCTGCCTCGCGGCCAACTTGAGGTCGGCGCCTGCTCCGCGGAAATGGGTACGCAGGGCCACACCCGGGCGGCGCGGATACAGCCCGAACACGAAGGACAACAGCGACGGAACCGCCATCGTGGTCAGAATGAATCCTGACCACACCCATGCAGACCTCTCCGGTAACAACCATCCGACGATCAAGGTCAGACAGGCCGCGGGAGCCGACAGGGTGCGACGGAGGTTGTCGATGATCTTCCAACAGCCGATGGCGGGAATCACCACCGGGCGATGCGGGTCAGACCCGGTATGCCCTCGCCCGAACAGCCAGGGCAGCAGCTGCCAATCGCCTCGCGCCCATCGATGCTGCCTGGCTGCCGCCGCTTCATAGTGGGCAGGAAAGGCTTCGAACAGCTCGATGTCGGTTGCCAGCGCGGCGCGCACGAACAGGCCTTCGAAGAGATCATGACTAAGCATCGCGTTGTCCGGCACCTTATCCGCCAGCGCCGCCTCGAATGCATCGATCTCGTAAATACCCTTTCCCGTGTAGGATCCTTCCCGGAACAAATCCTGGTACACATCGGACACGGCCGACGCGTAAGGATCAATCCCGCTGGGCCCGGAAAACGTCTGTTGAAAATACGAGCCTTCACCGCTGCCCGGAAGCGACGGCGTAATCCGCGGCTGCACGACTCCATACCCTTCAAGCACACGCCCAACGCGAGGATCGAACCGGGGCCGGTTCAGCGGATGGGCCATCGTGCCGATCAACCGGTGCGCGGCTCCACGAGGCAACCGTGTATCGGCATCCAGGGTGATGACGAACCGGACGGACGGAATCGCCTCGAGGGGCTGCCCGCCGACGGGCATGAACGTCGTGCTCGTCGAACCACGCAGGAATCGATTCAACTCATACAGTTTGCCTCGCTTCCGCTCCCATCCCATCCAGACCTGCTCAGACTCGTTCCAGACTCGCCTGCGGTGAAACAGGATAAAGCGCGCTCCTCCCCCGGCCGCGGGACCGTACCGCTTGTTCAGATGCGCGATCCCCTCCGCGGCCCTCGCCAGCAATTCGGCGTCCCCTGGAATGCTTTCGCTCGGGGCATCTCTCCAGTCTGAGAGCAGGGCGAAACGGAGATCATCATCAGAATTCGCCAGATAATGCACTTCCAATCGTTCGACTTGCTCGTCGATGGCCTGCCGGGTCGTTAGCAGCGTGGGCACCACCACGATCGTGCGCAACTCTTTGGGAATGCCGTCCCGCAATGCCATCCGAGGCAAGGACCGCGGACCGAGGATGGCCATCACCGTACGATTGATGAGCGCCATGGCGAGATCCGAGGCCGGCACGAGTGCAATGAGACCGAGAGACACCAGACCTGCGACGGTCACACCAGTTTCGGCGGCATACCACAAGGGTACGGCTAGGACCATGGCGGTCAAGACCGCCAGTGATCCCAGATAGCCAGGCGCGGACGCGCGGACATATAAACGCAGCAGCCGCTCCTTCCAGGACACCCGATAGCCGAGTTCCCGCTCAAACGCCCGTCGCCCTTGCGAGATGAGGTAATAACCGGGATCCATGTGCCGTTCCCGCTCCGGTTGCTCGCGCGCATGCAGCTCAGCACCGGCCCGTCTGGCACAGTCCACGACCCTCTGGGTCACCTCGATTTCTGAAAGCCTCGTGCCGCGGGACAGATCCTCGATGGCATGTCGGTAGGTGTCCCGCGTGACAAAGTCCATTTCGGCGTAGCGCGGAGCACATCGCAGAATCTTATCGACCGGGCTGACGCTTTCGAAAAAGTCCGACCAGTCAAACGCCGACGTCAGCCGCATGCTGGTAATGATATTGCGCACCGTGACGCTCATGGCCGCCTGTTGCTGATGCTCGGCATGCACCAGATCGTCGGCGGTGGTGCCCTGTGCGGCCAGACGTTCATCCAGCCACAGCAACACGGGGCGCACCTTGGGGTCCAGGTCACGGAGCCGCTGAACAAGCTGTACGGCAAACGCCGGATCTAGCGGGCTGTGCTCAAACCGACGCAAGGCCGTGGCAGGTGATTCCAGAGTCAATACCCCGCTCCCCAGCAGGCTGTCTGCCAGCTCATCGGCTTCCAACCGGGCCCTCCTGCTATGGACAATCTGCTCGGCCAGTCTCCGAAGATTCTCCACCAGCACGACACGTAGCGAAATCGCCACCGCCCACAATTCACCGATCGTCAGCGGTTGTACGTGTTGATACGCCATCACAAAGCGACGGAGCATGTCGGGATCGAAACGACTGTCTGTGTGTGCGACGAACGCCCAGGCCACTCCATATACCCGCGGGTAATTCCGCAGGTGGCCCGACGCAAGTTTGGGTAATTGCCTGTAATACCCAGGGGGCAGATCGTCGATGATCTCGCGCAATTGTTCGTCGACAATATGGAAATTATCGACGAACCATTCATCCGCCGGTGTAATCGCCTTCTCATCGCGAATCGTACGGGCGATAGTCTGGTAAGCCTCCACCAAGATCCGCCCGTTATCAAGCACGCGAGGTGTGAGCAACCGGCCCATCCGCGCATCATCAGTGACGGCTTGGGCCGCCGCGAGACTTGCCGCATGCTGTTCAAGCCGCTCGACGCCGAAAAGCTCGGCGCGAATCGGTGCTTCCACCTGGGAACTCTTGGCAACTGGTGCAAATATCGTGTTCATGCGCTTTCCTGCCAAATCCAGAGCCGTGAGGCCAACTCAGCTGCAGCGCACATCCGCACACCGCACGTACGATCATCGAATGCGGCAACGAGACGGCTTGCTCGGAACAGGAAGTACGAGTAGCTACCCCTTCCGATCCACTTCGTGTTGCGGGGAGAGAGTGGCTTGTTGCGCGAGAGCCCGCCGAAATACTCTGCCAGCAGGCCGCACTTATGATTTCCAGCCGTTAGGCCGGCGTGGCATACAGCAGAATTTCGACGCGGCGATTTGTTCGCCGCCCCTCTTCGGTCTCATTGCTGGCAATCGGCCGGATGTCCCCATACCATTCGATCGTGGCGTTCTGTGAATGCATTCCGTTCTCATTCAAAACACGTCCTGCCTGCGTCGCACGTGCTTTGGAGAGAGCCACCATATCGGAGTACATGCCGGGGCGGTCAGTTTCCGGAACTCTGTCTCCATGCCCCGCCACTCGGATTTCTTTGAGAGAGGCCGCCTCGAGGAAAATCCGCATTCGCCTCAGCATATCAATGCCATCCGGCTTGATCTCATAACTCCCCACAGCAAACAGCAGTCGTTCGGGAATCACGATGGTGAGATGATCGCCGGCTCGGCGTATGCTGAGATCACCATGCGCGATGTTCGTGTGAAACGACTTTTCCAACCCTCTCTGGACCTGTGTCAACCGCTGATCAGTGCCGTTCGTACACCCCACGAACAGGATGATGCCGAACAGCCCGCTACCCCATCGTACGAATGGCACCATGTTCCCTTCTCTCTTCCGCGAACAACCTGGCGGGGTGGAAGCGCCCACAGTAGACATTCCACCGATGGAGCCAATGAACTGATCGGGCTGGCCTGGCTCCTCAGAGGCTCCTTCCGCACAACCGTTGGGCCACAACACAGCGATCTCGACGCGGCGGTTTTTGGCGCGCCCCGCAGCCGTGTTGTTGCTGGCGACCGGGTCGCTGTCCCCGTGGCCCGCCGACGATAAATGGCTGCTCACAATAGTACGTCCATCCGCATGAGGCGACACCGCTTGAGACCTTTGTCTAGCGGCAGCGCATGTACGGTCAGATAGGACCAAGACGAGTTCTCGCTCCCATTACAAATCTTCAGTGACCGGCCGTTCCAGCCAACCGATCAGGGTTCAGGATAGCCAGAATCACGATAAGGAATCCCAGCCCGCCGCTGGGGAGATATCCCCAATCAGCACTGTGCGGCCAAATCGGAAGTACGCCAAGAAACAATACAGCCCCCAACGCGACAATGACAATAGTACGCATCTCGTTTCTCCTTCTGTTCGCACGTTTTCCACACACTCGATCATTTTGTGAGCATCCACTTCACCGGCACGCGTCCTTGTCACCGGACAGCCGCTCACGCTCCCTATGCATGGCCGTACGACCGGCTTCGACCGCCTCGGTCAGGACCGCCTGCTTGTCTTTGATGAACTCGCGTCCCTTGTCCAGCGCCTGGTCAACAACCTCGCCGGCTTTGTCGGCCAGCTCATGAACGCCCTCTTCAGCTCGTCGCGCATACCCTCGCAACTGCTCCTGCGACTGACGACCAGATTGCGGTGCCAGCAACAACGCCGCCACAGCTCCCAGTAACCCTCCGGTCACAAATGCCAAACCTACCTCTCCCAATGAGTACCCTCTGTTATCTGCCATTGAGCGTTCCTCCTTTTCCATTAACCAACTCTCCTTCTTGACTAATCTGTGTCTTGACGACGGCCTTCGTGGCTCTGAACCCCGCCACCATGCTAGCTAGCGTCACCAGCAGTGACCGGCCTCCGCCCCGTACCGTCTCCTGGACCCGTTGGATGGTGTCACCCGCCGCGCCCGCCGCATGCAACAACACCGCCGCATGCTCAACCCCACTCCGCGCATGTCCGATGAGCGAGTTCATGTTCTCCGTCGCCGCCCGTATTTCCTGAAGCAACAATGGCACCTCGAAGTTCAGACTGGCCAGCAGGCGATCCCATTCCATCACCGACTTCCTAAGCTGTACCAACAGTGGAATCAGCATGCCGACCAGCACCACAAACGCCACTGCCCCCACACACAGGGCGATCTCACCAATCATAAAGCTCCTCTACCTCGACCAAGCTCTCGCTAGACCAACCGGTCTTCCACGCGCGCTTTATCGAATCACCCCAAAGACCCAGAGGAGAACGATCAACGTGAACGGCGCGCCCAGCAGCCAAAGAATGAACCCTTTTCCCATGGGATGCCCTCCTTTACTCTGCAGATTCACAATCCCGACCACGAATACCCGCTTACGAGCCCAGCTCCTTCAAGAGGCTGGACAGGTCCTCTGCATGCTCTTCCTCTTGCGCAAGGATCCCCTCCAGCATTTTACAAGTCGTGGGATCATCAGTCCCGACATAGGTGACCATTTCTCGATAACTGTCGATCGCAATCCGTTCGGCAACCAGGTCTTCCGTAATCATCCCCACCAATGAGTCTCCTTCAACATATTCTGAATGGCTCCGGCTCAGCATCCCTTCAGGAGAGAGATTCGGTTCTCCCCCAAGTTGAACGATGCGTTCGGCCAATTGATCGGCATGAGTCTGTTCCTCAATGACATGCTGCAGAAACTCGGCTTTTACGCCAAGAGAATTGATCCCGCTGGCCATGAAATAATGACGCTTGTAGCGCAGGACGCAGACGATTTCCGTGGCGAGAGCTTCATTCAGTAGCTTGATCACCGTCTCCACTTTGGCCTTGTAGCCCGCTGTCATGGCGCCCTCGGCAATTCCTTGCCGCGCCCGGGCTCGGAGCGTCTTCACATCGGTCAGGCCAATGGCTTCTTTGATGATGCCTTCCTGTCGGGTCGGGCGAGGCCCTGTTGCTCCGGGTTGCACATTTGTGGGCGTGGTTTCTTTCACAATTTCCTCCTCTCGGGAAATTCCCCCGTTTCAGTTTTGTCCAACACGGATCGCTCAAGGTATTCTGGTCATCCTCGGGCTGCTTTCAGCAAAGCAGGCTCACCGAGTTGCAGCCGCCTCTCCACTGATTTCCAATCGATGTTGGCAAAGAACGCCTCGATGTAAGCGGCTCTCTCTGACGGTTTGTAGTCGAGGAGATAGGCGTGTTCCCACACATCCATGACCAGGACCGGAACGAACCCCGCCACATGTCCATGTTCATGCAGACTGATCCAATGATTGGAAAGTCTGCCGCTGTGCGGGTTCACACAACAAACCGCCCAACCGACTCCTCGCATTTTCCCTATACTGGAGAAGTCCAATTTCCACATGTCATAGGTACCGAAACTGTCTTCTGCGGCTTTCACAAAAGCAGAGCCTTTCGCAGGCTTCATGGCTGGACTTTTGTGCAGATTCCCAAAATAATATTCGTGCAAGACCATCCCGTTGTATTCAAACCCTAAGCGGCGTGTCAGTTCCGAATAGGCAGGGGTCTCCTCATGATCAATGCGTCCATCCCTGAGCATCTCGTCAATCTGGATCGTGAGCTGGTTCGCAGCCTTCACATACCCCTCATACAGCGTGAGATGCATCTCGAGCGTTCGATCAGAAATCCCGACCAGCCCGTGTAAATCGAACGCCTTAACATCACAGGAGCCTCCGATTTTCATGCGTCACCTCCGCGTTCCATTGATGGTCCCGCAGGATCCGCCATTTCATTGTCTGCTTCCCCTATCTCCACAATTGACCGCCTTCTCCCTGCCGACATCAGAGCACGCGTAGAAATGCCACCAGATCTTGCTTCTCTTCCGCCGTCAACTGAGTCCCTAACACAAGATTGAAGAACTCGACCGTATCCTCTAAGGTCAATAACCTCCCATCATGCAAGTACGGAGGCGAATCCTTGATGCCTCGCAAGGGAAACGTCTTAATAGGCCCATCGGCGCTCGCCATGCGCCCATTGATCATTCTCGGCTTGTAAAAGCGTTCCACCTTCAGGTTGTGCATGGAATTGTCCGTGTAATACGGCGCCTGATGGCAACCGGCGCAGGTGGCTTTTCCAAAGAACAGCATCTCCCCTCGCTTCTCAGCTGCTGTAGCCTTCGAGGAACTTAATTTACCGTCAATCCCCAGCTTGGGCGCCGGCGGGAAGTCCAGAAGCTCCTGGAACTCTGCCATGAAGTGCACCTGGCTCCCCCGTTCGAGAATGTTGGCTCCTTTTTTTGTTCCAATCACATGATCGCCGTCGAAGTAGGCGCCGCGCTGCTCAAACTCCGTGAAATCCTCCACTGTCTTCAGCGCTCTCTGCGAGCCGAACAGTCGCTGAATGTTGAGGCCGCGTAATGTCGGCGTATCAATGCGATGGCGAAGCTCCTGCGGGCGGACATCTCCGGCCAGGTGCGTACTGGCGTTCGTGTGGCCGTTCGCATGACATTCGAAGCAGGTGACGCCACGGCTTGGACGAATGGTACGACGATCTTCTGTCTGGTTGAATTGCTGTTGCGGAAACGTCGTAACGAGCAGCCTCAAGCCCTCGAGCTGTTTCGGATTGAGAATCCCATTGAAGAATTCATAATAGTTGTCGAGGGTCACCAACTTGCCCTGGGACACGTCACCGAGATCGGGGCGTGTCGTCAGGTAGATAGGAGGCGGGAACTCCGGTAACAAATGGACCGGCAGGTCGAAGTCCAGATCGAAGCGAGTGAGATCACGGCCCTCCTGCTTCTGAATCTCCTCGATGTGGAACTGAGGGAACACCATTCCTCCCTCAGGATGGTTAGGATGCGGAAGCGGAAAGAATCCACTCGGAAATGCATCCTTGTCCCGGATCTCTTCCGGGCTCATGGTCTGAAGCTTTTCCCAGGTCATGCCCTTCGAAAGGGCGACTCGTATTCCTTCCTGGATTGGCTTACCGCGGGACATCGTGGCATCTTTGGCCGGGCGGTTTGCGAGGTCGTACCGCTCCTTGAGCAAATCCATCTGCCGCTTCATAACCTCAGGCTTTGCGGTTTTCATGCGGTCGATCACTGAGGCAATGTCCTCCTTAAGATCAACAGGAGCATAGCTGGTCCCCTTCCCTTGCTCTCGTAACCCATGCGGCACGCCCGGTGTCTTCTCTGTGGCCTTTCCCAAAACAGTCACAGGTGCGGCGGTGAGCGCGGCTCCGACTGCCAGAACGGCACAGAGTGAAACCAAATACTGTATCTTCACGATCCCCTCCTCGGCCATTGACACCCTCACACGTACGGTCTTGTGGTACTTGCTCAACCGCTCAGAATAGTTATCCCCAAAACCCCAACCGACTGGTCCGTTCAGAACACAGGGCAGCGTTTCTTGATTGCAGTATGGCGAGAAACATTGCCGAGGTCTGGTCACAATTGCTCAGTGCGCAAAACTCGAAGAGCGTATGGTTAGAGCTAATCGTGTTTTACATCTATCCAAGGAGGTTCCCAATGGTATCCATTCATAAAGTCGTCGGTGTCTTGTCGTGCAGCTTCTTACTGTGCCTGGGGTTGTCGACCGTCGCGTCCTCTGCAGAGCAGTTCAACGCAGGCCATTCGGGTGGCAAGATATGGACGGTGGATGACAAAGACAGGTTTGTATCCGGCAAGGAGGTGAAAGGCGAAATAGTGAAGATCGAAGGTGAGAACTATGTCGTCAGAGAAGCATCTGGGGCTGAGGTGCGCATGCATGTGAATGCCAGTACTGAAAAGAGAGCTAACATGACTCCTAAAGTGGGAGAACATGTTCTTGCAAAGGTGGATGATAAGGGTCACGCCGTGTCGTTTCTTACGGATGCACCCATCTCCCGCTGACGCATCTCTATCATCAGCCAGGGCGGTTAACGGGATGGTAGCAGGTGCGCTCTCGGTGAGAGAGATATAGGGGCATTCCGAGGCACTGCGTGACATTGCATCCCGCGTTCTCTGTGTCAAGCGCCGATGGCCCACCGGAAGCTACGCTCCCGGTGGGCCTCTGAACTGTTTACCACTTTGGACTTATCAGGATTTAACGGACGCCCTTGGGTGGTCGCAGAACAGGGAGAGGACCAATGGGTAATCGGCGCAGATCAGAGTTTGAACATCAACATGGCTACATCCATCTTGAAAAACATGACACTGAGTTATGGCTTAAGCCGTATGACCGAAAGCGTGTGGCCTTCGATTGAGATCTTGGCTTCAATCTTATCCCCCGGATTAACCCTATTCAGAACCTTGGTGTCATCGCGGAGTTCAAGACGCAATTCTTTGCCCGCATAATCTGTAATGACATATGATTTGTCCACGATATCGAGCGTGTCCTGGCCTTGGAGATCCCTGGTCATATGAAATTCCCCTTCGACCTGAGACACTTCGCCTCTCACAATCATGGAAGGTGACGATTTGGAAGGCGACTGGGCCTCCGTCAGAGATCCCAGAACGGTTAAGAGACCGACAGTAACGAGACTCGAAACAAGACTGGACGACTTTAAGGCCTTCATATAGACCTCCGACTAAGGCTGACAAAAGCCTTCTTCCTGTCCCGTCCACCTGAAAACTAATCAGGTTAACGCACGTGAGATACCCCTGCGGGGTCTCTTCTCTTGTCCTGCTCGAGTGAGGGCGTGGCTGTCAGACTTCCAGGTCATCGAAGTTCCGGGTATTCCGGAGCCTCCCGGCATGGGGAGGCCAGCCTTAGTGACTGGCCCCCTCTCGGTGCCTGAACCTCTCGGCCTACTCCTTCACCGTGAGATCATTTTTGACAGACTTCACCCCGGCAACCTGCCGGGCGGTCCAAGACGCATTGCCACTGGTCATCAGGTCCCGAACTTCGCCGGTCAGCGAGACGACCCCTGCATTGGTCTGGACTGCAATACTAGCTTTCTTCAGATGTGAATCCTTGTCCATCTGTTCCTTCACGTGTGTCGTAATAGCGTCATCCTTGTCCTCCACCGCTTCACGTGCCGCCGGGGCGACGACCTCAAGGTCGTTCGTCACACTTTTGACGCCATCGAGCATTTTGGCGATCTCCGCCGACGCCTGCTTGGCTGCATCTGAGTCCACCTTGCCACGGAGCAGTACAATTCCCTGCGTGGTCTCCACATCAATCTGCCTTCCTTTGACCCGACTGTCAGCAGCCAGAGCTATTTTGGTTTTTGCCGTCAGCCAGGTGTCGTTCATCGGGGTCTTTTCAGGAGCCTTGTCGAGCGCATGCACCGATGCAGCGATCAGTACCCCACCGAAAACCAGAACCGTGCAAAGTGTCAGCATAGAGCGTGTGTTCATCATGTTCTCCTTACGTGTAGTCGAATGTGTGTCGTGAAAGGTCTTCCGTGACTTGCATCCATTCAGCGAGGTTATTGGGTCTTCCCCACGGGTTTCGGCGCGGGCTTCTCATGCCACTCGTCGGCCCATTTCATGAGATCATCCTTTTTGTCGCCATACCGTTCCTGGGCTTTACCGACAAACTTTTCGTAATTCCCTTCGATTTGCTTTAAATCGTCATCGGTAAACTTGCCATATTTCTCTTTGAGTTCCCCCTTAAACTGCATCCATTTCCCTTTGAGTTGATCCGCATTCATGATGTATTCCTCCTGTGTTTACGCATTTGTATCTTCCTGTCCGTATCGATCTGTCTCCGCCATTTCCAAACCTCCTCCATACTGGCCATTATGGCGAGAAACCCAGCGATGGTCTGATCAGAATTGATCATGGGGCAAGAAATGAACGATTGGCTCACACGGTCGCTACCGTGCGCTATACATACCCGCGCACTGTCGACGATGCCGCCTGGCCTGTCTCGAGTGCTTCCCCAAAGTGGGCGTCACCAGGTCGCAGGCTCCGGGTGCGGGGCCTTTGTCATCATTTAGTAGGGCATGACTAGATCGGACAGGCTCTTCGGCACACGACGGGCCGGCAAAGGATCGCTTCGGTCTAGAAAAAACGATCCGTACAGCCGCAAGACTGTGAGTATCCGGCTTTCGAGTCCGAGAAGATCGACGAGGATAGGTCCTCGCAGTCATGAGTGAGACTGTGGGTGGCCGGCCGTATTGATTACGTGCAGAGCAAAAAGCCCAGCTCGCGCATCACATAGGCACAACGGACGCTCGCCGTCCCACTGGCGGACAGATCTTTTCTTCCGCAGGTTACATGCGACCAGTCAACACCAGGACGAGCAGGACTAACAAGATCAGGCCTAGTCCGCTGCTGGGACCATAACCCCAGTTCGAGCTGTAGGACCAAGTAGGCAACGCGCCAACGAGGAATAGAATGAGGATGATGAGGAGTACGGTGCCCATATGTCACCTCCGCTGAAGAATGTCGGACCCTAGTACAATGCCTTCACTCACCGGTTAGGCTCTCACACTGCATTTCACGTAGTCTGCGCATATGTTCATTACGGGGCCGAGTCAGGGGCCTCCGGCCATCGACCAAGCCGCAAAACGGTCCCGCTTAGGTATCAGCCTGCGTCTAGATTGAGCTTGAATCTATTCTGCACTGAGCGCGGCTCACACACTGCTCACAATTGATTAGTTCATTTAATTGCCAGGACAAATCAATTGCACGACCCGCTGCGCGACAGATTAATGCTGATAGAGCTCGCGTCCTTCCTCTTCAGAGAGTACGCCTTTCTGGATGAGCATCTGAATAAGCTTATCGGCGGGAGTCAGCGCTGAAGGTAAGGGCGACGCACGCTCCTTCGGTCTCGACAAAACGGGCAGCCGTTTCATTCCATACACCCGAAACACCGGAGTGAACACAATGAGATAGTCCTTGTTGCGAATCCGCACGGCTACCGGACTACTTTCGGTGTAGGGAGAAAGATCCGGACCGGATCCGCGAGGGATGCCAAAGTAAGGTTTGCCGTCATCTGTTTCGCCATCCTGCCCCAGGATCTCCATGCGTGTCAGGTTTGATTCGCTCGTGCCCGTCATCCATTCGTTGCCACCGATGTTGGTAATCTTGTCAAGAACGATGATGAGCGACTCTCCCACCAAAGAATCGGACGACAGGTTCTTCACACTCACATCGTAGAGGTACTCGCTGTTGAAGTTGTCTCGGCCCTTGAGGGTGACTACGGCTTGAGCTGCTTTGTCGGTCAGGTCAGAAAGTTGGTCCAAGCCTCCGGCCAGAACCAGAACAGGTGGAGGAAAGACCGCACTCGTCACCAGGCACAGAAGCGCGTACCATAATCCAGATCTCTTGTGGGTGGCAGACCGTGATTCTTTATGAGAAGGGTGTATTCTCTGAACCTGCGAACGGTCTTTCACGTCATCCTCTCCGCTTTCCGCTATACTCTGCTCCAAGACCTGGCGCGAGAATGGATCTCGCAGACTGGCCCAATCTCAGTCTGATCGAGATGACCGGTCAGTTCAAAAGTTCGGCGGCTCAGGCGATCGATGCATATTCTTCCGGGTGAGTCTTGATGCACACAACGTCGCCCTTCCCGACCCGCCTGCGCGAGACTTTCCATGTTCCCTCCCAACGGCGAAAGCGATTCGCACGAATGACGGCATCCTCGACACACCCACAACTGATACGGCGTCTCGCGGAGTATCGAGAGTGTGTTTCAATGTACAGGTCATCGAAGGTTTCGCATACCATTAGCACCCGACAGCGTTGGCAGCGCATACACCCTCCTTCTACGCTCGTAGTCGCACTGGCGTGACGCTCGCTTGGGCATCATGGCTCTCGCCTTGGCAAGCCAGCAGAATCGTGTCCTCTCGCCTCTCTAATCATGCCCGGATCTCGACGACCCCGGTTCAGGCAACCTGCTGATGTCTCAGCGGCACGCGTAGCGCGTGGAGGGAAGCCACGGCGCGCGAGATCAAGAGCTGGGCGCAGATGGGACACAGATGCGGCCCTAGGGTCTCTGAGGTCACACGCACATCCATATAAGTCGAGCCCCGCATTCAGAGCAGGGGACTGGTTCCATCTGGGCGAAGTGTGGATACGACCGGGCAACTCGGCAGGTCATGGCGCACCTCCTTAGGGAAGACAGACGACGAGTGTAAATGGGAGTATGCCGAGACACTCGATGCATGTCTGTTCACAATTGCTCAGATGCACACATTGCGTCGATCATCGGTCGATCAATACTCCTCCATCAGGGTGCCTGTGCGCCCGCACGGCACCGGCCGTCTTTTTCTCCTTGCACCTACTCCTTGACAATGACCCCACACGCAATCCTGGCTCCACCAGGAGCGTCCTTGGTCGGCGGATCAGGGACATATTTGTCCTCTGATTCGTGGATGATGAAAGTGCTACCATCCCTGTCAAAGAGCGTAGTCAACCCGTCGGAAATGGTGACGCGGTTGGTAATCGTATATAGCGATCCCTTGCGCTCCTCGTTCACCAGGAGGTTGGGCAGATCGCCGAGATGGTAGGGATGATTGCCGAGGCCTGGACTCACATTGGCTTCTGGATTCAGGTTGGAATCCACGTTGCCGTCATAGTGGCCCTGGGCCGCTGAGAACGGGGCGCAATTGCCGGTTTCGTGAATATGGATCGCATGACGACCTGGATTCAGTTTGCTCTCCTGAGTTCCTTCCAGTCTCAACGAAATTCTTACACGTCCCTCGTATGCTTCGTAAATAAAGGCCTCTCCGGAAATACCAGGTCCGGTGATAATGGCCTTCGCCTGCAGCTTCTTATCCAATTTTCCCGTGTGGTAGCTGGAACATCCCGTCACGGACAGCAGGCTACCCGCGATGATCAGTACACCGCACCCTGATTGCGTCATATTCATCGCACACCTCACTGGTAAAGCACATTGGCCAACCTGCCCGCCGGCTCACCTCACGACACCGAACAGCCGGACGATCCCAGGGACCGTACAAGACATTCTCAACTACGAAAGATTGAAGATTCGAGAGATGGAGAGAGCGCCACCGTGGATATCCGCGGCGGACACGACAGGACTTCACCCGCCACACGGCACATGAGCATCCCAACCGCCCTCAGCAAAACGACATTATCGATTCTTCTTCACAGTGGCCTTGGCGTCTTCAGCAGTGCCCCCCGGAGCTCCCAGTTTTTTTGCAGCGACCGCCGCACCGCCCCCTCCAGTATCTTCGACGTTTTGATCCAGCGTCTTCTCGGTGACGGATTCGGGCACCTCCTTTCCCAAACCCACTAATCCATCGCTCCGTCTTCCCGGACCACTGCCGCCTGGGCCGAAGTTGCCACCTTCGCGTTGAATTTCATTGGGCACGTTGTCTTTCGCATTATCGGAGGTCCCAGGCTGAACACCCTGAACTTCCGCCAAGACTCCCGTCGCCAGAAGCAGAGTTGCACATGCCATCGCGCTGAAGACACATACTTTGCTCATAACCATTCTCCTTTATGGTGAACGCGGAATAGTGATCCGGATCGCATCGCTTGGATGACTGAATGTGGGTACAGTGGCACAAGAAGAAGATGGAGGCTGATCAATAGTGCACAACGCACAGAGATCCTACGCATTCGAACGACGCAAAAAGACGGAGAGAGCTGGCACACCTCACCGCTCTCGTCGCTCGTCCTTCACCTGCGCCCCAGATTGAGGCTTCTGCTGAACAGGCTTGTCCGGCTTGCGCGCGGCGCGTTCCGTCATACACTGGCTACTCTCGCAACCTTTTGCTCGTGCCTGCTGCCTCTCCAAACAAGACTTCTTATCCTCTTGACTGATGGCGCCTTCAAGGCACTGCGTCAATAGATGCTTCGCCTCATTCAGACAATCCTCACACAGATGCTGCGCAAACAGAGGAGCACTGCCAAGGCCGAGAAACAGGAACAGCGAAACGACAATTAGTAGGTCCATTTCAACCCCTCACCATGGGCTTTCAGAAATGTTCGCCAACAAATGAAGCCATCGCCACGCACCTGGTATTCGCAGCGACCTCACGTACAGCGCGTCTCTGCTGTCATAATCCCTATCACTTCCGGCTGACGGACCCTGCCAGTTCATGTTCCGCCTTCAACCAGTCTTGCCAATCCTGGCCGTCGTGCCGGCCCCGTTGCTCATACAGTTCATAAGCGCGTTGCGCAATGTGGTGGTGATCACCCGCAGCTCTTTTGAACGCCTGTGCTATCTGGCCGGTCTTCGCACCAGCCGGAGTGGCGTAGCATGTTACCTCCGTTTGTTCCGCGGTGGTCCGGCTGACATTCGTTTCCTTCATCGGGCACCTCCTTATTGAAGCCCTGTACGCTGTCCTCCTGCAATATTCCCCTTAAGTTTATCCGCGCTCATGAGATCTCCCCCCCTCGGGCAGCGCGCGCTCCCTGGTATCGGATCGACCTATCGCGGTCAACCTCTGCCATCTCGCAACATCCCCTGAATCACCACCAGTATGACTGGAACGTCAACGGCAGTTTGATCACTATTGCTCAGATTGAAGAGGCCGAACAGCGTATGGTGAGCTTGGTGATTTTTATGCATGGTTCACATCTAACCCGGGAGGCCATCATGGTATCCATTCACAAAGACGTCGGCGTCATAGCTTGTGCATTCTTGCTGTGCCTGGGTTTGTCCCATACGGCGCAGGCAGAGCATTCGCCTTCGGCTTCAGACGTGATGAAGACTGACTCCCAATCTGATCGACAAGGTTTTCAATCTGATGATGACAAGCAAAAGAGCGTGGACAATGAGAAGGGAAGTACTAGCGCAAAAGACACCAAGACGATCACCGGCGAACTGCTCCGCATCAAAGACGGGAACTATTTTCTCAAATTGAAGACGGGTGAGAAAATACGACTGCATACGGATAAGACGACCCGGATGATTGGGACAGTCAAGAAGAATGATCGTATTGAGGCAATGGTGAACGATCAGAATCACGCGCTGTCGATTCGCTCGACAAAATGAAGAACTGCCACCGGCCACGGACAGGAACCCGGTCGCGCAGCTGACTCCACTCTCAAGTCAGGCGACAGCAGCTCAACACAGCAGTAATCATTGTCGCAGTGAACGCCTGGGTGCGCCGCGTCATAGGACAGCGACCTGCCGACTCTTTGATCACCGCCGTGGCAAAGGATCAAACCATCAGTTTGCTCCCGCCATGGATAAGTAAGGCAAGGAGAGTCGAGCAGACATGACCGGTCGATCGTTCTGGCGGGGAGTGAGAGATAACGCACTGATCTTTTTGCCGGCACATCGCTCACAGAAACGTGCGCCGGACCGATGAGAGGTGCATGGATTCCATTCCGCCATTGATGGTATCTCAAGCTGATGGCCGCCAGGCTCTCGATTGGTCAAGTCCGCATTGCTCCAAGGCTGCGGCCAGAATATGTGCGGGAAAGACCGCACTCTCCACAATCAAAGTCCCTCGGAGCACGGATTCCCACTTGGTGCTGAAGACATCCGATCCTATGACCATTGTGGCGACAGTTCTCCACCAGCATGCGTACGGGGCCGAAGCCTCCATTAGGCATCCCTTGTATTCCATAGGTGACTCGTGAGCGAGGGGTGGTTGCAACAACGTGAGCGTGGCACTCGAATCGCATGGCGGTTCATGATCTGGATGGCGCTATCCGCTGGACGTCCTGCTGCTCGCGCCTTGCTCTATCCGATCTGCCTCTATTACCTGGTGTTTTCATGGCAAACACGTCGTGCCATCCAACCCTTCTTGATCCGAGCGTTGGGACGCCCGATCGGCTGGCAGGATCTGTATAGACAGTATCATTGTTTCGCGTCGACGCTCCTTGATCGAACCTATCTTCTAGCCGGAAAAGCCAGCAGCTTTGACGTCGATATCAGGGGACTCGACCTGCTCAACGACCGATTGGCTCGAGGCCAAGGATGTATCTTGCTCGGGTCGCATCTGGGAAGCTTCGAGATCGTACGGACCATCGGATTGACCCTGAAGGATGCCGAAATCAAGGTCCTGATGTACGAGCACAACACACCCATGATCCGTGACAACTTCCATAGCTTGAATCCAACGATCGCTGAGACGGTCATACAGACCGGCTCGTTGGACACAATGCTTCGAGTCAAGGAATGTCTGGACCGCGGGGGGGTTGTGGGCATGCTCGCAGATCGTCTGGTGAAGCAGGATCAGACCACACCCTGCACATTCTTCGGCAAGCCTGCAAGATTCCCTGCTGGAACCATGTGGCTCGCCAGCATCTTAAAAGTGCCGGTCATTCTTTTCTTCGGGCTCTACCGTGGGGGGAATCGCTATGAAGTCCATTTCGAGTTGTTCGCAGAGGAAGTGCTGGTCGACCGGCGGCATCGAGACCGGGAAGTTCAGCAATGGACCCAGCGTTATGCCGACCGTCTGGAACACTACTGCCGCCTGACTGCGGACAATTGGTTCAACTTCTACGACTTTTGGGAAGAGCAACGGTAAGCTGGTTATTGAGACTGCTGCCCCCGCTCCTCCCCTGTTGGTTCAAGCCAGGTCTCGCGCTAGTATCCTTTGCCTCGCCGCTTGCAGAGCCGCCTGACTGATTGTCTCTTTTCTCTGCAACTTTCCCTAAATGAGCACTTTTGAACAGATGGGCCGTCCGCAACCTGCTAATTGCTGAATCAACTAACTTAATCGACAGCGTGGAGGGCCGTCTGCAATGACACAGGGTTTAGTTGATGACCACACAAAGAAAGAAGGCACCCGCTGCATTGACGATCACTTCACAAATCAGGCTGTCGATGATGTCCTGTACGGCACTCGGGGCAGCCGAAACCCGAATCCACTAGATCGACTGGTGGTGGCCAGAGCGATGGCCCCCCTGATTCTTACCTGCTATACCCTCGTCTCAGCGCTTGGGAAAGGCCTTAATGAGACCTATCAGGCATTGCGGAACCGGCGCTCCGGGTTGCGGCCCTGCGACTTCGAAGATGTGAGGATCACCGCATACATCGGCCGGGTTGATGATGTCGAAAACATGTCATTCGGCGGCGGGTCAGCACCAACACAATTGGAGCAGTTCGACTGCCGGAATAATCGGCTCGCGCTTCTCGGGCTTCAGCAGGATGGGTTCATCCAAGCTGCCATAGCAGCCCGGGAACGCTACGGCGCCCACCGAGTGGCCGTGCTTGTCGGCTCGAGCACCTCGGGCATCCTGGAGACGGAACATGCGTATTGCCACCGCGACCCGGCATACGGCACCTTGCCGCCGCCCTACCTGACATCCCAACGCTATACCCATAACATGTTTTCGGCCGCGCATTTTGTTCGTGCCTACCTGGGGCTGCGGGGGCCGGCGATGGTCATCTCCACGGCTTGCTCATCCAGCGCAAAAGCGTTTGCGACGGCGGCGCGATTCATCAAAGCCGGATTCTGCGATGCGGCTGTTGTCGGCGGCGTAGACAGTCTCTGCTTGACGATTCTGTACGGATTTTCGTCGTTGCAACTGATGTCGCGAAACCCCTGCCGTCCATGCGATGAGGACCGCGACGGACTGACGTTGGGCGAATCGGCCGGCTTTGCGTTACTAGAACAATCTGAGCATGCGGATCAGCCTGGGGCCGTGGCATTATCGGGCTACGGCGAGAGTTGCGACGGATATCATATGTCGCATCCCCATCCGGAAGGAACCGGGGCGATCAAGGCGATGCGGGCAGCCTTGCTGCGAAGCGGGCTCACCTCCGCGGATATCGATTACATCCATCTGCACGGCACCGCGACCAGGGCGAACGACAGCATTGAAGATGCGGCCGTCCATTCGGTGTTCGGCCCCTCGACCCCCTGCAGCTCGACCAAAGGGTGGACGGGACATACATTGGGGGCGGCGGGAGTCACGGGAGCGGTGATTGCCGCGCTTAGTCTCACGCGCAAGTTTGTCCCCGGAACGGTGAATACGACTCGACTCGATTCCAGCTTGAATAGTCACGTGCTGCTGGAGAACAGAGAACAGCCAGTGCACCGGGTGTTGAGCAATAGCTTTGGGTTTGGCGGCAACAACTGCAGCCTGATTTTCGGGGCGGTCTGATGACATTATATGTGAGCGGAATCAGTGCGTTGGGGCCGGGGCTCCCTGGTTGGGCCGGAAGCCGGGCCGTTCTGGCAGGTGAACGCCCCTGGCGTGAAGCCTTCCAGCCGAGGCCGAGCGCCAGCATGCTACCGCCAAACGAACAGAGGCGCAGCAGCAAGACAGTGCGCTGGGCCATCGAGGTGGCTCAGGAGGTCCTGCAGCAGGCAAAGGCGGATGCCCACGAGGTGGCATCCGTCTTTGCGTCCTCCGACGGCGAAACCGATGTCCTGGATCGTCTCTGCAGGGAACTCGCCATGCCGCAACGAACGATTTCACCCACTCTGTTCCATCACTCCGTCCATAATGCCGCGTCCGGCTACTGGGGAATTGCCACGGGCTCACAGCAATCGTCGACGGTGCTGGCTTGTTATGATTCGTCCTTCTGTGCCGCCATGCTGGAAGCGGCAGCGTATACACAGACCGAGGAGCGTCCTGTACTCCTGGTAGCGTACGATCTTCCATCTCCTCCTCCTCTCGATGCTGCGCGACCTCTGCAAGGAGGATTCGCCGCCGCGCTGTTGTTGACACGAACTCCTGCGCCGAACAACCTCGTCCAGCTCGACCTCGCTCTCTCCAATGACCTCTCTGAGGGCGCAACGTGTATGGACGATCCACGACTCGAAGCGCTCCGGAACGGAAATCCAGCCGCGCGGTCGTTGCCGCTTTTGGCCGCCATCGCCAGGCAGTGCGGCACCCTGGTCCGCCTTGAGTATCTGGAAGATCTACGTCTGTTGATCCAGGTCATACCATGCCGGTCATCAGGAACGCCGAGCTCTGCAGAGTGATTCCGCATCATGGCACGATCTGCCTGTTGGATGCGATCGAGTAGTGGAAGGACACCAATAGGCTGCATAGACTGCGGCGAGCCCGAAGGACAACTCGATGGACTCGTACTGGGTTGTACTCCCCGCCAATAACGCAGTCGCCACGATTAGAGACGTTGCATCGCGGGCGATCCGACAGACCGAGAACGAAATGCGGGCGAAGCTCCCTTTCCAAGCAGTCGTCGCACAACTCAGCCCCCCCCGCTACCGATACCCTGACGACCAACACTTACGACGGCAGCGTTGATTATGTCGGTCTGAGCAACCTATATTGCCGCAGGGAAGACAACCTCCGTTCTGAAGCGTAGTACAAATCGTCCATAACATCGATCCACACATCTGCGTACCCATCAATGACCACATGGTAACGCCATGAGGCTCCGAGCTATTCCCTGCTGAGGGTGCAGTTGCGTAAGCACTGACGGCGGCGACCGTAGCGGACGGCGCGCATCCGAGAGGCGCGCTCATACTATGAATCCTGCTCGTAACCCAACGAGTTCCCGCACAGAGTAGGAGAATATCCTTCGCACATCATGTGCTCCACGAATGCGTCAAGGAGGAAGAAATTCTCCGGTCTCATGCTCCGCATGTTCCATTTGGACACATAGTGTGGAAAGGATTGCCGCTTCGCGTGCACAAATTCATAAGGATGGCAATAAAACACCAGCCGCGAAGCACGTTGGGAAATCCGACGGACCATCCATTTCATCAGCGGCAGGCCAAGCACCCGGAGCATGGCCATATTGATGGGAAGCAGGAACGCCGAGGGAGCCATCTCAATGATCGAACTCTCCCCCGGCAGGCGAAGATGGCTTAATGAGGGACGATACGGTTCGCTCGGAGCACGGAAATATTTCAAGTAATGGACCCGCCCGAAACCGCAATCGAATCGCCTCGCCGGTACGGATGAGTCGTAGCGATATCCCTCGTCCTCGAGCGCGCGCAAGGTGGTTTCACTCACCCACAAGTTTGGTGCGCGGAACACGACGGGGCGAACCCCGGAGGCTTTCTCCACCGCGTCAGTAGCCAGCCGGATCCATTTTCGTTGCTGGTCATAGCTGGCGGACCTGAAATCTTCGTCTTCCTCGAGGCAGCCGTGTTCCCACCCATGTGTGCCGAGTTCGTGCCCTCGCCACCGACACTCTCCGATCAGTTCCGCGTGGGCTTTCGCAAATCTCCCGGCAACAAATATCGTGGCCTTGAGTTTCCATCGATCACAGAAATCCAGCAGGCCTTTCAGCCCACTCTCGGACCCATGCACCCAGTCGACATCGATAGTGAAGTGCAACGGAAGGCTGGCTCGTGTGCCGACAGGGTGGAGAGACAGCGGGCCGTTTGGCGGTTCGAGGGGAACTTGCGATGAAGCCCCCTCCGTAGCTTGCTTTTCCTGTTCCTCGATTCCTTCTTGCATCTCGGTCCTCGCCTCGCCTGACACTTTCCTCACTTTTGCCCTTAGTACATCGCCCTTGGCTTTGTCGGATGCCACCTTGTGCTGCTGCCCAACATCCTCCGCAGCGTCCTCGATTGGCCACGACCTGCACACCTGCAGACGAACAGAAGTTCATCCACGGTTGCGGGGTCGATCAGGCCGGGCGCCAAGGCCAGGCAGATCTGCATAAGCGAGGCCAAGGGGGAGAAGAATTCCGCTGTAGCAGGCCGGCGACTTCGATCCTTTCCCGATGGGAGTCACTGTCCTTTGAAACTGTCTGGCCGGACATGTTGAGGCATGAGAGCGTGTTGGGCTCGAACAGGAGGCGACGATATCGTTTAGCCTGCATTATTGGTCTTGTCTTGACTGAGAACACCCTCGATTTCCAATAATAGATCGCTTCGGCACATCTCTCCTTGAAGATACAGAAGCTGGGTATGGGCAGGCAGCTGTTCCTCGAGGATGTTGCGGATCGTCTCAAAATGTTCCGGGTGTCGGATGTACACCTTGAAGAGGGCCTGCTCATACCACTGTCCGCGAGTGCTCCCATTGAGCCGCTCAGTATGTGCGATCAATGCCCTCAGATTGCGCATTATTTCCAGGGTCTGTTGATGGGGCTCGCCGATGTGTTCAGTCACATGACCGATCACGCTTGCCGTGCCGGCGATGAACAGGTGAGATCCTGAGAAAAGCGAGCATAGAGTGGCTCTCGCGAAGGATGGACTGCGCGGGCCGTAGGATCGAGGATATTTGTACGCACTCACTTGCCGCGGATTCTCAATTTGCATTCCAGCCTGGGTTGACGCTAGAAAATGGATCTCCAACGGGCCGGACATGGTCCCAACGGCGGTCCCCGCGGGCAGGGTTCGAGGGAAGTCCGCAAGGCCCTCGGCCAAGGCATGGTGCCGGCCCACACAAAATCGCTGGTAACGCTCCAGTCTGTCGGATTCGGAGTTGATGCGGGGAAAGTAATTCCACACCCGCAGCAGATATGGATAGCCGAGGTCACGAGCCTGGCCGAGTAGGCGTCGATAGGCGCGGCAGGTCATACTATCCAGCCGCGTACCTGAGCATTCGCCCGATTGTAGAGCGCCAAAGATCACCTCATCGTTCATGGCGCACCGGATGCCCTCATCTTCGTAGTACGTGACCGGCAGACTGCTCGTCCACACCTCCGTCAGCGGAGGCCGGTTGAATTGCGGCAGATCGAGACAGACCACCGGACAGACCGCTACGCTCCGGAGATCCAGAGGGCTCTGACCGTGACGGACGATGCTCAACAGGTTGGACGGCGAGGCCTTCAGTCGTGCTTCGAGCTGTGCGGCCTCCATGTACTCTATGCGGAGGGCATGGGCCTTGGCCAATGGGACAGGTTGCGCAGACTTCACCCCTAACGTCCCGACACCCTGCTCCACCACGCACTCGTTTGACTTGGTTCTGCTCACGCTGTTGATCTCTGGTTATAGTCTGAGTGAACCGAGGCCGCCGGGTTGACCACGTCAACCTGGACTTCGGTCACTTCAGAATACATTACCTCTATTTGTCGGCATCGGTAAGACAACCCATGCCGCTTCCCCATCAGACATCTCCCTTACGGGCATGTGTCCGTGTGAGGATCCCTGGCACCAGGGCGCGCTTGGTATGACGCTACGCTACGGGAGCAAGGCATCTCCCGCTACGCTGGAGTATACCGGGGTGAAAATGAACCCTAAGATCGGAGGGAAATACCACATGACCGTCTCGTCCGACTGCACGATCCGCACCTTCGTTGCACCATGCTTTTTGGCCTCATCGGCAAAATGCTGGACCGTTGAGCTCAGTGTGGCATCCCCCCAGAGCGGTTTGGTCACAAACAGGTTAAGCGCGAAATTCCTCGTGTTGATGTGCGTCAGCTTGTCACCGTCCATCCCTTTAATACCGCGCAAGTCGGAAGCGGTGTTGGATATGGCACAACCGGCGCCAACTCCCATGACAAGTACGAGCATCGCCATCATAGAATGCTTCATAGTTTCCTCCTTCATAAGCATCAACACACGCCCATTCATGTGTGAATGTAGGTGCACCCTACCGAATACACTCGGCGGCGATCTGTTCAGTATTGCTCATATTTAAATAATCCAGACGATAGCTCATACCCTCCCTCGGAAATGTGACGCCCATCCGGCGCGGCCGTGTGTTTTCACCGCAGGCCCTGTTGATCCGCAGCTACCGCCTCCAGGTCCAGGAGCATGATCCTTCACGAGTCGCCGTATCTCTGATCCAACCATTGACCTCGGCGACATGCCGGTTCACGTAATCCTAATAACCGTCCTTTGCGAGAATAGCTCCGATCCACATGTTGAGACCTTCCAACCATTCGTCCGGGCCCCGGATGAATATATCCGTGGCAAGAATCGGTTTAATCCCCGCCTGTTTCCCCAGATGCACCCATGGGCAAAAGGCTTTCCCTCATTCGTTTCAACGTTTGGCCGATCAGGGCACGATCAGATCCATGCACGTTATTATTAAAGCCCCACACAATTACCGCCTCCGGCTTCAGCGCGATGACGTCGTGTTGGAATCGCCCCAACATCTCCAGGATTGTTGCCCATGAACGGCCTTGGTGATGGAGGGTCTTCGACTATGCAGCTTCCCAGACATTCACGCGCAAACCGGATACTTCAAACAAGTGTTGCGCATTGAAGACCCGTTCGACGTCTTCGGAACGGGCCATGTGCACAATACCGAGACCAAGGGAATGGCCACACTCATCCCTCAGTACATGCGCGAGCGCCACTGTTCCAAACGGAATGAAGGCCTGACGGAGTTTGTCATCAGTGCAAAAATAGGATAATCCGCTCACATGGATACGCGTTCCCATGTCACATCCTCTTTGAGCGAACGCAGCCACCGAATACCCGGATCATACCTTTCTCAATCCACAACCCAACCGGCACGCCACGACCGCCCGCACAGAATGACACCGGCGTCATTCACGCTTTTTGCCATATGGCTTCCATACGGGCCAATTCTCCCCGCACCAGTCCCAGATTGGTTCTCTCACGCCGAAGCAGCTCAATCTGCGCCTGGATGTCAACCAACGCGCGATCGAGCTTTTCCACCGTGATCGTCAGACCGGCTGGCCTTCGGTAAACAGGCTGACCCCGGTCCCCATCATTCACCGCGCTCGCTGGTGTCTGGCATACGCCTGCTACATCATTGTTTTTCCAGTGCTCCAACTTTCATCCCTCCTCAACACCTGATGTATTTTCAGTCCCTCGAAGCACATTGTCAGGGCACTTTATATATGTCCACATCGAACACCCCTCGATCAGACCCCAGTTGGGTTGATCCCCCGATCGCCGCGCCTTCACTCTCCCGAGACCGCCCCATCAGCTACCTCGAGGCTCACTACGCTCCTGGCGAAGACCTAGTTCATCCATTATGATCACGATACGCGAGTCGTCGTGGGAACTCCGATCTGCCAGCCCGAATCCGCACGCCAGGAACTTGCGCCTTCCCTCAAAGAAGACACGCTTCAATTTGAAGGGCTCCCAGATACTGGCAGCTCTGCGATGGTCCAGGCCTGCTTGGATGACATTCCGGAGTTCGCACACCGGCGCCGACTGAATTTCGCAGGCCGGCACCAGCGCCGCCTGATCGGTATGGCCCATCAGCTTCAAGGCGCGGCGATTCGCATGCAGCACTTTCTGCCATGAGCAAATATCAGAATGCCGGACACGTAATGCACCGTGTCATTCAGCGAGCCCCGTACGGAGACCGCTTGACATCTGTGAGACATGGTCATGCTGCTTCACCGCTGCACCCCTCATTGTAAATGCCTGCTTGCGATCAGAACGAAGGCCGGCGATACGGCTTTCTTTGGCTTCTCTGTAATGATTGATCGTGAGACAAGCCTACGGTTCAGCAGGACCCGCTCATCTGACCGCTATATGCCCTTACACGTGAATCTGCTTTGGCCTAACAACTTCAGTCCTTACCACCCTGCGCGGGAGCGCACGCGCGCGCACCGGCGGCCTGAAGCGATTTGCACGCACTACGGCATCCTCGACACATCCGCAATTGATGCAACGTGTGGCCGTGCTGAGGCCGCCCGTTCTGTCTATGAGATCACCAAATGACTCTTCTACAAGTAGCCCCCGACAACGTTGGCAGACCATATGTCCTCCCTCTGCGCCCAATATTGCGCACGTGAAGCACCAGGCGTGGTCGTTACCTCACCTCTCGCTTTAACACTGATCCCCTCAGAAGACTGGCCAGATTCTCCGCATGCTCTGCCTCCTGTGCCACAATCTGCTCCAAGACCTGCCGGGTCGTCGGATCAGCGGGGCCGATAGAAGCAATCATGTCGCGATAGCTCTCGACCGCGGCTCGTTCAGCGATCAGATCTGCCGTGATCATCTCCTCCAGCGAATCTCCTTGGACATGTTCTACATGACTCCGGTTCAGCAGCTGCTCAAGGGGCAACACCGGCTCACCCCCAAGCTGGACGATGCGCTCAGCTAATTGATCGGCATGAGCTCGCGCCTCGGTCACGTGCTGAAGCATCTTCGCCTTCACGTGATGAGAACTGATCCTGGCGGTCATAAAGTAGTGGCGTTTGTAGCGGAGGATGCAGGCAATTTCTGAGGCCAGCGCTTCATTCAGTAGTCTGATCACAGTTTCCGTGCTGGCGTTGTCCCCCAAGGTTACAGCGCCGCCTTCACTCTCTTGCGCCTTATAGCCGACACTGCCTGCATTGTGTTTACCAATGGCAGATTTTATTTTTGTATGTAGGCGTACCTGGCATAGCCATTTAGCAGGGGGACCAAACCTCTTGCCTGCACCAGAAGTATCCACGATTATCTCCATTATGGATAAACATAATGGAGCAGCCAACTGCAGTCTGTTCACAATTGCTCACTAGGGAACAATGCCCACCATAGAGGCGAGGTCATACGGAGTCGGCTTAGCGTTACTGAATCAAAGAACAGAATCGGAGAGAGGTTCTAGTCGTGGAGCACAACATTGAGGAGGGAGCTATTCACATGCAACCCGCCATTCCGGCGCAGCCCGCCTTTGTAATCAATGAACCCCATTTTGCGGAACTTATTCATGAAGAAACTGACGCGAGAGCGGGTGGTGCCGATCATCTCGGCCAAGGTTTCCTGACTGATCTTCGCAATGACCGTTTCCGGCTTGCCTTCCTTTCCAAAATGGGCCAATAACAACAGCGCACGCGCCAGCCGCTTCTCGCTGGAATTAAACAGTTGATCCACTAAATCCTCTTGGACGCGGATCAAGTGCAACAGCAAATAGGACATAAACGCGTCAGAGAACTTGGGGTACTCCTGCAGCAGGCGGAGCATGGCGGCTTTCTCGATACGTAGAATACGGGAGTCTTCCAGGGCGGTGGCAGCCGCAACACGAACCGACTGGCCCGCCAGGCAGGATTCCCCTACAAACTCACCCTGCTCAAGAATCGACATGACGGCTTCCTTGCCATGTTCCGATACCACGGTCACCTTCACCTTGCCCGCCTGGATAAAAAACACCGCATCCGACGTATCGCCTTGCAAAAAGAGAATCTGCTTCTTGGGAAGCGTGAGGATCGTCTCCCCCTCCCTATCAGCCTTACTAAGAAACACGTCCAGATTGAACGACGTTCGCATGCGCACCATAGCTCCGCTTCTTCTACTGTTCATATCGACTGAACCCGCCATATAGGTCATACCATGACTCCCTTGTACCGAGAGACGTCGGCCACGCATCATGACCCGTGCAGATGGCCCCTCACCGACACTGTCTCTCCAGACCCCGCTCTCTACTTGTTCGACAACGACATTGCGTCAGCGATTACGGTTGAGGTAGTACGATCCGCCCGAGGGTGAGACTGGGGCTTGCATGCTGTCCACAGTCTGCTGCATTTCCCTCAATGCAACACCGATTTGTTTGACCGAGCAATGACGCAGGGCATGAATATTGTCTCCCATCCAGAGTCGAAGGCCTTTTCGGGACGGTGAATTCAACGTCAATACGTACGTTCGTGGTGCGGTTTTCATACTGTCCTCCGTGGTAATTGCCGCCTTCTCCGCTTCAACCTGGCACCAAGTTATGAAAGCGTGGGCCAGGTTCATGGTCCTGTCATGCCGCCCGAAATACCGCGAGCAGATCGCTCAATGCCATAGTTTTGTGCTGCAACACGGCTCGCTCCGCCTTCAGCTCATCCAGCACGACCGCCTTAGCGGCGCCATCGGCGACACAAGCCACAACAAGCGCGTGAACCCGATTGCATTCCCGCTCGACCTTTGCCTTGACCACCGGATTGACAGCCAGCATGTCCAGCACCGTGGCCTTGGTCGAGGCGAGATGCGACTGCAATTCGGCCTCTGGATAGTCGCTGCGTGCGGCCTCGCTGACACAGCGATCCATGCTTTGCGCCAAGAAGAGGTACAATCTCACCAGCGTGTCCGTGACATCGATGTGGCTATGAACGGCAGTTTGGACATTCATCTTTCATGCTCCTACCAGTTGCAGATACTATTGCGTCTCGATGGTGGCTTGCGCAGCCTGAGGTGACGGGCTGCCTGGCCTCAGCACGGTTGTCACGGAGAGACTCGGTTCCGACGTCTCCTGCATCGACACCTTCAGGTCCTGAATAGCCTTTGCAACATCCTGCTCCGTCGATCCAAACCGGTCTCCCATCACCTTGATCGCCTGAGCGATAGCTTTCTTCATCCTCAAGTTTTGTTCGTCTGGTGTCATGCCCCCTCTTCACCTGTGAATCTCTGTGGACAATCTGACCGGTCAGATTGTCCGGATTGTGCGCGCCGTCACCAAGTGGGTCATCTGCAATACAATTTCGCTCAGAAGCATTGCCCCCGCCATTCAGCTAACTGTTCCCACAGGCCAGCAACTGGACCAGTGGGCGCGTGGACTGCAGACGCCCGCGCGAGTCGTGCTCCGAACCAAAACCTTCTCGCCCCTCCGAATAGTTCATGAAAGAAGGAGAATAGAAGGTGTGCCCAAGATAAGACCACGATAGCGGCTGGCGGACAGAAGCAATACTAGGAAAAGCCCTAGGCAAAAGAAGAACGGATGCTAGGGAGTACCGGATTCCACTATCGTGCGCTTACCTTCAACGACAAGCTGCAGCACCTTCCGCTACCGGGGAGTCTGTCCGTCAGGGCTCGCTTAAGATCGCAGCGCACAGAATTGACGGCCTGTTCCAGAATCGGCCGAGTATTCGCCGGTGTCAAATACGTCTGACCTGGTAACACCGCTCAATGCCACATTGTGCATTGAGAGTGCTCTAAGCAACGATTAGCGCAGAGCACCACAAGACATTCGAGTTCATGGAAGGAGAGCGGAAGAAAACATCAGGGGAAGAGCCTGGTTTAAGGAATTTCTCCAAGCCCCCTTGCTAAGCGGAGATGCGACCGAGGAGGAACATACGTTTGTCCGCATACTGACATTTGAGAATAAACGACCGACCCCGCTCTACTATTAGGGTGAGCTTCAGAACCACAGAGATCTGCTGCATTTTCGAACCTCCATCAGAAAGCCTTCAGCAATATAGCAGCTTCCGGCCACCTTGTTATTTAGTCAGCATAACGGTCAAGAGCAGGGCAACCGCCCACGTAATCACATACGCGAACAGTAAGAGTTCCATTCCCATATCGCGCCGAAGATCACGCCAAATACTCATGACTTCCTCCCCGTATTCAGTAGTCCCTTCTCACTGAGACAGCCCACTTAACCCTATCGATGATTCACAGGATGATACCCGTTATAGAAGCCCTTCAGGCCGGTTCATGCCCCAGTTCCGCACTATCATCTATCCCTCTCCTCACTCTAACGACAGAAGATTCATCTCATCCCGCTTTTCCCAAGCCTCATCACAGGGGACCCAGGCACGCGCGCACGGTTCCGATTTGGTGGATCATGACTCGCCCGATTAGCCTCAATCCCCGGATCCGTCATAGCACCGCAGATCAGGCAACGCCAACCAGCCACCAGGGGCTGGCCCATATCTCTCATTTGGACGGCAATCAAGAGACCTTGGCAACGTCGACACTGCATCGCGCCTCCTATGGGCCGACTCTACAATACCCTTCTCAACGTCTGGTTCCAGATAAGGCACGCATACATGGGATTGAAGGGACTTCGATGGAAGCAATGCCACCATGCCTCGGCGATAAGCGCGCACGGCCTGATCATGTCAGGCCTCCTTCACGGCCTTGAAGACTAACAAGCTTTGGGCGGATGATTGGTTGTGGCGACGTTGAAGACCGCCAGATTCAGATGCTGGAACTCCAGCCGTTTCTCGCGTGTCCGAAACGTACGATCCCCAATCGCCAGCAGCTGCTGCTTATCGAGGAACAAATCCCGCTTGTCACTGACCGCCCACTCGTATTCCCGTGTCATCGCCAAGGCATCGACCGGACAGGCTTGGACGCACAGTCCGCAAAACAAGCACCGCGTCATGTCCATCGAATACTCTCGCGCGTATCGCTTCGTCGGTTCGCCCGGCACTTCGGCGCTCACCACTGCAATGACGCGAGAGGGACAGGCAGCCTCACAGAGATCACAACCGACACACTTCTCGGTCCCATCGTCATAGCGCAGCAACGCCAGCATGCCGCGATAATTGTCCGGCAGAATCCGCTTCTCGTGCGGATATTGAAGGGTCACGGGCTTGTAGTGGAGGAGATGGCCCAAGGTCAACTTCATTCCCACTGCGAGCTCATAGAAAGTGACCAGCTTGATCCAAGCCGTGAATCCACTATAGTGCCTTGCCCATCTCTCTCTCAGTCTCATGAGTATTTCTTCCTGATCATGATGACCTGTCCACCGGACCTTGTCTGCCCAACTCATCGAGTGATCAATACCTTCTGTCCTCCACCTCTTCTGCAATCGAGGCCCATATCGTGATGCCCCACAGCAACGCGACAATGCTAAGCAAGCCGTAAATCTGATACATCGTCATCACCTCGCTTTCGATCCCCACCTTCGAGTTTACTCATTCATCTCCGCCCACACGTCGTCTTAGTCTTTCCACCTCGTCCCAGTAGACGCGCGAGCTACCGTTACCTGTCGCGACGACTTCTCGACACCCGCATTCAGAAGGCCGGCGCCGACCGGATTACTTTCCTCGTCTCCTCTTCACCTGCACAGGTCTGTTTAGCCAGCATGCGTTGTCCGACACTGGCGACTTTGGGAATTCTCGCCATACAATTCTTTAGCGAATCCCCCTCTGCGCCCGATGCCGGTACACTAACCTCTCCTACCGGAGCGAGATGTATTGCTCTTTTCACAAGCGGATCTGCCGCTTGAGCCGGTTGAGTTGACCATATCGACAGTGCCGCGAGCAGCACTGTCAGCGAAACTACCGCTACATGTTTTCTTCTAGTCCAAGTTCTCATCGCGATGTACCTCCTCATAATTCTTTGGACGGCTATTCTCATATACTTCGGACAGACTCACGGGAGAGAACGGATGCGAGCTGTGTAACTGCACTCCCGAGATGAAGACGGAGAAGACACCACCACCCTGGAATTCCTCAGTTGCATATTGCACTGTGGATTCGATGGGACTTGCGATTCGAAGGAGTGCCGAAGACTGATGAATCAGACGCGCTGGAGAGGGAGAGAACGCGCGAGAGATGGGACAGTCGACGTTGCGTTGAACGTCACGACATCACCCTACAGACTGGTAACAGTGGTGTCAACGATTCAAGGACAGCGATGTTGCGTAACACAATGATTGCTTGAGGGTATATTTTTTTCACGCTTCTCTCTGGCAAGTGGGGACACGAAGCACGAAAAACGGCATTTCTGGAGGATGAGGCGTGAATTATGCTTTCTACGAGGTTTGGAAATCTGGCATGATTGCCGGATGCAACCGTACTGCCACCCCGAGACACCTACCGCTTCCCCGACTTTCAGTTAACCCGACGGTCCAGCGTCTCTTCAGTGGTCCGAAGACCCGCAACATTCACCTATGTCGAAAGAAAAACACCGGCATGCGGAGGCTGCGGGGGACACGCGAATCTACCTCGAGGTGGAAATTTCTCTCGCCGGGGGCAAGATCTGCGTCACGTGAAGCAGAAAACCGTGGACTGGCCGGCTGATAATACCACTCCAGCCCCACATGATTCATGGCAAATCGGCGAGTGGAGCGGATCGCTGCGTAGAGAAACCTATTTCTTCTGTTGAAGAAGATGCAGCAGAGCCCCTGCCGCTGTGGCCCGCACGGCATCATTGGCGTCGTGGAGCGCGTCCTTCAGAAGCGGAACGAGGTTACGATCCCCCACATGCCCCAGGGATCGAAGCGCCACAATCTTCGGACCGGGAAGGGGATCACTGGTTAAACCGATCAACAGGGAGATCGCACCGGGAGCACTCACCTTCGTCGCCTTCCCGAGCGCATAGGCCACGGACGCGCGCATGCCCATATCGTTCTGTCGAGCCAGCGATTGCGCAGCGGAGGCCACGATCGAATAGGGCTGTCCGAGCTGGAGCAGCGCGGCAATCGCCGAGGCTCGAACGGCGAAGCTCCCGTCTCCCATCGCCCGCTTAATAGCCTCCACCGATTCCGACCCTCCCAGATCTGCCAACCCTCCGACAGCAGATTCACGGACACCGGGGACTGGATCCTTCAGCAACTGCTCAATCGCTTCCCGCGCCTCTGTTCGCCCGAGATGCCCCAGTCCCCTGGCAGCGGCTGCTCGAACAGACGGTTGCTTGCTGGTTAACGCCTCCATCATGACAGCGGCTCCGCGCTGGTCTTTCAATTCGGCGATCATGCGAATCGCATCGGCTCGATCCTCAGGGTTTGGGGACTGTGCTGCCTGCAGTAAGTCGTTCCAGACCTCTTTCTTCCCAAGCCTGATCAGCGCGCCATACGCGGCAACGCGAACGGCGCTGAGATCGTCCTTGGCAGCGGATTCGACCAATGCAACAACGTCCGGATCCCCTGTTCGGCCGATCGCTTTCACCACACGAGCCTTCACGAGCGCCGCCTGATCGTCCAGGGCGGCCCGCAGTCTCTTCGATGTCCGTCCCTTCTCCGAACGACTCAGCCCTTCGACAGCCAACATCCGAACAGGTCCCGAAGCATCGCCCAGTCCATCTTCAAAATAGGGTGCCGCCTCATCCGGGTCGATCTCTTTGAGTGCGGTATAGGCCGCTCCGCGCATTTGCTCGCGCATATCCTTCACCATGACGAGAATGAACCCCAGGGCCACTTCTTGCAGAACCGTTTGGTCTTCCTGCTTCAAAGCCACTTCCAATTTGCCGTATTCGACGAGGGCCTCTTTGGGATTGTTCAATTTGAGCAGCGCGCGAATCTTCAGCCGCTGTACATTCGGCGTACCGGACGCCTGCGCATCTAATCCGGCTATCCGCTCAAGCGCGTGCTGATACTCATGTTTGTCGAAGTCCGCTTGGATCTCTTGGGCAACCGATGAGGCCCCTGCGGCCATACCCGGGATAGCCGACGGGACAATCCCTGCCAGCGCGCTCGCCGCTATGACACCAAACCACATCATCACACGGTTCATTTTCACGCTACCCATTGCGCCATGGACCGGTCGTCCCCATTCGCTTCTGATACCCAGGCGGCTCATCACAATAATAGGACGGCTGTGGCGAAATCCGGATGCGTTCATATTCAAACGACCAATCGCGGTCACGGCTGAGGAGCTTGAGTACGATCCCCGTCACAACATCAACCCATTCATAGAACCGTTCGACCCGACCACGAACCTCGGTCCGGATCTCGAACAGTGTGGCTACGCGGCCTGCAACCAGGGCATCTCCAATGACAGCCCTACTCCGTTCCCCCGGCAGCTCGGCACGTATCGGAAGTGCCTCATCAGGATCGAGCGGCACGACCAACAGTTCTCTCTTTTGCGCGAGTAGATACCACGACTCGGATCGATCGAGCCGGATGATCTCGATGGCCGCATAACCGAAGTCGGTTTTGAGCGCGTATTTGTACTCCAGTCGCAGGCAGTCCCCCTTCGCAAAAACCTGCGCCTGAAATCGCTTCCCATTCACCTGCTTGACGATCGTGCCTGAGAATTCCGCCTGATTGGGAGGAGCATCAACAGCCGCAGCATGCGAGTCTGGCCACCTGCTCAAGGCACTCAGGAGAAGCACCAGGGAGGTCAGTAGAAGGTCCCGCCTCGCAAGACCACTCCACATCAGCAGTCACTATTGCCGTTCGACCAGTGGTTGGATATCGACGGTGTAGCCCAACGTCTCGGCACCAAATCGTGGATTATCCATGACGGTGTAGGCTGTCCGATTCCCCTTCGGAGCTGGTAGCATGATCTGCTCCGTCAGCTTCCCTCCAGGCTTGACCGTAACCGTCCGGGATACCCCAGGTCCCGTCTGGGGATGCCAGACCACCAATTGATAGGTGCCGGGAGGAACGTGATCGATGGAAAATTTTCCGTCGGCACCGGTCAAGGCATAATAGGGATTGTTCACCGCCATGGCCCAACTTTCCATATAGGCGTGGAACCCGCACTGCATATAGAACGTGCGGCGCCCCTTGTTCAAATAGATCGGGCCGACCAGGGACTTCCCCGGCGCATGGTTGTGCATCGCGTGGATATCGCCCCGCCGGTGCTGATGGTTCATGACGAGCGGAGTATTAAACAACACGCGAGCTCCGGCTTCGAGAGACGTTTCGTAACCTTGGATATCATGCATAACCGGATCCATATTGATGACTTCGACTGCGTGGCCATTTCGCACGATCGTCATGAAAGGCTGAAACATGCAGTCGCGCGCTTCTATGAGCGGCACCGACACTTCAAACGGCTTGCCGGCCTCGACCCCTTCAAGCAACACAATGGCGTCCTTCAACCCCCCGTGAGGAGCGACGATAAAATCATGGAGCAACCGCCAGCCGCGGCCGTTCGATATGCGTCCGCAATAGGCTGGGTCTGGAAAGGTAATGAGGTTGAATCCCTTCGGTGCCGGCACAACACCCTCGAGTCCAACACTGCCCTCGATAGTCCCACCGTGCTGCACATCGATCACGTCATAGGCGGCTGCCGGAATTATCCACGAGAACACGGCTACCGACAAGAACACAGTGGCAACGAGACAACCTGTGGCATGCGGGACATGATCGCGGTGCATCGATAATTCTCCTTTTCGACAAGTTCGGAGCTACGGAATTTGCAATTCCAAGGTAGGTTGAATATCCACTGACTTTCCCAGCGCCCCCAATCCGAAATGCGGGTTCTCTTCGATCTCATGGGCGCTCCGACGCCCCTTGGGCGATTCGAACAGAAAATCAGCTTGAAGGGCCTGCTTGGCTGAGACAGACACTTTCTTTTCCAACATCGTCCCGACACCGGGATGCCAGGCCGTCAACGTATAATCACCCGGCGGTACGTCAGCCAGGGAAAAACTGCCGTCGTGCCCCGTCAGTCCATAGTAGGGGTTATCCACGGCAAGGCCCCAGCTTTCCATATAAGCGTGGAACCCGCACTGCATCACGAAGATCCTGCGATTCTTCGTCATGTGGATGACTTCGGTCATCGCCTTGCCGGGGAGATGTTCATGGCTATCGGCCCCGACCTTACGATTGTGGAGGGGATTCATGGGCAACGGGGTGTTGAAGAGGACACGAGGGCCGAGGGCTGAAGTCTCATAGGCTTGGATATCGTGGAAGACCGGGTCCATATTGACCACCTTGACCTCGGCCTCATTCTTGACCACGCTCACAAAGGGAAGAAATCGGCAATCCCTTGCTTCAATCGTCGGCGGCTCGAACTTGAAGGCCTTCCCTCTAGTCACATTTGATAACCAGACGACCACGTCCTTCAGACCTCCGTCCGGCGCGACCTCGAACTCTTTTAGAACCCTCCAGCCCGTTCCGGTCGAGATTCGGCCACAATAGACCGGATCGGGAAAGGTAATCAGGTTAAACCCTTTGGGAATCGGCTTCCCTTCAGAAATTGTCACTTTGCCTGAAATCGACCCACCGTCGGCGACAGAAACCTGCTCATAGGCCCAAACAGTTGCCAACCCTCCGGATAATTGCAATAACAGAAGTCCTAGCAATATCCGCATGGAGCCTCCAGTATGCCAGAAATCGCTGCCATTCTTTCCAACTGATGCGCCCATCGTATCAAATGCCTCCTCCAAAGAAAAAGGGGGAAGCCTTTGGCCTCCCCCTTCCTTTGTTCCGGATGCCCGCTCAGTGAGAGACGCGCGCTTTACTTCGTCGAAACGGGAACGACTCGCTCCGCATCTTCAAGCGACGCGCTCTTCATCCCTGCTCCCGAACCGGACAACGGCAACAGCCGCTGGTCTCCGGGAGGCAACACACGCATGTAACCCCATTGTCCGGACTGCGAATACGGCAACCGCTGGTTGCTGTACACATAGTCCCCGGGCAATCGGTAGGGTCCTCCGGACGAGGGGATGAATGCATCCAACACCTCGGACCCCGAGAACTCGACCACGCTGATGAGATCTGCGCCCCGCATGAAGGGCTCGATCGGCCATTCATGCTTCTCGACACTGAACATGCCATTCTGTTCGTTGTTGACCCCGAGCACGTGAATGCGCACCGGGTCGCCGGCGTGCGTTTCGATGACCGGTGTCGCAGGATCTTCCGGCTTATCTATTTTGCACGGCTGGAATACCTTGCCCAACGAGCAACCCTGGTCTTCGCGATACTTGTAGGGTTCAGCCCGGTAATTGACTCCGGTCAAGCCAGCGACGTTCTGGACATACGGCATGAAGCTGGTACCGATGATGTTATCTTCGTCCTGAAAATACAATGCCACATCGCGGTAGTTGGCCCGCATCTCATTGCCCGGCACCGTACGATCGATGATCACATCGGCCGCCCAGGCATTCTTGTTCGAGAGATCCGCGCCGGTCTTTGGATCACGATACTTCGAACCCTTCGGCCCGACCACCACGGCTCCGAATAAGCCGTTGCGTGGATTCGTCATCACGTTGCCCCAGTCCCATACCAGCGAAGTCGTCTCGCCGTTGAAGGGATCTGCATAATAGGTGTAGACGCGCTCGGCTCCCGGAGCGATCGTCTGATCGCCGGGATTGTTCCCGACATTGGCACCCATTGAATCCCTTGGATCAAAAGCCAAGCCGATTGCCGAGAAGGAAGCCTTGCTGTCCTTCATCTTGTTTTTCAGCTTCACCTTCACGCAGTCTCCGATGTTCACGCGTAGCGTGAGCGGCATCGGCTGCGCCCCCTTGGAGGAGACCTTCGCAACATCTTCTTCCAGCGTGTAGATCTTGGCATCCGGATTGGTGATCTGGATCTTTCGCTCGAAGTCCACTTCAATCGATTCCGGCGCCTTGGCGTTGAATGTCATGGACGGATAATCCATCGCCACTACGTTGAAGCTCTTCACCGGAGCCTCCGCCGGACAAACCGGTAAGGCCTTGGGAATCTCGCCCTTGTTTGAGAATCCCGCCGGGAGTTTCTTCAAATCATCCCGCTCCTTGTCGTAAACACGGACGATGCCCCATCCCCCCTCGGACAACTTCGAGGAACGCCCGTTGAAGTGGAGGTAGTCCCCCGCTTGATGCCGAGGCCCGCCGGCTTCCGGCACCACCAAATCGTATCGTTCCGCTATGCCGACATGAATCGAGTTCTTGCGGTTTGCATCTGGTGCATACCGCTCGGTCCAGAACGTATGGCCGGAGAGCGTCCAGACCATCGACTCATTCATGAGTGTATGCAGGAGACGGAACACCATGGTATCGCCCGTGTAGGCCCTCAGCGTCGGCGTGTACGGATCACCATGTATTTGACTGTTGAATATCTGCGACACATCCGGATTAGTCGCCAATCGTTGGGCAATCGGAGCCGCCCGGAAGTTCAACCCACTTCCCGTGGTGTGCGTTCCTCCGTTGAGGAAGGGCATCGGCGTCATATACAGCTTTTCCGGCATCATAAACGAGACGGTCTTACCTGCTTCGAGTGCCACCTCGATCGGCTGCCCGGGAGGATTACCAGCCGTCACGATGTTGACCGTGTGCGGCACGGTGTCGTGCACTTGAACCATCAGTTCGCGGAAGCTGTTGTTCACGCCATGGCCGACCGGCTCATTGGTGTGAATGTCTGCGATCGGTCCGCTCCGTATGAGCTTCCCGGTGTTTGGATCATGATATGTCGACCCCACCGGCTCAGCGATGAACGTGCCGAAGCCGCCGTGTGGCCATGTCGTCGCGCCGAACGCGTGGTCGTGCCAGAACACCGTCCCGACATCGGCATCGACCCAGAACCGCTGACGCACAAACTCCACAGTGATGATATCATTTGCCGGGTGGTCGTTCTTCAGCGCGTTCGACAACGTGATCGTATTTCCACTGATTCCCTTGATGCGGGAAATCTCGTTGCCTTTCACATTATCGGCGCCCACAAGAATCAACGTTCCCACGTGATACTGTTTGGCATTCTTCACCGTGATCTTGGTCGAACCCCTTTTCGCCGCCGCCGTCAACACCGTGTTCATCGGCGCCGGAAGCCCCTTCTGATTCTTTTTCTCCAGCATCGTGAACGGGCGGACCGACTGCTCATACGAGAATCCGGTGATCACGCCGTCCGACGCTTGGTTATCGAACTGCAGGAAATGCCAGTGGGTGTTGATCTTCGACGCCTGGAAGTTCGTGTAGTCGTCGTCGTCCCACTCGCTGGTCAACGTCCAGTCCACGCAGTCATAGATGTTGCCGCGCACGACCAGCGGGTATTTCAGATCGTCGTTGGCGCGAATCGCCGCTTCTTCTTCATGCAATACATAGATCAAGCCGTTCGGGTCGACCACAGGCGGCTCATTGCCCTGTGCCTTGGCAAGCGTAATCGGCAGCTTGATGAAATGCACGTTATAGCTCTTCCGCCCGGCGTTGGCCGGACACAGGCTCCAGTTGCCCTGTTCTCCGGGCTTGGCCTGATCGACGCTTTCCTCGCCGTTGTCATCCCGGCGGATCATTTCCAACCAAGGCGCACCGACGTGATTCGGAGAAAACATGACGCGTTTCCCGAAGTGCGGCGTCAAGTGCGGCCACGCGACCTTGCCGGTCAGCGGCTCGAACATGATCGGATGCCGCTTGCCCGGATGAGTGGATTTGTACTTGGGGTTGTCGATCGTGCTTTCCTTCTCACTCGTCGCACGAGTGCCTTCCCAGATCCAATCCAACACCGTCGCGTCGTAGGAGACAATCTGGCCTTTCTCATCATCCGTATGGCCAGGTTTGCCTTGCGTCGGCATCTGCATCTCGACCCAATCTTTGATTGTGATGGTCGCCGGGCTCCCCTTCCAGTTGCTCTTACCCTTTTCCACGATCTTGAACTGCGTGCCGAACCAATCGACGGTCTGGCCGATCAACTTCTCGGAGGAAATCGGCGCCTTGATCCGGCCTTTGCGGTCCGGCAATTCGCGGAGATCAGGCATCACATCGTTCCGCAGATCACCCTGCTGGAGCGTGTTGTACACACGCCAATAGCCCCACATGCCGGACACGTAATGGTGCGCAACGTGGCAGTGGAAGAGAAAATCTCCCGCCAACTGTTGGCACAAGCCCGACCCGCACTCCGTTTCAAGATCCAGGGCTTCGGACGGGCCGATCACTTCGACGTCCACACGGTCCGTTTTGGCACGAATGACTGGATATTTTACCGGTCCGTTTCCACTGGTGGCCCAGAGATTCATGTCATCGATTGCCCGCGGACTGCGCGGCCAACGGATGGTTCCACCATGAGGATGATGGCTATGAAACACTTCGGATCCGCCATGAACGAGGCGGAACTTGGCCGGATCACCCATATAAGAGCGCGGGATGGTCGGAGACGGATCCCCAAAGGTGTAGGAGCTGTACCCCATGGACTCGTCTTCGAATCCGAAATACTCGTGCTGCAGGTGCATGTTATTGATGCCGAACGGCTCGCTCCGATAGTTGATCGCACGGCCGCCCGGACGATAGGTATCGGTCAATGGATCGCGCTGCGGCAAGAAATCGCCCTTCCTGTTGAGCGGGCGAAAAGCTTCGTCACCGACTTCGTGATAGTACAGGACGAATTCTCTGAAGTCTGGCCCGGTTCCGTTCTTGATCATGACTTGCCAGCCACTCGTGGCCGGAGTCGCATCGCCTTTTCCAAGCGCTTCCCAATAGGAAGAGCCTCGGGGCTCGACGACGAACGAACCGAACATGCCCATGACGGTCAATTCACGGTCGTTGCTGTAAGTGTGGAACTGGCGGACGCCCTCTTGAGTATTGGGATGGATGTACCATTCCAAGTCCACGGATTTGTCTTTCGTCGCGATCGTATCAAGGTTCGTCGTTGTGGCGGCTGCGCCGGTGGCGCTTACGACCATCGAGGATCCATGAATATGGAGACTGACCTCCTCACCGCCCTCTAACTTGTTGCTTAACCGGATTTTCAGACAATCACCCTGGTTTGCGCGGATCGTCAGAGGTTGAATCCACTGCGCCTGCACGCCTGGAATCACCGCCCCGGTGTCGAACCCTTCCTTGTCGCGCGCCTCCCGATTCGTGGTTTCCTCTGCCCGCACCTTGTTGATATCTTCATCCAACACGTACATGTAGCCGGGATAGAAATCGAGCCACTGATTCAGTGTGATCTCGACGTTGATCGCGGATACATTGTACTGTTTCACCGGAGCGGCGGCCGGGCACTTGCCGCCGCCGATCATGGCAACCGGTTCGACACGAGGATCGGACATGAGCAGCATGTCCTGCCCACCGGCGCCATACTGGTGCATCATGGCAGAAGTATTGAACATGCCGGTATTGACGGCCTGCACCTGCGGATCTTTGTGCAAATGTTCCATGATGCGCTGATGCTGCTGCTCGACCATCGCCGATCGATTGGCATTGCCAGACATGGTGTCTTCGACGATCGTTTGCCCCTTGAGCTGTTCAGCCCAGCCAGGCAACTGGTGATTCATCGCGACGTGCGATGGCGTCTCAGCAGTCACAGCGAGCGGCGCGGCAAGCAGCGCGACTGCGGCGAGTCCGCTCAAGACTCTGATGGATGAGTGACGGTGGTAGAACATGGACCGACCTCCTTATAGTAGTGACGCGAATTAGATACGAACGTATGGATCGAAACTTGTATGGCGAGCAACAGCCCTGCTTCTCATGTTCTTGAACAGTCTAAGGAAGACACTGGCATAGAGATGGTACAAAATTCATAACTCCATAAACTTACAAAAATGAAATTTTTCTGTCAACCCCCCACGGACCACGATTGTAGATAGCACATCATCTGTCCGGTTTATGTAGCACGTGATCTGTCCGGTTTAGGGTGGGTCCTCAAGGAGGGCCACCATGACACGGGCGACCGTACTACAGGAGGTGCGACAGATGCGG
>Ga0315912_10000561_pt1 | contig 63990 bp, 55 predicted proteins | sample VfabasoilMG_FD_204469 | JGI IMG/M metagenome (GOLD analysis project Ga0315912, IMG submission 204469) | Garden soil microbial communities collected in Santa Monica, California, United States - V. faba soil | ecosystem: Environmental > Terrestrial > Soil > Garden | place: USA: California...
TCGTGTGCCCGACCGATGTGGATCCGGAGGACCCGCGGTCGTACTACTCGGTGTCGTCGCGATTGCAGAGCGAGATTCCCGGCGCGTGGAAAGCAAATCAGTACGACAACAAGTCAAACACGCTGGCGCACTACGAGCAGACCGCGCCTGAGATCTGGGATCAGACGAGCGGTGCCGTGACGCATCTTGTCGTCGGCGTCGGAACCGGCGGGACGATCAGCGGCATCGGGCGCTACCTGAAAGAGCGCAATCCGAAGGTGAAGGTATGGGGCATCGACACGTACGGGTCGGTGTTCAAGAAATACAAAGAGACCGGCATCTTCGACAAGAACGAGATCTATCCCTACATCACTGAAGGTATCGGCGAGGACTTCATTCCAGGCAACGTGGACTTCAGTGTCATCGACCACTTCGAGAAGGTCACGGACAAGGACGCCGCGCTCATGACGCGCCGGCTGGCGCGCGAGGAAGGCATCTTCGCCGGCAACTCGGCGGGCGCCGCCATGGCCGGCGTGATTCAGCTTGCCGACCACTTCAAGAAGGGCGACACGGTGGTCGTCGTGTTTCACGACCACGGCTCGCGCTACATGGGGAAGATGTACAACGACGAGTGGATGGGCGCGAGAGGGTTCCTCGAGGTCACCGGCACGACCGCGCGCGACCTCGTGGCTGCTGGCGTATCAGGCGAGCTCTTCACCGTCGAGGCGCATCGGTCTGTCGAGGAAGCAGCGAAGCTGATGAGCGTTCACGACTTCTCGCAGATCTCGGTGACGAAGGACGGCCGTATCATCGGGTCGCTCAACGAGACCCACCTCTACGAAGAGATCGTGCACAACCCGGGCGTGAAGAAGGAGCCGGTCGAGTCGATCATGCAGCCGGCATTTCCGTTTGTGGACATTTCGACGCCGGTGGAGCTGCTGTCCACCATGATCACGCCGGGGAACCCGGCGGTTCTCATCCGAGATTTCAAAACAGACAAGACGTTCATCATCACGCGATCGGACGTCATCCGCGTATTGATGTAAAGGGGTCAGACCCCTTCTAGGTGTGAACAGCTGTTACCAGCGCGGGAATCGTCTGTACGCGCGTCGTGGTGGAAGTGAGCCGTTAGGTCCAATCGACTCGAAGGGCTTGTCGAATACCGCGGCCGTCACGTACTTCACACCTCTGGTAGTGACGGACGCCACATCGCTTCGTACCACGCGGGCCGACATGACGTAGTCGCGATCGTCGCGGTCGGCGAGCTGGAAGTCCGTCAGGTTTCCGAGCGTCATGCGAATACCTGATTCAACGAGCAGCCCGCTCGATGACATGTTGAGGAGATTGAGCTCTCCTCCCCATGCGTGGCTGATGCTTTCCAGCCACTGGAGGTCGGTGCGCTCCCACCGGGGAGCACGATCCTGCTGCGGTTGGATGCCGAGAAAGCGCGCGAGGTCGGCGTCGAGGGTATAGACGAGCCCCGTCTCTTCCTCAGCGGGCTCCTCGGGCTCCATCAGGAGCAGACGCGCCGGCCGCTTCCACAGGTCAGCGTACCTGGCCGCATCATTTTTCGATTGCTGGAGTGCGTCCTCGATGCGCGTCGTCACGGCATCGGCATCGTAGGTTGGCCACGACTGACGACGGCGCCGAAAGAGCCGCGACATGAGCCCGTCGTCTGAGTCCGAGTCGTCAGTGTCGACGAGCGGCGGCAACGTGAGCACCGGCAGGTGATCGAGTGACGGAGCCTTTCGCAAATGCTCTGCGAGTTGCTGATCGTCGCCAGGTGACAACAGGCTGGACGTGACGATCACGTCAGGCTTCTTGCTGTCCAGCGTGCTGATCGCACTCTCGACGGACTCCGCGACGATGACGTGGGCACCGAGTTTCTCGCTGACCAGTCGTCGCAGGATTACGATTCTTTCCGGATCCGATTCGATCGCCAGGATGTTCGCCATGTGTCTTGGCCATGGGTGAGGCAAATCCCAGGCCGCTTTGGATTGCTGGGAAAAATGCCCGGCCGCGCCAATCGTGGCGCGACGTCTGCCCGGGAGCAGACTAAGAAATGACGTCTTCAGCCGTTCTCACGATCGCGGCGTGCGGCACTGCACGATGGTGCACACGCATGCCGTAGTCTCGACGCAGACGGCTCGTGCGCCCTATGATGCCGCGCGAGGATTACGAATGTCGCAGATGCCAAAGTTGAACAGGGTGTGTTCCGTTCTCAGTGCGCTGATTGCGATCGTGTCAGCGTCGTGCTCGCCGGGGCAGTCGCCTCCGGCTGCATTCACCAGCGTGGGCCGTGGCGCTCCGCTGACGCCGGCCATCCCGGCCGACCTGTGGGCGAAGGCGGACGACATCGAGGCGTTTCCGTTTACGGAGATCAAGGGCTATCCCGAAAAGCATTGGCTCGTCGGCCCATTCGATCCGGCCGCCTCGGGCAATCGGCTCAAGGAATCGTTCGCATCCGCACGCAACGGCGCGGCGCCCGATGGCGTCGAGCCGCTCACGGTTGACGTCTTCACGTCGAAGGACTTCTACGCCGATCGCCCGTTGTGGACGGACAAGCGCTATTTCCGGTGCAACAGCCCGTACGGTCTCGAGTCGCAGTGGCGCGGTGGGATGATCGGGGACAAGCCGCCAGCGTCAGCGGCGTGGGGCTTCTGCGATCGCGACTATCCACGCGAGGCGATCGTCAGCCCCTACGCCTTCAAGACTGCCCAGGCCCACTACCAAGCGCTGCTCGAAGAAGCAACGCGCCGCGGCGGACCGACGCAGCACACTTACGCCACGGTGCCAGGCGACTGGAGCGGACGCTATCAATGGCACCGCGGACAGAATTGGTACGCCGAGCTTTTGTGGAACCAGTACCCGACGATCCTCTCGCTGCTCACCGAGGAGTATCAGACGCGGATGGTGCAGGAGGCCTATCACGACGCGCACAACAACGCGCCGCAGTGGCCGGCGCAGTACTGCTGGCCGGAAGGGTTCATGCGTCGCTGGCACTATCACGCCGTCACCAACCAGCCACACTCAGTCATTGTCACGCCGACGCTCGTGCAATTCCTGGCTGGCGACGCGGACAACTTCATCACGAACGTTCACATCGGCCGCTCGTTCAATTTGGACGGCGGCGTGCCGCATCTCGGCACGGAAGTCGCGAAGTGGTACGGCGATACGATCGGCTTCTGGGATGGCGACGCTCTCATCACCTGGACGTCGAGCATTCAAGGCTGGAAGGTGCACGGCAACCCGGAGTTCTCGGGCAAGCTGCAGACGATCGAGATCTACACACCGAATCGCGATAAAGACGGCAAGTTCCTCGGTCTCAACCACGAGGGCATCTTTTACGACCCCGAAGCGTTGGTCGAGCCGATCCGGATGACGCGCACGCTCGAGCGGGTAAGCGGCTTCGAAGCGGGTGAGCCTTACACGTTCATCGAATGCGTCCAGACGATCTTCCCGATCGACGGACGCGCGAAGCCGGTCGTCGCAGGGACGGTGATTCCCTTCAAGGTGCCCGACATGTACGGCCGGCCGTGGGCGAAGATCTGGGAGGAGTACCACGAGAAGGGCATGCAGCGGCCGAAGGAGAAAGAGCTGATCGATTTCAACTGATCAGGAGCGCTCCTCGACGCTGTGTCGATTCCCCCACGCGATCGCCTTCAGCAGGATCAGGAAGACGATAGCTGGGACGAGCATGCCCCACCAGCCGCTGATACCGAGGTGGGACAGAAACTCAGGGCCGAGCCTGCCGACGACCACGACGATGCAGGTGGACCAGACCAACGCGCCGAGCGCGCTGCAGGTCGAGAAGATGAGAGGCGGAACGTCGGCGTACGCGCATGCCGACGAGATGGCGATGCGCAGGCCCGGTGCGAACCGGATCAGGAAGGGAAGCAGTGCGCGTCGCCGGCGGACGGCAGCGATCAGCGTCCCGCTGACGCGTCGCACCGCCGGAAGGCGATCGAGCCATGAGCGCACGTGGTACCGCAACAGGTAGAACGGAATCTGATCACCGGTTGCGGCACCAAGCGTGCCTGCGGCCACGACGCCGAACATGTTGAGCGAGCCTTGTCCCACCAACGTGGCCGCGGCGATGAAGAAGATTTCGCCTTCGACGAGTGCGGCCAGGTACACCGCGACGTATGCCAGGCCGCCAGGCCAGTCGGCGGGGTTCAGCGTCATGAACGCGATCCAGGTAGTGACGGTGCACCAGTCGGAGCGGCGGTTGGCGACTCCGACGTCAGCGCCTCCACGACAACGCGGGCCACGCGGCTGATCTGCTCGTCGGTGAGCGATTCATACACAGGCAATTGCACGGCCTGGGCTGCGCGGTCCGAACTCGCACACGATCGTGGAGGGCCGAACAGACTGAGCCTCGTGCACACGTCCACGTGCAGAGTCTCGACGTCCACGCCGCGCCGAATGCAGTCGCGCGCAAGAGCGTCGCGATCAGGAACCCTGGCGCAGTACTGGTAGTACACGTGCGTACGGTCTGGCGGCACGATGGGCACTCGCACTCCCGGCACACCACGGAGTGCGCGATCGATTTGCCTGGCGTGCAGACATGTCCGCTCGGTCCACTCGTCGAGGTACTTGAGTCCCTCGAGTGCGATTGCTGCCTGGACGTTCGTGTACCGCCGGTGGTAGTCGTCTGGAAGCGGATCCAGTGGTCTGACGCTTTCCCAGAGCCACTCGCTGGCGTCGATGCCGGCATGCGAGGCGACGAGCGCCACCGGGAAGAGCGTCCAGGTGAATGTGTTCGGGCGTGTCGAGATTCGCTGCACGCGGCCGCGAAACAGATTCCAGCGCGCATCCTTCAAACTCGGCCAGGGTTCGCTTTCGGCAAGCGCCCGCACGCGTTGCCCGATCGGCCCGTCTCGCGTGATGGCCATCCCGCCTCCGTAGCTGTTCAGCGGCTTCAGTGTTTGAAAACTGAAGAACGCCGCGTGCCCGAATGTTCCGACCTGCTGTCCTTGATAGGTTGCACCGAGTGCGTGGGCGCAATCTTCGATGACGATCAAGTTGTAGCGCTCGGCGATCTCGAGGATGGGCGCCATGTCACACGGCAGCCCCCAGAGGTGTGTCGGTACCACCATGCGCGTGCGGTCGGTGACCGCCGCCTCGAACGCAATCGGCGAGAGCGTGTAGGTATCGGGATCGACGTCCACAAACACCGGCGTCAATCCGGATACGCGTGCCATTTCCGGCACCACCCAGAAGGTGAGTGCCGGCATGATGACCTCGCTGCCCGGAGGCAGGTCAAAGGCCTGCAGCAGGTACTTGAACGCCATGCGGCCGTACGAAGTGGCAATCGCATGCGGCGCGCCGACGCGATCGACGAACGCCTGCTCGAACTCTGCGATCAGAGGCCCTTCGATCAGCTCGCCTCGCCGCTCGAGGTCCGCGGCAATCTGCTGCGTCGTGGGGATCACGCGTGCACCGTAGCGAGAGATAGCCTTCAACATGTGACTGCCCTCGCCATTGAGGCCGCTTCACCGCGGCTTTGGTAGGACGCGACCAGTGAATCGAGACGCCTGGCGATTCGACCCGGGCGCGACTTCACGACGCGAAAACAGTGCGCGGCGTATGACGGACGAACATAGAAGCGCGAATAGGCTGCGCCGAGGAGGAAGCGAAGCTGTTCGGGTGTCAGGCTGGGATGGGTGAACGTCGGCGTGAAGCCGTCGAAGCGCTCCCAGTCCTTCTCGAAAACCCTCGATTCGAGTTGCCTCCACAGCGGCGTTCCGGGATACGGCGTGAGCAGCTTGAACTGCGCGACCGTAGAGCCAAGGTCGATTGCGTAAGCGATCGTGGCGGCGATCGACGACCAGTCGTCCTGTGGGAAGCCGAAGACGTAGAACGCGGCCGTCGCGATACCGAGGTCCCGGCAGTGATCGATCACGGCTCGCTGCTGTTCAACCGGAATCGGCCGCCGGCCTGCTCGTTTCAGCGTCTGCGGCGACAGCGACTCCACGCCAAAGCTGATTGCTCTCAAGCCAGCGCGATGCAGAGCATCGAGAAGCGCCGGGTCGAGTCGGTCGAGGCGCGTCTCGCACTCGAAGGTGAGCGTGAGTCCGCGTGCGTAGATGGCGCCGGCGAGTGCCAGGCAACGATCGCGATCCTCTGAGAACAATGGATCGCGGAAGAGGACATAAGGACGCCGCGTCAGCCCGCAGAGATACTCGAGTTCGTCGACGATGCTATCGACCGAGCGCGCGCGGTGAGCTTCGAGAATGCGATGCGGGCAATAGGTGCAGAACTCCGGGCAGCCGCGACTGGCAAGAACCGGGAAGACGCCGCCGAATGGTCTCACCCCGAACGGTAGTCGCACGCGCGCCTGCATTGGAGCACCTACGAGATCCCAACGTGGAAACGGAAGGACGTCGAGATTGGGAAGGGCGGGACTGTCGACGACGCCCGTAAGCGTCGTGCCGGTGACGAGATCGGCAAACGCAGCCTCAGGCTCGCCGAGGATGACGAAGTCGGCATGCTCGGCGAAGAGATGAGGCAGCTTCGATGCGGCGAGGCCGACGAAGCCGACACGCACGCCCCTGTTCCGCATGCCCCGTGCCCACGTGGTTTCCTGTTTGTAGTCGACGAGCGACGAAAGCACGATGGCGACGTCGCCATCGGCGTACTCTTCCCGCGTCCAGTGCACCTCATGCCCGTGCCGCGCCGCGATCGCGGCGAGGTAGGCCAGCTGCACGCTTGGCACGTCGTGCGTGCACCGCTTCACCAGCGACACTAATTCCGTTGTCCTCGAGAACGGGCGCAGCCGAGAACCGTAGCCGCCGGCCACAGTGTCCTTGCTGACGAAACCTTCCCGCCCACGTAAATCAGCCAACACGATCCGCATACGCACTCCTCCGCCTTCGGGTCCTGGGAGATCAGGCCCATCCAATGACTGCGGACCTCGCGTGAGATCCGCGCGATGTCGTTGTGGCTAGAGGGACGGTGGGGGACGAGGAGCGACGAGCTCGCGCCAGAAGATCAAGCGCGCCGTGCGAAGGTCTGCAACGCGGCTGGCGGCGATCCATGGTGGCGTAGCGTCGGGATTCGATACTGCGGCGCTGCCATCAATGGACGCCGTGGGAGCCGGATCGGAACCGAGGTCGCGATCGTCGGCGTCATCCAACGCGTCGTTGGAGTCGAGATTCCGAGTGTGGGTGCGATCGCACTGGGCGTGCGTGCTGCGATGATCCGGGGCTGCATCGGCCGCAGTAGGTAAGAGCCAAACCGCGGCGAAGACAGCGACGAGCACAACAGTGCGGAGGAGGCGCACGGGCATCATTCAGAACCCAGCGCCGATTAAGACGTAGCTATGACCGTTTTGGCCGCGGTCAGCGGCGGTAGCTCTCCCTGAAAAGCAGGATGCCCACGGCCAGCCAGCCGAGGCCGAACGCCGACAGAATGGTCAGCCCGCCGGTTCGTTCGCCGAGGAGATATTTCAGCGGCGCTTCCAGGAGCAGGAGACTGCCGATCGGCAGGAGCAGTCGAGCCGGCAACGAGAGCCGGTTCATGATCGCCCCGGCTCCGATCGCAATGAGGCCGGCGCAGAACAAGCCCCATCCGGCTTGCAGCCCTCCGATTGTGCCGCCGAAGATCCACAGGCTAAGTCCGCCAGCGCTGATCGCGAAGCCAAAGCCCGCGAGGCCCCGCCATTCCCGGTCGTGGATCTGATGAAGCAGGACCATCGCGCTGAGGAACAAAGCTCCGGCCATCGCTACTGACGGTCCAGGGCGTGGTGGATATGTCTCGCTTCGATAGAGCGTGACCAAGAGTGCCGTGACTGCGCTCGCGATGCTGAGAGCTGCAACTCTGTGGCGCCAATTCATGGGATCCGGCTTGCTCTGAATGCCGAGCTAAGGCTCGCCCCTCACGCGCGAAAGCCCGAGTTCGGCGGCGTGCGCGTAGGAAGCGTTCCCTTCCGTGACCGCCTGTTCGCGCATCCTCGTGTAGTAGCCGCGTGCGAGGTCGAACTCGCCGAGCATCTCGTAGGGAGCGCAATCTGGTTGAGAGCAACGATGTCCGGAACTCTTCATACGCCTTCGCGAAGAGCTCGATCGACTCGCGAACCTTCGCTGGCCGACACATGAGGCCGGCAGGCGAATTGACGCATTGCACCCAGCCCTTTGCCCTTCGCAGGACGATTCACCGTCCGGTGGATGATCGCCTTCTGTCATGCGGAGGCTAGGCAGACCGAGGACGGATTACTCGATCGCCTTGACGATGTCTTCCACGACCTTCTTCGCGTCGCCGAACACCATCATCGTCCGGTCCATATAGAACAGCGGGTTGTCGATGCCCGCATACCCGGACGCCATCGAGCGCTTGTTGACGATCACTGTGCGGGCCTTGTGGGCCTCCAGGATCGGCATGCCGTAGATGGGGCTGCCCTTCTCCTCGGCGAGCGGATTGACGACGTCGTTCGCGCCAAGCACGAACGCGATGTCGGTGCCACCGAAGTCGCCATTGATGTCCTCCATCTCGAGCACCTCTTCGTACGGCACCTCGGCCTCGGCGAGCAGGACGTTCATATGGCCAGGCATTCGGCCGGCCACGGGATGAATCGCATAGCGGACGTTCACACCCTTCGCCGCCAGCTTGTGAGCCATCTCTTTCACCGCGTGTTGCGCTCGCGCGACGGCAAGCCCGTACCCCGGGATGATGATCACGCTCTCTGCGTTCCCCAGCAGGAAGGCCACATCGTCAGGTGATCCCGACTTGACCGTCTTCTGCTGCGTGTCCGCTGTCGTGGCGCCTTCAGCGGCGCCAAAGCCGCCGAGGATCACGCTGAAGAACGAGCGGTTCATCGCCTTGCACATGATGTAGGAGAGGATCGCGCCCGAAGACCCGACCATCGCGCCGGCCACGATCAGGAGTGGATTGTTCAGCGAGAACCCGATGCCGGACGCGGCCCATCCCGAGTAGCTGTTCAACATCGAGATGACGACGGGCATGTCGGCTCCGCCGATCGGAATGATGATCAACACGCCGAGCACGAAGGCGAGCGTGGTCATCGCGATGAAGGGAGGCCACAGCGCCTCCGGCGGCGCCACCACGAATGCGATGCCAAAGCCGATCATTGCGATGGCCAACACCAGATTCACGATGTGCTGTCCTTTGAAGACGACCGGCGCGCTCGAGAACAGCCTGGAGACTTTGCCTAGGCCGGCCAGCTTGCCGAAGGCGATCACTGAGCCCGAGAACGTCATCGCGCCGACGAATGTGCCGATGAACAGCTCGACGCGATTACCGGCGGGAATGGGATCGCCAACGCTGAACGCCACGGGGTTGTTGACGACCGCAATGGCAATGAGCACAGCTGCGAGGCCCACGAGCGAGTGCATCGCCGCGACCAACTCCGGCATCTGCGTCATCTGGACACGATGCGCCACGAGCCAGCCGACGATCCCGCCAAGGGCGAGCGCGCCGATGGTGAGATCGATGCGCTGCGTGATCGCGAGCGTCGTCAGGACCGCGAGCACCATACCCGCGATGCCGAACCGGTTACCGCGGCGAGCCGTGAGCGGGTTGGAAAGACCCTTGAGGGCGAGGATGAAGAGCACACTCGCCACGAGATAGGAGAGCGCAACCTGGTTGGCGGACATAATCAGCGAGGCTTCTCCGCGCGGTCCTTCTTCTTGAACATCTCGAGCATTCGCTCGGTGACGAGGAACCCGCCAAAGGTGTTGATGGCCACGAGCGCCACCGCGATCGCGCCGAGAATAGTGCCGCGGTCGATGTGTCCGGCGCCGGCAGCCAGGATGGCGCCGACGACGATGACCGAGCTGATGGCGTTTGTGACGCTCATGAGCGGCGTATGCAACGCCGGCGTCACGTTCCACACCACGTGATAGCCGACAAACACGGCCAGCACGAACACCATCAGATTAGTGACGATTGGGTCGACTGCGACTCCGTGCACGTCAGCTCCTGACCGGCGCGCCGTCGATACATACCAACGTCGCCGCGAGGATTTCGTCCGATCGATTGAGGGTCAGCTCGCCCGTCTTCGGGTCGAGCAGCAGGGTCGAGAAGTTCAGCAGGTTTCGTGCGTAGAGGGCACTCGAGTCGGTGGCGAGCGTGGCAGGAAGGTTCGAGGGGGCGACGATCTTGACTCCGTGATGATCGACGACCACATCCCTCTTGCTCAACGGACAGTTGCCACCTTGCGTGACCGCCATGTCGAGGATGACCGATCCCGGCTTCATGCCTGCGACAGTCTCCTCGGGCAGCAGGACCGGGGCAGCCCGGCCGGGGATGAGCGCCGTGGTGATGACGATGTCCGCAGCTTTCGCGCGCTCTGAGATCAGCGCAGCCTGGCGGCGTTTGTAGTCGTCGCTCATTTCGCGAGCATAGCCACCGGCACTCTCCTGCGCCTGCTTCTCTTCAGCGGAGAGCGCGACCTCGATGAACTTCGCGCCGAGCGACTCCACCTGATCTTTCACCGCAGGCCTGACGTCGAACGCTTCGATCACTGCACCGAGTCGTTTCGCGGTTGCGATCGCCTGGAGACCGGCAACGCCTGCGCCGATCACGAGGACTCGGGCGGCTTTGACGGTGCCCGCTGCGGTCATCAGCATCGGCATGAAGCGCCCGTACTCGTAGGCCGCGACGAGCACCGCTTTGTACCCGGCGATGTTTGCCTGCGACGAGAGGACGTCCATGTTCTGCGCGCGTGTGATGCGCGGCAGGAGTTCCATGGCGAACGCCGTGACGCCGGTCTTCGCGATCGCGTCGAAGCCCTCGTGCGGAGACAACAGCGCGATGAGGATCGAGCCGCTGCGCAGCGACGGCAATTCTGCGTCGGTCGGGCGACGCACTTTCAAGATGATGTCCGCGGACTGATAGACGTCAGCGGCGCAGCCAATCGACGCTCCTGCCGCAGTGAAGCTCTCGTCCGGAATACTGGCACCGGCGCCTGCGTTGGTTTCGACGATGACGGTGTGTCGGCCGCCGGTGGTGAACTTCTTCACCGTTTCGGGCGTGGCCGCTACGCGTGTTTCCCCGGGACAGACTTCGGCAGGAATGCCGATGCGCATCAGTTGAACCTCTCCGGTCGCATCCGGATTCAACCAATTCGACCGGCTGCGTGGTACTCCGACAATCTTATCGAAACGGAGCGGTTCTTTGGGAATCGGTCGTTTATTGGAACGTATTACACGAATCGACGCTGCCTGATTCGAGACCTCGGCGCAGCCATTCAACCCGCTGTTCCGACGAGCCATGTGTGAACGACTCGGGGACCACCGTCCCTTGCGACTGACGTTGCAGCCGATCGTCTCCGATTGCGGCGGCGGCCCTGAGCCCTTCTTCTGCATCGCCGGGCTCCAGGAGTCCCTCCTGTGCGGCGTAGTGTCCCCATACGCCCGCGTAGCAATCAGCCTGCAGCTCTTGCCGTACTGAGAGCGCGTTGGACTCTCGTTCACCGGCTCGCTGCCTCGCCGTCTGCAACCGTGCGGAAAGGCCGGTGAGCGTCTGAATGTGGTGCCCGATCTCGTGCGCGACGACGTAGGCCTGCGCGAAGTCGCCGGGCGCACCGAATCGTTCGTCGAGCTCCCGGAAGAAGGAAAGATCGAGATAGACCTTGCGGTCGCCAGGGCAATAGAAGGGCCCCATCGCTGATTGCCCCAGGCCGCATGCCGATTGCGTTGCGCCTGTGAAGAGCACCAGCACCGGCGCTTCGTACGGTTCACGGCTCTCTGAGAACAACCGTCCCCAGGTCTTTTCAGTGTCCGCGAGCACGACGGACACGAACTGGGCCTGCGGGTCGTCGGCGGGCGCTTCACCCGGCGCGACGGTGTTCGATGACGTACCGACGCTGTTGACCAGGTCCGCGGGATTCTGGCCAGTCAGGGCGGAGATGATCAGGAGCAGGACGAGGCCGCCAAGGCCACCTCCGACCGCCATGCCCCCGCCGGACATGCCCCGGCGATCTTCGATGTTCGAACTACCGGCGCGACCTCTCCACTTCATGGCAGCACGCTCCAGTCGTCGCTGCACATATTATCTTCGGGCATGGACCTTGGACTGACCGATCGTGTAGCTATCGTCACCGGCTCGAGCAGGGGGCTGGGGGTGGCCAGCGCGAAGGCGCTGATTGCCGAAGGATGTCGAGTCATCATCTGTGCGCGCACGCCTGAGACCTTGCAGGAAGCGCGCCGTCGTCTGGCTGAGATCGGCGGAGAAGACCGAGTACTGGCCGTGGCCTCGGACGTGAGCCGTGAGGAGGGTGCGCAGAAAGTCGTCGAGCAGGCAGTCACGGCATTCGGTGGCATCGACATCCTCGTCAACAACGTCGGCGCGGCGAAAGGTGGCGGCCTGCTCAACACCACGGACGAGCTGTGGAAAGACGCGATCGATCAGACGCTCATGACGGCGGTGCGCATGTCGCGGCTCACCGTGCCGCACATGCAGCGTCGCGGTGGCGGGTCGATTGTCATCATCGCGTCGATCTACGGACGGGAGGCGGGCGGACGGATGACGTACAACGCCGTCAAGGCCGCGGAGATCAGCCTGGCAAAGTCGATGGCGCAGCAATTGGCGCCGATGAACATCCGCGTCAACAGCGTATCGCCCGGCTCGATCATGTTCGAGGGCGGATCGTGGTGGAAACGGCAGCAGGATGATCCGGCGGCGATCGCCGAGTTCGTGAAGCAGGAGCTTCCGTTCGGACGGTTCGGCAAGCCGGACGAAATCGGCGACGTTGTCGCCTACCTCTCCTCGTCACGCGCCAGTTGGATCAGTGGAACGTCCGTCGTCGTAGACGGTTGTCAGAGTCGAGCGTTTTAGAAGTCTTGTGTTTGGCTGCACACCACTAGGAGCTGGGTATTCGGCTCAGTGGCGTGCAGCGCGTCGGCGTCGAGGCCGATCAAGCGTCCTGTTAAACCCCGGTCGGCCGTCACGAGATGCACGAAGCCCACGCCTCGCGGGACGAGCTCCGTCACGGTCTGTTTGTAGAGGCCAAGTGGAAAATGGAGCCGTGCCTGCTCGACATCGCTGGTACCGAGGAGCACGACATCACTTCGGCGTGGCGCTTTTCGAGAGCATCTCCGCACGACCAGCGGCAGCAACTTGGAAAGAGCAGAGCCCCAGACTCGCGCGAGCGGTCCCTCTGATTCCACGCGTATGCGCGCCCGGCTTGCCTGCCAGATGCGCCAGGTCAGGATGCGTGCGCGAGCAAACGAAGCGACCCTCATGCCGTGCGCCCAGTCCGCGCGCGCCAGATCTCCACAGCGTGGAAGAAGTTGTGAAACGCCTTGTACTCGCGCCCAGACAAGGCTCCTTCGCCAACGGCCGTCGCATCAGGTGCGGCGGTTGATTTTGGGAGCTTCTTGTTCTCGTCGATCTTGTCGCCGAGTCTCAGGAGGACTTTGACGTTCGTAATCTCGTCGCTGTCCTCGTCGAACCGGCACACGAACATGAAGTCGCGGCCGTACGGCCCTGGCCAGACGACCAGAAAGTGTGGTGTAGGCATGTCGCCTTCGTACGACAACAGGCAGACGGCACCGCACGCGAGCGCCGGGTCCTTGAGAAAGACCGGATACAGGTCGGCGTTTGCGCGATCGCCACTTGCGAGCTTGTCCAACAGCTCGCTCGATCGATCGTCGATTCCCTTGGCAGCGGCGCGCGTGAATCGCCGGAGTTTCTCTCCCTGAAGCACGAACTCCGGCGCGAGCAGATCCACGCGAAGGCGAGTCTCGGTATCGCGAACGATCATGACCTTGACCCTGCTCTCGAGCAGTGAGTACGGGCGGCCCTCGGACGTCGTGAACTCCACGGTCTTTTTATCCGGCGCCCCGCTCACGGAGTAGGAGAGTTCTGCTTCGACATCGGTCAAGTCGTAGTAGTGCGGCTCGGATCCGGTGGCCCAGATCTCGGCGCCCGTCAGTTCGTGGCTGGCGTAGTCGTAGCCCTCGCGAAGGAAATCGAGAAACTGTTCAAGCGTGCCGAATCCCCCGACGCCCGGCAGATCTGGACGGGTCTGCTCGTTCGAGTGAGGATGCAGCAGCCAATTCCTGATCGTGCGGGCCAGCCAGTTGAGCGGAGCCAGGTCCACGTCGTCTTCGTTGTCACCCGCCCAGCTGTACGGCTGAACGGCCGGCACGGGGTCCTTGGTCAGGACGAATACTCCGTCGCCCTCAACGCCTTTGTTTCCGACGCGGACAATGAGAATTGCCGGGGGAGTCGCAGGTGACAACCGGAGGCAGATCACGCGATTGGCGTCCTTTTCCAGCTTCGCGATCTCGTCGTTGAACTTGTCGGGCTTTTTGTCACGCAGAGCTGCGGCGCGCAGAGCGACTGTGAGCTGATCGATCGCGGTTACGCGCTCGTTCTCGGGCACCAGAAAAGGCGGTTCAAGAATCCGCGTGACGATTGCGTCGCTCAGCGTTCTGGCGTCTGGCGCGTCGGGCGAAGCCACGAGCGCGAACCGCAGCAGGTGTTGCCGCGCCGCCATGCCGTCACGATCTTTCTCCCACAAGAACAGCTTCGTCCTGGTGCCGTTCTCGGTCTTGATGCCAAACACCATCTCCACGTCAACGCGAGGCACGGAGAGCCATGGGACGCTCTCGTCTGCCGGCGCGAACCCGAGGCTCACTGCGTCCATCCCATCGAGAATCGATCGGAACACAACACGGGAGAGGTCCTTGGGGTCGAGACTGGTGGAGCCAGGTTCGGGCATGACGAGCGGTACGGGCGTGAGCGTTACGTCGGTGACTGGATCCCCGATCCGAGGAACTCCATCCACGCGGTTGCGGCAGCCTTCACTTCGAGCAGAACGTCCGGGGCGTTCAAGATGGTGGTCTTTCGAGCCTCAACACCGCTGTCTGGCGGGTCGAGGTGCAACATCGTGTCCCCGCGGAGGAAGCTCGTATCGATCGTCCACTTGGAGTCCACCTTCTTGACGACAACCGCCACGAGCTCTCGCCAGTCAGTTGCCTCGCGTTTGTTGCCGCGCAGGATCACGAGGCGCGTGGCCGCCCAGCCGTCAGCCACGCGGCGACGGAGCACGAGATCGAACGCCCCGCTGCCGCCGAGCTCAGTGATCTTCTTGATCCGGGCATCCTCGTACACCGCGTCCAGTACCTCTCGTCGCTCGTCGACTGGCGACAGGAACCCCGGGTATCGGGTACCACCTTCTGAAATCCAGTCGTGAAGTGCCACCGAGAAGGTGACGAGCAGATCGCCAAGGTTCGCCTCGAGCTTTTTCAGGTCGGCATCCGCCAACTTGATCAACTCGTTTTTCGGTGGGATGACGACCGCTTGTCCCTCGGAAAGGTTCTTCGCGGAAAAAATGTCCCGTGTCAGGCGGTAGCTACCCACTCTGTCCCGGACGAGGAACGAGCCCACCAGCCGGCGCTTGTCTCGATCGCCTCCGGCCTGATCGATCGCCACAACCAGGTACGCGGTTTCTTCCGCGTAGACCGATCGTCGGATTCGGAGCACGAGCAACGAGGCGGAGTCGAATTTGAAGTCGCTCGGGACTCCTGCTTCGGCGGCCTTTTCGCCGAGCGCATTCAGCAAGCTGGCCCGTTCGTGCCCTGCGGCGAAGAACGGCGGGACACCCTCGACGCGCCCGCCGGGTGGCGGCGGCGTACTCACCACCTCGAAACTGATCTTGCTGTGGCCGTACTGCTCGCGGCTATGCGTCTTGCCAAAGAAAACCAAATTGACCTTGCCCTCGCTACGCGTCTCGAAGCCGACCTCCATTTCGGCTTTCACGCTCGGGATCGCGAAGTGCGCTGGCGGAATGCCTACTGGTACGTTGCGCGCATAGTCGAGCGACTCCTCGTTCAACTCTTGTTGCGCCTCGCGGTACGACTTGGCGATGTCGTGGAAGAAGGTGCTGAGACCGAGTCGATCAACCTCGTCCAGCTTTCCTCCGGCACCGGATAAGTTCTCGTCGAGCTTTTTGAGAAGCTCCTTGAACTTGCCGTCCTTCTGGATCTCATCGGGCTTTTTGTTTGCCAGATCCTTGAGACCCTTCGCATTCTCGGCGATCTCGCGCAGCGCCTTCAGCGCGGGCTCTCCCTCGGCGGCGAGCTTGGCCAAAGCGTCCGCCTTGTCCCCGTCGATGCCGTCTCGCACCTGCAGGACGGCAAGCAGAAACCTCTCGATCAGATCGAGGAGGTCGGTGGCTGTGCGCGTGGCCATCGGCGAATGCGTCTCCGCGCGGAGTTGCTGCTTCTAGACTTCCGCGTCCTTCTTGGGATCGCCCGCCTTCACCAGTTCCTTCATGGCGTCGCCCAGCGTATCCGCCTCTGCGGACGCGGGAAGCGCGATCGTCGGCGTCTTCTCCAGCCGCTCGAGCAGCGCCTTCAACACGTCGTCGTTCGCCGAAATCGCGTGGAGGGTCGTCTTGATCAGCGCCGCTGCCCGATAGTCGTAGCTGTTGCGCCGTGTGTAGGAGGCGTTCACAGCCACCGCGGCCGGCCCACCAATGCTGAAGCCAGCACCGAGGCTGGTTGCACCGGACGCCTGCAGATCGGCGCGCACCTCCAGCACTGTCTCGGTGAACTGGTAGCGTGACGGGGCAATCGCCTGAAACAGGCCGATGAGGCGCTTGCCGGCGGCGTCTTTCGCCTTCGCCTTTTCGTCGGCACTGAGAGTGGTACCAGTCGTGGCATCCTCGACGCCGTCGTTCACGGCGCTACGGACGACCTCGACGAACCGGGTGAAGCTGTCGACGTAGTTCCGGTCGAGTCGCGCCTGCGCCGCAGCGACGCTCATGGCCAGTTCGCCGATGAGAGCGGGAACGGTCCCGAGCGACGAGTAGAACTTGTCGATCTCCTGCAACTTGTTCATGTCACGTAGTGCCATAGTCGTGGTCTCCTTGGGCCGCGATGCGGCTGTCAGAGGTGTGTTGCCGTGCCCGATTGATGGCCGGCGCTGACTTGCCGGAGGCTGAATGTGAACGTGGCCCGGCTCGTCTCGCTATGCGAGAACCGGCGCTCGAAGCCAAGGTTGATCAAACGTGCATGTAACCCGAACCCGCGCTGCTTCGCATACGACAGGCTCAGACGGACGGTGATCTCCCCCTCTGCGAGGTAGTAGTGGGACGGAGCAATCTGACGTGCAAGCTCGCGATGTCCCGCGTGGGTGAGCAACCGGTAGGACTCGGCAAAGTTGGCGAGCGTCTGACGATATGAGCGGTCGAGCACGCGCTGTGCCGCGACCAGGCTGATCGCCAGCTCACGACACGTGGTGGAAAGGGGCCGGGTGGTCATTGACGCGCTCGAAAGCTCGGGAACGATAGCACAGCAGATTTACCCGATACCCAATACCGCTTTCGCTCGGTTCAAGTAATCGATGCGATCGTCCAGACCATTGAAGCCGCCGTTGACCGCCTTGGTGACAGCCTTGACGTCGTCTTTGTCCGCGAGCTCGTTGATCTTGCGCTTGTTCCAGTACCAGGCGGCCACATCGACGCAAACGAACGGATCCGAAGCGACAGCCGTCGGGTTGGTCACGTAGTCAACGCCGCAGTCATTGCTGTAGGCGGTGTAGTTCGCCCGGCCGGTCAACTGAATCAATCCGCGGCCCTTGAAACGTTTGCCGTCGCCCGCCTGGTTGTTTCCGAGGTCGGAGCGGCCTTCATATGCCGCGCCACTGGCAATCTCCTCCATGTAGAGGAATGACGCCGTTTCGTGCCCGACCTGCGCGATGAAATGCGCCGCTCGCAGCGCCGTGGTGATCTGGTATTTGTTCATCGCCTTGACGAGTGGTTCGTACAGGAGGTCGACCTTTTCCTGCAGCGCGCGCGGCATCACGACCTCCAGCTTTTCCTTGGTCGGTCCTGGCGGGAGCCCCTCCAGTAGTGCCCGGATCGTGGCGTCGCCGGGGGCGAGCATGCCGTCCGACGCCGGCTGCTTCATCACCAGCGTTTCGAATTGCTCAATGGCGGCAATCGTGCCAGGTCCGATGCGGCCATCGGTCTTGAGCAGTGGCGGTTTCGGATCCGGGAAGCGGTGGCGGTTCAAGTTGAAGAGGACCTGGACGAGCAGCACGTCAGTCAGTTCGTTCTGGGCCGTGCGGCCGACACTGCGCGAAATAGGCATGTGAGGCTCCGCGAAAAGAGAATGCCGATGGTACCCGAAAACTCGGCCCTCTAAAGGTGAGAACGCGGTGGCAGTGGCCGATCGAACGGGTCGGTTACTCTTCTCGCAAGGTTCGCATGGGTTGCATGAACGCCGCGCGCGTGGCGGGGATGAGCGCTGCGAGCGTCGCGACGGTGAGTACGATGCCGGCGACACCGATCAACGTGACGGGATCGTAGGGAGAAACTCCGAAGAGCAGTCGCGACATTGCTCCTTGCGCGACGAACGACAAGACGATGCCGGTCACGCAGGCGACGCCCGTCACCCGTATCCCCTGCGCGAGGAATCGACCGAGGATGGAGCCTCGTGCCGCGCCCAGCGCCAGGCGAATACCGGTGGCACGACGTTGCTGTGTCACTGCGTACGACATCACGCCGTAGATGCCGACGAGACCAAGTGCCAGCGCCATGACGCCCGCAATCGCAAGCATCACGAGCGTGAACGATGTGCGCGACATCGATTGCGCATAGATCTCACCAAGCGTCTGCACACGGGCGAGCGGCAGATTCGAGTCCACCGCCCACACCGCGCGGCCCACCTGCCTGATGAGATCTTCGCTGCCAGCCTGATCGCTGCGGACGGCGAATGCCATATCGCGTGGCACGAACGTGGGAATCGGCCCGAAGGCATCCTGTACACCGGCGCGCCAGTACACGATCGCGGACGGAGGCTGATCGGCACCGCTGTCGTAGATGTCACCAGCGACACCGATGATCTCGTTCAGCGGCCCCGCTCGTCCGATGCGTATCTGTTTGCCGATGGCCGCTGACGGCTGGCCCCACCATTCACGCGCGAGGTTGTTCGAAACGATTGCCACCCTGCGGCGGCCCTCGATATCAGTCCATGTGAAGTCGCGCCCGACGAGGAGTGGAATGCCCATCGTCTGGAAGAAGCCTGGCGCCACTGTCTTCGAGCGCTGTAGTTTGGGGATCCCTTCGCCGTACGTCTTGTCAGCCGCCGTTATCACCACGTTGTTCTCGTAGTCCGACTCCATCGGCAGCGCCGTGGTGAAAGACGCTGACGTGACGCCGGAGATCTTCATGATTTCAGTGATGATGTCCTGCTGTACGCGCGCTACACGCGCAGGTTCCGCGGCGCGCCCACCAGGGATCGAGATCCGGATGGTCTGGATGTGATCGGGATCGACGAATCCAGGCTCGACGCTTCGCAGCGCGACGAAGCTTCGAATCATCAGGCCGGCCGAGACGAGCAGCACCACGGCCAGGGCCACTTGCACGAACACGAGCGTATTTTGCGAGCGGTGCTGTGCGCGGCCGTGACTCAGTGTTCGCGTCCCCCGCGCGGCTCCGTGAAGGGCGCGCGCCCCCTGGGCTCCGGCGTGCCTCACGATCGGCAGCAGCCCGAAAAGCAGCGCTGAAAGCAGTGACATCGCAAGGGCGAACACCAGCACGAACGGATCGATCGAGATCTCGGCAAGTCGAGGGAGTGTCGCCGGAGCGATCGCCACGAGGAATCGGAGCCCGAGGTAAGCAAGTCCAACCCCGAGGATGCCTCCCAGCAACGCGAGCGCGAGGCTCTCGACCAGCAGGTGCCTTGCGATGTGGCTCCATCCCGCGCCCAGAGCCGCGCGCAGCGTGAACTCCTGCCGCCGCCCCTCCGCACGCACGAGCAACAGATTGGCAACGTTCGCGCACGCGATCACCAGGACGACGCCAATCGTTCCCATCAGCAGCCAGAGCACGGAGCTGACGTCGCCGATCACGTCCTGTTTGACCGGCCGCAATGCAGCGCCGAAGAGTGCGGCGGTGAGGACGTTGGCGTTAGTGCCCCGCTCACGAATCCAGATCGGCAGCATGCGGTCGACGTCGGCGTTGGCCTGCGCGAGTGTTACGCCCGGCTTCAGTCGCGCGATTCCGGCATAGGCGTGAACGTCGTTGGGCAGCAGGTCGGCGCCCTGAAATCGCTGAGGCAGAATCACGGCGGCGTCGGCGTTCAGGAATCGGAACGACTGCGGCATCACCCCGATGACTTCACGTGGCAGTGAATCAATGGTCACTCTGGTGCCGATGACGGACGTACTGCCGGCGAAGCGACGCTGCCAATAGCCGTAGCTGAGGATCACCGTTTCGGGCGATCCGGCGCTGTCGTCATCAGCAGAAAAAAAGCGACCGATCGCTGGAGGCACACCAACGGCCGGGAGCGTGCCGCACGTCACGACGAGAGCAGGCACCTGCTCGGGGTCCCCCATCCCGGTCACGCTCGCGCGAGTGGAGCGCCACAGCCCGAAGTCTGCGAACGTCTCTGCATGCTCGCGGTAAGAGAGATACATCGTGGAGGACAGTCGAATGTTGTTCGATGTGATTCCTTGAAACTGTGCTGAATGCCATACGCCGACGAGCGTGTCGGGCTCGGGGTACGGCAATGGCCGAATGAGCACTCCGTTGACGACGCTGAAGACGGCCGTCGTCGATCCGATGCCGAGCGCGAGCGTGAGGATTGCGGCAAGCGAGAAAGCGGGGCTCTTGCGAATCATCCGAAGCGTCACGCGAAGGTCGTTCGTCAGTCGCTCAATCCAGCCGATGTTGTTCATCTCGTGCGTGTCCTCACGAAGGCGGAGCGCGTTGCCGAACTGCTTCCTGGCGGCCAGCCGTGCAGCGTCGGGCGAGAGCCCATCAGCGCGAAGTTGATCGACTCGTTCGGCGATGTGGAAGTCGAGCTCGCGGCGGAGATCGCGATCGACGCGGCCGCGCCGCAGCGTGTTCAGAAGCCGCCGGAACCAGGGCATCGACTAGTCCTCCCGAAGAGCTCGCATCGGCTGCACGAACGCCGCGCGTGTTGCAGGCACCAGCGCCGCGACGAATGCGACGGTCAGGACCACGACGACGACACCCGTCAGCGTCGCCGGATCCGTCGGTGTTACCCCGTACAGCATCGTCGTCAGACTTTGCGCAAAGAGGAGCGCGAGTACCAGTCCGATAGCCGCCGACATGCCGACGATACGAACGGTTGTCGCCATCAGTTCATGGACGACCGTGCTTCTGAGTGCGCCAAGAGCAAGCCGCAAGGCGACCTCTCGCCGCCGTAGGCTGACGGCATAACTGAGCGTGCCGTAGACGCCGGCAACCACGAGGCCGAGTGCCGTCAGCGCGAAGCAAGTAAGCAGCGATGTGCGAAGCCTGTTCTGCGCGTACGCGTCACCGATGCGCGTATCGAGCGGAATGACATCGTAGACGGACCGTTGTGGCTCGAGCTCGCGCACCTTCAAGCGGATCGCCGTCGCCATCGCCATTGGCTCACCGCTCGTGCGCACGAGGTGCCATGGGGCCGGATTGGGTGCGCTGAAGCAGGTGTAGACCGTCGGGGATGGAGCGCGGTCTGCGCCATGTTCCCGTGCGTCGCCCACGATGCCGACGATTCGAGTTGGAAGAGGCGCTCCGAACAGATGACCGTTCTTGATGAGCGTATCGAGACCACCAGTGAGGTGCAGGCCGATTGCTTGACGGTCGGCCAAATAGAGATCGGCGAAACGTCGATTCACGAGGGCTTCTGTGACGACGCCTGTTTTGCCTCCCGCATCCGCGGGTCGCCGGCAGAGTTCCCCGGCGAGCAATGGAATTTGCAGCGTCTCGAAATACGCGGGTGAAACCATGCGATGCTCGGCGACAAGCGGCGCGGAAGAACGGTCTCGCCCTTCGGCCAGCGCGAACTCGAGCTGCTGCTCATCGCGCACCCCAGGCAATGTCGAAGTGATCGCCACGGACTCGACGCCGGGGAGCTCGCGAATTTCGTCGATCGCGCGGTTGATTCTCTGAACGTGCTGATCGGTCGTCTCCCACCCGTACGTGCCGCTGATGTGAAATGTGAGCACGCGAGTCGCGTCGAAGCCACGATCCACACGAGACAGCGCGTCAACACTTCGCAGGAGCAGTGCGGCACCAGCGAGGAGTGTCACAGAGAGCGTTACCTGCACCCCGACCAGCACCCACTGGATTGAATGCCGCTGAGAGACCTGCGTCCGTCCAGGGCTGGGGCGGGGTCTGACCCCGCGGGTGCCGCGCCATGCCGGTACGAGGCCGCAGAGCAGCGAAACGACCGCGGTCGAGACGACCGTGTAGGCGAGGATCCGCCCATCGATAGCGATCTCGTCGACCCGCGGCAGTTGAGGAGCCAGGGTGCGTAGCGCCCGCGTGGCGCCGAGCGCGACGACGAGACCGAGCGTCGCTCCAACACAGGCCAGGACACCCGCCTCGGTCAGGAGTTGGCCGACAACGGCCCTGCGCGAACCGCCAAGTGAATAGCGGAGTGCGATCTCCGGTTCCCGCTTCGCTGCGCGGGACAACAGCAGCGCGGCGATGTTGGTGCAGGCGATGAGGAGGAGGACGGAGACCGACCCAAATAGCAGCCAGAGCGAGGCACGGCTGCCTCCGACGACCGTGTCCTTGAGCGGCGTGACGCGTACTCGAATCTTCCCGTCAGTATTGGGGAACTGCGACGCCAGGCCAGCCTGGACTCGAGACAAATCGGCCTGGGCCTGTTCGAGTGTGACACCAGCTTTGAGCCGGCCGATGCCCGTATGCCAGGTGAGTGCCCGCGAGATGGCCCACGGCGCGTCGATGTCGTCCGCGCTCCACATGTCCACCTCTTTCGCAGGAAATTCAAACGATGCCGGCATGATGCCGATCGTCTCAATCGAATTCGGCCCGACGCGGAAGGACTGTCCGACCATGGCTGGATCGGCGCCCAACGATCGCCATCGGCGGTCGCTGATGATTAGAGTGATGGGCCCGCCATAGTGATGATCGACGGCAGCGAAACTGTGCCCGGCTGCTGGTGATACGCCCATGACGTCGAAGAAGCGAGGCGCGACGAACGCCCGGCGCAATCGCGTTGGCAATTCACCGCGCGTGTCGACCGCATCGTCGACGTAGAAGCCGGTGATTCCCTCGAAGGTCGAGCTCTGGCGGTTCCAGTCTTCAATCCGGGCGGGTGCGATTGCGGTGTTGCTCGAGCCTTCGATCGTTTGCTCGATGAGGACGAGTCGATCGCCGTCGGGAAAGGGCAGCGGCCGAAGCAGGACGGCGTCGATCGCCGAGAAGACCGCGGTGTTGGCCCCGATGCCGAGCGCCAGCGTGAGCACCACCGTCACGGTAAAACCGGGCGTGTGGGTGAGTGTACGGAAGGCGTAGCGAACGTTTCGCAGGGCGGTGTCCATCCATCCGGAGATGTCGGCATCACGCGTCCGTTCACGCTGAGCGATCGGGTTGCCGAATTGAACTCGCGCGCGCCGCATCGCCTCTTCGGCGCTCAATCCCTGCTCGCGCAGTTGCTCGGCGCGCTCGGCGATATGGAACGACAATTCGCGATCGATGTCGCGATTCAGCCCCGGGCGGAACGTGTTGACGAGGCGTCGAAGCCAGGACATGGTGTTGTTCCTTGATCACACGTATCGAAGTACTCGACCGACGCCCTCGGTGAATCGCGCCCAGCTCACTTCTTCCAGCGCAAGCTGCTTGCGTCCCTGCGCGGTCAGCGAGTAGAAGCGCGCCTCGCGGTTTTTCTCCGTGAGACCCCACTCGGACTTGAGCCAGCCCTGTTGTTCCATGCGGTGGAGCGCCGGGTAGAGCGAGCCCTCTTCGACTCGCAGGAGATCGTCCGACACACGCTGCACGTGCGTCGTGATGGCATAGCCGTGCATCCGCTTGCTGGTCGCGAGGGTCTTGAGGACGAGAAGCGTCAACGTGCCTTGAAGAATGTCGTTCTTGGATGTGCTCATAGAGCGATCTCGGCAAGCCTAGCTAGGTAGGCCTAACTAGTTAGGTATGCTTACACCCTTCGACGGAGCAGGTCAACGAAAGGTTGGCTTACCCTGTCAGTTCTGCAGGGCTTTCAGAACTTCGGCGTACTTGGCGTCGTACGGGTTCAGCACATCGTTACCCGGATGCTCTTTGAGCTCGCCGAGGATGTGCGGCGGCGCGTTGCGATCCTTGAAGCGCGGCCAGTTGGGAAGCCCCTTGCCATTGGGGTCGCCGTTTTTCGCAAAGTTGACCCAGTACGACGACATCTCGTCGGCCATCTTTCGATCTCGTTCGGACTCCATGGCCAGCTTTGGCGAGCTGATGTCCGGGATCACGCGTGGCGCCCAGAGATTGTTGAACACGTAGACAATCTCGGTGGCGTGCGTCGCCTTCAGGTCCTTGCCGCCTGGCTCCACGGGTGGCTCGTGCGTGAAGAGGTACCAGTAAGCGCGCTTGCCGATGGCCGTCTGCTTCTCGGCGAAGAGCCGCATCGCCCACATCATCGTGTCGCGGAACGCGACGTTCCCCCCGAGCGACGTGTGCTCGTCCTTGTTTGAGCCGGCGATGATGTCCACCGCGTTCTGCCTGCCGTTGGCGAACGTGATCGATTGATCCTCAGGCACGATCCAGCCATCGACGATCATTCCCGACCCGCGGAGCGTCTTCACCACTTCTTCGGTCGAGCGGGCGCGCAATTCCGCGAGCGGAGGCAGGGGAGGGGGTGGGGGCGGTGGCGTCACAGGTTGGCCCTCGCCTCGTCCGCTCCCGCCACGCCCGGGGCCCGGCACTTGCTGCCGTTCCGCCTGCGCGCGCGTCGTCATCGGCCCCATTCCGAGCCCCATCCACGCGCCGCTCTCGCTGATTGCGCGATGGAAGAGGCCCTTCGCAACCGGTGAGCCGACGAGGCCGCCGACCATCGCCGCACCAGCGGACTCGCCGAAGATCGTCACGTTGTTGGGATCGCCGCCAAACGCCGCGATGTTCGCCTTGACCCACTTCAGCGTCGCGATGCTGTCAGCGAGCGCCTGATTGCCTGACGCGTTGTGCCCTGATTCCTTCGTCAGCTCAGGGTGCGCGAAGAAGCCGAATTGTCCGAGACGATAGTTGAACGTGACCAGGACGACGCCCTTCTTCGCGAGGTGTTCTCCGTCGTTGTGTTTGCTCGACCCGCCACCCTCGGTGTACGCGCCGCCGAAGATCCACACCATCACCGGGAGACGTTGGTTGGCGCGATTCGCCGAGGTCCACACGTTCAGGTAGAGGCAGTCTTCGCTCGTCTTTGGTGAGTCCGGCAGATCGACCGTGACGTTGTTCGGCACTCGATTCGGCTGCGAGGGCTGCACGCACACGTCGCTGAATTGCTCGGCCTTCCGCACGCCGTCCCACTTGGCCGGCGGCTGCGGCTCTGTCCAGCGAAGCTCGCCGACCGGAGGTGCAGCGAACGGAATGCCTTTGAACGTGCGGACACCGGATGCGAGCGTCACGCCCGAGATCCGTCCCGTCGCGATCGTGACCGGATCGCTGATCGCTGCTGGTGTCGAGATGGTCGATGCCGCGATGGCTGCAGCGGTGAGGGCGAATGCAATCGTGCCGGGTACGCGGGTCACTTGGCCTCCGACGCCTTGGCGCGCTCTGCGCGCGATGCGTTGATGTAGTCGCCGATGGTGCGGTTACCTTCATGGCAGGCGTATTCCCACCACTCGTAGGACGGATCGAGCTTCAACGGATAGCGCGCCGTCCACGAGCGCGTGAGAATGACCGGATCCTCCGTCTTGATCTCGTACAGCAGGAAGTCGTTGTTGAGCCGCGTGATGCGCTCGGTGACCTTCATCTGCTCGCTCGTCGGGAACCGATTCCCCTGGGGCGATCCCATGATGCCGATATTGGTTGCCGACGCGCCTGCCTTGAAGTTCGTCGTCTCGATGACAAGCGAGTTGCCCTCCCAGCGCCCGCGCGACTCGCCCATCCACTCTTTGATTGTGTTCGCGAGCGCCGGCCGGCCGTCGACCGGGACGATACGCGACTCGTGGATCATCTCGAGGTCGAGAATCACGTAGCCGGGCACCTGGATGATGCGCACGCCGTTGTTGTAGCGAAACGGCATCATCGACGAGGGCATGCCGCGGGTGATGCAGCGATCCCAGCTGTCGAAGTCGAGATAGGAGTCCCACACCTGCGTTTCGCCCGGCAGCGCCCAGCTGCTCTTCATCACTGCCGACAGGCGCTTGCCTTCCGCCGTCATCTCTGGAAGCTTGCCGTTTGGCGGATCGACGATGAGCGACGTCTGTCGCTGTGGTGCGGTCGGATCGGTGACACCGGACTGCAGCGCCTGGCCAAAGTTGCCTTCGGCGATCGCGGCGGCGTGACGATCCACTTGCTTCGCCGCGGCATCGAGTCGTTCCTTGTACTCGGACTCGGTCAGGAACGCCTTGTTCAAGTCACATGGCGGCGGAGGCGCGCCTCGCCGCCCACCACCACCGGCGCATCGCTCGAGCGGCACGCTGCCCACAAACGAAATCGGCCACATCCCCTGAATGTCGGGATCCCCCCAGGGCGTCTTTGGCTGTGCCCAGCCCTTGGGCGTTTCGATGAAGTGATTGGCTTCGCCCGCCGGGCCGAGCATGGACTGTGCGTGGACGACGGCGATAAACAACGTTGCGGCAAATGGATAGAGAAGAGTGCGACTGACGGCCCGAAGGATGGAATGCATACACCTCAATTTTAGAGTGGATCCATGACGTGATACCTCCGGCCTCGGCCGTCCGTTTCTCCAGATGTCGGTTGAGCAGGAGATGCCGGGTCTGGTGGGCGGCGGGGTTTACCGTCGCTACGCTGATCTTCGCCGTGCGCTCGTTTTCGACGCGACAGGTCTAGGCGAGGCTTCGACCCACTTCTTCGCCCAGTCGCCAATGGCATCGATAGCGTCAGCGAGCTCGCGCCCCTTCTTCGTGAGGGCGTACTCCACGCGCACGGGCGACTCCGGGATCACCGTGCGCTCGACGATGCCCTCCTGCTCCAGCTCGAAGAGGCGCTCGCTGAGCATCCGGTCGGTGATGTCCGGGATTTCCTTGCGCAGCGTGGCGAACCGGCAGCGCGACTCCATGAGGACGAAGATGATGGCGCCGTTCCATCGCCGGCCGATCAGCTCGCTGGCGCGGTGGAACTTCGAGCACAGCGGACGGGGGTGTGCCGCTCGTTCCTTCATATCCACGTCTAGAATACCACAGTAAATACCGAGTCACAATCAGCTACTTGACGTACAGTAGATATACAAAATATAGTTAGTCGCATGAACGCTTACTCTGACTTTCGACTTGGCGAACTCAGTCTCCCGAATCGCTTCGTGATGTCGCCGATGACGCGCAGCCGAGCGCTCGCCGGCAACGTCCCCAATCCGCTTGCCGCGATCTACTACGCGCAGCGCGCCGCAGCCGGTTTGTTGATCACGGAAGGCACGCAGGTCAGCCCGCAGGGCGTGGGCTACATCCGAACCCCGGGCATCCATTCAGCCGAACAGGTGGAGGGCTGGAAGGTTGTGACCGACGCCGTGCATAAAGCGGGCGGACGGATCTTCGCGCAACTGTGGCACGTGGGTCGCGTGTCACACCCCGATTTCCATGGCGGCGAGCTGCCTGTCGGTCCGTCCGCGATCGCGGCGGTGGGCGAGGCCTACACCGTCAACGGGCGGCAGACGCTGGAGGCGCCGCGAGCGCTCACACTCGCCGAATTGCCGGAGATCGTGGAACAGTTCCGCCGCGCTGCGGTCAATGCGAAGGAGGCGGGGTTCGACGGCGTCGAAATTCATGGCGCCAACGGCTACCTGCCCGATCAGTTCCTCCGTGACGGCGCGAATCATCGAACCGACGCCTACGGCGGGAGCATCGAGAATCGCGCGCGGTTGCCGCTCGAGATCGCCGACGCGGTCATCGGTGTCTGGGGCCCGTCACGTGTCGGCTACAAGATCTCGCCGTACTTCTCCAACCTGGGCATGTCGGACTCGGCGCCAATCGATACCTTCTCGTACATCGCGACGGAGCTCGGATCGAGACGCATCGGGTACCTGCATATCGCTGAAGCTGTCGCTGGCCCGATGGCCGCGCCTGCCGGAACGCCGCGCGCCACGCCAGTTCTTCGTCGTCTCTTCGGCGGGCCGGTGATCGCCAACGGCGGTTACAACCTCGAGTCGGCGAACGCCGCGATCACGTCGAGCGACGTCGATCTCGTGGCGTTCGGCGTACCGTTCCTGGCGAACCCGGATCTGACCGAGCGCTGGAGGCGGGGAGCACCTCTCAATGCGCCGCAGGTGGATCTCTTCTACACCGGTGAAGAGAGGGGCTACACCGACTACCCGACGCTCGAGCAGCAGGTCACGGCTTAAAGGCGCCGGGCGCGACGCCGGGCCGGTTTGCCGGCGGGTCGGAGACGGTGCGAATGAGGAGCGGCTCGTTCCCCGTCTCGACCGGGATCGGACGGTCGGCCTCGACTTTGAGCGGCCGCGAACTGATCACCTCGAGCGGCCGTTCCGATTCGACCCTGAGGACCGTCGAGCCCATGACAGTCACGGGAATGAGTGGCTGTTTTCCTGGAGGCCCTTCGACTCCGCGGATGATGACGGGTGTCGCCTCGGATCGCTGGGCCAGCACCGGCACACCGGTGCCGTTGATGGCGATCCATCCGAGCTCCAGCGCGATGACGGTCAGGATCAGTTTCGTATAACGGTCCACAGTCATGAAGGCCTCCACTATCCACTCTCGCCAAGGCTACGGCGGACTTACGTGCGTTGGGGGATGCGCGCTTCGATCACACTCAGGGGCGATTCCGTAGGCACGATGCGCGCCAGTTCGAAACCGGCCCCTTCAAAGAGCGATGCGAACTCGTCGGCCGTGCGTTCGCGGCCACCAGGCATTAATAACATCTCGAGGTCGATGAGCTTGCCGAAGTCGGGTTGATTGCCCGGCGGGATCACCGCTTCGAGCAGGATGACTCTGCCGTCGCGCCGTCCTCCGAATGCTTTCCTGATGTTGGTCAGAATGGGAGTCGCTCGCTCGTCGTCCCAGTCGTGAATGATGTTCTTCATGATGTAGGCATCACCGCCTGGAGGCACCGCCCTGAAGAAATCACCCCATGCTGTCTCGACGCGGTCCGCCACACCGGATGCGTCAAGGAGTGGCCCTGCTCCTGCGATCACGTGCTCGAGATCGAACAGGACACCTTTCATCGACGGATACTGGCGCAGGATGGACGTCAGCACGTGACCATGTCCGCCGGCGACATCGACGAGCGTGTTGATGCCAGTGAAGTCGTACGCCTTGAGCGCTGCCGCAACCGTCGGCCCGCTCCACGACGTCATCGCGTTGTTGAAGACAGAGGAGAGCTTCGGCTGTTGTGCGAAGTACTCGAACACCGGCATGCCCGTGACTTTCTCGGCGGCGGGTTGTCCAGTTTTCACGGAGTGCAGTGTTTCGGCGTAGACCCGGAAGTGAAACGGGTCCGTCATCCAGAGACCGAGATCGTGCAGCGATGCCTGCCCCTTCCTGAGCATGCTCGCCGGCAGATTCAGCGCGAATGTTCGTGGACCGCGCTCCTCGAAGATGCCCGCACTCGCGAGCGCGCGCATCACGCGGTACAAGCTGTCCTCGTGAGCGTCCGCGTCCCGGGCGAGATCCGCTGTTGACCGCGGGCCATCGGCAAGCCTGTCGGCAATTCCGAGCTCGAGGGCGACGTTCAACGCTGCGGACACAATGTAGCCAAGCGCGGCCTGGTTCAAAACCTGGATGGCCGAGCCTGCCGACATTTTGTCCTCGTCTGCCACGTCAGCGCTCCTCCACAGCGGTCGGCCGAATTGCGCGAACTGCCGTGAGCAGCGCCGCTGAGGCGTTGGCCAGCAGAACGGTGTCTACGCCCGCGACGATCATCGTGAAGCCCTGCTCGATGTACGGCTTCACGGCGTCGGGCGTGAGCCCGAAGATTCCGATGGGAATATTCGCGCCATGGCACGCCGTCCTCACGCGCGCGATCGCGTCGCGCACCTCGGGATGATCGACCGCGCCCGGACGACCGAGGCTCGCCGACAGATCGTACGGACCGATCAGCACGCCGTCCACGCCTTCGACGCGCACGATCTCCTCGATGTGTGCGATGGCATCGCGATGCTCGGCTTGGACGATGACAGCGGTATCGTCGTTGGCGCCCTGCAAGTACTCGCGAACCCGTAGGCCGTAACGATGCGCCCTGGCAATACCCATCCCGCGCTGCCCGAGCGGCGCATATTTCGCGGCCTGCACGATTCGATGCGCGTGTTCGACCGAATTGACCTGCGGCGCGATGATGCCGGCGGCGCCAATATCGAGCGCTCGCTTGACGTGCATCTCATCACTCGCCGACAGGCGCACGACGCACGGCGTGGAGCCTGCGGCTTGCATCAACGCCTGCATCTGCGCGGTATCGAGCGGCGAATGCTCGGCGTCGATGAAGAACCAGTCGAAGCCCACCTCGGCGAGCAGCTCGATGACGGCCGGTGAATTCAGGGTGACGAGCGGCGCAATCAGCCGTTCGCTGGATCGTAACCTCGTGCGAAAGGACGAAGACATCCCGGAAACTGTACCACCACTACAATGGACCTTTCGCGACGATGGTCGCGTCTCAAGGGATCAGGTGCCAGCGACTCTCACCGGACGGTCCATCCTGCACTACAACATCCACGAGCGGCTCGGGTCGGGCGGCACGGGCGAGGTCTACGTTGCTGAGGACACGCGGCTCGGCCGGCAGGTTGCCCTGAAGTTTCTCAATGCCGACCGCCAGCGCGATGCCGACAGCCGCGCCAGGCTGCTGCGTGAAGCGCGCGCCGCTTCGATGCTGCGATCGCCGAACATCGCGGTCACGTACGAGTTCGTCGAGCACGGCGATCTGCTCTTCATCGCGATGGAGTACGTCGAAGGGGAAGTGCTGTCGGAGCGCATTGCGCGCGGCCCTGTGCCGGTCCCGGAGGCCGTGGATATCGCCGCGCAGGTTGCCGACGCGCTCGACGAAGCGCACGGCCGCAGCATCGTTCATCGCGACATCAAGAGCGGCAACCTGATTCAGACGCGACGTGGTCTCGTCAAGGTGCTCGACTTCGGCCTCGCGAAGATCGAGATCCCGCAGTCAACGGAAACCGTGCTGCGCTCGACGCCCGAGCTCCTCGTGACCTCGCCTGGCATGGTGCTCGGGACGATCGCGTACATGGCGCCCGAGCAGTTGCGCGCGGATGCCGTCGATCATCGAGTGGATCTGTTCGCGCTCGGTGTCGTGCTCTACGAGCTGCTGACGACGCGGCTGCCGTTTCGAGGTAATACGCTCGCCGACACATTCGATCGCATCTTTCACCAGGAGCCCGAGCCGCTCTCCCGTTTTGTGCCGGGCGTGCCCGCGGAGCTCCAACGAATCGTCAGCAAGGCGCTCGAGAAAGCTGCCGAGAATCGCTATCAGTCCGCGCGCGAGTTGCACATTGACCTGCGTCAGATTGCCCGTCGCCTCGAGACCAATGAGACGACCAGGACGATGCGCGCGCCGAAGGTTGAAGCGGGGCAGCGCAGCATCGCGGTGCTGACGTTCACCAATGTGACTCGTGATGCCGCCGACGATTGGATCGGCACGGGCATCGCCGAAACGGTCACCGCCGATCTCAAGAACGTGCAGAATCTCGCGGTCATCGCCCGTGGTCAGATCTCCGAGCTCCTGAACTCGATGCGGCCGTCGGAGAGCGGGAGCGATCAGTTGCCGATCGAGATTGGCCGGCGGCTCGGTGCGTGGTGGGTGCTCTCTGGCGCCTATCAACGTCTCGCCGATCGCATCCGCGTCACTGTACAACTCACGGAAGTGCTGACGGGCCGGTTGATTCGCACGGTGAAGGTTGACGGCCGTGTGGACGAGATTTTCGAGCTCCAGGATCGAATCGTCTTCGACGTGAGCCGCGGGCTCGACCTGAAGCTCGGTAAGGAAGACGCGGACGCCATCGAGCGCGATGAGACGAAATCAGTAGAGGCGTTCGAAGCGTACTCGCGTGGCGTGCTGAACCTGCGCTTCGCGGGTCGTGAGGCCATGGATCGCGCCATCAGCCTGTTCGAGCGCGCCGTCACGCTCGATCCCTCGTACGCGACGGCGTGGTCTGCCCTCGGAGGCGCGCTCTACCTGAAGGGGCAGTTCCTGGGAATGCGGGAATACGCGCAGAAGGCGATGCAGCACCTTCGCCGCGCGATCGAGCTCAATCCCGGACTCGCGAATGCTCACGTCTGGTTGGGGAGCGTGTTGCTGCAACTCGGTGAAATCGATCAGGGGATCGCAGAACTGAAGACGGCTCAGGAGCTCGAGCCCGACAATCCCGACGTGCACCAGACACTCGCGCGCGCGTTCTGGCTGTTTCGCGGCATGGTGCCGGAAGGCATCGCCGAATTGCGTCGAGCGATCGCGCTCAACCCTGAGGGCGGGTATTCACACCTGCAGCTGTCGATGCTCCTGGCGCTGAGCGGCAATCTCGACGAGGCGGAAGTGTCCGCACGCTACGCCATCGAGTTGCAGGAGCGCGCTATGTCCGGCACCGAAGGCTTGCTTATCGTCGGCGCGCATGGGCGCCTCGGCTACGTTCACTACCTGCGCGGCGACTACGAGCCAGCCTACGTGGAGTACCGGCGCGAGTTGGAGTACCTGACAACGAGCGATCATGCGCTCCGGGAGCGGACGCTGATCGAACTGCAGCAGAAGCTCAGCGCGCTGCAGCGTGCGCGTGGCGATCAGGAGGCGGCGGACCGCTTTGCGGAGATGGCGATCGATGCGCACAAACGACGCGTCGCCAGCGGTGCCGACGATCCGGCAACCCGTTACTACATGGCTGCGCTCTACGCCGGTCGCGGTGACCTCGAAGGCACGCGCGAGCATCTGGCCTTGCCGTTGGCGCGTCTGCCCGAGTTCACGAAGTGGCGCGTGGCCCGCGATCGAGAGTTCGATCTCGTGCGCGCGCAATTGAATCTTGGGTAGCGGCCGGCTTCAGCCGGCCCGTCTTCCGACCGCGATCAGCGACAGTCCAATTGGCGGCGGGATCAGCCGCTCGAGCGGTAGGGCCCACGGCGCAACCAGCGTTTCAAACAACTTCACCTGGGCGAGACTGTGCTTCGTGGATTTGCTGATGTGCGCGTTGTACATCCAGCCCGCGAGACCAAAGGGATTCGTGTAGCGAAGCCGAACGAGCTCGAGTCCGGCATCCTCGAACGCAGCGCGCAGCGTCCGTTTCGAGTAGCGGCGATGGTGACCGAGCTCCGCGTCGAGGGGACCGTACGCCATCTGCAGCGCCGGCACGAACACGATGACGCGACCGCCAGGAGCCAGGATGTGATCGAATGCCTTCAACGCGTTCACATCCTGCTCGATGTGCTCCAGCACGTTGACGAGAAGGACGGAGTCGAAGCGAAGACTGGCGAGCTCCGCGGGCTCGCATTCCTCGAAGTGGCAGGTTCGTAGCGCAAAGCGCGGATGGGACCCCATCGCCTCCTGAAGGCGCGTCAGGCAATTGGGGTTCGGTTCGATCCCGACCACCATCTCGGCCACATCGACCAGCCGGCTGGTCATCGTGCCGATGCCAGCCCCGACCTCCAGCACCCGTGACCCAAGGTAGGGGCGAACCAGGCCGAAGATGTGGTCGGAGTATCTCTTCGCCTCCTGCATCGTCTCGAGGTCATCGGCCGCGTAGCGGTCCTGCGTCTGGTTGTATCGGCGGTCGGTGTGCGAGACGTCCTGCATCTGCTCAGCACGGTACCACGACAGAACTCCCAACTCCCACGGTCCCAACTCCCAACTCCCAAGGTCCCAACTCCCAAGGTCCCAACTCCCAACTCCAAATTCGAACCCGGAACATGGAACCCGGAACTTGGAACCGGCGACGCTTTCGCCTTATGATCGTCCGTCATGCCGCCGGAACCACAAGAGGCGACGCTATCCCCGCTGCACGTTGACCGTGTGACTCGAGGGGTGGGCGCGAAAGGCGGCGATCCTGCGCTGACCCTGGTGCTCGACCGCCTGACCGGCGGCGCCGTTGAACGCCCCGACGCTCCTGATGCGTGGGTGACCGCGGTAAGGCGCCTGCCCGCCCGCGAGGCTCAATTCGCCAGTGAAGTGGCCGGCCTCGACGAACGTCTTTGTGACGTCCTCCGCGAGCGCGGCGTTCAAGGCTTCTACACGCACCAGGCCGAGGCCATCGGGCACGCCCTGGGCCGTCGCAATGTCGTGATCACCACGCCGACTGCGTCGGGCAAGACGCTCTGCTACAACGCGCCAGTTCTAAGCTCGATATTGCGCGACCCATCGACCCGCGCGCTGTACCTGTTTCCAACCAAAGCGCTCGCTCAAGATCAGTTGGCGGAGCTGCACGCGCTGTCAGATCAACTCTCACGTCGCAGCGACCTCGAGATCGGCGTGTTCACCTACGACGGCGACACACCGCAAGACGCCAGGCGCGCCATTCGCGGTCGCGCGCACATCGTGCTCAGCAACCCCGACATGGTTCACTCGGGGATCCTGCCGCATCACCCGCGATGGGCGAAGCTGTTCGAGAGTCTGCAGTTCGTGATCATCGACGAGTTGCATGCGTACCGAGGCGTGTTCGGGAGCCACCTGACGAATGTGCTCCGCCGGCTGCGGCGTATCTGCCAGCACTACGGATCGAACCCGACGTTCATCTGTTCGTCCGCCACCATCGCGAACCCACGCGAGCTGGCCGAGGCGCTCGTCGAGCAACCATTCGAGCTGGTGTCAGAGAGCGGAGCCCCGCGCGGCGAGAAGTGGTTTCTGTTCGTCAATCCTCCCGTGGTCAATCAGCAGCTCGGTATCCGCCGGTCGTATCTCGCCGAGACTCGCCGACTCGCCGCGGAGTTCCTCAAGCGAAAGCTGCAGGTCATCGTCTTCGCGCAGAGCCGGCTGTCTACCGAGATTCTGACGACGTACCTGAAGGACGATTTCGAAGGGCCTCCGGGAACACGGGATCAGATCCGCGGGTATCGCGGCGGGTATCTTCCGCAGCGTCGTCGCGAGATCGAGAAAGGGCTGCGCGAAGGTACCGTCCGCGCGGTGGTGTCAACGAACGCGCTGGAGCTTGGGATCGATATCGGTGCGCTCGATGCCTCCGTGATGGCGGGTTACCCGGGCACGATTGCCGCGACCTGGCAGCGCGCCGGACGCGCGGGCCGTCGCAGCGGGCGCTCCGCGGCGGTGCTCGTCGCGAGCAGCGCACCGCTCGATCAATTCGTCGTCCGCAACCCGTCGTACTTCTTTGATGCGGCTCCTGAACACGCGCTGATCAATCCCGACAACCTGCACATTCTCGTGGACCATGTGAAATGCGCAGCGTTCGAGCTGCCGTTCACGACGTCAGAGCAGTACGGGCGACATGACGTGCAGGAAGTGCTCGGCGTGCTTCAGGAGAGCGGCTTCATTCATCGTGCGGATGGCGACGATGGCGGCGACGGCATCTGGCAGTGGACCAATGAGTCGTATCCCGCTGATGCGGTGAGCCTGCGCTCGATCTCGTCCGATAACTTCGTGGTTGTCGATACGACTGATGGCTCCGATGTCATTGGCGAGACCAGCTTCACCAGTGGTCCGGCCACGCTGCACGAGAAGGCGATCTATCTGGTGGAAGGCGTGCTCTATCAGGTGGAGAAGCTCGACTTCGAAGGACGCAAGGCCTACGTCAGGCGCATCGACTGCGACTACTACACAGACGCGATCACGTACACCAAAGTTACTGTGCTCGACACGTTTGCGACCGAGGCGCCGAGATCGCACGGCGAGGTCCACGTCTCTTCGCGCGTCGTCGGGTTCAAGAAGATCAAGTTCTATACGAACGAGAACGTTGGGTCGGGGGAGCTCGATCTGCCCGAACAGCAGATGCATACGACCGCGTACTGGCTGACGATTCCAGCGCCAGTCATGGCTGCGTTGCCGTTTGCGTCTGACGACCGGAGGGACGGCGTCGTGGGTCTGTCGTTCGCGATGCGGCAGGTGGCACAGCTGCTTCTGATGTGCGATCGCCAGGACATCGGCATCTCGATCGGGAGCGGCAACGAAGGCGATACCCCCGACCTGACTCGAACCGGTGAGCCAGTCACGCTCTCCGACGAGCCGCGTATCTTCATCTACGACAACTACCCGGGTGGGATCGGTTTCAGCGAGCCGCTCTTCGCGATGGACGAAGAGCTGCGGCGTCGCACGCACGACCTCATCGCAGGCTGTGAGTGCCAGAACGGGTGCCCGACCTGCGTCGGCCCGATCGGAAACACGGGGCCGATGGCGAAGACGGTCGCGGTGCGCATACTTGATCTGCTCGGTTCCACAGCTGCAGCGATGGAGCAGTCCGCGTGAGCAAGATCGCTGATCGGCTACGCGGGATTGTGAAGCCTGGCGGGCCTAGCGGACTTGGCGGGTCTAAAGAACAAGACCCGCCCTACGAAGAGGACTCATCGCCGCGGCAGCGGGCGAGTGAGATGGATCCGGCTGCGATTCTCGACGGCGAATGGCAGCAGGCGGGTTCGCATCGCTTCCTTGTCGTCGATCGCAGCTACGCACCCGGTCATCGTCACGGTTCGATCTCCATCGCAGACAGTCTTCCTCCGGAAGAGGGTTGGTCTCGCCTTGGCCTGCTGGCCGGGAAAGCCTGCAGGGGAAAGCTTCTCTTCGTTGACCTCGAGACCACGGGGATAGCCGGCGGCGCAGGCAGCTATGCATTCCTGGTTGGATGCGGCTGGTTCGATCGCGGCCGCTTTCATGTTCGGCAGTTCCTGCTTTCGAGCTTCGCGTCCGAGCGTGCTCTGCTCGAAGCGGTCAGGGAGATTGTCGGCGACGTCAATGCCGTCGTGACCTATAACGGCAAGTCATTCGATCTTCCGCTCATCGAGACTCGCTACTCGCTGAATCGATTGACGACGCCGTTTGCAGACATGCCGCACGTGGACATGCTGCATCACGCACGGCGCCTCTGGGATGGCGATCACGAGGGGCATCGTCTCGGCAGTCTGGAGACCTCGCTGCTCGGGCACGAGCGCGACGGTGATGTGCCTGGGTTCGAGATCCCCGCGCGGTACTTTCGCTACGTGCACACCGGCGATGCGCGTCCGCTGGGCGCCGTGCTCGAGCACAACCGCCTCGACCTGCTGTCGCTTGCGCTCCTCACGGCACGCGCCGCGCAACTTCTCGACGAGGGCGTCACTGGCGCCGCGACGCCACGAGAGGCGCTCGGGATGGGCCGGCTGTACGAACGAGCCGGGATGACGTCGGATGCGTTGGCCTGCTTCGCGCGAGCGGCCGATATGGGTCCTGGCGCGTGCCCGGACGCGCTCTATGCGCACGCCGTGCTGCTGCGGCGTCTTCGTCGTTATGAAGCGGCTGCAGGAGCGTGGCAACGATTGCTGGATCTGGATGACTGCCCGGCGCGCCTCGAACGCGAAGCGGCGGAAGCGCTCGCGGTGCATCACGAACACCGGCTTCGTAGCCTTCCGTCTGCGCGCCACCTGGCGATGCGATCGCTGGTGCTGGAAATGACCCACGCGCGACGTGAGGCGATCGAGCACCGCGTCGCGCGGTTGGATCGCAAGCTCGCCCGCGTCGAGCCTGCGCTGCTGGGGCTCTTCTAGGCGCTGGCCGAGGAAGACTTCGCGCTCTTGGCCGTCTTCTTCTTGGCGGCCGAGGTCGCCGCGGCCTTGGTCGCTTTCACTGCCTTGGCTGCCGTCTTGCGCTGCTCGGACGTCTGCACCCCGAACTTCTTGGTGAACCGCTCGACGCGGCCCTCAGTGTCGATGAGCTTCTGACGACCGGTGAAGAACGGATGGCAGGCGGAGCAGATTTCCAGGTGCAGCTCCGGCTTGGTCGAGCGGGTCTTGAACGTGTTTCCACACGCGCAGCGAGCCTCGACCTCCTGATACTTCGGATGGATACCTTCCTTCACGGCCACTCCTTCTGGACAAACGGGAAACCTTGATTGTACCAGATTGGACGCCGCAAGGTCCTTTCAGGGTGCTCAGACAATACGGTTCTTCAAGAGGACCCAGAGGGCCACAACCCCGTCTTTCCAGGTGATTTTCTTGCCTTCGTCGTAGCCGCGGCCGTCGTAGGTGATGGGCACCTCGTACACGCGGTAGTCCCGTTTGAAGATCTTTGCCGTGATTTCGGGCTCGATCCCAAAGCCGTTGGACTCGAGGTCGAGTCCGTCCAGCACCTCCCGGCGCATGACTTTGTAGCAGGTCTCCATGTCCGAGAGCATCGTGTTGTAGAGCACGTTGGTGATGAGCGTCAGGAGTCGATTTCCCAGGTAGTGCGTGAATAGAAAGACGCGGTGTCTTCCGAGAAACCTGGAGCCGTAGACGGCGTCGGCGCGCCCATCGATGATGAGCTCGGCCAACGTCGGGATCTCCTCTGGCGAGTACTCGAGGTCAGCGTCCTGGATGGCGACGATGTCGCCGGTGACGGCGGAGAAGCCCCTGCGCAGCGCAGCGCCCTTGCCCTGGTTGTGCGGCTGCAACAGCAGCGTGAAACCATGCAGCTTCTGGAGCTCGCCAAGACGCGCGCGTGTGCCGTCGGTGGAGCAGTCCTCAACGACAACGAGCTCCACGCGCATCGGGATCGCGAGCACGCGCGTCACGATCTCGTCGATCGTGTCCAGCTCGTTATACACGGGCATGACCACGGAGAGGAGCGGCGACTCCATGGCCGTCCTCATCCCGTGCCGACGGCGTGGTTGCTGGGCCGATTCGTTCACACGTGTCGTCTGTGAACGGTCGGGCTTAGGACTTTCCGGACGCCATCGCGGCCAGGAACTCGCCGTTGGTCTTCGTCTTCCCCATCTTCGACAGCAGCAGCTCCATGGCCTCGCTGGGCGACAGGGGAGTCAGGACCTTGCGAAGGACCCACACGCGATTGAGCTCCTCTTTCTGAAGCAGCAACTCTTCTTTTCGCGTGCCGCTCTTCGTGATGTCGATCGACGGGAATACGCGCCGGTCGGTGAGCTTACGATCGAGGTGGATTTCGGAGTTACCCGTGCCCTTGAACTCTTCGAAGATCACTTCGTCCATGCGCGAGCCGGTGTCGACGAGCGCGGTGGCGACGATGGTGAGCGAGCCACCTTCCTCGATGTTGCGCGCGGCGCCGAAGAATCGCTTCGGGCGCTGGAGTGCGTTGCTGTCCACGCCGCCCGAGAGCACCTTGCCCGATGCCGGAACGATCGTGTTGTACGCACGCGCCAGACGTGTAATCGAGTCGAGCAGGATGACGACGTCCTTCTTGTGCTCGACGAGACGCTTGGCCTTCTCGATGACCATCTCGGCCACCTGCACGTGACGCTGTGCCGGTTCGTCGAAGGTGGACGAGATCACTTCGCCGCGCACCGAGCGCTGCATGTCGGTGACTTCTTCCGGCCGCTCGTCGATGAGCAGGACGATCAGGTACACCTCGGGATGATTCTTGGTGATGCTGTTCGCGATGCTCTGAAGGAGCATCGTCTTACCGGTGCGGGGCGGCGCCACGATAAGGCCGCGCTGTCCCTTGCCGAGCGGTGTCAGGAGATCCATCACGCGACCCGAGAGGTTCTCGGAGTCGGTCTCGAGCCCGATCTTCTGCGCCGGGTAGAGCGGCGTCAGGTTCTCGAAGAAGATCTTCTCCTTCGTCTTCTCAGGTGGCTCGAAGTTGATTGCCTCGACCTTGATCAGCGCGAAGTAACGCTCGCCATCCTTCGGCGGCCGGATGACGCCGGATACGGTGTCGCCGGTGTGTAGATCGAATTTACGAATCTGCGAGGGCGAGACGTAGATGTCATCGGGGCCTGGCAGGTAGTTGTAGTCGGGCGCGCGCAGGAATCCGAACCCGTCGGGCAGCGTCTCGAGGACGCCTTCCGAGAAGACGTTGCCGCTCTTCTCGGCACGCACGCGGAGGATCTCGAAGATCAACTCCTGCTTGCGCATGCCGGTGGCACCAGCGATCTCGAGCTCCTTGGCGATCTTGGTGAGCGCGGAGATACTCATCTCCTTCATCGCCGAAAGCGAGATCGTCTGGGCGGGAGCGGCTGGCTTGCCCGCGGATTGGTCCGCCGTCGCGTTGCGCGCAGGGGCGTCAGCGGGGGCGGGAGCGGGAGGCGCAGCGGTGGCCGCAGGTGCGGCGGCCGCCTTGTCCTTTGCCGGCTCTTTTTCTTTTTCTGGTGGGGGGGCGGTGGCGGTGCCTACGCCGCCGTTCTTGGTAGGCTTGCGATCATCTTCCACAGTTCGTCCAGTCCTTCGCCTGTGTGCGCTGACACCAGCGCCACCGGCATCTTAAATACGGTTTCCATTTCCCGAGCGTGACGTACGCGTTCTGCATTCGTCAGCTTGTCCACTTTTGTTCCCACGACGGCGCGGGCACACGACCGAGTTGCCAACCACTCCCACGCGTTCAGATCCGACGAGAGGCCCGGATGCCGCGAGTCCACGAGTAGCAGCACGGCTCGTTGCCCCGGGCGATCGAAAAAAGCGTCTGTGATCTGACTGAACTCCGCCTCCCCTTCACCTGGGCGAGGGGCCCGCGCGTATCCATATCCCGGCAGATCCACCAGGTAACAGGCCGGCATCGATCCGCGCCGCACGCGATAGATGTTGGCCAATCTCGTCTTGCCCGGAGCGGCGCTGGTTCGCGCCAACGGCCGGCGAACGAGTGCGTTGATCAGGCTCGACTTGCCGACATTCGACCGCCCGACCATCGCCACTTCTGGCAACCGGTCGCGCGGGAAATCGTCAGCACCGACGGCGCTCGTGACGAACTCCGCGACTATCTGCACCCTCTATGGCTCTTGGCTCTGGGCTTTGGACTCTAGGTTCCGGTGATGGGCCTCAGTCCCCAGATCAACCTCGGACGATGCATGTTGTGGTCCAAAGTCTAGAGCCTAAAGCCGAGAGCCGATCGCTCAGTGTGGACGCGTGTCTCCTGCGGGCTCCGTCACATCGGTGACAACGGGAGCGGCGGGAATGCGCGACGGCAGCGGCTCGGCCAGCGCAATCTTCAGCACCTCGTCCATCGTCGACACCATGTGCACGTCGAGCGTGTCCATGACGTTCTTGGGGATGTCGGCCAGATCCTTCTCGTTATCGCGCGGCAGGATGATGTTCGTGACGCCGGCGCGATGGGCAGCGAGAACCTTTTCCTTGACGCCGCCGATGGGCAGCACCTTCCCGCGCAGCGTGATCTCACCCGTCATCGCGACATCTCGTCGTGTGGCGATCTTGGTGAGCGCCGACGTGAGCGCCGTTGCCATCGTGATGCCCGCAGACGGTCCGTCCTTGGGAATCGCGCCTTCGGGCACGTGCACGTGGATGTCGACCTTGGAGTGGAAGTCTTCGGCCAGGTTCAGATCGGCTGCCTTCGAACGGACGTAGCTCAGAGCGGCCTGCGCCGACTCCTGCATCACGTCACCGAGCTTGCCGGTGAGGGTCAGCTTGCCTTTGCCCGCCATCAGCGTCGCTTCGCTGACGAGCAGCTCGCCGCCGACTTCGGTCCATGCCAGACCGGTGGCGACACCCACCTCGTTGCGTTCCTCGGCGAGGCTTGGCCGGAACCGAGGCACACCCAGGTACTCAGTGACTTTCTCCGCCGAGACGTCTTCCTTGAACTCTTTGCCTTCGACGACAACCTTGCGCGCGACCTTGCGGCAGATTGAAGAAATTTCACGTTCGAGGTTGCGCACGCCGGCTTCACGCGTGTAGCGCTGGATGATCGTCGAGATCGACTCGTCCTGGAACACGATGTTCTCTGACGTCAGGCCCGCACCCTCGACAGCCTTCAGCACGAGGAAGCGCTTGGCGATTTCAACCTTCTCCTGCTCGGTGTAACCGGCCAGTTGCAACACTTCCATGCGGTCCCGAAGGGCCTGCGGAATGGTGTGCAGCACGTTGGCCGTGCAGATGAACATCACGTTCGACAGGTCGAATTCGACGTCGAGATAGTGATCGAGGAACGTGTTGTTCTGCTCCGGGTCGAGCACTTCGAGCAGCGCGGCCGACGGGTCGCCGCGGAAGTCCATCGACATCTTGTCGATTTCATCGAGCAGGAACACCGGGTTCTGCGTGCCGGCCTTCTTCATCATCTGGATGATCTGGCCGGGGAACGCGCCGATGTAGGTGCGGCGATGACCGCGGATCTCCGCTTCGTCGCGGACGCCGCCGAGCGACAGGCGCACGAACTTGCGGTTCATCGCGCGAGCGATCGACTTGGCGAGCGAGGTCTTGCCCACTCCGGGAGGCCCGGAGAAGGTGAGGATCGTAGCCTTTGGCTTCTTGACGAGCGAGCGCACCGCGAGGAACTCGAGGATGCGGTCCTTGATCTTCTCGAGCCCGTAGTGATCCTCGTTCAGGACCACCTCGGCATGCTTGAGATCGCGGTTCTCGCGCGTCTTCTTGTGCCAGGGAACAGCGATGAGCCAATCGAGATAGTTGCGCGAGACTGTCGCTTCGGCCGACATCGGCGGCATCGCTTCCAGGCGCTTGAGCTCCTGGACGGCCTTCTCCTCGACGTCCTTCGGCATCTTCGACTGCTCGATCTTTTTCTTGAGCTCGTCGATCTCGCTGCCCTTCTCGTCCTTGCGACCCAGTTCCTTCTGGATCGCCTTCATCTTCTCGTTGAGGTAGTACTCCTTCTGTGCCTTCTCCATCTGCTTCTTCACGCGAGACTGGATGCGGCGATCGACCTGGAGCTTATCGACCTCGATTTCGAGGATGCCGGCGATGCGATTGAGGCGCTCGACCGGCGAGATGATTTCGAGCAGGTTCTGCTTCTCGTCCACGCCGACGAGCAGGTGCGCGGCGATGGTGTCGGCAAGCTTGCCGGGATCGTCCACGCGAACGGCGGCGATCATCGCGTCGTACTGCAGGTTGTTCGAGAGCTTCACGTACTGCTCGAACAGCGAGACCACGCGACCCATGGTCGCTTCGATCTCGCCGGAGGTCTCCTTCTGCTTCGGAAGGACCTTCACGACGACGCGATAGAAGCCCTTGTCTTCTTTCCACTCGACGGCGCGCGCGCGGTCCACACCCTCGACGAGCACCTTGATGTTGCCGTCCGGCAACTTGAGGTTCTGCACCACGTTGGCGACGCAGCCCATCGTGTAGATGTCGTCGGGACGCGGGTCGTCAATCGAGGCGTCGTGCTGGGCGGCGAGGAAAATGCGCTTGTCCTTCATCAGCGCGTGATCGAGCGCGCGCGTTGAGGACGGCCGTCCAATCACGAACGGCATCATCATGTGGGGGAAAACGACAACGTCCCGGAGGGGAACGATGGGGAGTGTCTCGTAGACTTCCATTCAGATCCTTGCCGGGGTTCGGGATTCGGGGTCCGGGATCCGATCTTTCGAACCCCGAGTCCCGAGTCCCGGATCCCGGGATTGGCTATCCTGCTTTTTCAATCAGAGTAATCGACTTGTCCTTCGCCTCCACGACCTCGCGTGTGACGACGACTTCGCGCAGCTTCTTCTGACCGGGCACCGAGTACATCAGATCGAGCATCAGGTCCTCGATGATCATGCGGAGGCCACGCGCGCCGATCTTGCGCGACAGCGCAGACTCGGCAATGGCCTCGAGGGCGTCATCGGTGAACCGCAGCTTGACGTTCTCGTACTCGAACAGTTTCTGGTACTGACGCGTGATCGCGTTGCGGGGTTGCGTCAGGATCTGGATGAGCGCCGGCTTGTCCAGTTCGTGGAGCGTGCCGACGACCGGCAGACGGCCGACGAACTCGGGGATGAGGCCGTACTTGATCAGGTCTTCCGGTTCCACGGCTTCGAGCGTCGCGCCCACCTCGCGCTTCGCAACGGACTTGACGTCGGCCTTGAAGCCCAGCGTCTTCTTGCCCACCCGGCGGTCGATCACCTTGTCGAGGCCGACGAAGGCGCCACCGCAGATGAACAGGATATTGGTCGTGTCGATCTGGAAGAACTCCTGGTGGGGGTGCTTGCGGCCACCCTGCGGCGGCACATTGGCTACCGTGCCTTCCAGGATCTTCAGCAGCGCCTGCTGGACGCCCTCACCCGAGACATCGCGGGTGATCGATGGGTTCTCGTCCTTGCGGCAGATCTTGTCGACTTCGTCGATGTAGATGATGCCCTGCTGGCACTTCTCGATGTCGCCACCGGCGGCCTGCAGCAGCTTCAGGATGATGTTTTCGACGTCCTCGCCGACGTAGCCCGCCTCGGTCAGGGTCGTGGCGTCGACGATCGTGAAGGGGACCGAGAGAAGCTTGGCGAGCGTCTGGGCGAGGAGCGTCTTGCCGGTGCCCGTCGGCCCGATCAGCATGATGTTCGACTTGGTAAGCTCGACATCGTTGCGGCTACGCGGCTGCTTCTGGATCTCGATTCGCTTGTAGTGGTTGTAGACGGCAACCGCCAGCTTCCGCTTCGTGCGTTCCTGCCCGATGACGTATTCGTCGAGGAACTTCTTGATCTCGGGCGGCGAGGGGAGCGAGGAGCGGACGCCCCGGTTTTCGAACCGGTTGTCGTCGGCGATGATGTCGTTGCAGACCTCCACGCACTCGTCGCAGATGAACACTGTCGGTCCTGCGATCAGTTTGCGGACGTCGTTCTGATCTTTGTTACAGAACGAGCAACGGAGAATCTCAGTCTCGCCGTTCTTCTTGACCATGTGTATGTGGGCTCAGGGCTCTTGGCGTCTGACGATCGTCTCAGGTTGAAGTCAGGATCCTGATTGGTATTTCGGCCTCAATCCGGCTGGAGGCTAGAGGAGGCCCCTTGGACAACCAGATTTGGTGCCCAAAGCCGAGCCTATCTCGATGTTACACCCGTTTTCGGATGACGTCATCGATTATCCCGTATTCCTTCCCCTGGTCCGCCGACATGATGTAGTCCCGCTCAGTATCGTCCTGGATGCGCTTGCCTGTCTGTCCCGTATGGAGCACCAGGATTTCGTTGAGCCGCTCCCTCATGCGCAGGATTTCACGTGCATGGATGTCGATGTCGGTCGCCTGCCCAGCCAGCCCCTGCATGAGCGGCTGATGAATGACAATTCGGGCATTTGGCAGCGAGTAGCGCTTACCCTTGGCCCCACCCGACAGAAGCACAGCCGCCATCGACGCCGCCTGACCGATGCAAATCGTCTGGACGTCGGGCTTGATGAACTGCATCGTGTCGTAGATGGCCAGCCCCGCTGTAATCGAGCCACCCGGGCTGTTGATGTACAGCTGGATATCCTTATCGGGATCCTCCGCCTCGAGGAAGAGCATCTGGGCGATGGCGAGATTGGCGATCTGGTCGTCGATCGGCGTCCCGATGAAGATGATGCTGTCTTTCAGCAGCCGCGAAAAAATGTCGTAAGCGCGTTCACCGCGGTTGGTCTGTTCGACCACCATCGGTACTAGCTGTGCACGGCTCATTTGTGATTCGTGATTGGCGGTATGCGATCGGTTGATGAAGGGCACTCGCTAGGAAATCCTAGCACGCGACAGGGCCAAGTCAACCGCCTTCTCCCGACGAAGCCCGGCCACGAGGCGGCCAATTCCGCCTTCCTTTTCAAACTGTGCACGTAACGCCGCAGGAGTGCGCCCTGCTCTGACGGCGAAACGCTCGATTTCCTGGTCGATCTCCTGCTCGGCAACGACGACGCCCTCGCGGCGCGCGATCTCGTCCAGCACGAGCGCGCTGGCCACTGACGCGCGCGCGGGTTCCCGCTGCGCCTCGCGGAACTGCGCCCAGTCGATGCCGGCCTGCCGCGGATCCATGTTCTGCTGCATGAGTTGCCGCGCGAACTCCTCGAGGCGTCGATCGATCTCGCGCTCGGTGAGCGACGTCGGCAAATCGAAGGTGATGCGCTCCGAGAGCTGCTTGAGGATCTCGCCGCGCAGCTGCCGCGTGGAGTTTTCCTCGGCCTCGGCCTGCAGATCGGTTTGAACGCGTTCGCGCAGCGCCGCGATCGAGTCGAACTCGCCCATGTCCTTCGCGAACTCATCGTCCAGTTCAGGCAGCACGCGACGTCGAAGCTCCTTCACCGTGACGGAGTAGGTGACGTCGGTGTTCGCCATCTCGGCGACGGTGTAGTCCTCGGGAAAGTGGATCGTGAAGGTCTTCTCGTCGGCGGGCGAGAGGCCGATCAGGTTCGCATCGAACCCCGGAGGGTTCGCTTTCGATCCAATCTCGATGCTCACGCCGTCGTGCCGGTCGGGACCGGTTGTGTCCTGCCGGACAAGGTCGACCACGACCGTGTCGCCGTCGGTGGACGGGCGCCCTTCGACCGGCTCGAACTTCGCCGCCCGCTCGCGCAGGCGCTGGAGCGTCTGTTCGACCGCGTCTTCGGTGACCGCCACTGGCGTTCGCGTCCCTGTCAGCGTTGTCAGATCGCCAGGATCGAAGGAGGGGACCGTCTCGATCGCCGCGGTGAAACGCAGCGGCTGTCCTTCCTCGAGCGCGACGTCGCGCACGTTCGGTGTGTCGATGGGCTCGATGCCGCGTTCCTGCAGCGCCTCTTCAACCGCGCGTGGGATGAGGCCGTGCATCACCTCGTGGAGGATTTGATCGCGGAACCGCTTCTTGATGATCGTCGCGGGCACCTTGCCCGGCCGGAACCCGGGGACCTTGACCTTCTTGAAGCCTTGCGCGACGCGATCGATCTCTGCATCCACGACGGAGCTGTCGATCTCGATGGTGACGGTCTTCTGGGTTTCGCTGACGTCAGTGAATTCGGTCTTCATTGAGGCTTTGGGCTCTCGACTCTGGGCGTTCGGCTACGGCTTTGGAGGGGACGGAATGCGAAAGCCGGGATTTGAACCCGGACACCTTTCGGTACCAGATCCTAAGTCTGGCGCGTCTGCCAGTTCCGCCACTTTCGCGTCCCTCCAGACTATCTCACGCCAGCCTGCGCGCCAAGCGCCGTTTGGGTTTCAGCGAGGCCTTTGCCATCTTCGGCCGAACCGTCTGCAGCACGTTCGAGATGATCAGTTCATCCACGGGCCCCCGTGACGAGGCGCGCGAGTTGATCGACCGTCTCGCTGGAACGGGTTTGACCTGGAGCTTCACCTTCTGCGCTTCGGGCGTCATGTACGCCTTCAGTATCTCGGTCGCGCTCGAGTTCGACACAACCACGTGCGCCCCGCGCCTGCATGCAGCGATGACCTCTTTCTGCAGCCGCCACTGATCGAAAGAGGAGAAGCCCTCTGCCGTGTAGTTCGCAAAGCTCGATGTGGGACTCAGTGGCGCGTATGGCGGATCGCAGTAGACGAAGTCGCCGGCGCCCGCTTCCGCCAACGTGCGGTCGAACGAACGCAGCGTGAGCGTCACACTCGGGCTCGAGAGTGCCGAGGCAACGGCTCGCAGATGGCTCGCATCGCAAATCGTCGGATTCGTGTAGCGGCCGACCGGAACATTGAAACCCCCGCGGCGATTCAGCCGGAAGAGTCCGTTGAAGCCGGTCCGGTTCAGGAAGATCAGCATCGCCGCGAGTTCAGGCGTGTACATGTCAGCGACATCCGCGGGATCGTTCGCGCGAGCCTGGAGCGCCGCGCGTAGCGGATTGAAGCGCAGATCACGCACGTCGTAGTAGCACGCGGCGCCTCCTGACTTGTACTGGGCGGCCAGCAGCGTGAGCGATCGAATCACCGCGTCAGGACGATCGCGCAGCGTGCGATAGCAGCCGATCAGATCCGGATTCACGTCCGCGAGGATGATCGTTCGCCGGGCCAGCCGGCCGGTGTTCAACAGATCGAAGAACACGGCGGCACTGCCCATGAACGGCTCGATGTAGCGCGAAAACTTCTGGGGGTAGTAGTTCGCCAGGATCGGAAGAAGCTGGCGTTTGCCGCCGGCCCACTTCAGGAGCGGACGGACGGGGGAGGTCGATGCACGCATCTGCACCACTCAAGTATCGGTCGAAGGATCCCCTTCTGTAGAGCCCTCATTTGAGGGAGAGGGTGTCCGCGAAGCTCGACCGGCACGGCGCAGCGACTCCCTGAGCAGGTATTCGATCTGGGCGTTCAGGCTGCGAAGATCGTCGTTCGCCCAGCGCTGAACGCCCTCGAGGACGCCCGCATCGATACGGAGGAGGAAGGACTTCCGGTCTGCCACGGAGTGAGCCTATTGGTGGATAGTCCCGGTGTTCAGGATCGGCTGGGCAGCCTTTTCGCCACACAACACCACGAGCAGGTTGCTGACCATTGCCGCCTTGCGCTCCTCGTCGAGGTGGACGATCCCCTTGTGCGACAGCGATTCGAGGGCCATCTCCACCATGCCGACGGCGCCTTCGACGATCAGTTTTCTCGCGGCAATAATCGCTCCGGCCTGCTGCCGTTGCAGCATCGCGGCCGCGATCTCCTGCGCATAGGCCATGTGGCTGAATCGTGCCTCGAGGACCTCGACCCCTGCCTTCTCGAGCCGCTGTTGCACCTCTTTCTTCAAATGGTCGGCGACTGACGCGGTCGATCCGCGAAGAGAGACGATGTGCTCTTCGTGAGAGTCGTAGGGGTAGCTCGTGGCCGCGTTGCGCAGCGCCGCCTCGCTCTGCACCTTGACGTAGTTCTCGTAGTCGTCCACCTCGAACATCGCCTCCGCCGTCTCGACGACCCGCCACACCACGACTGCGGCGATGTCGATCGGATTTCCGTCCTGGTCGTTTACTTTGAGCTGTGAGCTTTCGAAGTTGCGCACGCGCAGCGAGATCTTGGTCTTCTTGTAAAAGGGGTTGGTCCATCGGAGGCCCGCAGTCTTGGCCGTGCCGACATAGTTGCCGAAAAGTTGCAGGACTTTGGCTTCGTTGGGGCCCACCATGAAGAAGCCCTTCATCACGAAGATCCACACCGGAAACAGGATCACCGCGATGACGAGGCACACCGCGCCAAGGCGATCGTCGCCTCTCTGAGCGGCCTGCGCGCCAGCTCCGAAAAGGGCGATGCTGACAAAGGGCAGGAGAACCAGTGGGAGCAGCGGGAGGCCGGGGAGCCCGTGACGGAGACGCTCGCGAACCATCGAAGTCCTCCAGGGAAGGGCGGAAGCCCCTCAGTGATGTCTAAGTGATATCACTTTGAAATCTCATCTGTCAATAGCTCAGCCCCAAAACGCTATTTGTTCCCCTCCTCGGGCCGAAACTCAGGCTTAGGAGCTCTGTGTACACGTCCCGGATCGTTCTTGTCTGTGCGTTTCTGGCTGCTGCAGCGGCGCCTGCTCATTCGCAGTCGGCGGCGCTGCCACCGCTCCCGGTGACACAACTCGATACCGGTCAGACGGACCGTGATTTGGATGGGCAGCGCATCTCGGTTGGCTTTGTCAGGCCGACGCGCATTCACAGCATCCTGCTGTTGCTGGTGCGCGATACCCGCTTGAGTGTTGTGCCCGATCCATCGCTCGATCAGACATTCGTCGGCGATCTCAAGAACGTCACTCTTCGCCAGGCTCTCGACTTGATCCTCGAGCCGCTCGGTCTGGACTACACCGTTCGCGGCCAGGTGATCCGCGTCTTTCCGCGCGAGCTCGAGACCCGCTTCTACAGCATCGATTACGTCAACCAGACGCGAAGCGGAAACGCCACAAACCTGTACGCCGATGTGACTGAAAGCGTGCGCACACTGCTCTCCGAGAAGGGCCGCATGAGTCTCGATCGGACCGCAGCGATGCTGCAGGTCACCGACACGCCGGGCAGGATCGCGCGAGTCGAGCAGTATCTCGAAGCGGCGATGCTGCGCGCGACGCGCCAGGTGCAGATCGAGGCCCGTGTGATCGAGATCGAGCTCCGCGACGAGTACTCTGCCGGCATCGACTGGCGCGCCGTGATGAGCGGGGTGGCAGGCGCTGGGACGTCCTTGCAGACGCCCGCAGCGACGTCAGAGGGGCTCGCGCTCGCCCTGAAGCCTGGCGGCTTCACGGCGTTGATGAACGCGCTTGCCGCTCAGGGCACGGTCAACGTCCTGTCCAGCCCATTGATCACGGCCATGAACAACCAGGCGGCCGTCATGCGCCTTGACACCCGCGACCCGCAGACCCTCGCGGAAGGCATGACGCTCAATGTGACCCCGCAAATCGGCGCCGACGGCGTCATCCATCTCAGCCTCAACTCAATCATCGGTGCGCGCGAAGCGGATACGCTCGTGCGGGTGCGACAGGGTGAGACAATCGTCATTGCTGGATGGATGCAGGATCGCGTGAGCACCGAGGCCGGGACCACGACTCGCCGGAAGACCGATCTGGTGATCCTCCTGACTCCAACCGTCATGGGATCGGGCAGGGCGCGCTGATGTACGAGCAGTACTACGGCTTTGCCGAGAAGCCATTCAGCCTGACGCCTGACCCGAAATATCTGTATCGCAGCGAGTCGCATGCAAACGCGTTCGAGCTCCTGCAGTACGCCATCGAGCGGCGCGAAGGTTTTGTTGTCATCACCGGCGACATCGGTACCGGCAAGACGACCCTCTGCCGCGCGTTGCTCGAGAAGATCGATCGCAAGACGTTCACCGCGCTTCTGCTCAATCCGTTCCTCTCGGAGGAGGATCTTCTCCGCGCGATTCTTCAGGACCTCGGTGTCGTCTCGCGAGGCGAGCCGTGGCAGGGTGCGCGGCAGCCAAGCAAGCAGGAGCTCGTCAACACGCTGCACGACTTCCTTCTCTCGCTCGTGCCGCTCGGCGCTCGCGCAGTGTTGATCATCGACGAGGCGCAGAACCTGCCGCTGTCGATCCTCGAGCAGATTCGTATCCTGTCGAACTTTGAGACCGACAAGGAAAAGCTGCTGCAGATCTTTCTTGTCGGGCAGCTGAATCTCGTGCCGCTGCTGCGTTCGCCGGAGCTGCGCCAACTCGATCAACGCGTGTCGATCCGATATCAGCTGAAACCACTGAGCGAAGAAGAAGTCGGCGCGTACGTCTCGCATCGACTGGCCATCGCCAACGCCCAGCGCAGCGTCGTTTTTTCGCCGACGGCATTGCGCGTCGTGCACGACTATTCGGGCGGTATTCCGCGAGTGATCAACATGCTGTGCGATCGCGCGCTGCTCGGCGGCTACACGGCTCAGACCACTCGCATCGATGAGGACCTGGTCGTGACGGCGGCAGAGGGGCTCGATCTGAAGCCGCTGGTTCGTTCGCAGCGCTCGATCTTCAGCCGGCTTCTCCGCAGGGCCTGATGCAGGCAAGTTTCCGATGAGCGTGATCCTCGACGCCCTTCGCCGGCGCCGGCGTGAATCGCCAGTGGAGTCTTCGACCCGCGGAGTTCCCACCGGTCTTGGTCTCACGTCCGCGGTTTCTGAAGTGTCGCGTCAGCGCGATCAACGGTTCAAACTGCTTGGCCTCGCCGTCGTCCTCGTGCTGGTAGGCGTGTGGCTTGGTCTTCGATTCAACTCGCGCGACGTCGCTCCTTCATCGTCATTGGAGCCGCACGTCGCTGCTGTCGAACCTCGAGTCCCGACCCCCGAACCCCGAGTCGAGAGCCCCAAGCCTAGAGTCCAGAGCCCAGAGCCGAGAGTCGAGAGCCCCGAATCCCGATCCCCGAATCCCGAACCCCGAGTTCCGAGTCCCGATCACTTCGCTCTCGCTCTCCGCTACCAGAGCCTCGGTGACTTCGACAGGGCACGCTCCGAGTACATGGCCGTACTTGCTGACGATGAATCGAACGTCGAGGCTCGCAACAACCTTGGCCTGCTGTACCACAGTCGCAGGATGACGGCTGAAGCCATAGAGCAGTTCCGTCGTGCCATTCAGCTCAACCCGCGCTACGCGAAGGCTCACAGCAACCTGGCTGTCATTCTCACGAGTCAGGGTCGTCTGGCTGAAGCGCGCGCCGAGTTGCGCACAGCGCTCGACATCGAGACGCGAAGCCCTGACTTGCTGGTCAACCTGGCTCTCGTCGAAAAAGCGGACCAGCACCCGGACCAGGCAGCGGAGCTCCTTCTGCGAGCGCTGGGAGCGTCACCCGGTCATGCGGCCGCCCACTACAACCTGGCGGTCCTGTATGACGAACGTGCCTCGCTTGCACTCGCGGTCGATCACTACAACGCGTTCCTGAGGTACGCCGGCCCCGAGCACGGTGCGCTGCTGGCGCAGGTTCAGGGCAGGGTCCGCGCGATCGAGCCCCGGCTTCCAGCCGCCACCAACTGACTCCATCTTCAGAATCACGCGAAAAACAGCGCTGTCTGAAGGTCTGCGCACGTGTGCCGATTGATCCCCCCGAGGCTCTGCGACTGGGATGGAGACGATGACGACACGGGTGTTGATCGTTGACGACGAAGAGTCGATGCGGACGCTCCTGCGCTCGTGGGTCGAGCGCGAGGGTGGCTCGACGGTGATCGAAGCCGCATCGGCCGAAGAAGGGCTGGAGAAAGTGCTCTCCGACTCGCCGGCCGTCGCGCTGTGCGACATCCGGCTTCCGGGTGAGGACGGACTGTGGCTTGCCGCGCAGATTCGCATCCATCAGCCGCAGACCGCCGTGGTGATGACCACCGGCGTGCTGGAGTTCGAGGCGGCCGTGAACAGCCTGCAATCTGGTGCCGTTGACTACCTCGTCAAACCGTTTTCGCGAGAGCGTCTGAGCGAAGCGCTCAGTCGCGGGTGGTACGCCTACAAGTCACGCCAGGCGCTCGACGAGTTGCAGCAGGAGCTCGATCAGCGTCGTGCGCAAATCACCGAGGCACTCGGTGAGCTCGAGTTGAACGTTGGCGCCAGCCTCGAGGCCATGCTGGCGATCCTGCGCGCGCGCGATCCGGAGTCCTACGAGCACGCCCGTCGCGTGGCGAGTATTGCCGTCAATCTGGGGACCGCGCTTCGCATCACCGATCCGCACTTGTCGGACATCGAGCGCGCTGCGCTCCTTCACAACCTGGGTCGCCTGGCGCTTCCCGACGTGCTGCTCTCGCGCGAGAAGTCCACGCTGTCAGACGAGGAACGTGTACGCCTACACGCCTATCCGCTGCATGGACAAGCGATGCTGAAGAACGTGCCCTTTCTCGCCCCGGCGAACGAGATCGCTGTGTCGGCGCACGAGCGCTACGACGGCAGCGGCTTCCCGCGTAGCCTTGCGGGAGAAAAGATTCCGCTTGGTGCGCGCATCCTGGCGGTGGCCGATGCGTACGATGAGCTCGTTTCCGGGATCGGTGGCCCGGCGGTGAGCGTCGATCGAGCGCTGGAGATCCTCTCCGTCGAGCGGATCGCCGAGTTCGATCCGGTCGTCATCGGCGCGCTATTCCTGCTTCAGCCGCAGGGCAACCAAGTCAACCGCTAGCGGTCGCTTCGGGGGTCCCTGCAGGGCCCCCAACTCCTAACCGATACGGGTCGCTAGTGGTCAGGCTTCGATCCGCGTCCAGCCGCGCAGGCTTCGATCTCCATCCCGACCAGTGCCGTGTCGTGGACGTTGACCTACGCGCGCGCGGAGTGCCCGGCGACGTACGCATCAAGGCCTTCGCGCTGCTTGCGGAGGGGCGGATGTCTCCGGCGCTGCCAACGGAATTGGCCCGCCTTCGCCGGGAGCAACGCCTGCCGCGTGATGCGTGGGTCACGGTGTGGGGGCTTCGTTCAGTCCATCAGTTCCTGCGCCTGCCGCCCGCTGCGACGAGCGAGCTCGAGGCGTTAGCGGTGCGAGAAGCGCATCGCGATCTCTCGTTGCTCGAGGGCGAAGCGGGGCGCGTGTCGGTAGCGCTCATGATCGGGGCCGACGTTCAGGTCGGCAGTCATCGCCGGCGTGAGGTATCGCTGACTGCGGTACCACAGGCCGAGATCGCACGACAGATTCAACCGCTGGTTGATGCTGGTTTCGACGTGCGGGGTGTGTGCACGCCTGCGATGGCGCTCACTGCTATCGCGCGGCATCACGAGCGATCGAGACCAGGTACAACTGCTGCGTACGTGGCGCTCGAGCCGAACGCAATGTGCGTGGCGATCGTACGCGACGGCGTCCTGCTCTTCTCGCGCGAGATCCCCTGGCAGCTCGCGGACTCGACGGAGCCCATTGACCAACGGTTGGTCGCCGAGATCCGCCGGTGCTTCGCGTTCTTCCGCCACTCGTTTCGCGCGGTGGTCGAACGTGTGGTGCTGTGTGGTGGGATGCCGAACCTCCGCGCGTTGACGGCATCAACGGGCGGCGCGCTGACGTTGCCGGTCGAAACACTCGACTCGTTGAGCGGCATCGACGCCGAAGCAGTGCCGGAGCCGGCGGATGCCTTTCGGGCTTCGATTGCGGCATTGTGGCCCGCGATCGCCATCGCATCCGAGGGAAGCGAACAACCGAACCTGTTGTCGCGTTCGACGCACACGCAACGCGAGATGCGCCGGACGTTGGTTCGAATCGCGGCCGCTGCGATCGCCGTGGCACTGGTCATCGCCGCCTGGTATCTCTTTGGAGGCGCGGGACGCAGTGATCGCGCGCCGGAGCTTGCGCGGCTGGAGCAGCGAGTCGCGGAGCTCGAGGCCGCAGCCCGGCGCGCGTCGAGCGCGCCTTCGAGCAGTGCAACCGTCCCGGACGTCAAACCTACGCCTCCCGAACCGGAGCCCGCACGAGAGCCGGCCCTGGTCGTCGGCTCGATTCTGTATTCGCCGCAACGCCGGCTTGCGATCGTCAACGGCCAGATCGTGCGCATCGGCGATCGAGTTGGTTCGTCAACCATCCTCGACATCGAGCCACGGGCAGTCATCGTGGTGCTTGCCGACGGGACGACGCGTGCCCTCGATCTACGCAGGTAAGCTCACACTCGCAGCTCGATCATCTCCTGGGTGAGCTGGTCACCAACCACATGCAGCCTGGCCAACGCGATTGGAAGTGTGAATCGGCGCGGGCCTGCACTACCTGGATTCAGATACAGCACACCGCGACGAACCTCGGCGCTCGGACGATGCGAGTGGCCGTAGATGACGGCTGCGAAACCAGCCCTTCCCGGATCGAGATCGAGCGTGGCGAGGTCGTGCAGAACGTAGAAGTGCAACTGGCCGGCGGCCACGACCTCGGCCATCGGCAGCGCCTTTGCCCACTCGCCGGTATCGACATTCCCGCGAACGGCAAACGTTGGCGCGATGGCCCGAAGCTGTTCGAGGATGCCCGTGCCTCCCACGTCGCCGGCATGGACGATCAGGTCGGAGCCTTTCAGTGCGTCGGTCGCCTCCGGACGAAGCAGTCCATGCGTGTCAGAGATGACACCCACGGTGATCGCGGCCTGGCTCAACGCTTTACGGCTCGGTGTTAATGGCGTAGTAGGCGATCGTCTTTGTCGGGACTTCCTTGAACCAGTGCGGCGTCTTTGCCGGAATCGTGATGACGTCGCCCTTCGTCAGGTGATGGACTTCGCCGCCCTTGACGCTCGGTGCGCGACGCTGGCCAGGCGCAGTGTCCCGGACATCCACCAGCGTTCCGCCCGTGACGAACGTCGCCTCGCCCTCAACGATGATGAAGACATGGTTCGTCTTCTCGTGCACTTCGACTTCGCCTGCCGCTCGGCGCTGAGCCAGGACGATGAGCCCGTGATCGCCGATGATCTGGCCGCCCTTGGCCATCACCTCAGCCACCTTAGCCTGCGGCACGTACGTCACAACGGTTGGAACACCGTCAGCGGTCACGACGACCGCCATCGTCAGAACCATTGCCAGGGCTCGTAACAGCTTCATATCGCCTCCGTTCGTGTTGGTGGCCAGTATCCTATGTGAACCTCGCGTGCTTCGCTCAAGAGTAGAGGTCCGACCACGGTGACCTTTTCCGCAGCATGGGCGAAGAGCACAGTACAGGGGATCAGGAAGTTGCGGCCTGCGATCTCTCCAAGCTGCTCTGACGACAGCGCGAAGACAACGGATCGAATTCCCGCCCAATAGAGCTTGCCCGCGCACATCGCGCACGGTTCACAGCTCGTGTAGAGGACACTGCGGCGAATCTCTTCCGGCGAGAGACGACGGATCGCGTCGGCGACGAGATTCGTTTCGGCGTGTGCTGTTGGATCGCGATCCGTGAAGACGGTGTTCTTCCCGGTCAGGACTACCTTGTCATCAATGGTCAGAAGCGAGCCGAACGGATGGTTGCCCTCCGCTCTGGCTGCTCGCGCGAGCTCGATGGCTTGCCTGAGGAAGTCCTCCTGCGCGTCTCTTGAAGACATAAGAGACGACAGTAGCACTATCTGTATCAGTCGCTCGCCGGTGACAGCTTGAACGCGGCCATTTCTTCGCCGTTGCGCAACAGCAGGACGTTGCCGACCAGCACCGGGTGGTTCCACGTCTTGCCGTCAATGGCGGGCGTGCGCGCGATCTCTTTGAACTCGCCCGACGTCGCTTCGACGAGCGCCAGGTTGCCGTCCTCTGACGTCACGAGCAACAGGTCCTGATCTGCGAGAAGCAGGAGCTGTCCGTTTCCGTAGCGCCCGCCCTTCCACATGCGCTTGCCGGTCTCCAGGTCGATGCAGGAGAGGATGCTGCCGTCGAAGCCGAAGGCGTAGCCTTTGTGGACGACGAAGTCGTTGAAGTACGGCTTGAGCCCGTTTGACGTCCAGCGCTCTTCGACGTTCCAGCCGCCAGAGCCGCGAATAATGGAGAGACGGCGCGTACCGTTTCCACCGGTGCCGCCGATCGTGTTGATCACCACGCCATCGGATGTCAGTGCTGGTTGAACGATCGCGACACCTTGCCACGGGTGCTCCCAGAGCACCGTGCCACTCGTCGGAGCCAGGCTCGTGACGCCCGATCCGCCGAGAAGCAGCACCTGCTCCACGCCGTCGATCGTGGTGCGATGTGGAGAGCTGTAGCTGCCGTGATGGACCGGGCCGACCCAGCGAGGACGGCCAGTGCCGGCGTCGTAGGCAACCAGGGTCGCATCGGCCGCCACGATCACCACATCGTCAATGACAAGCGGTGAGCTGGCAAAGCCCCATCCTGGTACTTCGGTCTTCGTCTCCGATGCGACGTTGCGCGACCACACCAGTTTGCCGCTGCTCGCATCGAGCGCGTTCAGGATTCCGGTTGCGCCGAATGTGTAGACACGACCGTTGCTGAGCGTCGGCGTTGCACGAGGACCTGCGCCACCATTCGACTCCCAGAACCTCGCGGCATCGCGATGTCGCCACACGGGCTCTCCGGTGCTCTTCTTGTAGGCCGACACGATCTCATCGTCGCCGCGTTGCTCCTGCGTGTAGATCACGTCACCACGGACTGCGAACGAGGACCAGCCAGGGCCGATCGGACGTCGCCACAGCTGAACGGGCGGCGTGCGAGACCAGTCGGTGTCGATCCGCACGCCGTGAACGCTGCTGTCGCGGTCGGGCCCGCGAAAGCCAGGCCACTCCGCGTTGGTCTCGGTGACGGCGAGCGCTGGCGCAGGTGGCGTGGACTTGTCTGCAGTTTTGCCGGGCGTTGGTGTTGGCACGGGCACCGCAGCCGCTGGCGGCGGTGTGACGGGCGCGTTTGCTGCTTCAGTCGGGGCAGCTGTGGGTGGAAGCGGTGCAGGTTCGTCAGTGCTCTGCGAGAGCAGACGCTCTTCGGGTGTCGGGCTCCAACGCCAGTGAATCTCGGAGCCAGCGCCACGCACACCACCGGTTCGCAGCAAGGCAAAGACGCCGCACGCGAAAAGAATGGTGGCGACCAGCGAGCTGCGTCGAACCCCAGCCGGCACGTGCTGCGTCATCACCGCCCACATAACAAGCGCCACGCTCATGACCGGGAAGGAGTAGAGCGGGAGCATCATCCCCATCATCCCGGTGGCGACGGACTCATGCACCACCTGCAACATGACGATGGGAGCAGCAATCATCAGCGCCAGCGCTCCGAGCCTTTCCGCCCAGGGCGCCCTGCTGAAGAGGAGCCACCACACCACAATGGCCACTGCGATGAGGATGCCGCCAATAACGGCGAACGCACCGAATTCGGGGAAGATGGCGGGAGCAACAAACCGGATCAGGCAGAGAAGCACAGCCGCAATCACGCCGGGCCACAGCCGCACGGGCTTACGCGGGGCCGGTACCACGGTTTGGCTTGTCATGAACCGACCAGACGCTTCTTGTGGTCAGCTTGTTCCATGAGTGTGCGATCGAGCAGATCCTGTAGGGTCCGGCGATTGCATCACTGGTTGAGAAGATGTCCCAGGACGTTCGTATCTTCGTCGCCGAACACGCCATGGACAATGCGGCCTGCCGTCGCGTACAGGCGGCCATGGACATCGGCGTACGCGAGCCCTCGGAAGTGATCGAGGACGACATGGCGCTCGTCGAGGACGTGCGCCGCGCGTACCACGTCGAGGTGCCAGCGGCGATCTTCGAATTGATCGACGAGTGCCTGGACGCGCAGCGTGATGCGATCGCCGCGTTCTTCGACCATCCGCTCGAGAGTCGCGAGGGGGTCAGTCTCCTTCGCTATGAAGCCGGCGGGTTCTACAAGCCGCACGTGGACAGGGCAGACCTGCCTGCATGGCCACCAGCGGCACAGCGTGCATTCACGGTCATTCTGTTTCTGGAGAGCGCGCGGGAAGCAGAGGCCGACGGCGGCTTCAACGGCGGAGTCTTACGACTATTGCCGGACGGCGCAGCAGCGATGGACATCGTGCCGAAACGCGGCTTGCTCGTGGCTTTCCCGGCCGACACCGTCCACGAAGTGCTGCTGGTGACCGATGGTCACCGCGACGCTGTTGTCGATTGGTTGTCCTGAACGCGCGACTGCCAGTCCACGATCGCAGACACCGGCGTCGATGACGACGAGTTGACGGGCACGACGGCGAGGAGAGCGTCGCGTCGATGCGCAGCGTCGAAGTCGCGAATACCGGGCGCATCGAGAACAGTGGTGGCCGGAGCAAAAGTGGCGGGCGAACTATTCGTTAGTGTGGCGCGCATGATGACTGAGCCGCGCAAGAAGAAGATCGACTGCCCGTCGCGACTCCAGCGCGGCTTCGAGCCGCCGGCAAACGATACGCGAGCACGACCGCCATCGCGGCGATTCGCGTAGATATCCGGTTGACCGGACTCGTCCGACACGTACACGAGCCACGTTCCATCGGGCGACCAGCGACCATCCGTGTCGTTGAAGCCGCTCTTTACGAGTGTCGTCTTCGTATGGCGCACATCATCGATTGCGTTGATATCGCGCGCCGAGCCCGATTCGAGCGCGTGGACGACGATGTTCACCCCACGCCAGTCAGTTGGTGCGGCATCTCCTTCAGCGACCGGCACGTCCTCTGCGTCTTTATCGTGCGCGCGCTTGGCGTAGATTGCCGGCCTGCCTGTCTGGAGCGATTTGAATGCCACGCGTCGTCCATCAGGTGACCACACTGGGTCGCTGTCGGCAGCGAGCGCCAACGTGAGAGGCTCACTTGACGCGCCCGCGGCCGCAGGCACCACGGTGATATCCAGCGTGCGAAGCAGCGGAGCGACATGAGTGACCGCGGCGTATTGGTCGTCTGGTGACAGCCGCACCTGCCACAGATCGCCGGCCTCACCCATCGTTCCCGTTCGAGCGCCATTGAGGTCGAACCACGCGAGCTCACGCGCTCGCGCGGCAGACGCGGCGGCGAGCACGATACGAGAGGACGCGGCGAACAGGCTTCGGCCGCTCGGCGTGACGCCGACGCCCGTGATCAGCGTGGTGCTGCGGCCCTGGAGCGCGCCTGTTGCTTCATCCACCCGCTGCGCGAGGAGCACGTCATCCCGGACGACAAGGAGAACGCCGGCGACGAGCTGACCATGTCCTGCTGTGACGGCCAGATCGCGTTCCTCATCGTCGTGGACCAGGCGCACAGTCCTGCGACCTGTTTCTCCAATCGCTGTGTAGACGAAGTCGGCGTCGCGACCTGTGGCAACTGGAAAGACATGCGCGCGATCTCCGGCTCGCAGAGTGGTCGCATCTGTGATGGCCTGCCCCTGCAGCCGGCGGATGGCTCCTGTGGGTTGCGGCGCAAAGAGGATCGAGCCATCCGGGAGCCACGACGCTCCGGCAGGCGCGCCCGCGTCGGCGAGGTCGGTGACTGCACCATCGCTAAGCGTGAGCCTGCGTAGTTTCGTGCTCGAGAAGAAAAGGATGGCGTCGCCGTTCGCACTCCATGCTGGAAGCTGTGCGCCTTCCGTGTCCGTCAGTGGTTCCGCACGATCCGAGTCGAGCGTGCGTCGCCACAGCATCGTCGTCCCTGTGCGGGTCGCGACGAAGACAATGTGCCGTCCGTCTGGAGAGATAGCGGCGTCGAGCGACTCGTCGCCCGAGCCGAGTTCAGCGCCTGCGGGAGCGCCGAGTGTCAGCGTGAGTGGTGGAGGAGGCGGTGGCGGCACCTCGCGGAGGTGCCGCACAACGGGGATCGAGAGGCCGATGACGGCCAGAGCGAGTGCAGAAATTAGAACTTTCGTGACCACGTCGTGGGCCAACGCTCGACGACGACCTTCTTTTCCGTGTAGAAGTCGATCGCATCGTGTCCCTGCGCGTGCAGGTCGCCAAAGAAGCTGTCTTTCCAGCCCGAGAACGGAAAGTAGGCCATCGGCGCCGCAACACCGACGTTAATGCCCACATTGCCGACCCGCGCTTCGTATCGGAACTGGCGGGCGGCGGCGCCGCTCGTCGTGAACAGGCACGCCATGTTGCCGAAGGGCGACTTGTTGATGATCTCGATCGCGGCATCGACGTTGTCCGCGCGCATCACGCTGAGGACCGGGCCAAACACTTCAGTGCGCGCCAGTTCGCTGGCTGGATCGACGTTGCCGAGCACCGTCGGCCGGAGGAAGTTGCCGTTCGCGTACCCATCCACGCGCGCGTTGCGGCCATCGACGAGTGGCGTTGCACCCGCGGCAACCCCCTGAGCGATGAGCCCCTCGATGCGCGTCTTGCTGTCGCCCGAGATTACCGGTCCCATCTCGGTGCCCTTGTCCATGCCGTATCCGATCTTTCGAGACGAAGCCGCGTCGCTGATCTGCTGGGTGAAGGTCTTCTCCGCATCAGCAACCGTGATGACGACAGACGTGGCCAGACAGCGCTGACCGGCGCAGCCAAACGCCGAGTCCGCCACGATCTTTGTCGTCATGTCCATGTCGGCATCGGGCAGGACGACGATCGGGTTCTTCGCGCCGCCCTGACATTGCACGCGTTTCCCGTTGGCCGCGGCGCGGCTGTAGACGTAGCGCGCGATGGGTGTCGATCCGACAAACGAGATCGCTCGAACCGCAGGATGATCGAGGAGTGCATCAACAGCCTCCTTGCCACCGTGAACAAGGTTCACGACGCCGGGCGGGAAGCCCGCTTGTTCGATCAATTGCAGCACTCGCGTCATTGTGAGCGGCGTCTTCTCTGACGGCTTGAGGATGACCGTGTTCCCGCACGCCACCGCGTACGGCAGGAACCAGAGCGGGATCATGCCGGGGAAGTTGAACGGTGTAATCACCGCAACGACGCCGACCGGCTGTCGAATCATCAGTTCATCGATGCCCGATGCGATGTCTTCGAGTGTGCTGCCCAGCATCAGCGACGGGATCCCGGTGGCGACCTCGACGTTCTCGATGCCACGTTTCAGCTCGCCTTCGGACTCGGCCAGCGTCTTGCCGCACTCCTGCGTGACAAGCTTGGCAATCTCGGTGAAGTTCGCGTCGAGGAGTGCCTTCAATCTGAAGAGCGGCTGGATGCGATCCCCGGCAGGAGTGCGACGCCACGCCTGCAGCGCCTTTGAGGCGGCAGCGACGGCTTTCTCGATGTCGTCTTTGCCCGAGAGTGGCGCTTCAGCCAGCACGTCTCCAGTGGCTGGATTCCGAACGGCGATCGCGCTCGTTGCGGAAGCCGACTCCCACTGCCCCCCGACGAAATTCTTCAACACCGTCTCTTGCCCGATCATTGCAGCTCCCTCAAAGGGGGTCGGGAGTCATTTGATCTGGACACTCGGCGTCCGATGTTCCGATATGTCCTCAACAAATGACTCCCGACCCCATTACAACTACGGCACGACGATCGCGCGGCCGATGATTTCGCCTCGAGCCAGCGCCTTGTAGGCCGCATCGGCTTCGTCCAGCGAAAACCGCTGAGTCACCATCGTCTCTGGACGGAAGATGCCTCGCGCAGCGAGCCGGATGATTTCCGGCATGTCGCTGCGCGTCCTCGCGCCATACGAGCCGACGATGCGCAACTCGCGCCGTACGAGTCGAGTGATCTCGACCGGCGCTGCCGTCTTGCCTGGCGCGATGCCGACGGCCACCATGCGGCCACCGTCACGAATCATCTCGAACGCCTGCGTGAACGTCTGCGGCAGTCCGAGGACCTCGAATGCCACGTCAACGCCGCGACCCTCGGTGAGCTCGCGCACGCGTGCCGTCGCATCGGTGCTCGAGGCATTGACCACATCCGTCGCACCAAGACGACGCGCTGCCTCGAGCTTGTCGTCCTTGACGTCCACCGCGATGATCTGCGAGGCGCCGAAGGCATGCGCGATCTGAATGACGTTGATGCCGACGCCGCCCACGGCGACGACCGCGACGCGTTCACCGCCTCGCAGCTCCGCACCATGTCGTACCGCTCCGTACGCAGTGAACACTGCGCAGCCGAGGACGGCGGACTCTTCCAGCGGCAATCCGTCAACGAGTGGAAAGACGTCGGTGGCGGGCACGACTGCGTATTCCGCGAAACCGGCCATCGAGTACATCGCGATCGGCGATCCATCACGCCGTCGAAGTCGCGTGGTGCCGTCGTAGAGCGTTCCCTTCAGGCGGTTCATCGCGAAGAAGCTGTCGCAGAGATCGTCGCGTCCCGCGCTGCACGGCGTGCAGAAGCCGCACGGCATGATGAACGCGGACACGACTTTCGTTCCAAGAGCAGGGCCGCTCACGCCGCGTCCGAGCGCTGCCACCGTACCCGAGATCTCGTGCCCCATGACGGCCGGAGTCGGAAACGCCACTTCGGCTTTCATCACGTGCAGGTCGGTGTGACACACACCGCACGCGTTGACTTTCACGAGAATCTCGCCCGCGCCAGGCTCGGGGATTGGAATCTCCTCGACGTGCACCCCGCCAGGGGCGCTCTCGAGGATGGCGGCTCGCATCATCTGCATCAGGCTCTCGACTCTCGGCTCTAGGCTTTCGGTTGTTTCTCTGTTCTCGTTCGGCCCAGAGCCGGAAGCCCAGAGCCAAGAGCCTAGTCTATGTGATCCCTATGGGTCTCCGAGGCGAGGATGACGGCCACGATGCTGACGGCCGCCATGAAAATCAGGTAGAGCGACAGCGCGTTCGTGCCGTACCTGGCTAGCAGAAGCGTGGCGATGAACGGAGACGTGCCGCCCGCGAGGACTGCCGCCAGTTGTGCGCCCAGTGATGCGCCGCTGTAGCGGACGCGCGTGCCGAACAGCTCAGAGAAGAACGCCGCCTGCGGACCGTACATCGCTGCGTGTGAAAACACGAACGCGACGATGAGCGCGAGCCAGACAAGCGGCGGTGACGCCGTGTCGATCAGGCGGAACAACGGGTACGCCCAGAGCGCTGTGGCGATCGCGCCGAACAGGTACACGGGACGACGCCCGAAGCGATCCGACATCGCACCGAAGAATGGAATCGCGATCAACTCGAGGCCCGCGCCGATCAGCATGGCAGTCAGCACGACCTGCTGCGGCATCTTCACGTGCTGCGTCGCATACGTGAGAACGAAGACGCTGTAGATGTAGAACGCCCCGTTCTCTCCGAAGCGCGCACCCATCGCCAGCAGCACCTGCTTCGGGTAGGTCTTGAGCAGCTCGATCACCGGCTGGTGCGCCTCGCGCGATTCCTCCTTCACCTTCGTGAATGCCGGCGTCTCAAGAATCCGCACGCGGATCATCAGCCCCACGATGACGAGCAATGCACTGAGAAGGAAGGGAACGCGCCAGCCCCAGGAGAGAAACTGCGCCTCGGGGAGTCGTGAGAACAGCGCGAATACTGCAGTCGAGATGACGAGCCCGGCGGGAACGCCGATCTGCGGCCAGCTGCCGTAATAGCCACGTGTTCCCGGAGGTGCGTGCTCGACAGCCATGAGCACGGCGCCGCCCCACTCACCACCGACGCCGAATCCCTGCGCGACGCGCAGCAGGACGAGGCCGACCGCAGCCCATGGTCCGATTTGTTCATACGTCGGAAGCAGGCCTATCAGGAATGTCGCCACGCCCATGACGACCAGCGTGAGCACGAGCATCGACTTGCGGCCGATCTTGTCGCCGTAGTGTCCGATGACGATGCCTCCGACGGGCCGCGCGAAGAATCCCACCGCGTAAG